>Ga0228702_1001675_pt1 | contig 13669 bp, 14 predicted proteins | sample McNCre217_Aug_MG_2_FD_178018 | JGI IMG/M metagenome (GOLD analysis project Ga0228702, IMG submission 178018) | Freshwater microbial communities from McNutts Creek, Athens, Georgia, United States - 20-17_Aug_MG | ecosystem: Environmental > Aquatic > Freshwater > Creek | place: USA: Georgia... | reverse complement strand
CGGGCAACCGCAAGCTCTTGCCATTTATCTTCGGGTCGATGGTTGGAATCGTGCCTTGGGTCAGCGTATTCATCGAGGTAATCCAGCCAGGCTCGACCAATGACGCCAAGGTTCCGGGCTTCGTAATCGGCATCATGGTTTCGATCTTCATCGCGTTCAATACCTTCGCCGTAAACCAGTGGCTGCAGTACAAGCAGGTTGGCAAGTGGCGCAACTACCTTCAGGGCGAGCGCTCTTACATCACCCTCAGTTTGGTGGCTAAGACCGGCCTTGCCTGGCAGGTATTCTCGGGAGTCTTGGCTCCGCTGCTAACTAGGCAGGCTGGCTAGAACCTCGCGTCAATATCCGCGATGAGGGCTTCAACCTTCACGCGGATTTCGTCGCGGATCGGGCGAACGTCTTCGACGCCCTTACCAGCTGGGTCGTTTAGTGGCCAGTCGAGGTAAGTCTTGCCAGGGAAGAATGGGCACTTGTCGCCACATCCCATGGTAATCACGTAGTCGGACTCTTTTACGGCCTCCGTGGTAAGAACCTTAGGGCTGTTGTTGGCAATATCGATGCCTTCTTCGGCCATCGCTGCAATCGCGGATGGGTTGATCTCGTTTTTAGGCTCTGTTCCAGCAGAGAGAACCTGCACGCGGTCACCCGCTAGGTGCTGCAGGTAACCTGAAGCCATCTGTGAGCGGCCAGCATTGTGAATGCATACGAATAGTACGGTTGCTTTTTTCTCGGACATCTGCGTTCCTACTTAGCTAGTTCTTCGAATAGTTTGTTTACCCGCTCGACGATGTCGTCGCGCACAATTCTGGTCTGCGCAAGCTTGTCGCCTGCTTCAAGACCGGGTTCTGGGGTCAGCCAAGTTTCGATGGTGCCTACCATGCCCTCACGCGCAGCTAACTTGGCTTCGTTACCCAAAATCACAACGCGATCGACCGACATAAATACGTCGTCTGTAACGCCTTTGGGATATTCGCCATCCATTGAAACGCCCAGTTCGGCCACGGCCAACTGCGCCTCGCGATTCAGATTGTCTCCGTAATGTGTGCCACCAGAAAGCACGGTGACCTTGTCGCCAGCCTTGGCACGCATTAGCGCCGCTGCCATCTGTGATTTGCCTGCGTTGTGCACGCATACGAATAGAACTGACGGACTTTTATTTGCCATTTGCGATTCCTCTTACTGCAAGCATGCCTAGTAGGGCTCCGATGATCTGAGCTGCGATGAAAGGTAAAACTGAGCCAGGCGCAATGCCAGCGAAAGTGTCCGTGAAGACTCTTCCGATTGTGACGGCAGGGTTGGCGAATGATGTTGAGGAGGTGAAGAAGTAAGCGGAACCAATCCAGGCAGCTACGGCTACTGGTAGCAAGTCGACGCGTTGGCGCGAAAGGAATGTGTTAATAACCACTATAAGACCGGCTGTTGCCAATGCTTCTCCGATCAGCGTTCCGGGGCTGACGCGCACGTGGCTTGAAACCTGGGCTATTGGAAGATTAAACATGACATTTGCGATTAGAGCTCCTGCTATTGCGCCTGCAACCTGAGCGGTGACATAGGTAATAACTCGGGAAGTGGAAGTCTTGTTTTCGAGCGCTGAAACAAGTGTCACGATTGGGTTGAAATGAGCGCCGCTGATGGGGCCAACAACGTAAATAAGTAACGCCAGGGTGAGGATGGTCGAAAGTGCGTTAATAATGAGGGCGACGCCGGAATCTTGCGATACGGAAGCGCCCATTATGCCTGAGCCGACAACTACGCAAACCAGTGCGCAAGTCCCGAAGAACTCGGCGGATGCTGCTTTGGCCAGATTTTGCAAGGTCACTCCTGAGGATACGGAACAATTTTAGATGTCATTACCTGCCCTGGGCGGCAAAGTTAATGGTTTGTTCATGCTTATCGATGGCGCATCCTGCTGCATCGTGGGCTCTTAGGGGAGTATAGAAGTATCCCTAAAACGCCACTAAAAACCATTCAAATGAGTGGATTTTGCTCTATGTTGGAATAATCACAAGTCCAAACCCTGTTGGGAGTAAGCATGCCGAGAATCAATAAGCGTCAAACAGCGACGCTTTCGCTAATTGCATCGCTGGGCCCATTCCAGTTCGACACCTACCTGCCGGCACTTCCTGCGCTCATGATTTTCATGCACGCGACCGACACCATGGTTCAGCTCACCATCACCGCGAGTCTTATGGGTATGGCTGCAGGACAGTTGTTCGTTGGTCCGCTCATCGATGCGCTTGGCCGTCGTCGCCCGCTGCTTATCGCGCTAACCGTTTTTGTATTCGCTGCCGTAGGCTGTCTCACGGCAACCACCGTCGAATGGATGATCATCGCGCGATTCATCCTAGGTTTCTCGGCTGCCGCGGGATTCGTTATCAACAATGCCTTCATTCGTGACATTGCTGCTGGGCAAAACGCTTCCCGCCTCTACTCAACTCAGGCTGCAATTTCCAGCCTCGCTCCTGTAGTGGCGCCGCTTGTGGGAGGACAGCTTCTGCTGCTCGGAGACTGGCATGTAGTGTTCATCTTCCTAGTTATCTTGGGCGCTGCGGTTTTGGGCATGGCGGCCTGGCTCATGCCAGAATCGCTGGACCCGGCAAACCGAAGCCAGCTCAGCTTCAAAGCAACTTTTGCCTCCTGGGGTTCAGTAATCCGGGACAGACGCTTCGTTGCCCTGGGTCTCACAAGCGGTCTTCTTTTCGGAATGGTTTGTGTATTTATCGCTGGCGCCCCATTCTCGCTGGAGGGGGAGTACCACCTGACTCCAACCCAATACACATTCGCCTTTGCCTCGGTGACGATCATCATGTTCTCTGCAAACTCAATCAACCGATGGTTCCTAAAGCGCGTGGCTAGTATCAAGATGCTCCGCTACGGTTTGTCGCAGTCCCTATTGGCGGCAATTTTCATGTCAGTTACAGCGATGCTTGGAATCCATTCGTTGCCACTAACGCTTGTCGGTTTCGCACTTGCAATCTCTGCAAATGGATTCATCATGGCTAACATCATGGGTCTTGCGATGCGCGACCACGGTGAGCGAGCCGGAACCGCTGCCGGCCTTCTAGGTTTCTCCAACTCGATCTTCGGTGCAGTTGCTGCGCCGCTCACAAGCGTCATCTTTGGGCTCGACGTTACCGGCGTTACAACCTTCATGTCGATTCTGATCGTGATGGCAGTAGCTCTGGGTCTAATCTCGCTCCGCAAAGAAGAGGGCGTAGTTCACTAGGCGTTTTCGCGCCGCAGGGAGGTAAACCGTGAAAGTTTTGGTCATCGGCGCCAATGGAAGCATTGGCGAACTAGTAGTTGACTATGCCATTCGCCATGGGCACGACGTTACGGCCTTGGTAAGGTCGGCTGCAAAAGCACGAGATCTAAACCCTGCGGCGGAAATTCAAATCGGCGACCTAACCAGTTCGGACGACCTGAAATCTGCACTGGAGGGGGTCGAGGCAGTCGTGTTTACTCACGGTGCCCCATCGCCAACGCCTGAATTGTCTGAATCGGTGAACTATGGCGCGGTTGCGAACACTTTGGCTGCTCTAGGTGGCCGCAAAGTTCGAATTGCACTGATGACCGCAATCGGAATCACAGACCTGAGCAGTTCCTACAGTCGCTCAACTCAGAGCGGAGCCTGGAAGCGCCGCAGCGAAAGACTGGTTCGTGCAAGTGGAAACGAATACACAATCGTTCGCCCGGGATGGTTCGATTACGACAGCCCAGCTAGCCAGAAACTTGTGATGCTCCAAGGTGATGGCTTCAGATATTCATCGCCTAGCGAAGTTGGAATTGGCCGCACACAGATTGCCCGCGTCCTAGTTGAATCGCTTACTTCACCGTCGGCAAACCGAAAGACCTTTGAGCTAATTACAGGTCCTGGTAAAGAACAGGCCAACCTAGACGATGTGTGGGGACCGCTCGAAGCAGATCCGCTAGGGCAGGTTGAGGGCGTGCGAGATGAAGACAATCAACCTCTTGGTGCTGAGCCTCAGCGATTCCTGGATTTCCTGGCCGAGGTTAGCAAGACTGCCTAGCCAGTAGCAGTCTCGGTAAGAACTATTTACGTAAGCGCCCGAACCCGAGTGCGTGCAGCATCGGAATTGCCGAGCCTCCCATTAACCAGTAGCTGAGGGTCTCGTTGCGGTCGAGCAACATGACGCCAGCCAGCAATAGGGTCGCGAACACAATGGCTGAGCTGCCTCGGCGCAGGCTTGAATCTAGCGAACGCATGCGACGCTCGAGCTGCGGGTTTCGAACCGCTAGCTCGCCGCGCTCTGCGCGGGTTAAGAGTTCGTCAAGCCGAGCGGGCATTCGAGCCAAAGTGTTTACTGTGGTTAGCGCATCTTTGCCCAAGCGCTTCAGCACGCCCGAGCCGCTTCCGTTGAGCAGGCTGCGCGCGAATGGGTCCACGGCATCCCAGATGTTGAAGTCGCGGTTGAGTTCGCTGGTGACTCCCGAGACGAGCGAAAGAGCGCGAATCAGGAAAAGGAAGTCGTTCGGAAGTTGGAACGGCAAGGTGCGAATGATGTCGCTGAACTGGACGGCAAAATCGCGCAGTTCGGCAGGGTCTGTCTGGACCAGTTCGCCAACGCGCACGCCACCGAATCGGTCAAAAAGCTTTGAAACTGCTTCTTCAAGTACAACGGTGTCCGCCGATGGCAGCAGCACGCCAAGGCGCTGACATGCAACCACCCAGGCTCGGGCATCACGCCCGGCAACCGCAAACAGGAAGCTCTGCAGGTTCCGTCGCATCTCCTCGGTAAGTTCCCCCATCATTCCGAAGTCGATGAAGGTCAAGACGAACTCGACATCGGCGCCCTCGGCCGGCTGGGAAACGAAGATATTGCCCGGATGCGGGTCTGCGTGGAAGAAACCGGTAACGAAGAATTGCTCGAAGGCTGCGCGGGCAAGTTCGGCTGCAACGGCATTCGGGTCGATTCCCGCCGCAATCAGTCCTTCAACGTCGCTGATCTTGATGGCGCTTACATTGCTCAGCGTGAGCACTCGGCGTGCGCTTCGCTCCCAGATGACATCAGGAGTTGAGATGCGCGGGTCGCCTGCAAAATCGGCGGCAAAGCGCTCCAGGTTTCCTGCCTCGTGCAGGTAATCAACCTCTTGAAGCGTGATGGTTGCGAACTCTTCGACGATGGCCGGAGCATCTGTGCGGCGCGAAACCAGTTTGACGCGCGACAGCCAAACGCCAACCTTGCGAAGCGCGCGCAGGTCTACTTCAACAATTTCCTCGATGCCTGGGCGCAACACTTTGACGATTACATCGGTCTTGCCAAGGTCTGAAGCGAGCCCAGGGGAGAGCGTGGCTCGGTAGGCCTGGCCTAGGGATGCGGCCGCGATTGGTTCAGTTGAAATGGAGGCGAAGGCAACCGAGGCTGGCATGCCGATTTCGCGTTCGATGCTCTCGATGATCGCTTCGAAAGGTTCGGGAGCCACCTCGTCTTGAAGCCCCTTAAGCTCGTTGGTGATTTCTTCAGGCAATACATCGAGGCGTGACGACAAGAACTGGCCAACTTTGACCATCAGGCCGCCGAGGTCGGCGGCTAGATCGTGGAACTTGCGCGCCTGCTTCTTCAGACGGCGAACACGTCCCTTGGCTGCCAGTTTGCTCAGGCCAAGCTGTGGCAGGGCAAGCTCAAACCACCAGGTCTGTGCAAGCGCCAGCGATGCAAAACGCAAAATGCGTCGGTAGCGGGCTTTTAGAGCCTTGGGGGTAGAAGTTGGGGAGACGTAGGCCATTACGAGTTGTTAGCCAGGATTTGGTGCAGATCGTTGCGGGTCTTTTCAAGCACCGCGGCAGCCTTGCTCTGTTGTTCGCGGGTTCCGGTCTGCGCGATGTCTAGGAGTGCTGGACCGAGCTTTGATGCAGCCACAAGGAACTGCGGGTCGCAGGCCAGCCAAGGGGTTCGTGAACCGCTTGAAGGCGAATCAGCGCCGTCCGCCGGCTCGCTCTCGGTCTGGCCTTTCTTGGCTACCTCAAGAGCTTTGCGGCCTTTCTTGGTGAGGCTGTAAACCTTGCGGTCACCATCGGTGGTTGCGCTTACGATGCCATCATCGGTGAGGCTTCCGATTACCTTCTGAAGAGTTCCGACTGAAGGGTTCCAGGCACCGCCACTAGCCAGCGAAATACTCTGGGCTAGCTGCTGCAGGTTCTTGTCGCCGCCATCGAGGGCGACCATAATCGCGGTCGCAACCTTCGATTCATCTGGGACGCCTGCTGGGCGGCGCGCTCCGAGATCGCTCAACTTGACCTTTGCGAAGTTCTTGAGCTCGTCGATGAGACCGTTGAAGTCGATGTTTGTGGTGTTGGCGGCCATGCTGATCCAATCAATGCGCGGATGAAGGTGCACATTGTTTAATCGTTGCGGACCAGTATTTATTTCGAAAACGCCATTCTCGCCAGATAGTAGATTGATTTTTGACGTGCTTTAGGAGCAAATAGGAGTCACTTTGGCTTTCCCAGTTGTCAACGGAATGCGTGCCATGTTGTTTGGCAGTCCTGGTGAATCGCGCGAACGGCTCAACGGCTTAGTGCTCGACGCGAACAAGCGTGCTACGGCGGGATTGCTCGAGTTTGACTACGAGGCCGAGGGCGAGCCGCTCGAACATGTGGGCGAAAAGCTTGCGTTGTTGGATAGCGCTGGCAACCAGGTTGCCACCCTGCAGATTACGCGCGCCGAAGTTTTGCGGTTCGCCGATGTCCCAGATGAGTTCGCGATTGCAGAGGGCGAAGGCGACTTCACCGGCGACGAGTTCAGGGTTGGTTACTTTCACGATTGGACCGAGATGGGTTACGACGTGGACGACAACACTTTGGTTACTTGCGTCTACTTCGATTTACTCGAAGACCTGCGAACTCGATAGCCGTTGCACGAGATTCTCTACAAGCGAGAATCTCCATCCGCATAAGGTCTCCCAATTCTTTTTAAAGTCTGGTCATGTCAGTTGGGAAATCGTCCCCAAGCGCAGTGGCCTTTAGCAGAGACAGGGCCCCCTCGAGAATCTGGTCGACGTATTCAACCATTATCGAGATGTGATCTTGTCCCTCGAGAATATGGAGGTCAATGTTCCGAACATGTTTGGCGAACCATTGGGCATGCGAAACAGGTATGAATTCGTCAGTGTCGCCAATCCACATTTGTACAGGGGTGTTGATCGAGTAAACATTGAAACCCCAAGGCTTTAGCCATGAGTAATCATCCTCGGCAAATCCCATGGCGTCAGGGGAGACTCCTCGCATCAATGAAGTTGATAGGTCATAAGCCATTGTTTTGTAGCCGGCTTCGTATTTCGCGTAGGCGGGGCGATTGCTGAAAGCCGTCAAAAGCAAATCCGGGGTCAGCGCCAGCACATCACTGATGTGAGCTTGCTTGAAATCGAAGGATGCTGCGATGTTTGTGGAGCAGGCGCGACACTCGGCAGCAAACAAATCCGTCATTCCGGCAAAACAGTCCAGATCCGGTTGATCGAAAGGGGCGGGAGTTGCTACTACTGAGACGCCGAGGCATCCGTCCAGCAACGTTGAGGCGAGTGTCGGCGGGCCTCCAGCAGACCAGCCCAACGAAACGAACTGGGAAATATTTAGGTGAGAAAGGACAGCAGCCAAGTCTGCATTGTTGTCGATTACGCTCCGCCCTGGATGCCGAGTGCTCTCACCGTATCCAGGTCGCGTATACGCGATTGCTCGCACGCCTCTAGCGGCAAGCGAAGCGAGAAGGCCTTGAAAGTAGAGCATTTCCATTGGCGAACCGTGGTGCAGCACAATGGCCTTGTTGCTCTCTAGACCGTTGTCGATGAACTCGAGTTTTCGCCCATCCTGAAGTTCTACAAACCCTTGCATTATGAAACCTTCCTCTATTGGAAACTTGTTTCTGCTTTATGTCTCTAGCCATTTTGGCTCAGTATCCCAAATGACAAAAGCCCCAGATTTCTCTGGGGCTTTTTCACTGTCTCATTAGCAAACTGGCGGTTATGCCAGTTTGTACCAACGCGGAGAATAAGGGATTCGAACCCTTGAGGGCTTGCACCCAACACGCTTTCCAAGCGTGCGCCATAGGCCACTAGGCGAATTCTCCTCTGTGTGAGTGTGGGGGACTTTCGTTCACCGACAGCACAACCTTTAAGAGTTTAGTCGCTATGCGGGTTGACCCGCTTTGCGGCCAACTATTTGATGACGCAACGCGTTTTCCTATTTTTTAACAGCGCGTACTTTGATGGTGGGAGACGAGTAGTGCATGCCGTCGACATTTAAGTGGAATATTCCCCCTGTTATTCCTGCGGTAGATGTCGTGACAACCTCCGGTTTGCCTTTGCCGTCTGTAATTGACACCTGTAGTCGCGATGCGTACGCAAGAGTGTTGCCCGGCCATTTGCAGTTCATGTACTTTACGGGGGCCCAGAACTGGAAGTATCCCATGTTCAATTCGCCCATGGTGGTTAGGTGAGGCGCTTCAATCGCAAAATTTAGACTCTGAGCCGCGGCGTCCCAATACGGCATTCCGGCTGTAGACGCGTTCGAGGCCTGTGCTGTGTATCCGAGGTTAGAGCACTTAGTTGGGAATGCCGAAACATCGTCAGTTTTGCCGGCATGGTCGATGGTGAAGTAAAGGTCTTTGTGTTCCCAGTCGGCCGGAGCTTTGAAGCTCTGCATTTTGCTTTCCGCAGTTCCAGATTCATTGTTTTGGTATCCGTAACTGACTTTTGTGCCACCGATGAAAGTCCAGCTTCGCCCGCCCTTAATTTTCTTTTCAGCAAATTCGGCGTGGGCAGCATAAAGAGGCACGTCAAGTGGTTTGATCCAGCTTGTACGCAGTACAAACTTGACGCGCTGATCGTCAGAGAGGCCTCTGACGAATGTGCGTATAGCGCCAAACCTCAGCAGCGAACCATCTGGCTTCTTGCAACAGGCGTGTGATGGCGTTTCCATATTTGGGCTAATCGTAAGAATCTCGTCGCCGGTGACTACCGGCACCGACCACTGCTGTGCGCCTTGAACGTTTGTATTTCCGAGATCGTCTTTGAGGGTGTCGCTCGAGTAACCGAGGTACATTGCAGGTGTGTAAATGCCATCTGTATTTAGGATGCCGACTGACTCGACGCAATCGAGTTCTGTTGGCGTTTTGCAACTGTCCAGGGTGTAAATCGCTGCTTTATTGAAATCCCAGGACTTGGCAACAGCTAATGCGCTAGGAGCTCCTAGGGAACCACTGGTTGCAATAAAGACTGCAACAAGTCCAGTACTAAAAACCCTGCGCCAAAAGCTATTCATCCCTACGCCTTTTTCGTAAATCCGGCCGGACACTTTTGTCCGAGTTTAATCACTTTCGTGGTGACCTTTCCCTTAGCGGTTTTCACACATGTGACGGTCTTGACTGAATAAGTTATTGCCGGCGTCAGTTTTACCTGTATGGTCGGTGCGCTGTAGTGGAAACCTGCGGCGTGGAAAATAACCCAACCATTTGAAACCGACATAGACGTAGTTGCAGGATCTGATTTTCCGTCTTCGTCCACAACAGAAACTGTTGCGGAGCCATTTACCGTTTCACCCCAGATGCACTTGGCCAAGCCATCTTGCAAAAAGAGCGTGTATTCACCCTGGCTCAGACTGTTGTCTGGGTTCAAATGTGTAGATGCCACTTGGAAGTTAAGCGAACCGGACTGCGGGTCCAGCGAAGGTGGGGCAGATGCATAGGTTGTTGCGTTCGTAAGAACAATTCCCTTGACGCCTGGAGCGCTTTGACAATTCCCGAGCGAACCAGCTTGGTTCCAACTTGAAACCCTCCAGACTGTATTTCTGGCGGCAGCAGCTAAAGGAATTTTTGAAGCAAAATGTACGAATGAGCTAATTCCATCCATCGGCGTATAAATGCCGCCTGTTCCTGAAGCGCCTTGCATAGCTTCAACTTCGGGGCTCACATCGTAAAGGGGATCGCCTTTAGGGATGATTGACGTGCGGGCGTAATTCACCGGTATCGGCGCGCCTTCGACAGTAACAGTTCCGGCAGTCGCGACGCCAAAATCGATGTTTGGTTCGGCTATTCGTCCATCAAACCAACCTTGCAGTTCGCTGATTCGCTTCCCTAGATAGGCTGAAACGCGCAGGCGGAGATTTGTCGGAAGGCTAACCGGGCGATAGCAATATCCCGAGTGCACTGGGGCAGTGTCGAAGGCGTTGAAGTCCTCTTGCCAGCCGGCGCAATCATTCAATCCATCACTAACTTTTCCTGCCGTTGCAACAAATTCCAGGCCATCCAACTTGCTAACACCATTTTCAACATGGCTCTGAACTGTTGCATTGATGAAGTAGCTATCCCCAGTCGAAGATTTTGCACCAGGGAGTTGCCAGTAGTTTGGCTCTGTGGCTGCAAACAGGCCTTTAGCTGTATCTGCTGCGTAAGTGGTTGTGTATGCCAGATCCCAGGTGCCATCACCCTTTATGGCACCGAACGCGACACCCCTCTGACCGGGGCTTCGCTGAAGGATGGCTGCTTTCCAGGTCGCCCCACTATCGAGGCTGTATTCAACAGTTTTCAGGCACCCTATTTGCTGAGCACTTGAACACACTCCAAGAACTGTTTTGAAACCAGTTGCCAGAGTTTTTCTGATGCTTTCCGAGTTTCTCGAGTCGAAAGGTGAGGTTGAGAACGGTGTGCTCCGGAAGTTAGATTCTTCCCACGATTTAACCACCGTGAACTGTGGCGGGTTCTTTAGCGAACCAAAAATATCATCCGTTATTGGAGTTTCATCACCGGAAGCTGCCAGGCCAAGTGATGCTGTAACGATTGCTGTCATCAACAACGCAACTAGCGCTTTGCCCGACATATTGTGCTTTTTCCCCAAGTTGCCCCCAAACATCGATGTTCGAATTTTATACCTGTCAAGTTGCCATACAATTGAGCACGGACTCCCCGTGCGGCGTCACCTCGGCCAACTCCCCCAGGATCGAAAGATAGCAAGGGTAACTGGGCTCTGGCGGGTGTGCGGGGAGTTCTCTTAATTGTCTGAGGTGGAAGGTAGGCTCTAATCGTGGTTACCGCTCTCTATCGCCGTTACAGGCCAGAAACTTTCGCCGAACTTATCGGCCAGACGCAGGTCACTACGCCGTTGATGACGGCCCTGCGCACAGACCGCGTCAACCACGCCTATCTCTTCTCGGGTCCGCGCGGATGCGGTAAGACCACTTCCGCTCGAATTCTCGCTCGTTGCCTCAACTGCGCAGAGGGTCCAACCGATACTCCTTGTGGCGTTTGCCCATCCTGTGTTGAGCTCAGCCGCGACGGTGGCGGTTCGCTAGACGTAGTCGAAATCGACGCCGCAAGCCACAACGGTGTTGACGATGCCCGCGACCTTCGCGAGCGTGCAATCTTCGCGCCAGTTCGCGACCGCTTCAAGATCTTCATCCTCGATGAGGCTCACATGGTTACCACTCAGGGCTTTAACGCTCTCCTCAAGATTGTGGAAGAGCCACCAGCGCACATCAAATTCATCTTTGCTACCACTGAACCTGAAAAGGTCATCGGTACCATCCGTTCGCGCACTCATCACTATCCGTTCCGTTTGGTGCCACCTGCGCAGATGCTCGAATACCTTGAGGCCCTTTGTGAGTCGGAGGGCGTTGAGGTTGCTCCGGGAGTGCTTTCGCTCGTTGTTCGCTCGGGTGGCGGCTCCGTTCGAGACTCCCTTTCTTTGCTCGACCAGCTCATCGCTGGCTCGGATGGCGCCAAGGTTGAGTACGAGCTTGCCGTCGCGCTTCTGGGTTATACCCACAACGAACTTCTCGACAGCGTTGTTGATGCCTTGGCCGACCACGACTCAGGTGCGGTGTTTGCAGCAGTAGACAAGGTCATCCAGACCGGTCAGGACCCTCGCCGTTTCGTCGAAGACCTGCTCGAGCACATGCGTAACCTCATCATCGTTATCTCGACGGGGGAGAACGCAAAGGGTGTTCTTCGTGGCATTGCCGCAGACGAAATCGACAAGATGGTTCAGCAGGCCTACAAGTTCGGCCTTGCGGAACTAACTCACGCAACCAACACCATCGCGGAATCCCTCAGCGAAATGTCTGGTGCCACCAGCCCAAAGATTCACCTCGAGCTCATGTGCGCCAAGATGCTCGTGCCATCGGCCGACCGCTCTGAAATCGGTTCGCTTGCTCGAATCGAACGCCTCGAGCGCCGCATTGGAATGGCAACCGAGGGCGATGCTCCTGCGGTCGCTGTTTCAGCGGCGCCTCCGGTCGTTCGGGTTGCTCCTGCGCCTGCAGCAGCACCTGTTGCACCTGCGGCCTCGCCATCAATGCCTGCTGCTGCGCCAGCCGCTGCCGGTCCAGCACCTGTTTCCGCGCCGGCCGCGGCCCCTGTCACTCAGAGCATCCCGGTCATCGCCGAACTCGACATCGCACAGATTCAGCGCCAGTGGCCAGCAGTATTAAAGGCGCTCGCCGACATCTCTCGTCCATCGTGGGCTCTCGCGCAGAACCTAAAGGCTGCAAGCTTCGACGAGAACATCCTGGCCTTGGAGTTCGACACCGCTAACGACAGCGAGACCTTCAAGAAAGCTTCAGGAGCACCAGGCCACCTGCGTCAGGCAATCCAAGATGTCTTGGGCATCAACCCGCAGTTCCGCGCAACCGTTAAGGCCGCGGCACCAAAGGTAACCAGCTCGTTGCCATCGATGCCTGCGCCTGGCCCTGCAATCCCATCGATGCCAGCGCCAGCTCCGGCCCCTGCCGCTTCGGCCCCAGTCGCAGCGCCTGCCGCAGCGCCTTCTCCGGCTGAGGAAGTAGCGCCGGTAGCCGAAGAACCAGAACTTCCAGCCGAGGTCGCAACCGTTCCTCAGATGAAGGAACCTGCGCCACCTGCTCCAAAGGCCGCCGCTGAGCCTGCGGCGCCAGAAGCCCCGGCCGTTGAAGCATCTGCCGCTGAATTGCCGGTCGCAGAGGAACCTGCAAGCCGAGTCGGCAAGGTCCACCAGGGCGCAAGTTACGGCGAGCCACTGCTTCGTGAAATCCTCGGTGCCAAACCTGTGGACGACTCAAAGTCGGGTCGCTAATGTACGAAGGCGTAGTCCAAGAACTCATCGACGAGCTCGGCCGTTTGCCGGGCGTCGGACCAAAGAGTGCCCAGCGCATTGCGTTCTACCTATTGCAGGCCGACGACGACCAGCCGAAGAAGCTCGCGCAAGTTCTGCTCGAGGTTAAGGAACGCGTAAAGTTCTGCGAGATTTGCTACAACGTCACCGAAGAAGATCGTTGCAACATTTGCCGCGATGCTCGCCGCAACCAGACCATCATCTGTGTTGTTGAGGAGTCTAAGGACGTCCAGGCAATCGAGCGAACCCGCGAGTTCCGTGGCCTGTACCACGTTCTCGGCGGCGCTATCAGCCCGATCGAGGGCATCGGTCCAGACAACCTGCGAATCAAAGAACTAATGCAGCGCCTGGGCGACCCAAGCATTGCGGAAGTCATCATCGCAACCGACCCAAACCTTGAGGGCGAAGCGACCGCAACCTACCTAACCCGTATGCTCGCACCGCTCGGCATCACCGTGAGCCGCCTTGCGAGTGGTCTGCCTGTTGGAGGTGACCTTGAGTACGCGGATGAAGTCACTCTCGGCCGCGCATTCGAAGGCCGACGCATCGTCAAATAGGCTTTTGGCCACCC
>Ga0228702_1001674_pt1 | contig 13674 bp, 8 predicted proteins | sample McNCre217_Aug_MG_2_FD_178018 | JGI IMG/M metagenome (GOLD analysis project Ga0228702, IMG submission 178018) | Freshwater microbial communities from McNutts Creek, Athens, Georgia, United States - 20-17_Aug_MG | ecosystem: Environmental > Aquatic > Freshwater > Creek | place: USA: Georgia... | reverse complement strand
GAAAGGCGATCCCCAGCCTGTGCTATCGACAGCATAGTAATCGTGTAATAATTGATCTTCCTCGTGCGTTCCGATGCCACCTTGAACGGAAATTTTGATCTCTGGGGCTTGTTCTCCTTTTTGATAAATCGCAAATACCGTGTCGATCAGTTCTTGTTTTTTCGTTTTGAATTCTTCCAAAATTGGTCCCAGCAAATAACCATCCGTCGCGAAAGCATGTCCACCACAATTCAAACCTGATTCAATGCGGAATTCACTCACCCAGATGCCTTTTTTGGCCAAATATTTCCCTTGAATAAGGGCAGAGCGAAAATCGGTTACTTTGACAATAACTTTCTTTTTAAAGGTATGGAAATCCTCGAACTGATCTAAATAATTAAATAAGCGTGGATTCATACCCGCAGAAAATACAATGGATGACTGACTCAAATTACTTTGTGCATAACCTCGTAATGCCGCCACTGCATCTGAATTTTCATCCAGTATTTCCCCTGTAGGACTAGGATTACTTTTGTCCAATTTAGTCATGATGTTCACATCGATACTACCTGGCTGCATTTTTGACCTTAATTCTCTTTCCAAAAGGCTTCGTTTGGTAGGGCAATCCGTTTGGAATAAATCTTCGTACGATTTTCGCAAAGCAGAGTCTGTCGGTAGCATTTCGAAATATTGGTCTATTTCATTTCCTTTACCAAAAGCTTCTTGCTGCAATGTGTTAAATTGCTTTTGCACAATACGATTGACGAGGTTTAAATAAGCCGTAATCCTTTTTGCCCGGTAATCAACCATGTTAGGTCCAATAGGATGGTATTTTTCTTCAGCAAGCTGGCTATAATGTTTGCGCATCATTTCGATCAAACGATCCTCAGCTAAGGATAAAACAGAAGAGATGCCAAACCGCGCCACTTTAATTGGGGAGTCTACCGTAAAGGCTAATCCCATTACAGGGATATGAAACGTATGATTTGATTTTGTGTTCATCGGATGTTTTTGATGGCGCTACATAAAGCCACGCAAAATTACCGAAGAGGAAATGGGGAATACCTGATGGAAATCATGCCTGGGGTTGAGAAAAGTCAACTCCTTTAAATGGTAAGTGGTAAATGGTGAATGGTAAATGATAAGTGGTGAATGGTAAGTGGTAAATGGTCTATTATTCACCATTTATCATTTACCATTCATCATTTATTTACATAATGTTCTTTGGTATTGCAATGAAAGGGTATCCCCCAGCTCAATGGCCGTCTTGAAATCAAGGCAAGCATCCTCTATTAGGCCTAAATGGAGCAGGTTGATACCGCGGTTATAATAAGTCTCCGAGTAATATGGGTAGCGAATGATGGATTTTGAGAAATCGCGGATGGCACCTTTATCATTGCCTAATTTGGATTTGTAATAGCCTCGATAGAAAAAGTAATCGGCATTAGTGGAATCAAGGCGAATGGCTTTGGTTAGGTCAGAGATGGCACCGGAATACTGTTCCATGGATCCTCGTGAGAAAGATCTAGCAAAGTATATTTCGGGGTTTTGGGGATCTTTTGTAAGTGCGACAGAGAAATTGTAGGTCGCTTGCTCGTACTTTTCTTGTTGAATTTGGCTGAGTCCGGCAGCATATTGCAGCATGCAGCTGCTCAGAAAAATGAGGGCAAAAATGAAAGCAAGTAAGCGGATCATTTGAAAGTTACGATGGTGATTCCCGCACCGCCACGGTCTGCGTGTTCGTCAGTGATGTTTTTGATTTCTCGGTATCGACGTAATTGCTCACGAATTAATGTGCGTAAAATTCCGTCGCCTTTTCCATGTAATATTTGAACTTCTGGAACGCCTAAGAGAAGGCAATCGTTCATGTATTGATCTAAAATGACATAGACTTCTTCGCCCCTTTTTCCGCGGATATCCAGTTTGAGCTGGAATTGTGCCATTCGATCGTTGATGTCGATGCCGCGAAGGGGTGCCGTGCTTTTTTTCGGTTGTTTAGGCGCGACGATTTTTTGTAAACGATTTAATTTAATGGTACTGCGAATCGCCCCCAGGGAAATAACGGCATCTTTACCCTTTAGTTCTATGATTTGTCCTAAAGTAGGTTCATCTCCGCTTCCCTTAATCATTACCCAATCTCCAACCGCGATAGGGGAGTTGGCATAAACAATTCCAGGCGTCTCAGAAACAACCTTCAAAGGAGCCACGGTTTTTAATTCTTTTTGTACAAATTGTTCTAAATCTGCACGTAGTTCTTTGGTTTTCTCTTTATCAGCCTCTTTCTCGCGAATTTGACGTATCGTTTGTTCAATCCGTTGATTGGCCTCTAGAATAATCTTTTTAGCTTCTGCTTTGGCAGCATTTAACATTGCCTTCTGCTCCTCTTGCACATGGTTTTTCAGGCGTTCGTAGTTTTCTTTGATGGATTGCGCCTGTTCATTAGCCATTGCTAAACTCGCATTTTTACTTTCCCAAATCTGCTTCTCCGTCTCCGTTTCTAACAATAACTTATCAAAATCGACCTGTTTCTTGCCTAATTTCTTCCGGGCATTTTCGATGATCGCCTTGGGTAAACCAATTTTCTGCGCAATCTCAAAGGCAAAGGAACTCCCTGGTTTTCCCATATCTAGGATGAATTGAGGTTCCAGGTGTTCTGTATCGTAGCGCATGGCAGCATTAAAAAGTCCTTTTTGGCGATCAGCAAGGCTTTTTAAGTTTCCAAAGTGTGTATTAATCGCACCGAAGCAACCCTTGTCAGCTAGTTTCTCTAAGATGGATTCGGCAATCGCACCCCCTAAAGAAGGCTCTGTCCCTGTTCCAAATTCATCGACTAAAATCAAGGTCTTTTCATCGACATGCTGCAAGAAATGCCGCATATTACTTAAGTGCGAGGAATAAGTACTTAATTCGTTTTCTAAATTTTGCTCATCACCCATATCTAAAAAGACTTGAGAGAAGAAGCCCATGGTACTACCTTCAGCCAGTGGTACTAAGCAGCCGGATTGAAATAAATATTGTAATAAGCCAATGGTGCTCAAGGTCACTGATTTACCCCCTGCATTCGGTCCAGATACCACCATGATGCGGCGTTCATCTTCTAATCGAATGGTTAAGGGTTTGATTTTTTTGCCAATTTTTTCGAGCGATTTTTCCAGTAAAGGATGCCGTGCATCGGTCCAGTTGACGATAGGTTTGTCTTGGATAAATGTAGGTTTGATGGCTTTGTGAGCCGCACCCCATAGGGCTTTGGCTCGGATAAAATCAATTAAACCTAACCAAGAAAATGCATGAGCTAAAAAAGGAGTTAGCGGACGGATTCGGTCAGAAAGTTTGGACAAAATCTGAATGATTTCACGGCGTTCTGCGGATTCCAAGGACTTGATCTCATTGTTCATCGCCAGCGCATCCGCAGGTTCTAAAAATACCGTTTTCCCCGTATCTGATTCATCTTGCACGAAACCTTTGATCTTTCGCTTGTGCTCAGCTGCCAAGGGAATCACCATGCGGCCATTACGCAAAGTCAAAGAGAAATCCTTGCTCACCCAGCCCTCTTTATAGGCTTGACTTAAATAGGAATCGAGTTTCTTTCGTAAGCCTTGCTCTTCCGCTATCCGCTTGCGACGCAAATCGCCCAGAGCAGGGGAGGCTGTTTCTTTGATCTGGCCATTGATATCAAATACCCGATCCAAATCCTGAATAATTGGTATGATTTGCCTGAAATCTCCATCGCTTTCTGCGCCTTTAGCGATAAAATGCTGTGTTATTTTGTGAATTTCGGGGTATTCACTTTCATCAATGGCTGCAAAGAAGCGAATGGTTTCATACAAAACGGTTAACGCACGTTGCCAGTCTCTCCACTCATCCGCTGATAAATAATGTCCCTCTAATTGCAGAGGACTTAGGTAAGCACGTAAATCGAAGTAATCCGTTTGCGGGAATTCACCGCCATGTTCGCCTAAAATGCGACCCATTTCATCGACTTGCTCCACCCATTGTTTGACCAAGGAAAAGCGGTCAGAAAAGCGCATTTTGTCCGCAAATTCTAAGCCCATAGGACTTAAGCAAAGCTGCTTAATTTCCTCTTTTACCTGGTTGAAACCCAGTTTTTCGGCAAGATTTAGGGGGTAATTCATAGCTTGAAATGCGCCTTTATTTTTTCGAGTAAAACCTCGTTTATTTTAAAATAACTTTCAGTTGTCCATCCTGCTACATGTGGACTAAAAATGGTCGCAGGATAGGCTGCGATTTCTGCAAACAGCTCTTTTTCTACGGGTGACCAAGAAGGCAATTTTTCGTTTGGTAAAACGTCCAAAGCTATTCCTTTGATACGTCCAGAGCGCAAGCCATGTAATAAGGGTTCAAGGGGCGCAATAGGCCCACGGGAACTATTGATCAATAAAATGGGCTTTTGGAAAGACTCAATGAAATCATTGGAAACGAGTCCGCGCGTTTCCAATGTTAATGGGATATGTAAGCTTACAATATCGGCTTGTTCGAAAATTTGCTCAAGGGTGGCAGGGAAATCTGCCGAAGGGGCATATTTATCGTAAGCTAAAATGCGCATTCCAAAGCTAGAAAGCCGAGAAGCTACGGCTTTGCCCATATTCCCATATCCAATGATTCCGATGGTTTTGCCTTTGATCTCAAAACCGCGATTTCCTTCTCGTTCCCATAATCCATGGCGTACTTCGGTATCTGACGTGTGCAATTTATGCGCAAGGGATAAGAGTTGTCCAATGACGTGTTCCGCCACTGCATCTGAATTTCCTTCGTTGGCGGAGAAAACAGCGATTCCTCGAGATAAGCAGGCATCGACATCTAATAAGTCGAGTCCCGCTCCAGCGCGTGCGATGAAGGATAGAGCCGTATTTTCAAGAATTTCTGCGGTGATTTTGAATTTGCTACGAACAACTAATCCATCGAATGAAGGTAAAATGCGTGAGAAATCGGCTAGCGATAAATCCGTATGCGTCTCTACCTCGAATCCCAAATTCGTCAGTCCTTCTGCCATCGAAGGATGAACCTCGTCGACGATCAAAACCTTATTTTTACGCATTCATTCTATTTTTTACAAGATCCAAAGCTAAAAACAAAGCTTGCAAGAATGATCCTGGATCGGCTACGTTTTGGCCTGCAATATCGTAAGCTGTACCATGATCAGGAGACGTGCGGATGACCGGTAAACCTGCTGTAAAATTCACACCCGAGTCAAAGGCGATGTATTTAAACGGAATCAATCCTTGGTCGTGGTACATGCCTAAAACACCGTCAAACTCTTTGAATTGTGCTTTTCCAAAGAATCCGTCAGCCGGATAGGGACCAAAAACTAGGTTTCCTTTCGTTCTGAATTCATCCACCACCGGTTGAATAATTTCCAATTCTTCTAGCCCTAATAAACCTGCTTCGCCTGCATGTGGATTTAAACCTAACACAGCTAAGCGCGGTTTTTCGATGGCGAAATCTTCTTTTAAGCTTTTAATGAACAACGTAATTTTTGTTCGCAATAAGTCTGCACTTAAGGCTTTGGAAACTTCTAGCAAGGGAATATGTCCCGTGGCTACACCCATTCGAAAGCCATCCGAAACCATCATCATTAAAGAGGATTTTGCCTCGAAACGATCTGTTAAATATTCTGTATGTCCAGGGAATTTAAAGTCCTCCGATTGGATATTGTGTTTGTTAATTGGAGCTGTTACTAGCGCCGAAATTAGGCCACGATCTAAGTCGTTAGTGGCTCTTTCTAAGCAATCAAAAGCCGCTTTTCCTGCTTCTTTCGTCTCTTTTCCGGGTTCAACCACCGTAGAGGCATCATCCCAACAGTTAATAACAAAGCTTTCCCCTGATTTTGCATCGGAAGCTTCTTGGATCACATTGATGGACCACTCTTTTAGTTCGAATTTTTGGCGATAGAAATCGAGTACTTTGGCAGAACCATAAATCACAGGCGTACACCACTTTAGCAAGCGAGGGCTGGCTAAGGATTTCAAGATAACTTCCGGTCCAATTCCGTTGTAATCTCCTAACGTGATACCGATGATAGGTTTCATAAAAAGCAATTTTTTGTTCGACCTGCAAGTTAAGAAAATTCGCTCGAAGGCGGTAGAATTATTTTTCTTGGTAACGAACCCAATTAATATGGTATTTTTTTAAGTTTTACCAAATAAAATGGGGTAATCAATGCGAATTTCACAATATATTTAGCATTTTTGTTAGAATCTCCTACATTATTGATTATGCCAAAATCATACGTTAAGAAAATCTCCAGTTTATTGATCGCTAACCGAGGCGAAATTGCTATCCGAATTATGCGTGCTGCGTCCGAATTAGGAATTCGAACGGTGGCCGTATATACATTCGAAGATCGCTATTCATTGCACCGCTATAAAGCGGATGAAGCCTACCAAATCGGGAAAGACGATGAACCTTTAAAGCCTTATTTGGATATTGAGGGTTTAATTTCTTTGTGTAAATCGAAGAAAATCGATGCGATTCATCCGGGATACGGTTTTTTATCAGAGAACGTAGTTTTGGCTACTCGTTGTAGAGAAGAGGGAATTGTTTTCGTGGGTCCATCCCCTGAGGCAATGAACGCCTTGGGTGATAAAGTAGCTGCAAAAGTGGCTGCATTGAAAGCCAATGTGCCCATGATTGAAGATTCGAAGGGAGATTTGTCTGATTATTCATTGGCTTTATCTGAAGCAAGACGCATCAAATTTCCAGTAATGGTGAAAGCCGCTGCCGGTGGTGGTGGACGTGGAATGCGGGTTGTTCGCTCGGAAGATGAACTTGAAAAAGCATACCAAGAGGCTAAGAATGAGGCAAAAAATGCCTTTGGTGATGAAACCTTGTTTATTGAGAAATTCATCGATGATCCGAAGCACATCGAAGTACAATTATTAGGAGATCAACACGGAAATTTAGTGCATTTGTACGAGCGTGATTGTTCTGTACAGCGACGTTTCCAAAAAGTAGTTGAAATAGCTCCTTCTTTTGGCCTAAAAGAAGAAACAAAACAGAAATTATATGCTTACGCGCTTTCCATTGGTAAAGCCGTGAATTACTATAATGCTGGAACGGTGGAGTTTTTAGTCGATAAAGATGAAAATATCTACTTTATTGAGGTAAATCCACGTATTCAAGTAGAGCATACGATCACAGAAGAAGTGACAGGCATTGATATTGTCCGCACGCAGATTTTGATTGCTCAAAATTATAAATTATCTGATCCAGGAATTTTCATTCAAAACCAAGCGGACATCCCGTTAAAAGGCTTTGCGATCCAATGCCGTATTACAACGGAAGATCCAGCGAATGGATTTAAACCGGATTTTGGGACGATTATTGCATACCGTAACGCGGCAGGTTTCGGGATTCGTTTAGACGAAGGTTCTTCGTATCCAGGGGTGAAAATTTCCCCTTATTTCGATTCGATGTTAGTGAAGGTGTCTGCTAAAGGCCGCACGCTTCGCGGTGCGTCCGAGCGCTTAAACCGCGCCCTAACGGAATTCCGTATTCGTGGTGTTAAAACCAACATTCCGTTCTTGCGCAATGTGATTACGCACCCTGTATTCCAAGAAGGCCATTGCACAGTGCCCTTTATCGCGAATCACCCAGAATTATTCAATTTTAAACCGACTCGTGACCGCTCTACCAAAGCCATTCGCTACTTAGGGGAAGTAATCGTAAACGGAAATCCGGATGTCAAAGTGAAGCCAACGGCTCCATTCCGCATCCCGATTATTCCTTACGTGGATCCTATGGCGGAATATCCGAAAGGAAACAAGCAATTGTTAACTGAAATGGGGCCAGAGAAATTTGCGAAGCACATTCGTGATGCGAAGCAAATCTATTTCACAGATACCACTTTCCGGGACGGACACCAATCGCTTTTGGCGACCCGCGTGCGTACCCAAGATATGTTAGCCGTAGCAGACGGATTTGCCAAATCTTTCCCTCAATTGTTCTCCATGGAAGTTTGGGGAGGAGCAACTTTCGATGTGGCCATGCGTTTCTTGCAAGAATCTCCTTGGAAACGTCTTCAAGAATTCCGGGAGGCAATGCCTAATATGCTGTTGCAAATGCTTTTCCGGGGCTCGAATGCCGTAGGATATTCTGCATACCCTGATAATTTGATTGAAAAATTCGTGGAGAAATCCTCCGAAGCAGGTGTGGATGTCTTCCGTATATTTGATTCCTTGAACTGGATCGATGCGATGAAAGTATCGATTAAAGCTGTTCGTGAACGTACGCCGGGCATCGCAGAGGCTGCCATTTGCTATACAGGTGACGTCTTTACAAACGAAAAATACAATCTACAATACTATGTGGATATGGCGCGTCAGCTGGAAGATGCAGGTGCGCACATGTTAGCCATCAAAGATATGGCCGGTCTTTTACGTCCTTTCCAAGCAGAGAAATTAGTTACTGAATTAAAGAAGGCGGTAGATTTACCGATTCACTTGCATACGCATGATACGGCCTCGGTTCAATCGGCGACCTATTTAAAGGCGATTGAAGCAGGTGTGGATATTGTGGATGGCGCCTTAGGTGCGATGTCAGGCTTGACATCTCAACCCAATTTGAACTCATTGGTAGCGATGATGCAAGGTCACGTGAAGGCATCTGATTTGGATTTAGACTTATTAAACGAATATTCAAATTACTGGGAAGCGGTGCGTACGATGTATACGCCGTTTGAATCTGAACTGAAAGCGGGAACTGCGGAGGTCTACCATAATGAGATTCCAGGAGGTCAATACACGAACTTGCGTGGCCAGGCGATTGCGCTGGGTGTAGGAGATAAGTTTGAGCAATTGAAGCGTAATTATACGGAAGCGAATACGCTTTTTGGTGATATCGTAAAAGTAACTCCGTCCTCTAAAGTAGTAGGGGATATGGCAATCTTTATGACAGCGAATTCGTTAACGGCGGAGGATGTTTATGCCAAAGGCGCTACTTTATCATTCCCTGAATCAGTAAAAGACTTCTTTAAAGGTGGCTTAGGTCAGCCTTACCAAGGATTCCCGAAACAATTGCAGGAGATCATCTTAAAAGGAGAACACGCGATAGAAGGTCGTCCAAACGACCATTTAGCACCGATTGATTTTGACGCAGACTTCAAGTCCTTCTCGAAGAAATTCCCAGAGGCTGAAGATGGATTCTTCGATTATTTGTCGTACAAAATGTATCCGAAAGTATACGAAGACTATTATAAGAATGCAGCCTTATTTGGCGAATTATCAGCCCTTCCTACGCCGGCCTTTTTCTATGGCTTGAAGCAGGATGAGGAGATTATGATCACTATTGAGCCTGGTAAAACCATCATTGTGAAGTTCTTGTATATGTCAGAACCAGACGAATCAGGTCTACGTAATGTGACTTTTGAATTGAATGGCCAGGCACGCCGCATTAAGATTTTGGACAAAAATGTCAAGGTTGAACGCGCGCAACATGCGAAAGCGAAAGTAAAAGGCGATATCGGAGCTCCATTGCAAGGGCGTTTATCCCGTATTTTGGTGAAACCAGGAGATGAGGTGAAATTAAATGCACCGCTGTATGTGATTGAAGCGATGAAGATGGAGTCTATTGTTTCTGCTCCATTTGAAGGAATTGTTGGAAACGTATTATTGACAGAAGGAACAGTGGTGGAGCAAGAAGACTTAGTATTGACTTTGGAAGAAGCGAAACTGCCAGAACCAGACGTGGAAGAATATTTATTCGTGTACGGAACCCTGCGCCGTGATTGTGGAAATGACTTGCATCGCTTAATTGCACGTAATTCAGATTACATTGGAATGGCGAATTACCAAGGTCAAATGTACCAAGTGGCTGATTATCCAGGGATTATTCCATCAGACGATGCAAAAGATCAAGTGGTAGGGGAATTGTATTTATTGTCAAATACGATCAAATTATTGAATGTATTAGATGAATACGAAGAATTCAACACTGATAAACCAGAAGAGAGTTTATTTGTGCGCGAGCAAGTAAAAGTGACCTTAAAAGAGAAGGAAATTGAAACCTATGCGTATTTATACAATAAAAAAATCGATCCGAAAACGCGCATTGCTTCGGGGGATTATGTAAAAGGTTAATGAAAAAAATCGCTCTTTTTTGTTTGTTGTCAATCGGCTTACACGCGCAGAGTCCACTGTTGAAGGCCCACGCGCACAATGATTATGAACACGAAAGACCCTTTTTTGATGCATTTCAGCTCGGTTTTGGCTCTATTGAAGCTGATGTATACGCGGTGAATGGGGAATTATTAGTGGGGCACGAGCGTTCTCAACTCAGCTTGAATCGAACGCTAAAGGACCTGTATATTGATCCGATTATTCGTGTCCTAAAGGCGGATAAACAAGGAAATTTCCATCAATTATTGATTGATTCGAAGACCTCTTCTGATTCTACTTTGCCTCTACTGATAGCGACCTTGAAGCCACACGCTGAAATCATTCAGCAAAAAGGTTTGCGAATTGTGATTTCAGGAAATCGCCCAAAACCGACACAATACATTGAATCGCCCGCTTGGATTACTTTTGATGGACGTTCAGATGAGCGTTTCCCTACGAATAAAGTCATACTGGAGAGTGAATCGATGTTGAAATTTGGCCTTTGGAATGGACAAGGGCCCATTCCGGCTGTTTTGAAAGAAAAGTTAAAAAATTATGTTGACCAGGTGCATGCGAATGGCCGAAAAATTCGCCTTTGGGCTACACCCGATTCATTACTAGCTTATCAAGCTTTATTAGATATAGGGGTTGATTACATCGGTACGGATAAGCTCAGCTTGTTAGCAGATTATTTGAAATTCAGTCAGAGTAAATAAACTGGGATAGAGGCTTTTATAATAAAACCTCTACCTATGACAACTAGACGCGAATTTCTTCTTAAATCCACTTTATTTTCCGTTGCTATTAGCCTGCCGGCTTTCGGGCAAGCGAAAAAATCCTATTCAATGGGTTATTCTGCCATTACCTGGAACGGGCAAGACGAGCAAGCCATTCAAGAAATATCGGCTCTAGGATTCAAGGGTATTCAATTGCGAGCAAACTCATTCGCTAAATACAGAGATAATCCCAACACTTTAAAAGCATTATTAGACCAAGCAGGCTTGCAATTATGTATGTTTTCGAGTGGAAATGTAGAAATTGATCCGGCCAAAGCCGAAGCATCCATTGCTCAGCACGTCAAACACGCGGCTTTTGTCAAAGCATTAGGTGGGACCTCCATTCAGTTAACTAATTCTTTGCGAAAGAAAGGAGTGAAGCCGGAGGAAAAAGACCTGATTCGTTTAGCCGAAGTCATGAATGAAATCGGTGCAAAAACAAAAGAATTAGGTATTCAAGCTACCTACCATAATCACATGGATCAGTTTGGAGAAACACCCGAGGAAGTAGATTTGCTGGTGAATCACATGGATCCATCTAAAATCAAATTGCTATTAGATGTGGCCCATTATTTCCAAGGGGGAGGAAATCCGGCTGATGCGGTATTGAAATACAAGAAGGTTTTGCATGCTCTCCACGTGAAAGATGTACGCCAAACCGAGCCTCGTTACCGTTTCGTCGAACTAGGACAAGGAAAAGTGAATTTGGATGAAGTGTTCGCAAATTTGGACAAAATCAAGTTCAAAGGATTCGCCATTGTGGAATTAGATGCCGTGCCAGATGCAGGAAAAACACCATTATCTTGTGCGGAAACGAGTAAGCAATATTTAAAAGATAAAATTCAGTATCCTTTTTCTTAAATTGCAGCCTAATCTACAATCAAATGGCGAGTAAAAAGGATCCTGCAATTGGGTTTATCTTCATCACTTTATTAATTGACGTTCTAGGAATTGGTTTAATTATTCCCGTTTTGCCTACCCTCATTAAAGGCTTTGTAGGGGGAGATATATCCGTGGCCTCCCAGTATGCAGGTTGGTTGATGGCTTCCTATGCTATCATGCAATTTCTGTTTTCTCCCGTTTTGGGTGGATTATCTGACCAAATTGGACGCCGTCCCGTGATTTTAGCCTCTTTATTTGGCTTTACGATTGATTATTTAGTTTTGGCTTTTGCGCCCAATATTCTCTGGTTGTTCATAGGACGCATTATGTCTGGCATTACGGGTGCTAGTTTTACGACAGCACAAGCCTATATCGCGGACGTTTCTAAACCTGAAGACAGAGCAAAGAATTTTGGTGTAGTTGGAGCGGCCTTTGGTGTTGGATTTATTATCGGACCTGCGATAGGGGGTATGCTTGCCTCTTATGGAGACCGTATTCCGTTTTTTGCGGCGGCCGGTTTAACATTGATAAACGGTATTTATGGCTATTTTATATTACCTGAATCATTGGCAAAATCAAATCGTCGTCCTTTCGATATCAGTCGTGCCAATCCTTTAGGATCCTTAAAAAATTTAACAAAATACCCAGTGATTGCCGGTTTAGTTGGAGGCTTTTTCTGCTTGCAATTAGCAGGTCAAGTGCACCCGAGTACTTGGTCCTATTTTACCATGAAGGTCTTTGGCTGGACACCGGATCAAGTGGGTTATTCTTTAGCTTTTGTGGGATTAATTGTGGCCATTGTGCAAGGAGGTTTAGCTCGCATTATTATGCCTAAACTGGGTGAAATTCGGGCTATCTCTTATGGTTTACTTTTGTATGGTATCGGATTTTTCATGTTTGCTTATGCGACTAAATCTTGGATGATGTACGCCTTTATGATTCCTTTTGGATTAGGAGGAATCGCAGGACCGGCACTCCAAAGTCTTATTACACAACAAGTGGGTCCTAATGAACAAGGAGAATTACAAGGAGGATTGACCAGTTTGCAGTCCATTACGACGATTTTTGGCCCCTTATTAGCCTCTAATCTTTTTGCCTATTTCGCTTCAGAGCGCGCTCCTATTCTTTTTCCAGGTGCGGCCTTTTTTATGGCCGCCATTTTAGTCATTTTAGGATGGTTTATTGTGATGCGTTCGATTCCTAAAAATCGTGCCTAATTTGGGATGAACGGTAAGTGATAAAAGGCATATTGCTTTATCTTTGAAAAAATAAATCACTACTCTAATGAAAACAATGATGAAATCAATCTGCCTAGTGGCGGGACTACTGTTGGCTTCCGTAGCCTCAGCACAATCAACTGAAGAAATTCTAGCAAAACACGAAGCGGCCATGGGTGGCTTAGATAAATGGGCTACGGTTAAATCTGCCGTGATTAAGAATAAATTCAGTGTACAAGGCATGGACATTGAGAGTAAAACTTCCTTAGTGATTGGAAAATCATTTCGTACAGAAGTGGAAGTAATGGGGAACAAAATCATTACTGTCATTGATGGAGACAAAGGCTGGATGAATCGTCCTGCGATGATGGGTGGTACGGGAGAACCAGAAGATATGCCAGCAGATCAAGTGAAGTTAGCGAGTGCTCAAAAAACGCTAGGTTCTATTTTGACGAATGCGAAAAAAGACGGTTTTAAAATCGAATTGGTTTCGAAAGAGAAATTAGATGGGGCAGATGTCTACCTGTTAACGGTTACGAAGCCCTCAGGAGAAGATAGCAAAGTATATGTGTCTACTGCGACGAATTTTGTGGTAAAAACACAAGCTAAAGTGCAGGTAAATGGCCAAGAAATCGATTCAGAAGTAAGTTTTTCAAACTATAAATTAGTGAATGGTCTAGCATTCCCCTTTACGGTAGAAACTGCCAA
>Ga0228702_1001672_pt1 | contig 13681 bp, 16 predicted proteins | sample McNCre217_Aug_MG_2_FD_178018 | JGI IMG/M metagenome (GOLD analysis project Ga0228702, IMG submission 178018) | Freshwater microbial communities from McNutts Creek, Athens, Georgia, United States - 20-17_Aug_MG | ecosystem: Environmental > Aquatic > Freshwater > Creek | place: USA: Georgia... | reverse complement strand
CTTGGCTGCGCGTGTCGGCCTCGGGTTTGAGCAGCACAGGGTTCATGCGCACATCAGGCTCGGCCTTGGCGGCCAGTGCCTGAAAGTACTGCGCAGAGCCCACCTCACCCAACCCGTTGTGGGAAGCCACCACCCGGGCGTTGTTGCTCATGTTCTGCGCTTTGAAAGGCGCCACCTTCAAGCCTTGCCGTGCATACCAACGGCACAGCGCCGTGGTGAGCCAGCTTTTTCCCGCACCGCTGGAGGTGCCCAGCACCATCACACAACGCGCAGTCATGGCGAAACCTGGCGGTTGGGCAGCTTGGGCACGGCCACCCACTGCCCCTCCAAGGCATGAATGGCGATGCGGTGCTCAAACACGGCCTCGACCGCACGGTGCGTGTTTGCATCGGCACAAGCGCCCTGATGCGCCACGCGCCCAGCTTGCATGACCACCATGTCGTCGGCATGCAAGGCCATGCCAATTTCGTGCAACACGCTGATCACCGTGGTCTGTTGCGCGGTCAAACAACGCACCTGCTCCAGCCAATCCACTTGGTGCGGCGGATCAAGGTTGGTCAAGGGTTCATCCATCAACAACACCTGCGCTTGCACGGCCATGGCACGCGCCAACAACACACGTTGACGCTCACCGCCCGACAACTGGCCCAACGGGCGTTCGCGCCAGTCCCAAGCTTGGGTTGCTTTCAATGCTGTTTCGACCACGGCATGGTCGTGGGCATTCGGCGCAGCCAACCAGTCTTGATGTGGCATGCGACCGAGCATGACCACATCCCACACCCGCAAATCGTCCGAGGCCGATTCGTTTTGTCCCAACCACGACAACTGCTGCGCACGTTGACGACGGTCCATGGCCATCAGCGCTTGGTCAAACAAAAAGATGCGACCTGCCGCGGGCAGCAAGCCCGCCAAGGCTTTGAGCAAGGTGGATTTACCGGCGCCATTGGGGCCCACGATGCTGGTCCAGCGTCCTGCGCCAAACGCCACATCCACGCCGTGCAAAATTTCTTGCCCAGCGAGCGACACATGCACGTCATGGGCACGCAAAGCAGGTACGCGCGCACTCATGGCTTGGCTCCTGACGTTTGGCTGCGGTACATGAGCCACAGCAAATAACCGCCACCCAACACCGCCGTCAACACCCCCACAGGCATTTCTTGCGGCGCCAGCGCCATACGGGCCAACAAATCAGCGGCCAGCAACAAGACGCCACCCATCAGAGCAGACAACACCACCAACGCGTTGTGCTTGGCGTTCACCAGCGAGCGTACCAAGTGCGGTGCGGCCAAACCCACAAAAGCCACCAAACCTGTTTGCGCCACCGCCGTGCCTGTGGCCAATGCGAGCACGCCCACCAACGCCACACGCACAGGTGCCAGCGGCAAGCCTAGGCTCAATGCCGTGGACTCGCCCAGACTCAGCGCATCCAAGACACGGCTAAAAACAAATGCCAACACCAGGCACACCAGCAATACCCCCAACATCAACACGCAGGAAGTCCAACCAATAAAGCTGGTGGAGCCCAGTAAAAAGCCTTGCATGCCTTGCAACACATCAGGCCGCATGAGGGTGATGAGCGAGGCCATCGCACCCAGCACCACGCCCACGATCACACCAGCCAGCAGCAAACGCAAGGTGTGCTGCACGCCGCGCGCCAGCACAAGGGTGAGCAACACCGCGAGCACCGCCCCCACAAAAGCCGCGCCGGTTAACCCCAAGCGCACCCACCATTCGGTGGCAAATGGATTGCCACCCAGCAAGGCCAACGCCACGGCCACGCCGATTGAAGCCCCCGAGGCGCTGCCCAGCAAATACGGATCGGCCAATGGGTTGCGAAACAGCCCCTGCGCGATTGCCCCAGCCAAGCCCAGCAAAGCCCCCGCAGCACAAGCGCCCACGCTGCGCGGCAAACGAATGTCCCACACGATTTGCCACGCCACATCGTCGTGCCAAGCCTTGAGCCAACTCTCAACCCCTGTGCTGCCCACCGCACTGCCCAGCGCGATGCCCAGCACGCACAGCAACAACAAAGTGATGGCCATCCACACAGGGGGGCAACGCGCACCGTGCGTGGTCATGGCTTCACCTTCGTTGGATCGCTGGCTGTGTGGGTCTGGGCTGGATCTGTCAAGCACTGGGCCATCAAGCGTGCCGCTTCGGCCATGCGGGGGCCAGCACGCACCAACACATCAGACTCTTCCGATTTGAAATGGCACACACGCTGTGTGCGCATGGCGCGCATGTTGAGCCAACCGGGTCGTGTGTTCATGTCCGCCAAGTTGCTATCCCCCACCATGATGAGGTCGGGCTGGGCACGCACCACAAACTCAGGATTGATTTTGGGAAATGGTCCCATCGATGTGGGCAAGATGTTGCGCGCACCCAAGCGCTGCAAGGTCTCGCCAATGAAAGACGACTCACTGGCACCGTACGGTGCGCGACTGACTTCGAAATACACGCGTTGCCCTTTGGCGTGTGCCGGTATAGATTGCGCGGCGGCATTCACCGCTGCGTCGATATGACGCCACACGCGTTCGCTGTCTTGCAAAGGCACATCCAAGGCTTGGCCCACAAGATGCAACACACGCTGCACATCGGCATGCGTGCGTGGCTCGAGGGCCAACACGGTCAAACCCAAAGCCTGCAAGCGTTCAGCACCACGAGCCGAGGTGGCCATGAGTACCAAGTCGGGCTTTAAGGCGACCACACTTTCAATGTTGGGGTCAATGCCGCCGCCCATGCGAGGCAGCTTGGCCACGCTGTCTGGCCAATTGGAGTAGCGGTCCACGCCCACCAGCTTTTGGCACTGCCCTAGCGCGCACACGGTTTCTGTGAGGGATGGCAACAAGCTCACGATGCGCTGCGGGGGTTTGCTGATGGTCACATCGACTTGACGGTCATCGCGCAGCACGAGGGCTTGGGTGGCGCCGCTCATGAAGCCAAGCAACAGGCAGCCCACCCACACGCGAAGGTGCATGGCGTGATCACGCACAGGCGCTCTCCCACTGCAGAATGATCCGGTGCAATTGAGCCACACCATCGGTCAAGGCCGCAGGACCGGGTTGCAAGATGTCGGCCGATTTGATTTCAAACAACTGGTGGTTGCACACGGCAGGCACGTCTTGCCAGCCTGGGCGTGCGGCCACTTTTTCGGCCCGAAACTTCTTGCCGCACCACGAACCAATGATGATGTCAGGCGCACGGTCAATGATGGTTTGATCATCCGCAATGATGCGGTCTTTGCCCATGGGCATTTGCGCGAGTTCGGGAAAACAATCGTCACCGCCTGCGATGCTGACTAACTCAGACACCCAGCGAATCCCGCTGATGTGTGGCTCGTCCCATTCTTCAAAATACACCTTGGGGCGACGTTTGAAGGTAGCTGCTGTTTTTTGAATCGCGTCCAACTGAGCACGCATCTGCTGCAAGCGTTGCAGCCCTTGCTCGGCTTGGCCCACCATAGCTGCGACTTGGTACAGCATGGCAAAAATCTCATCCACACTGCGTTGATTGAAGACCGTGACTTGCACGCCCGCACGGATAAGCAGGGCCGCAATGTCGGCCTGCAAATCGGAAAATCCAAACACGCAATCGGGCTGGAGCGCCAAAATTTTGTCGATCTTGGCGCTCAAGAAAGCACTGACTTTGGGCTTCTCATCCCGCGCACGACGCGGGCGCACGGTGTAACCCGAGATGCCCACAATGCGCGCCTCTTCCCCCAGCAGGTACAGCCACTCTGTCGTTTCCTCGGTGAGGCAGACGATGCGTTGGGGAAGATAGATGCCCATGCGTTTTACTTCGCTTGATAACTCAAAGTAGCAAAGATACCGCGACCTGGAGTGTTGTAGCCACCGGCTAATTCATAGTGACGGTTGAAGGCGTTCTCAAGTTTGACACGCGCTGTCCAGCTGTCATTGACTTTGCGACTTGCATAGAAGGACCAGAGCGAATAACCAGCCAACATATCCGAATTGACTTCATTGAAATTAGGCCGTGCACTAGATGCATACAGTTTCGCGCCCACCTCGTAATTGGCCAAATTTCTGGAAATATCTACCGAGCCATAACGTTTCGCACGTCGACCGAGTGGGTAAGCACCACTCACATTGACAGGGTCTTGTTTGACAGCCGAGAGTTTGACGCTATTGCCCATCCAGTTGCTGCGTAGTGAAGTTTCAATTCCCTTGTTTTCAACTTCACCAGCGTTCATCACATTCCAATGACCGCCAGCGTCTTGAAACCAATCGATGGCATTGGTCGTATTGGTTTGGAAGTACGCCACGCGCGCCACAGTTTCTACCGAAGCATAAATCGCCCCGACCTCATTCGACTTGAACTTTTCTTGCGTCAAATTGGAATTGTTGGAAATCTCAGTTGCTGACGGGGCTCTGAAACCGCTGGAGTTGGTCGCAGTCAACTTCCATGTGTTGTTCAACTGGTAACCCACGCCCAACAAACTGGATGAGGCGTTGGGATGCAAGTTGTTCACACCAGAGGCATCGCGATGATCGATTGAAATCAAATCACGACGAGCATTTGCCTGCAAGGTCAGCTTGTCGAGTTTTTTCGTCAACCCGACAAACCCTGCAGTTGTTCGTCGATCAAGCATGAATTTGCTGAATTCCTCGTGCTTGTCGTTGATCAGGTCAGCCCCAAAGCTCGCTGCGGCAGTGGCATCAATTTGGTAGCTATTGCCCCAATGCAAAGCGTTTTGCTGCGAGTTGTAACGCCCGTTACCTGCACCATTTTTGAATTCTTCGTAGCTGGTCACAGCGTTGGAAAAATCCAACGTGGACGTCCATGCATCGCTCATCTGCCGACGGGCGTAGACACCTGTCGCATCTGTTTTCTTGAGCGAACGATGTACATCAGTGGGCAAGGAATTGGAGTAGTCTGGATTGGTTTTTGCATCGTAATCGACATCTGATGTGTGTGTTCTGAATCGAAAACCGATATTCAGATCTGCGTCGATGCGCTTGTCCAATTTGGCAGCCATGTATTCGCTGCTGTAACCGTCCCGGTCTGGATTGACACGTGCGCTTTGCGCCGGATCCATGGCTGAAAAACCCTTGGAATCCTTGCGCCCTGCATTTACATCAAATTTGTAATCTGATTGCACACCACCAAACCCCGCATTGATTTCGGCCGTGTTCTTTGAACCGTAGCTGGCAAATCCATAGGCAGAGGGCTCACCTTTTTGTTGTCGGGTGTAAATATTGATCACACCACCAACCGCCGCCTCACCGTACAAGGCCCCGGCATTGCCTCGGAGAATTTCGATGCGTTCAATTTGCGCCAACGGCATATCGGTCATGGTCAAGAAACCGCCACCATCTGTTTGCGTTCTCACGCCATCCACCAAAACAACCAAGTCGTTGCTGGCCTGACCACGCAAGAAGATCGAGGTCTGCGACCCCGGGCCGCCATTTCGTCCATATTCAATGCCTGGCTCACCCTGCAATAGGTCCACCAAAGATTGAGCAGGGGATTTTTCAATCTCCTGGCGTGTGATGACTGAAACAGAAGACAGTACATCAGACAAGGGTTGTGCCATGCGGGTTGCAGAAACCACCACAGGGTTGACTTCCAAGACTTGTGCCTGCACAGAAGCAGTGACAGCCAATGCCAAAACAGAAAGCGCAGGAGCAAAGCCACGCGCACGAATAGATTTTTTCATGATTTAAACCAACAGTGATGTGCTCTCACCGCCTTCCCCGACAGTGCTTGAGCGTTCAAGCGGTGCGTTTTCAGACGCACCGCCACCTTGTTGGCCGGTATCCGGGCTGACGGAGACAACCTTTGTCGCCTTCCCAAACGCTTGTTCAAGGCGTCCAGTGGCTTGTGTGACAAAAGCGGAGCTGTAAAGCTCGTCCGTTTGACCGTTGCGGGGGCAGCGCAGGTTGAGTTTTGTCGAGCGAGCGACGCGACCTTCCTGCTTCCCGTTGAACTGCGGCATGTGAACCACACCGCGAGCACCAACAGCGCTAATTTTAACAATGAACCTTGCACCCACCTTAAAATGCACAGGCCATGTCACACACACCTCTGATTGATCAAATTGCCGAGCGCGTCGAGCGTTTGTTGCTGCGTCACGAAGAACTGCAACGCACCAACGCGTTGCTGAGCTCTCAAGTGCAAGAGTTGACCCATGAACGCGACTTGCTCAAGTCCCGTCTCGGGGCCGCGCGTCACCGCATTGACGCCTTGATCGACCGTTTGCCCCATGGCAGCGAAGCCAAGGACACCGAATGAAACAAATCGAAGTGCAAATCATGGGGCAAAGTTATGTGCTGGGGTGCCCCGAAGGTGGTGAAACCCGCTTGAGCCAAGCCGTCGACAAGGTGGACGAGGCCATGTGCAAAATCCGTGACGCAGGCAAGATCAAGGCACGCGACCGCATTGCCGTGTTGGCCGCGCTCAATTTAGCGTTTGATCTGACCGACCGCCCAGCGCCTGTGGTGGGTGGTGACCCTGGCGCCGTCATGGGTAGCGACGCGGGCGCGTCGGGAGCGCAATTGCAAAATCTGCTCCAGCGCATGGACAACGTCCTGGCCAAAGACAACCAGTTGTTGTAAGCACGCCTACAATCCACACCGTCTGCAAGTCCTTGGGGCTTTATATTTCCTTGAACCAATGCTCATTGAGCTCGGGCTTGGAACATCGGTTGATGAGCGTGATCGTCTCGCGTCAGATGAACCCAACGTCAATCTGACCTCGCCCACCTGAACCCCCGGTTCAGGATGACGGCCCTGAGGCCCTTGCAGACACCTTTTATTTTTGTCTTAAGGCCAAGGCTGTCATGGACCTCCAACCCCAACTGATTCTTGAACTCGCCACGCTGGGCATTTGCACTGGATTTTTAGCGGGCTTACTCGGTATTGGAGGCGGCATGATCATGGTGCCCTTCATCACCATCATGCTCTCGCAACGCGGCGTGGATGCCGACTTGGCCGTCAAGATGGCGATTGCCACGTCCATGGCAACGATCATCTTCACCTCCATCTCCAGCGTGCGTGCCCACCACAAGCGAGGTGCTGTGCGTTGGGATTTGGTCAAAGGTCTGGCACCCGGCATTGTGTTGGGCAGCATGATCGGCAGCTTAGGCGTGTTTGCTATTCTCAAAGGCTCTTACCTCGCCATCTTTTTTGGCTTGTTTGTGGGCTTTTCTGCGACCCAAATGTTTTTGGACAAAAAACCAGCGCCATCCCGCCAAGTGCCAGGCACCGCAGGGTTGATGGCTGCAGGCAGTGGCATTGGCTTTTTATCCGGCTTGGTTGGTGCAGGTGGCGGCTTCATCAGCGTGCCGTTCATGGCCTGGTGCAACGTGGCCATTCATAACGCCGTCGCCACCAGTGCCGCCTTGGGTTTTCCGATTGCGGTGGCCAATGTGGTGGGTTACATCGTCAGCGGCCGCACGGTCGAGGGCTTGCCTGCTGACGCCTTTGGCTACATTTGGGTCCCTGCGTTGGTGGTGATCGCCGCTTGCAGCGTATTCACCGCCCCCTTGGGCGCCAAAGCCGCACACAACTTACCAGTGAAAAAACTCAAGCGCGTGTTTGCCAGCGTGTTGTACCTGCTGGCTGCTTATATGTTCTACAAAGGCATCAGCAGCTAATCGTTGGCCGTGCTGCAAATTTATTGCGGCACCAAACACCAAGGCGCTTGGTACTCCACCAAACCCATCCACAGCGCCCAAGCCGAACTGGCCGCCAAGGCTGCCCCCGCCAAACGCACACCCCAGGCACCACTGGCGTTGCCCATGGGCTGCGCCCCACGCAAACGCAGCCAGAGCCAAGGCCCCAAAGTCAGCACCACAGCACTGCCCAGAGCAAACAAGGCCATCACACCGGCACCTTCGATCGGGCTGTTGCTCAGCGCTGCCACCAGCAAAGCGCCGTAGAGCAAGCCGCAAGGCATCAAGGCCCACAACACACCCAGCAACACAGCCCCGCCGTGGCGCAACTTCAAATGCGCAGTCAGGCTTTGCACGCGCCGCCAAATGCTGCGGCCAAATCCTTCCAGCCAAATCGGTTGTTCTGCGCGCAACAACAGCCAAGCGCCGATGAAAAAAGCCATCAAATGAAACAGGGTCCACACGGGTCGAAAGGCCGCCGATTGGGTGCTGAGCCAGCCTACGCCTTGCATGGTAGACGCGGCCAAGGCACCCAAGGCGCTGTAACCCACGATGCGCCCGAGCTGAAATAACAACATGGCCGAGGTGCCCTGCCCAGCCCCCTGCTTCTGAGCCGAGCGACCAATGCCAGCGCACGCAGCGCCACACATGGCCAAACAATGCGGCCCGCCCGCCAGTCCCATGAGCAATGCGGTGAGCGCGAGAGTGGTGTTCATCTAGATGATTTTAGAGAACCGCTCCCGGTTGCGGTCAGCTTGCAGGTATTTATCAAACACCATGGCCACACCGCGCACAAAAAACCAACCCAACTCCGTCACATGGATACCCGCATCATCGAGCACCACCAGCCCCTGTTCTTGCATGTGAGCAATTTTTTCCAACTCCGTGGCGAAGTAACTTTGGAATTGAATGAGGTGTGACACCTCAATCGATTCAAACAACACACTGCCCTGGCACATCAAGGCCATGATCACGGTGCGACGCACCAAATCGTCACGCGACAGCGCCAAGCCTCGCGCCACGGGCAAGCGGCCTTGATTGAGCAAGTCGTAGTACTCATCGAGTGTTTTGACGTTTTGATTGAACGTCGCGCCGACCCGTCCGATGGCCGACACGCCCAAGGCGACCAGATCGCAATCGGGCTGCGTGCTGTAGCCCTGGAAATTGCGGTGTAAGCGCCCTTGACGTTTGGCAATCGCCAAGGCGTCATTGGGCAGCGCAAAGTGGTCCATGCCCACGTAGACATAGCCCGCCTCCATCAAGATGCGCATGGCACTGGAGAGCATGGCCAGCTTGGAAGCCGCTGGCGGCAAGTCTTGCGCATGGATGCGCCGTTGCGGCTTGAAGCGCTCGGGCAAATGCGCATAGGCATACAGCGCAATGCGATCAGGGTTGAGCTTGACCACCTGAGCCAGCGTGCGCTCAAAGGTTTCGGGCGTTTGCATGGGCAAGCCGTAAATCAAATCGACATTGACCGACTCAAAGCCCAAGGCGCGCGAGGCCGCCACCAGATCAAACACCTGCTCTGCAGGCTGGATGCGGTGCACCGCTTTTTGAACGCTCGGTTCAAAGTCTTGCACACCAAAGCTCAGACGGTTAAAGCCCAACTCAGCCAGTGTGGCCAAGCGCGCTTGCGTGACTGTGCGTGGGTCCACCTCAATCGAGTATTCACCACCGGGGGCAAACACAAAGTTGCGTCGCAACATGGCCATGAGCGCCCGCAGCTCGTCATCGCTCAAGAACGTGGGACTACCACCGCCCAGATGCACTTGTGACACGGTTTGCTCAGCACCCAAATGGGCAATATTGAGCTCAACCTCGCGGGTCAAATACCGCAAATACTCTTCACCGCGCTCATGATGTTTGGTGATGATCTTGTTACACGCGCAGTAGTAACACAGCGATTCACAAAACGGAATGTGCACATACAGAGACAGCGGATAAGCCTTGGTCGCGACGCCTGCACGGCGCTGCTCTAGGGCCTGTACATAGTCTGGCTCGCCGAATGCTTCGACAAAACGATCTGCCGTGGGGTATGAGGTGTAACGCGGGCCCGCCACGTCGTAACGGCGCAGCAACTCGGGGCTGATCACCAGCGCATCACAGGCCTGCGGGGATGACGTTGAAGCAGAGGACATAAGTTCGCATTTGAATTTAGACACCATAATGTGCCTTCACTTGCACTTTTTGATCTTGACCTGCGTCAACCCAAACGCCCGTCCCTCGCATGAATTCAAACAGCATCAAAGTCGCTTGCTCCAATTGCAACTTGCGCGAGTTGTGCATGCCCATGGGCTTGAACGACTCCGAAATGGAACGCATCGACGAAATTGTGGCCACCCGCCGCAAAGTCGCTCGGGGCGAGAACTTGTTTCGCAATGGCGAAAAATTCAACGCACTGTACGCTATCCGTACCGGCTTTTTCAAAACCTGCGTATCTTCCGAAGATGGCCGTGACCAAGTCACAGGCTTTCAGATGGCGGGCGAAATCATCGGCCTCGATGGCATTGTGAGCGACCACCACACCTGTGATGCGGTGGCCCTGGAAGACGCTGAAGTTTGCGTGATGAACTATGACCGCATTGAGGAGCTGTCACGCGAGATCAATGCCCTGCAACGCCATGTGCACAAAATCATGAGCCGTGAAATCGTGCGCGAACACGGCGTGATGTTGCTCTTGGGCAGCATGCGCGCGGAAGAGCGTTTGGCCGCTTTCTTGCTCAATTTGGTGCAACGCTTGCACGCCCGTGGCTTCTCGCAGTCCGAGCTGGTTTTGCGCATGACGCGCGAAGAAATTGGCAGCTACTTGGGGCTCAAGCTTGAAACAGTGAGCCGCACCTTTTCGAAGTTCGCAGAAGACGGCATCATCGAGGTCAAGCAACGCCATGTGCGCATTTTGAACACCGATGCGCTCAAACTTTTGGTGAACTCGCAAACCTGTCAGTGAGTACACCTCTCCATGGAAAAAGGCCCGCAATCGCGGGCCTTTTTGTTTTTGCTCAGGAGGTGATCAAGCAGGAACTTGCTCGCAACACACTTCTTGCTTGGGGCAACCATCTGGACGCTCGGTCGGTACCAAAGGACAACGATTGACCTCAAAGGGAGAGAGAGACAACAAGGTGGTCAGCGCACTGGAGGCCGCAGTGACGATCCAAAAAGCGAAGAAGGACAAGGTGTAAATACCTTGGCGTGACATTTCAATCGGTTGACCAAACCACTGCATGTCTTGTGGGTCGACCATGGCAAATACCAACATCTCGAGCACGCCTGCCACCAAAAAGGCGGGCCATGCAATCCACATCATCCGTTGAGCCAGCATTCGAATTCTCCTGATAGGCATGAATTGAATTCAGTTTAGGCCAATTCACACGTCCCCATTCATGGGGTTTTCGTGGGGGTCTCAGGCTTGGGCGTGACCACGTGGTTGCGGGCTTGCATGGCAGGTGCGAGCTGCAAGTCTTTCTCTGCAGCCAAGGTCTTGTTGATGTCCAAACCCCGGCGGTAGTAATCATCAGCCACCACCGGGTCGGGAACTCGGATGGCAATCGCCAGCGTCACAAAGCCAGCCACCACCACCAGGGCAGGGCCGGCAATGATCAGCCACACGTGGCCATATTGCCACCAAGGTTGCTTATCGTGTGTTGGCGTAGTCATGGTGTTACCTAGGAACAATGAAGACAGATTTTTCGACCACAAAATGATCTGAACCTATGGCTTGAATTTCAAACTGAATTTTGTGCGATCCGGGCTCTGCCGAACCGTAAGGCACGTCGGCGCGCAACACAACCCAACGGGCTTGTGCAGGGTCCACCATCACTTCGGTGTCGGTGGTGATTTTGAGCTGCGGCAAGCCACGCACCAAGAGCCGGTAAGTTTGCGCATGTTCGGCCGCATTCATGATTTGCAAGCGGTAGACGTTCTCTAAGGTGCCGTATTCGGTAATACGCGACAAGGTCGAGCGGTCCCTCACCACATCGACTTTGAACGGTGTACGCAAGCTCAACGAGACCAACAGGGCAATCACAATCGCGCCCAAAATCATGGTGTAGATCTGAATGCGTGGACGCATCAAACGTTGCCACATTTCACGCGGCGTCCATTTGTTCTCCATCGCGTTTTGGGTCGAAAAACGCACCAGCCCGCGTGCATAACCCATCTTGTCCATCACGGTGTCGCACACATCGGCACATGCACCGCAACCAATGCACTCGTACTGCAAACCGTTGCGAATATCGATGCCTGTGGGGCATACCTGCACGCACAAGGTGCAATCGACGCAAGCGCCTAAATTGCTGCTGGCCAATTCGACCTTTTTGGAACGCGGGCCACGTGGTTCGCCACGCGCTGCGTCATAGGTCACGATCAAGGTGTCATGGTCAAACATGGCGCTTTGGAAACGCGCATATGGGCACATGTATTTGCACACCTGCTCACGCATGAAGCCCGCATTGCCATAAGTGGCAAATGCATAAAAGAACACCCAGAACAGTTCCCAAGGCCCCATGCGGGTGAGGAAAAACTCCATGGCCAATTCACGAATTGGGGTGAAGTAGCCCACAAAGGTGAAGCCCGTCCAAATCGAGAAGAAGATCCAAATCGTGTGCTTGTACCACTTCTTCACCAACTTCTCGAGTGAAAAATCAGCATCGTCCAAACGCATGCGGGCTGAACGGTCGCCTTCGACCTTGCGTTCAATCCACAGAAAAATTTCGCTGTACACAGTTTGTGGGCATGCGAAACCGCACCACAAACGCCCTGCTACCGCCGTGAACAAAAACAGCGCCAACGCTGAGATCACCAACAAACCGGTGAGGTAAATAAAGTCTTGTGGGTACAAGACCAAGCCAAAAATATAAAAACGACGCGACGCCAAGTCAAACAACACGGCTTGACGTGCGCCCCAATCCAACCAAGGCAAACCGTAGAACACGATTTGGGTGGCAAAGACAAAAATCCAGCGCCAATAAGCAAATACGCCCTCGACAGAACGAGGGTAGATTTTTTTGGCAGCGGCATAAAGCGAAACCATCGCCTCGTCATCAGAGCCCGCAGGCTCTGCGACGATGGGGATGGTTTTGCGCTGCTTGGCGTCGTCAGCAGAATTCAAAATCAATTACTTTGCAGCAGGTTTGTTCGAGAAGCCCCACACATAGGCGGTCAACACGTGAATTTGCGACTCGGTCAAACGGCCTTCTTGCGCAGGCATTTGATTGACCTTGCCGTTGTTGATCATGCCCGTGATGGCCTCTTCACCCCAACCGTGCAACCAAATCTTGTCGGTCAAGTTGGCCGAGCCCACGGCTTGCATGCCTTTGCCATCAGCACCGTGACAGGCTGCGCAGGCACCAAATTTGGCTTTACCCAACGATGCGCGCAACGAGTCATGCGGGCTACCCGACAAGCTCAACACATAGTGCGAGACATTGCGAATGTCTTCGGGCGAACCCACCGCAGCCGCCATGGGTGGCATTTGACCGATACGGCCTTTGGTGATGGTTTCTTTAATCTTGTCAGATGTGCCACCGTGCAACCAGTCGCCATCGGTCAGGTTAGGAAAACCTTTGGAGCCGCGTGCGTCTGAACCGTGGCATTGTGCGCAGTTGTTCATGAACAAACGCTCACCCACCGCCATGGCTTTGGGGTCGCCTGCCAATTGCTCGGGCGTTTGGGCATTGAACGAGGCATACAAAGGCTCCAACTCTTGGTTGGCTTTGGCCACTTCAGCCTCGTACTGCCCCGTCGAAGTCCAGCCCAGCTTGCCTGCATAGCTGCCCAATCCGGGGTAAGCCACGCCATACACCACAGCAAACACCATGGTGATGATGAACAGCCACAACCACCAGCGTGGCAGCGGGTTGTTCATCTCGCGCAGGTCGCCGTCCCACACGTGGCCCGTGGTGCCGTCGTCTGTGTCATGGGTGGCTGCCACTTTGACTTTGGCAGAAAACCACAGCAAAAAAGCGCAGTAAAGAATACCGATGATAGAAATGGCGGCAACAAACACCGACCAGAAATTACTTGTGAAATCACTCATGATCCGATTCCTTT
>Ga0228702_1001671_pt1 | contig 13689 bp, 15 predicted proteins | sample McNCre217_Aug_MG_2_FD_178018 | JGI IMG/M metagenome (GOLD analysis project Ga0228702, IMG submission 178018) | Freshwater microbial communities from McNutts Creek, Athens, Georgia, United States - 20-17_Aug_MG | ecosystem: Environmental > Aquatic > Freshwater > Creek | place: USA: Georgia... | reverse complement strand
AAAGGTCCTTGAAAAAGAAAAAGTGGTCGAGGGAAAAAAATCAGAAAGGGCCGGCCTTGACGAAAGCACCACCCTGGAACTGCATGGTGGGGTCGTTCAGATCGGGTTCAGGGGTGCGTGCCAACACGGCTTCGCGGAACACATCAGAGCGGTCCTGTGGCCGGTAGCCAATGTGTTTGGCCAGGCGGTTGTCGTACCAGGACACGCTGTTGTCAGACGTGCCGTAAATGATGCTGTGGCCCAGCACCTGCGTGGTCAGGCAGGCGGTGATCAGGCGGTGCATGTCGTCGTGGCTAATCCACGAAGCAAGCATGCGGCGGTCTTTGGGTTCGGGCAGGCACGAGCCAATGCGCACACAAGCCGTCTCGATGCCGTAACGCTCGAAATACATGCGCGAGAGGTCTTCGCCAAACGCCTTGCTCACGCCGTACAGGCCATCGGGCTTGGGCGGGCTCAGGGCATCGACCACCTCGCTTTGGCGGTAGAAACCCATCACATGGTTGGAGCTGGCAAACACGATGCGCTTGACGCCATGCAGGCGGGCCGCTTCGTACAGGTTGTACAGGCCGATGATGTTGGCCTGAAGAATAGGCCCCCAGGGCTGCTCGGTGGACACGCCGCCGAAATGCACGATGGCCTGACAACCCGCAACCAGCGCCTTGACGGCGTCGGCATCGGCCAGGTCGGCCTGCACGACTTCTTCTCCGGCGCGGGCGGGGGCCATGGGGCTCACATCGCTCAGGCGCAACACCTCGCAATTGGCTTTCAGGCGGTCACGCAGGGCTTGCCCTAGACCGCCGGCAGCGCCCGTCATGAGCAGGGTGTGGTGAGATTTGATCGACATTTTTGAGGAATCCGAGCAGTTGTTAGTTGTCTGATGACTGGCGATTCTGTATGCTTGCAACAACCTTGTCAAGAACCGGGACGAAAAAAATGAACGACGCTTTGCCCAACACCGCCCTGCCCGCCACACGCAATCGCCGTGGCGGCTTGGTGCAGGAAGTGGTGCAACACCTGCAGCAACAGATCCAGAGCGGCCAACTCAAGCCCGGCGACAAACTGCCCACCGAGTCGGCCGTCATGTCCGACATGGGCGTGAGCCGCACCGTGGTGCGCGAAGCCATCTCGCGCCTGCAGGCTTCCGGTCAGGTGGAAACCCGGCATGGCATCGGCACCTTTGTGCTGGAAGCGCCGACCACGCACAACTTCCGCATTGCCGAGCAGGACATGGCCACCATCGACGATGTGATCGCCGTGCTGGAGCTGCGCATCAGCCTGGAAACCGAGGCTGCAGGCCTGGCCGCGCAACGCGCCACGCCCGAACAACTGACCGCCATGGCCTCGGCCTTGCATGGCTTTGCCACAGCCATCCACAACCAGTCAGATGCGGTGCCCAGCGACTTCCTCTTTCACATGGAAATTGCCCAGGCCACCGGCAACCGGCACTTTGCGGAACTGATGACTTACCTGGGCACGCACATCATTCCGCGCACCCGCATCAAAACCGCAGACCAGGCGCCGGAAGGCCGTCAGGCCTATTTGCAACGGGTGCACGGCGAGCACGAAAGCATCTTCAACGCCATCCGCAACCACGACCCTGAAGCCGCCCGTGCGGCCATGCGCACCCACCTGTCCAACAGCCGCGACCGCCTGCGCAAAGCGCGTGACAGCGCCAGCTGAATTCACTCAAGTTGTACGATGTCTTGTGAATTCAGGGCTCAAGCCCCCCGCGTTTCCACATAAAGCGCGTACAGCGAATGGCTGGCCGCCATGAACAGGCGGTTGCGCCCTGCCCCGCCAAAGCACAGGTTGGCGCAGCGTTCGGGCAGGTGGATGTGCCCGATCGCTTGGCCTTGCGGGTTGAACACCCGCACACCATCCGGCGCATCTTCTGGTCGGGCGTCCAGGCTGCCGTTGCTGCCCCAGCCGCACCACAGGTTGCCGTCCTCGTCCACCGCAATGCCGTCCAGCGCGCCCGGCCCCTGGGCGTCGATCACCAGCCGCTGGCCCGACAGAGCGCCCGATGCGTCCACGTCATAGGCCCACACCTTGCGGTGCGGCTGCGCACGGCTTTCAACGATGTAGAGCACCCGCTCGTTCGGCGAAAACGCCAATCCATTGGGGCCCGCCAGATCGGTCAGCATCTGCTGCAACGCACCCGTGAGCGGATCGATGCGGTAGACCGCGTGCGGCAATTCGGGGGTGGCCTTTTCGCCTTCCCAATGACCACCAATGCCGAACGGTGGATCGGTGAACCAGATGGCCCCGTTGGACTGGCAGACGATGTCGTTGGGTGAATTGAGGCGCTTGCCGTCGAAGCGGTCGGCCAGCACCGTGATCGATCCATCGTATTCGGTGCGCGTGATGCGTCGCCCGCCGTGCTCGCAAACCAGCAAACGGCCCTGCGCATCGCGGGCCATGCCGTTGCCAAAATTGGACGGTGAACGGAACACGCCCCAGGCCCCCGTGGCTTCGTCGTAGCGCAGGGTGCGGTTGTTCGGAATGTCACTGACCAAGAGGTAGCGTCCATCGCCAAACCAGACCGGCCCTTCGGCCCAGCGCATGCCACTGCCCAGCATCTCCACGGTGCTGCTGAAGATGCGGTACTTGGCAAACGAGGGGTGCAAGACCTCGATGCGCGGATCGGGGTAGCGCTGGCTGGGCGCAAACGCAAAAGAGGGGCCGGGCGCGGCGGCAGCGGTCAGCAAGGTCTGTTCAGTCATGGGGCGATGGTAAGCCAAACCGGCTGGCCGCCTCGGCTCACACAACGCCGTGTTCCATTTTTCCGGCTGTGGTGGTGCATCGATGATTTGCATTAGTGCTAATGCATAATGGCGCCATGAAATCCAAAATCAGACCGGGCCTGGGTGAGCTGCTGCGCTATGTGGGCGAACTGGTGGAACAAGGTGCCGAAGCGCAATACGGCCAAATGCGCCTCAACTACCGGGCGCGTTACACCCCTGTTCTGAGGGCCTTGCAGGCAGGCGCCACCACGGTCACCGACATCACGGGCCGCACCCACCTGACCCAAGGTGCCATCAGCCAGACCGTGGCGCTGCTGGAAACCGATGGTCTGATCACCCGCCGCACGCTTGAAGACAATCGCAAAAGCGGCATCCAGCTCACCCCCGCAGGGCGCCGCCTCGTTGCCCAACTGGACCAGCATTGGGACCTCACCTTCGCCGCCATCGAGCAGCTGGAAAAAGATATCGGTTACCCGTTGCGAGAGGCGCTGCAAGCCGCCGCACAAGCCCTTGAGCGCCAGGATTTTTCGGCCCAAATCAACGCCATCTCCCAAAGCCAAGCATGACATCCAACACCACAACACACACCAAAAACTGGTTCGACCAGGGCGGCCAAGCCTATGCCCGTTTTCGCCCGGAATACCCGGCCCAACTGGCGGCCTTTCTGGCCGCACTGGCGCCCAACCAGGCCTTGGCGGTGGATGTGGGCTGCGGCACCGGGCAGCTGACCCAGTTGCTGGCACCGCACTTCGATCAGGTGCTGGGCCTGGACCCCAGCGCGGACCAGATTGGCCACGCCAACCCGGCCTCCAACACCCATTACCAGTGCGCCCCGGCAGAACAACTGCCGGTGGCCGATGCCAGCGCCGCGCTGATCACCGCTGCGCAAGCCGCCCACTGGTTTGATCTGCCCCGTTTTTATGCGCAAGTGCGGCGCATCGCAGCGCCGGATGGCGTGCTGGCCCTGGTCAGCTACGGCGTGCTGGAGCTGGAGGCGGCACTCAATGCACGGTTTCAGCATTTTTACGGGCACGAGATCGGCCCGTATTGGCCGCCCGAGCGCAAGCTGGTCGACACCGGTTATGCCACCTTGGACTTTCCGTTTGAAGAGATCACCCCGCCTGCCCTGCACATCCGCCTCGATTGGGATCTGCCGGCGTTTCTGGGCTACATCTCCACCTGGTCGGCCGTCCGCAGCGCACGCGAGGCAGGCCGCGAAGAAGTCTTGCAGACATTTGCGAGCGACTTGTCCGCCCTCTGGGGTGACCCTGCGCGCCAACGCCCCATCACGTGGCCGATCAACATGCGCCTTGGAAAAACATGAGCACCACACACCCACCCAGCCTGGCCATTGGCCTGGAACACAGCGAACAGATGACCGTGCTAGCCCGGCACACGGTGCCTCAGGTCGATCCGGCATGGCCAGGCTTTCAGGACATGCCGCCCGTGTTGGCCACAGCCATGATGGTGGCCTTCATCGAGCAGACCTGCATCATGGGGCTCAGGCCTTTCTTGCAAGCCGGTCAACACACGGTGGGCACCCATGTGGATGTCAGCCACGTGGCGGCCACCCCGGTGGGCATGCAGATCACGGCCAAGCTGGCGCTGATCGGCATCGAAGGCCGGGCCTTGCACTTCAAGGTGTCTTGCCACGACGAAGCGGGCCTGATCGGCGAAGGCACACACCGGCGGGCCATCATCGATGTGGAGAAATTCATGCAACGCCTGCAACACAAAGCAGCGCACGCGTGCTGACAACCCGGCCTGTCAGGCAGCCGCCTGCGGTCAGGCCCTGCAAAGGGTGGACAATCGACAGGTTTTACCGAAAGTCTGAAGTCCATGAGCACCCTGCCCCCTTGCCCGAAATGCCACGATGAATACACCTACGAAGACGGCAACCTGCTGATCTGCCCCAGCTGCGGCCACGAGTGGAACCCCGCCGAAGCCGCCGCCGCAGATGTGGCCAAGGTCTGGAAAGATGCCAACGGCAATGTGCTGCAAGACGGCGACACCGTCACCCTGGTCAAGGATTTGAAAATCAAAGGCTCTTCGTCGGTCGTCAAGGTCGGCACCAAGGTCAAGAACATCCGCCTGATCGAAGGCGACCACGACATCGACTGCAAGATCGAGGGCTTTGGCCCCATGCAGCTGAAAACCGAGTTCGTCAAAAAAGCCTGACACGGCATGAGCGACGACAACCAGATCTACCTGCCCGAGAGTTTCACGGCGCTGTACGTGCCGCCGGGCAAGGTCAAGCCCAGCATCGGCCACCGCGAGATGGCCGGGCGCTATGAACTGTGCGAAGACCTGGCCAACCTGTTGATCGAGAAAGCCGCCAACATGCAGTTCACGCTGGGCATCACCGAAGAGCTGGTGCTGACGCAGTGCGAACAGGGCTTGCTGGCCGACCCTTCGGTGGTCTCGCCGGTCGAGGCCCGCTGGGTGGTCTGCCGCCTGGCCGAGTTGCTCAACTGGCCCATGGACCAGCTGCTGCAAAGCACGCCGCCCGAAGACCCTGTGGCTTGAGCTTGAGTTTGTCGGAGCTGAAGCTCCGACCTACAAGGCAGGCAGAAAACCTGTCGCCAAAGTCACTGCCTTGGCGGCGCAAACTGCCAAGATGCGGGCATGAGCACACCCCACCACGATCTGCAGCGCATGCTGCATGGCCCGATCCTGCCCACCTTGCTGCGCCTGGCCGCCCCCAACGTCCTGGCCATGGTCATGACGGTGCTGGTGGGCATTGCCGAGACCTACTATGTGGGCCGCCTGGGCACGGCACCGCTGGCGGCCATGGCCCTGGTGTTTCCGTTTGCCATGCTCACGCAGATGATGTCGGCCGGTGCCATGGGCGGCGGTGTGTCGGCCGCCATCAGCCGCGCACTGGGCGCATCGAACCTGCCACGCGCCCAAACCCTGTTGCAGCATGCCCTGCTGATCGGCCTGGGCGCTGGTCTGATGTACAGCGCCATCTTCCTGATTTGGGGCCCGGGCTTTTACAGCCTGCTGGGTGGCCGGGACGCCGTGCTGCACGAAGCCGTGCGCTACGCCAACGTGTTATTTTCCGGTGCGCTGCTGGTCTGGTTGATCAACACCCTGGCCTCCGTGGTGCGAGGCACGGGCAATATGCGCGTGCCTTCGGTCACGCTGGTGGCGACCGCCGGTTTGCAGATCGTGCTGGGCGGCGTCCTGTCCCTGGGTGCTGGCCCCGTGGCGGGCATGGGCATGGTGGGTGTGGCCTGGGGCCACATCATCGCCACGGCAGCGGGTGTCTTGTATTTGCTGGGATATCTGGCCAGCGGCCAGGGCCGCCTGCGCCTGCAACTGCAGGGTTTTCAGATGCAGCGCAGCATGTTTGCCGACATCCTCAAGGTGGGGGCCATCGCCTGCCTGTCGCCAGTGCAATCGGTGCTGGCGATCCTGATTTTCACCGGCATGCTGGCCCAGCTGGGCACCGAAGCCCTGGCCGGTTACGGCATCGGCCAGCGGCTGGAGTTCCTGTTGATCCCCATCTCTTTTGGCATCGGCGTGGCCTCGGTGCCCATGGTCGGCATGGCCATGGGCGCAGGTAACGCCGCCCGCGCACGCCGCGTGGCCTGGATGGCTGGGGGCGTGTCGGCCTTCAATCTGGCCGTGATCGGCGCGGTGGTCAGCCTGGCGCCCGAACTCTGGGCCAGATTGTTCTCGCAAGACCCTGCCGTGTTGGGCTATGCCCGGCAATACCTGGTGACGGCTGGACCGGCCTTCCCCTTCTTTGGTCTGGGCCTGACGCTGTATTTCGCCTCGCAAGGCGCAGGCCAGGTGATCGGCCCCGTGCTGGCAGGCACAGTGCGTTTGATTCTGGTGGCCGTTGCGGGCTACTGGCTGTCACGCCACCAGGGCACGGCAGACAACTTTTATAGCCTGGTGGCCGTTGCCATGCTGCTGTACGGCCTGATCACGGCAGCAGCCGTGAAGCTCACGCCTTGGGGCCATGCCCGCCAAAGTTGACTAGGCCCACCGCTCAAAACGGGCGAACCATCACCATGCCCACCGAGGTGCGGGTCACCACCGGCACCAGCAGGTACTTGTCTGTCGCCCAGGCGCCGAGTGCAGAGCCCACGGCGTGCCAGGCCATGTCCTTGATCTGGCTGTTGCGGTTGGCACCACGCGAAATTTCGTAACCCTGCTCCAGCACCACCGCCGCCGTACTCACGGCAAAGCCGATCCATGCGCGGTTCTCCGATTCGCTGTAGTAGCGGGTGATCGCTCCCGCCATCAGGGCACCGCCCACACCGTGGCTCAACTCGCTGGTCAAGCCGTCATAAGCGTGGCTGTGGGCCGACAGGAACAACAAGGCCATGGCTGCAATTTTTTTCATAAATTTCACGCTTTTAACAAAATAGATGCCCAAGTCTAGGGCACACCGCCGCATCTGCGCCAAAACGTGCCTGGAATCTTGATCCAGATCAGTTCGCCAGAGCACCTTGGGCTGGGCAGCTGTTCTACAACATGGTCCGGGGCGACTGGTTGAACATTTTGCGAAACATCTTGGCGAAAGCCGAGGGCGTGCTGTAACCCAGCGCCTGAGCAATGTCGCCAATCGGGCGCCCATCATCGGCCAGCGCAAAAGCACGCATCAGTTTGGCCTGCTGCCGCCAGCGGTGCAGCGTGAGCCCCGTCTCCTGCGGAAAGCGCCGGATAATGCTGCGCTCGGACAACCCCACCTGAGCCCCCAGATCGGCAATCGACGCCGAATCATCCAGCGATTGCAGCAAAAATCGCGCAATCCTGGCCAGGCGCCGGTCGGTGGGCAGTTTCAACGAAAACGGCCATTTCTGCTGCTGCCGGATTTCATCGACGATCACCTGCATCAGGCGGCCATCGGCGCCTTGTTCGTCGTACAGGGGGGCAATGGCCATGGCGCGGATGATGAGTTCGCGCAACAAGGGCGACACAGCCCGCACTTGGCACTCATCGGTCGGTGCATGAACGATGCCCGGCTGCAGGTAAAGCGTGCGCATCTCGACCTCGGTGTCCATCCTGACCGAATGCAGCACATGGGCGGGAATCCACAAACTGTAACTGGAGGGGATGGTCCAGATGGACCCCAAGGCCTCGATGGTCATGACGCCCCGAATGGCGTAAATGAGCTGGTCGCGGTCATGAGCGTGACGCGCAATCACATGCCCGGCCTCGTCCATGCGCGCAAAGGCCGAGACCGGCCGGGGCACGGCATTGGCGGTCCTGGCGTCGGTGTGAAGGCTCAGCGATGCCGATTGTTTTGGCGGGTTTGGATTCATTTTTGGCGTCAGGCGACAAGAAAGTCGCTTCATGGTAGGGCAACATCTGCCCCATGCACAACAAAACCACTCAACTGCTTTTGAACATCGGTCACGCCCTGGACCACATGTTTTTGCTGATTTTTGCCACGGCGGTCACCGCCATGGCCCAGGACTTTGGCGTGGCGCGCTGGGAAGACTTGATGCCCTACAGCGTGGCGGCGTTCTTCTTTTTCGGCTTGGGCTCCATGCCCGCCGGGCGCTTGGGCGACCTGTGGGGTCGGCGTCAGATGATGGTGCTGTTTTTTGTGGGCATCGGCATCGCGGCCATGCTGGTGGCCATCACCCAGACGCCTGTGCAGCTGGCCCTGGCCTTGGCCGTGCTCGGCTGCGCAGCCTCCATCTACCACCCGGTGGGCATTCCCATGCTGGTGCAGGGCGCGGCGCGCCCGGGCTGGACCATCGGCGTCAATGGCCTGGCGGGTAATCTGGGCCTGGCCGTGGCCGCCGCCGTGACGGGCTTGTTCATCAAATACTGGGGCTGGCGCATGGCCTTTGTGATTCCTGGCGTGTTGAGCATCGCCTGTGGCCTGCTGTTTGCCCTGTGCACGCCCCGCGAAACCCAGGCCCCGGCCCGCAAGAAAGCCGCAGCAGCGGGCTCACACGAAGGCATCTCGGTGCCCCAGTTGCTGCTGATCATGACGATCGCCGCCACCAGCGGCAGCATGCTGTTCAACTTCTCGACCAGCAGCAACTACGAGCTGCTGACCAGCAAGTTCACCGAGATCTCGCAAGACCCGGCGCAGATCGGTCTGTTCCTGGCCGGGGTCTACATCCTGGCCTCGCTGACGCAGTTGCTGATCGGCCACTTGCTGGACAGGGTGGCCCTGAAAACGCTCTACCGCTCGGTGATCGTGGTGCAGTTGCTGGCCCTGCTGCTGGCCAACAACGTGCAGGGCTGGGGCTTTTATCTGGCGCAGCTGGTGTTCATGGCGGCCATCTTTGGGGCCATTCCCTTCACCGACGCGATGGTGGTGAGGTATGTGGACGACGCGATGCGCTCGCGGGTGTCCGGCATGCGCCTGGCGGTGTCGCTGGGGGCCAGCTCACTGGCCGTCTGGCTGATCGGCCCCATCGTCAAGGCCTCGGGCTTCACCAGCTTGCTGTGGGTGATGGCGGCCACATCGTGCATCACCTTCGCGGTGGTGAGCCTGCTGCCCCAGCAGCAGGCCGCCAAAATCTGAAGCAGCAGCTTAGCCTCAGGCCTTGTCCAGCCCCAGCAAACGCACCGCGTTGTCCTTGAGGATGCCGGGCATCACTTCGGGTTTGAAGCCTGCGACTTCAAAGTCCTTCATCCAGCGCTCGGGCGTGATCAGCGGGTAGTCGCTGCCAAACAGCACGCGGTCTTTCAGCAGGGTGTTGGCGTACTGGATCAGCTGCTTGGGGAAGTACTTGGGGCTCCAGCCCGACAGGTCGATCCACACATTGGGCTTGTGGGTGGCCAAGCTCAGGGCCTCGTCTTGCCACGGAAAGCTGGGGTGCGCCATGACGATCTGCATGTCGGGCCAGTCGATGGCCACGTCTTCGAGCAGCATGGGGTTGCTGTTTTGCAGGCGCAGGCCACCGCCGCAGCGCATGCCCGAGCCGATGCCGCTGTGGCCGGTGTGAAAAATCGCGGGCAACTTGTATTCGTTGATGACCTCGTAAATGGGCCAGGCCATGCGGTCGTAGGGCAAAAAGCCCTGCACCGTGGGGTGGAACTTGAAGCCCTTGATGCCCTCTTCCTTGATCAGGCGCTCGGCCTCGCGGGCGCCCATCTTGCCCTTGTGCGGGTCGATGCTGGCAAAGGCGATCATCATGTCGCTGTTGTCGCGGGCGGCTTTGGCGATCTCTTCGTTGGGGATGCGACGGCGGCCCAGTTGCGATTCGCTGTCCACCGTGAACATGACCAGACCGATCTTCTTTTCACGGTAAAAGGCCACGGTCTCTTCAATCGTCGGACGCCGGTTGGAGCCGAAATATTTGTCTGCAGCGCGGTCGTATTCCTCGCCGTAGTTGTCAAAGGGGTTCCAGCAGCTCACTTCGGCGTGGGTGTGGATGTCGATGGCGATCAGGTCTTGGTATTTCATGGTTTCAAGTCTCCGTGGGTCTGCTGAACAATAGCCGATGTCGCCGCCTGGCGGCGGTGGTTTGCAAGCATTCAGCAAGAATTTTCCGGTCCAACCTAGGGAAATCCCCAGGAAAAAAACTGCATCAGCCTGCTCACAATATCGTTATCAATAATAACCTTCTTGACCCGCCGGTCAAGTCATTTGAGAGACCCACCGATGACCAAGCAAAGCAATCCCATCCTTGACCGTGCCGCCGCCAACGGTGTTTCCCTCGAAATGCAAGGCGCTGTCGCCGTGGTGCGCCTGTGCCGCCCCGCCAAGCGCAACGCCCTGAGCGACGGCCTGATCGAAGCGCTGCGCGATGTCTTCCAGAACCTGCCCGCCGAGGCCGGTGCCGCTGTCATCCACGGCGAAGGCGACCATTTCTGCGCAGGCCTGGACCTGTCGGAACTCAAGGAACGCGATGCCGGTGAAGGCATTCACCACTCGCGCAGCTGGCACGTTGCGCTGAACGCGGTCGAGCAAGGCCGTGTGCCCGTGATCGCCGCCCTGCACGGCGCGGTGGTCGGCGGCGGTCTGGAGCTGGCCAGCGCCAGCCACATCCGCGTGGCCGACGAGAGCACTTTCTACGCCCTGCCCGAAGGCACGCGCGGCATCTTCGTGGGCGGCGGCGGCTCGGTGCGTGTGCCCAAGCTGATCGGCGCGGCCCGCATGACCGACATGATGCTGACGGGCCGCGTCTACAACGCGGTGGACGGTGAGCGCGTGGGTTTTGCCCAATACCTGGTGCCCACCGGCAACGCGCTGGCCAAGGCCATCGAGCTGGCCACCCGCATTGCCACCAACGCCCCGCTGACCAACTTTGCACTGATGCACGCCCTGCCCCGCATCGCCGAGCAACCGGCCGACCACGGTTTCTTCACAGAAGCGCTGATTTCTTCAATCGCGCAGTCCGCCCCTGAAGCCAAAGCCCGCGTGCGCGCCTTCCTCGAAGGCAAGGCCGCCAAAGTACAAAAAGCCGACTGAGCGCGCTGGAGGAGACAAACATGACCGCCCCTAAATTCCGCCCCCTGAAGTTCGGTGTCACCCGCGTGGCGCTGCGCGATGGCGTGCCCGGCACGCATTATTTGACTGCCGAGCAGCCGCTGCAGCCCTTTGCAGAGCGCATGACCGACCGCCTGCAGCATTGGGCAAAGACCAAGCCCGACCACAGCTTCATGGCGCGCCGCGTCAAGCAAGCCGACGGCACCAGTGGCGATTGGAAGCACATCACTTACGCCCAGGCCTGGGCGACCGCACGCAATATTGCACAAGGCCTGATTGACCGTGGCCTGAACGCCGAACGCCCCGTCGTCATCCTGAGCGAAAACAGCCTGGAACATGCGCTGCTGGCCCTGGGTGCCATGGTGGCCGGTGTGCCTTTTGTGCCCACCTCGCCGCCCTACTCGCTGGTCAGCGTGGACTACGACAAGCTCAAGCATGTGCTGCGCACCGTGACGCCTGGCCTGGTGTTCGCGTCGGATGCCCGCTACGCCAAAGCCATTGCCGCCACCGTGAGCGACGACATGGAAGTGGTGATGTGTGAAGGCAACGTGGAGGGTCGCCCAGTCACCACGTTTGACAGCCTGTGTGCCACCGCCGCCACGCCCGCCGTGGACGCAGCGATTGCGGCCACCGGCCCCGACACCATCGTCAAGTTCCTGTTCACCAGCGGCTCGACCAAGCTGCCCAAGGCCGTCATCAACACCCAGCGCCTGTGGTGCGCCAACCAGCAGCAAATGGCGCAGTCCATGCCCGTGCTGGCCGAGCAAGAGCTGGTGCTGGTCGACTGGCTGCCGTGGAACCACACCTTCGGTGGCAACCACAACGTGGGCATGGTGCTCTACCACGGCGGCACCTTGTACATCGACGACGGCAAACCCACGCCCGCGCTGATCGGCGAGACCCTGCGCAACCTGCGCGAAATCGCGCCCACGGTGTACTTCAACGTGCCCACCGGCTTCGAGGCGATTGCCAACGCCATGAAGACCGACGACGCGCTGCGCAAAACTTTGCTCTCGCGTGTGCAGATGTTCTTCTACGCCGGTGCCGCGCTGGCCCAGCCGGTGTGGGACAGCCTGTACGAATCGCAAGAGCGCGAGGTGGGCGAACGCATCGTCATGACCACGGGTCTGGGCATGACCGAGTCCGGCCCGTTTGGCATCTTCGTGACCAACCCCAACGTGCGCGCTGGTGACCTGGGCGTGCCTACACCGGGCCTGGAACTCAAGCTGGTGGACATGCAGGGCAAAACCGAGGTGCGCTACCGAGGCCCCAACATCACGCCCGGCTACTGGCGCGCCCCCAAGGAAACCGCCGAGGCTTTTGACGAAGAAGGCTTCTTCAGCACCGGCGACGCGGTCAAGTGGATCGACGAAACCGATGTGCACCTGGGCCTGAAATTCGACGGCCGCATTGCCGAAGACTTCAAGCTCGCCACCGGCACCTTTGTGAGCGTGGGCCCGCTGCGCGGCAAGATCATTGCCGCAGGTGCCCCCTACATCCAGGACGCGGTGCTGACCGGTCTGAACATGAAGGAAGTCGGCGCGATGATTTTCCCGACGCCTGCCGTGCGCGCCTTGAGCGGTCTGGCCGCTGACGCGCCCCTGTCGGACGTGCTGGCCTCGGCCCCGGTGCTGGCCAAGTTCCAGGAAATCGTCAACGAACTGGCCAAAACCGCCACCGGCAGCGCCAACCGCATCGCCCGCCTGTGCCTGCTGTCCGAGCCGCCCACGATTGACAAGGGCGAGATCACCGACAAGGGCTCGATCAACCAGCGCTCGGTGCTGACCCACCGCGCCGACACGGTGGCGGCGCTGCACGAAGAGCGGCTGCACTACATCCTCAAACCCCAATGACCTAACACCCTTTGTAGGAGCTTGCCCTGCAAGCGATCGGATCGCCAGCAGGGCTGGCTCCTACCAAGACACAGAAAGAACAGACATGGCTTCCAAAGGATTCTTCAACGCTTTTGCCGACGTGTGGATGCACGAAGGCGTGCGCACGCCCATGGTGGATTACTGCGGCGCGCTGGGCCACATCTCGCCGACTGACCTCGGCATCAAGGCCGCCCGAGAAGCGCTCAAGCGCGCAGGCATCGCCCCCACCGAGATCGGCTCGGTCATCACCGGCAACATGGCCCCTGGCGACTTTGACCAGTTCTTTTTGCCGCGCCACATTGGCCTGTACGCCGGTGTGCCGCAAGAAGTGCCGGCCATCATGACCCAGCGCATTTGCGGCACCGGCTTTGAGCTGTTCCGCCAGGCCGGTGAGCAGATTGAGGCGGGTGTGTGCGAGGCCGCGCTGGTGGTCGGCACCGAGAGCATGACGCGCAACCCGATTGCCGCCTTCGACCACCGCACCGGCTTCAAGTTGGGTGCGCCCGTGGGCTTCAAGGACTACATGTGGGAAGCCCTCAAGGACCCGGCCGCTGGCATCAACATGATCCAGACCGCCGAGAACCTGGCCAAGAAATACAACATCACCCGCGAAGAGGTGGACCAGTTCGCCAGCGATTCGTTTGCCAAGGCCGTGGCC
>Ga0228702_1001662_pt1 | contig 13739 bp, 14 predicted proteins | sample McNCre217_Aug_MG_2_FD_178018 | JGI IMG/M metagenome (GOLD analysis project Ga0228702, IMG submission 178018) | Freshwater microbial communities from McNutts Creek, Athens, Georgia, United States - 20-17_Aug_MG | ecosystem: Environmental > Aquatic > Freshwater > Creek | place: USA: Georgia... | reverse complement strand
TGCCGGTAACGGCTACGGCCTGGGTTCGGTCCTTTGGCTTGATCACGTAGGTGTCGTTCAGATAGACGGCAACCATGGCACCAGAACCAACGGTGGCGAGGCTGAGCACGTTGTCGTTGCCAAGCGAGTGAGTAACGGTGAGCGTTGCCTTGGTGAGGCTTGCCTTCTGCTGCGCCACCGATGCGGCAACCTGCTTGTAGAACTCATCGTTGCTGATGTTGAAGACAGGTGCACTGAGGCTGGCCTGGCCCAGGTCGATGAGGTTACCGAAAGCGGTAGGTAGGGCCTTTGGTGCAATCTTCAGGAAGAGCGAATCCGCGTTTACCGGAATGGCGCCCACCTTTGCCGAGGCAACCATCGGGGTCTTCACACCCGGCAGCATGTTGATGTCATACCAAACCTGGTACTGCTCACGGGGGCCAGCCTGCTCCAGAACCAACATCTGTGGCAACTCATTCTTGGTGCCGTTGGATGTGACGGCCATGACAACTCGAGGCCAGGTGTTCTCCGCAGCCGGCAGCGCAAAGGTGATGTGTTTGGTGCCGATTGGAGTGAGTGGACCCGCAAACTTTGTTGCCGCCTGCAGCTTGTAATAAGCGGCGCGCGAGTTGAGCGCCGGCCCAGCCATACGCGTCTGTAGAACCTGCACGCTCTTACTGGCGTCGGCCTTGCCAACCGTGTCGGCAATCTTGGAAATAATAGTGCGCAGCTGGTCTTCAGTAACCACCGGTGGTGCGGTCTTGGTTAGGTCCTGCTTTGGAGTGGCACTAGCGCTATTCGAGGCAGAGCTGGCAGCAGTTGGGAAAACGCTGGCACAGCCGGACAGGCTGGCCAGAACAAGTCCACCTGCCACAACCGCGGTGAAGTTTCTTGCACTGCGACGACCACGCTTAGGGGTGGCAACGGTGCCACGACGACGCCTTGAGCGTGGCCCCTGCGGAGCCTTGGGGGTGCGACGGCGAGGACCGCGGTCGCGACGAAGGTTGTACCAAGCCCAGAAGTTCATGACGATGGCAGCCAGCAGGAAGATGGCTCCAACGATGATGAGGATGCCGCTTGGGGTGGAGTCGAAAACGATTGGCCAGGTGAGGGTCACATCTTGGGGAGCGAGGGACAATCCGTCACTGGCGATGAGAACCGACGCGCCATCGTTTACATTGATGCTGCTGCGGACACTCATCGAACCCGTCAATTCGGAACGCCAAAGATCGCTGCCAACAGGATTGGTGCGTAGGCCACTGCCATCCGAAACCTTGGCCTTTAGGCCGTGACCCGCAGTGTTCTTGGAATCACGCGAAATCTCGGTGTGGCTGGTGGAACCAACCCAGGCGTTTACATCGGTATTGCGACCAACTGCCACAAAGATTTGGCGGTCTCCGTATACGGTGAGAACCGGATTTCCTGGATACTGCGTAAGAGCGGCATGCGAAATAACATTGAGCGGCGTCTTGGCACCGATGTGCACCGATTCGACGTATGCGGCCGGTGGCAGCCAAATTGTGCGTTCGGCGATGCCAACCAAGATAAGCAACATAGACATGATGAACAGAATGGCTGCAGTCAAAAAACGCATCTCATATCCATTCAAGGTAAACTTGCCTCGGGTCGAATTACCCGACCATTAGTCTACCGAAACCGTCAGGAGCGCCGATTTGTCAAACGTGGATGGTGACTTCCCAACCGCATTGCGCGGTTACGACAAGGGAGCCGTCGACGACGCAATTCGTGACCTGCGCCGCGACCTGCTAACAGTTTCGGCTCAAAACGCCCAGCTTGCCGCCGAACTTCGCGAGACCACCAGCAAGCTAAACGAAGCAACCGCACAGTTGCAGGAGGTTGGAGAGCCTTCCTACGCCGGTGTAGGTGCCAAGGCCGCTCTGATCCTCAGTACCTCCGAGGAGATGTCCGCTCGCCTGCTTGGCGAAGCCACGGCAGAACGCAACCGCATTCTGGCTGAGACTCACGCTCAAATTGAAGAACTTCACGGCGAGGCCAAGGGTTATTACGACGCCCTAGTTGCCGAGGCCCAGCGCCGCACCGATCGCATGATGAGCCAGGGCCGTGTTGAAATCGACGACCTGCAGAAGCAAGCCCACGATCGCGCCGCCTTCATCGTCGATGAGGCTAACCGTGAGGCCGGCGCTACCCGCGGTGCCACCGCCACCGAGGTTGCCAAGATTCGTGCGGCTGCGCGCCGGGACGCCGAGACCCTGAAGACCAAGACCGAACGAGACCTGGCAGAACGCAAGTTGCTCGCAATGCGCGATAACACTCGCGAACTAGACATGGCCCGAGCCGAAGAACTCATCGGTGAACAAGCCCGCATCGACCTCGAGCTTGAGATCACCGCCCGCCGCGCCGAGGCCGAGGCCGAATACCTGCGCAAGCACCAGGAAGCCGTTGCCACCACCCAGCGCTACCTAGACGACGCAAACCAGCAGCTGGCCATTGCGCTTACTCGCGCCAACGCAGCACGCCTTGAAGCTGAGACCCTAGAGGCGGCCGCGCGCTCCATCACCAAGACCATCACCGATAACGCCAAGGCTAAGTCGGAAGCGCTCATTGCCCAGGCCGAGGCCGAGGCACGCAACATCCTCAGCGAAGCAACGCTCAAGACTGCTGTGCAACTTCGCGACGCCGAGGCCCAACTTCAAAACATCAAAACCGAGCGCGACGCAGTGTCGGTTTACCTAAAAAACCTGAAGGCACTAGTAGATTCGGCCTATAAGGTCGACAAACAGACTCAGGAATAGGTTCACAATGTCCAGTAGCCCAATCAAGGTTTCTAATGCCTTCCAGGTTGGCCTGCTTGGTGGCCTAGGCGTTTTAACGGCAATTCTCATCGGCAATATGGTTGTCACCGTAGCCACCGTTATCACCTACGTTTTTGCCTCGATCTTCATTGCGCTTGGCCTAGACCCAATCGTCGCGTTCCTAGAACGCAAGGGCATGAAGCGCCCGCTGGCTATCACCACAGTGGTTGCAGTTGTAATTGCACTGGTCAGCACCATTCTGATCAGCTTTATGCCATCGCTCATCTCGCAGTCGGCTCACTTCATTGAGAACACGCCAAAGCTGCTTGCCGGATTCTCCAAGATCCCGTTCATCGTTTCCTTGGACAACCACCTCGGTGGGGCAATCTCAAGTGCACTCGCCGCCGCTGGCACCTTTGTTGCAGACTCTGGAAACTGGCCAACCATGCTGGGCGGCGTCGTGCAGGTCGGTCTCAGCATCGTAAATGGCGTCACCGGAACCATCATCGTTTGCATCCTCAGCCTCTACTTCATGGCATCGATGAACAGCTTCAAGCGCTTCATCCAGGCTTTGGTACCGGCCTCCCGCCGTTCGAAGTTCATCGACATCAGCGAGCAGATTGCACAGGCCGTCGGTCGCTATGTAATCGGCCAGGTTTCCATTGCCACCATCAATGCCACCCTTGGCTTCATCTTCATGCTGATTGTCGGCCTGCCATACGCGGGCGTACTCGCAGCCATTTCGTTCTTGCTCGCACTAATTCCCCTGGTGGGCAGCCTCACTGCTGCAACCATCATTACGTTGGTGGCACTGGGCCAAAACCCTGGGCTCGCCCTGATCGTGGCTATCTACTACCTGATTTACATGCAGATTGAGGCATACGTAGTAAGCCCTCGCGTAATGAGCAAGGCAGTGTCAGTGCCCGGAGCCGTTGTTGTGGTTGCCGCCTTGGCCGGAGGCACGCTGCTTGGTGTGCTTGGCGCACTGGTAGCCATTCCAATCGCGGCATCTATCATTCTGATCATTCGCCAGATTGTGATGCCTCACCAAAACGAGCTCTAGCTAGCTAACGAGCACTCAGGCTCCGTTGACTTTAGGCCGGTAGATCAACTTCGGTTGGCAGTGGGTACGCCCAAGGCGCTGCCACCTTAACAATCTCATTCAATACGCTGCGCACCTGGTCTTCGCCAACCCATAGGTGCTTACCGCCGGCGATGTTAACCTGCTCAAACCTGCGCATGATCGCGAAGCCATGAACGGCGTCGGCCGGAACCAAATAATCATCGAATTCGGGGATGATGCCAACCACTCGCTTGTCAACGTGGTTCCAGCGTTCCAAATCTGACTGAGTGGCACGGTGCAGCGGCGGTGAAAGCAGAATCGCACCCTCTACCGGCTGATCTGCGCCGTACTTGAGGCTCAACTCTGTGCCGAAGCTCCAACCCAGCAACCAGCGGTTTGGAAGCCCCTGAGCCACCGCCCAAGCCACCGCAGCCTCGAGGTCGAATCGTTCGGCAACTCCCCCATCGAAGCTGCCTGTGCTCTTGCCCTGAAAAGACTCGGTGCCGCGAGTATTGAAGCGCAGCACTGCCACATCAGCCAAATAGGGCAATCGATTTGAGGCCTTGCGCATGACGTGAGATTCCATGAATCCGCCATGGGTTGGCAGCGGATGCAGACAAATCAGTGTGGCCCTTGGTGGCTTGCCAACTGGAAGGGCTAGTTCGGCAATCAGCTGCTCCCCATCGGAGGTTTCCAAAGTGAATGCCCTGCGCTCCACAGGCAGTTCAACGCCCGAACGAATTTCGATGTGGGTCATCCCAGAATCCCTGTAAAAGACTTCCAGCAGTTGGTGTGGAAGTGGCGGCGGGTGTGAACACCAAGCCCCTCATCCCATACCACCAAGTGATTGGTGCCCTGGGTGATGGTGACGTTGCAGTTTGGGCAGATCCAAGTCTTGGTGGCGTCCTCACTTCTGCCATTGGTGGACTGCACGGTGTAGTCGATTCCCCTGCGGTTCTCGGTTCGGCGGATGCCTACGCGCAGCAGATTCACTTCCAGTGCGGGTTCAGCTTCGCGCTTCTTGGCTCCACGAGGCCTATTGCTGCGCCCCACCTAGTACCAGCCATAGTTGTTTGAGTGCACCAGGGCGGTACAAGGCGTGTGATAACGACCCGCGATGTATTTGACACCCCAGCGAATCTGAGTCTGCGGGTTGGTAGCCCAGTCTTGGCCCTCGGATGCCATCTTGGAGCCCGGAAGGGCCTGCGGAATACCGTAGGCGCCCGAACTGCCGTTAGAGGCCAGCGCGTTCCAGTGCGATTCGCGATCCCAAAGCTTGACCAGACACGAGTACTGGTCCTGGCCCCAGCCCAACTGCCCCGCCAGCGTGTTAGCAAAGGCCTGAGCGGAACCTGCGTCTGGCTTGCCCGCATCGGCCACGTAGAGGCCTGTGAGCGACGAACCAGCGATGATGTTGAAGCCGCCACGAGCGAAAGACACGGTGGTTGGGGTGATCACATCGATGGACTGACCAGTTGGGTCATTGGACTGGTTGCTGAAATCGATGGCATAGGCCGCGGCCAGGTTACCTGCGTAAGGATCTACCGCGCAGACAATGACCATACCCAACACCCAGAAAAACGCGCTAACGGGCAAAAACTTGCGCTTTGGAACTACCGGCAAGTGTGGGCGTTGAATGTTTTTGGTAGCGAACCATCGGTCTACCGCAACGTTGGCTTTTTCACCAACCGTCGGAACATAAGCTTCATGACGACCCATGACTCACCCCATTTCGGTTACTGTCGGGCCATTAGGGCCAAAGTCCAGTTTAAAGCAAACGGGTCAATACCTAAAGGATGCCCCTAGACAACTGCAGGAATTCAACAGCCTTGTCGATGTAGGCATCTACCTGATTCTCGTGATAGCCGCCCCATCGAGGGCTGAAAACCACCTGACGTAGGTAGGAGATGGCCAGTTCGTTTTGGCCTTCAAGTGCTTCGCGAATTAGCTCGACTACAGCATCCACCTGGCGCTTGGAGTAGCCCTTGTGGACAAAGCTGGCGCGTTTGAATCGCTGCCCTCTTGGTCTTTCGATGCGTGCCACCAGAAGTTCTTTCATCTCAGCAAGGAACTGCTGCGCTCCCTGGTGGCCACGCTGAGCCAGCAATCTGGCTGCTTCGTTGGCTGCAAATGCATCATCCAAGCGATCGAGAGCGGCATCTACCGAGCCAATCTCGTACCCACCCTTAGCAAGCGAAAACTGACTGGTGCGAAGTTTGCTGGCACCCAAAACCTTGGATGCAGGGTCAGAGAACTGGGCGCGGGCGAGCCCAATCATCTCATCCACCTGGGCCGGGTCGTAACCCAGCTCATCGGCGGCCACGTGCTTGAAGTTTGCTTGCATTAGAAATCCAGTTTAGAAAGGTAGCGGCAGGCTGAGCAAAATATATGCGATGAGCGTTGCCGGAAGGATGGAGTCGAGTCGGTCCATCACTCCCCCGTGGCCTGGCAGCCACGAGCTCATGTCTTTCACACCTAGGTCGCGCTTGATGAGCGATTCGGCAAGATCTCCAAAGACGGCGGCCAAAAGCATTGCACCGGCAAATAGCAGGGCAAACCAGATGCTCCGGTGCAAGACCAAAGATCCAATAATGGCGGCTGCAGCACCACCGGCGACAGAGCCAAGCAGACCCTCGAGTGTCTTCTTGGGGCTTACACCGGGTGCAATCTTGACGTGACCCAGCTTGCGACCAACAAGATAGCCAAACGTATCAATCATGGCCACGGTGGTGACGTAGGTGACAACCCAACCCTGACCGTGCTTTGGCATGTGCAGAATCAGCATGGCGAAGCTGGTCATCAGCGGCAGGTAAATGACCACAAATGCCGAGGCACCAAAATCGAGGACAGTTTGGGTGAAGGACCTGCCGCGAGCAGCTTTGTCCCAAGCCAGTTGGGCGATGCGCCAAACGATGAGCGAAGCAACGGTAGCAAGCGCACACAGCCACTGAGCAATCGGCCCACCAAAGAAGGTGACCGGCATGATGATGACCGAGCCAACGGTCACCGGGATGCGTGGCACATGCCAGTCTTGCTTGCGCAAGGCGCTGGAAAGCTCCCAGGCGCCAGAACCGGCAGCAACCGCAGCGAGAACCATAAAGGCCGGCGGATAGATCAGAATCGAAGCGAGGAACGCCCCACCAAGCAGCAAGCCAACGATGACCGACTTCTTGAGAGAACGGCCACCTGCCTCGACGCTAGGAGTTGGGACGGACATGACTATTAGCTGGCGAAGGCTATACCTTCAGCAGCTCTGCTTCCTTGGCCTTTAGAGCATCGTCAATTGCATCGATGCGAACCTTGGTCACAGACTCAAGTTCCTTCTCAGCGCGACCCAACTCGTCTTCGCCTGCTAGGCCGTCCTTCTTCATGGCATCCAGCTCATCCTTGGCCTTGCGGCGGATGTTGCGGACAGCAACGCGGTGGTCTTCAGCCTTGGTGCGAACAAGCTTTACATACTCCTTGCGACGCTCTTCGGTGAGGTCTGGCAGGGTGACGCGGATGACGTTTCCATCGTTGTTAGGCGATGCGCCAAGGTTTGGCATGTCGCGGATGGCCTTCTCGATGGCCAAGAGAGCGCTCTTGTCGTAAGGGGTGATCATGATGGTACGAGCCTCTTGGTTAGTCATGCTGCCAAGCTGACCAAGTGGAGTGCCGGTGCCGTAATAGTCAACCATGACGTTCTGGAACATCTGTGGGTTGGCACGACCGGTGCGTACGGTGGCGAAGTCGTCGCGGGTGGCTTCAACGGCCTTGTCCATCTTTTCGCTGGTGGTGCTGAGAATCTCGCTGATCATGATGTCTCCTGTTTTCTGAAGTCGTATGGGTCTATTGGCAATTACGCGGTAACAAGTGTGCCGATTTTGGCACCCTTGATGGCTTCGGTGATGTTGTTGCCCTCCATGCCAAAGACTCGCATTGGAATCTTGTTGTCCATGCAAAGGCTGAAGGCGGTTGCGTCTACAACCTTGAGGCCACGCACCAGGGCATCCTGGTAGCTGATGTTGTCTAGCTTGACCGCGGTTGGGTCCTTCTTTGGGTCTGCGGTGTAAACACCATCGACACCATTCTTGGCAACCAGCACCTCATCTGCCTTGATTTCGAGGGCGCGCTGCGCCGCAACGGTATCGGTGCTGAAGTAAGGCAGGCCCGCGCCCGCACCAAAGACCACGACGCGGCCCTTCTCCATGTGACGAATGGCACGAAGTGGTAGGTATGGCTCGGCAACCTGAGACATGGTGATTGCCGACTGAACGCGAACGTCTACGCCAGCCTGCTCTAGGAAGTCTTGCAGGGCCAGGGCGTTCATCACGGTGCCAAGCATGCCCATGTAGTCGGCGCGTGAGCGCTCCATGCCGCGCTGGCTTAGTTCGGCTCCGCGGAAGAAGTTACCGCCACCTACGACGATGGCAACCTCGGCGTACTTGGTGCCCTCGGCGATGGCGCTGGCAATCTTGCTAACGACATCGGGGTTTACACCAAGGGTTCCGCCACCAAAGGCTTCACCCGAAAGCTTTAGCAAAACTCTGCGCTTGTGCTCCATGTATTACTCCTATTTGGCGTGATTCCCCAACGACTAGTTTAGGCGAGCAAGACGAAAGCCCCCGCCTAATGGCGAGGGCTTTCGAAGGTTTTTGTTAGGCGCCTACGCGGAAGCGTACGAACGACGAAACGGTTACGCCAGCGTTCTCTAGAACCTTGCCAACCGAGAACTTGTTGTCCTTGGCGAAGTCCTGCTCTAGAAGTACGTTCTCCTTGAAAAATCCGTTTACACGGCCTTCAACGATCTTTGGCAGTGCAGCCTCTGGCTTGCCCTCGTTGCGAGCGGTCTCCTCGACGATGCGACGCTCGGTCTCAACGGTCTCGGCAGGAACCTCATCGCGGTGAAGCACGGTTGGGCTGAAAGCGGCAATGTGAACTGCAACATCGTGTGCGGTCTCTGCATCTGCACCACTGTAAGCAACAAGTACGCCAACCTGTGGAGGTAGGTCCTTGCTGGTGCGGTGAAGGTAAGCGTCAACGCCTGCATCCTTGACAACTGCAACACGGCGAAGTTCTACCTTCTCGCCCATGATTGCTGCTTCGTCGTTGATGACATCTGCAACGGTGCGGCCGTCTAGAGGGGCAGCAAGTGCCTGCTCCAGGGTCTCGGCGTTAGCTGCAACGATTGCGTCTGCAATCTTGTCTGCAAGTGCAACGAACTTCTCTGCCTTAGCAACAAAGTCGGTCTCGCAAGCGAGCTCGATCATGGTGCCAACGCCACCAACAACACGAGCAACGACTAGGCCGTTGCTGGTGGTGCGGCCTTCGCGCTTGGTAACGCCCTTCAGGCCCTTCAAACGTAGAACCTCAAGCGCCTTGTCGACGTTGCCATCGGCCTCGTCAAGAGCGTTCTTGCAGTCCATCATGCCGGCGCCACTGCGGTCGCGTAGTGCCTTTACATCTGCGGCGGTGTAGTTTGCCATGGTTAGTTAGCTTCCTTCTCTGCTGCAACCTCGGTTGCGGCTGGTGCTTCAGCGGCTACAGCTGGTGCTGCGGCCTCTGCGGTAGCAGCGTTCGACTGCTCCAAGAGTTCGCGCTCCCACTCGGCCAGAGGCTCTGCAGCCTCTTCTGGCTTGCTGTGACGAGCGATTAGACCCTCGGCAACTGCATCTGCGATAACGCGGGTAAGCAGTGCAACCGAGCGGATTGCGTCGTCGTTACCTGGAATACCAATGGTGACCTCGTCTGGGTCACAGTTGGTGTCGAGGATACCGATTACTGGGATACCAAGCTTCTTGGCTTCGGTGATTGCTAGGTGTTCCTTGTTGGTGTCAACAACCCAGATAGCCGAAGGAGTCTTGTTTACGTTGCGGATACCACCAAGGGTCTTCTCCAGCTTGTCCTTCTCGCGGCGGAGAATGAGGAGTTCCTTCTTGGTGAGGCCGGCCTTGCTGGCGTCGTTGAAGTCCATGACTTCCAGTTCCTTGAGGCGTGCAAGACGCTTCTGAACGGTGCCGAAGTTGGTCAGAAGACCACCCAACCAGCGCTCGTTGATGTATGGCTGGCCAACGCGAAGAGCCTGCTCGGCGATTGCTTCCTGAGCCTGCTTCTTGGTACCAACGAAAAGAATGGTGCCGCCGTGAGCAACGGTGTCCTTAACGAACTCGTATGCGCGGTCGATGTGGGTCAGCGACTTCTGTAGGTCGATGATGTAGATGCCCGAACGGTCGGTAAGGATGAAGCGACGCATCTTTGGGTTCCAACGACGGGTCTGGTGACCGAAGTGAACACCGCTGTCTAACAGCTGGCGGATAGTTACGACTGGCATAGTCGTACTCCTTTCGGCGCAATATTGCGCCACTCAGTTAATTTTGCGGCAGGATTGCCGCAAACCTGACGTTGCATTTGGCCAGACCAAATAAATTCGGACTGAGTTGGCTAAACGTTAATCAACGTGCGAAGTCGGTCTGAGATTTGTGGCAAGCCAAAACCTCATACCGCTGTGCTCAAGTCTACAGGCCTGAAAGGGTATATCGCCAGTCATTTGGCGGTTATCAGACCCGCAATCATGCGGGTTTTGGGGCATTTGGGGCATGTTGGGTTGAAAGTTTGCTTCAACTCGAGATTCTTGGCAGATGCGCCCCTCCGTTCTTTCTCCGTTGCTTGCTATTCTGCTGGGTCTTTCTCCCCTGCCACCTCAGAGTGGGTGGCGCCCGCCGGTAGCTCTTCCGGCGCACCTGTTGAACCAGTTCCGGACACCGAATTCGGATTACTCGGCCGGACACCGCGGGGTTGACTACTTGGTTGAAGGGGGTCAGTCAGTCTTAGCGCCGGCTGCGGGGAACATTGCCTTTGTGGGTTTCGTTGCCAACAAACCACTCCTTGCAATCCAACATTCCGACAACCTGAGGACTGCGTTTGAGCCAGTTTGCTCTGCGTTGCAGGTTGGCACCAGCGTTAGAGCCGGGCAAGTCATAGGCACGGTTTGCCCGGCTGGGTATGCGTCGCATTGCGCGCCACTGGCGTGTTTGCACTTTTCACTCCGCAGACAGGATCAGTACCTATCGCCCTTGGTTTACCTGGGTGGCATATCTCCCAGCGTGTTAATTTGGCCAAACTGAGCACCTCGAACACTCTGGGTGCCGGCTATGCGCGCGGATGGGCTCCCTGATAGCCCTGCTTCAGCCTCTCAACGCTCACGTGGGTGTAGATCTGAGTTGTTCCCAGGCTGGAGTGTCCCAGCAGTTCTTGCACTGCGCGCAGGTCGGCGCCGCCATCCAGCAGATGAGTGGCAGCAGAGTGCCTGAGCGCATGCGGACCGGCGGCACCCATTGGGGTTTGGGCCAAAATGCCGGCAACGATTGAGTAGGCAACACGAACACTGAGTCTTTGTCCGCGTGAACCCAACAGCAGGGCATCATCGGTTTTTTCGGTTTGCAAGAGGGGGCGACCAAACCTAATCCATCGCTCTAGGGCGTGGGCAGCAGGCTGACCATAGGGAACCATGCGCTGTTTATCTCCCTTGCCGGTAACCATCAAGAGTTTGCGCGAATAGTCCACGTCGCCCAGGTTGAGACCCACCAGTTCGCTAACGCGAATGCCGGTTGCGTAAAGCAGCTCGATCACTAAAAGGTCGAGCAATTTGCCAGGATCTTGGGTTTTTGCCGCGTCCTCAAGTTTCTCGAATACCTCCGAAAGCACCTCACGACTAACCACCTTTGGCAGTGTCCGAGCGGTTTTGGGTGACCTCAGGCGCAAACCTGGATCGGCGTCCAGAAAACCTTGTCTTTCCAACCAAGACGAAAACGCACGAACTGAGGCACTCTTCCTGGCAATCGTGCTCTTTGCGGCGCCAGCCTCGGACACCGCGTAGAGCCAAGATCTCATGCATTCGATGTCGAACTGCTCAACACTAACAACGCCCTGATCTGCTAGAAAGGCGAGCATTTCGTTGAGGTCGCTTTGATAGGCGCGCTGTGTGTTGGGTGAATATCCCTTCACACGATCAAGTTGAACGATGAATCGCTCCACCAGATGCTGGTCCAAGTTGATCATGGTTCAAGCCTATTTCGTGAGTTTGACATAGTGAGTTCCCTCGCGCTCGACATGACCAGATAGCACCAACGACCCCAGTGCAATCTGGGTCTCTTTTACGGTTAGCCCGGCTAGTCGTTGCACCTCCCAAGCCTGCATGCCCTGGTCCGAAAAAGCGTCTAAAGCCCGCTTCTCAAGTGCCCCTAATCCCGCTGTGGCAATGATTTGCTCGCTTCCCATGCCCAGTAGCGATGGCAGCGCCTGCGGACGCGCCAGCAACTGAACATCGTGCTCCAGATTTGCGTTGAGGAAATCGTGGCAGCCCACCGAGAAGGCGCTATCAATGGGGCCTGGAACCATTGCAACTGGTCGGTGGATTGAAAGGGCGTGTTTTGCCGTGCTTAGCGCTCCCGATGTTCTGCCGGCCTGAACCACCACCGTGGCGTCACCCAACGCCGCGATCAATCGATTTCGCATGAGAAAGCGCCACTTTGAAACACTGACGGCAGGCGGTTGTTCGGCTACCAGCAGCCCAGTTTGGGCAATTCTGCGCAACAGTTGGAGGTTGGTACTTGGGTAAAGCTTGCCCAGGCCACCCGCCATTACGGCAATGGTGTCGCCTTCTAGCGCAAGCGTGCTCTGGTGGACCACCGCATCGATGCCGATGGCCCCTCCGGAAACCGTGACTATTCGATTCTGAACCGCAACAGCCGAAATGTCTGCCGCCACCGAAGTGCCGTAGCGATTTGAACTGCGGGTACCCACTACCGATACTCGAGGAACGTCAGCAAGCAGCTCTGGATTACCAAGCAGCCAAATGACTGGGGGTTTTCCGGCATCTAAATCGTTGAGACCCTGTGGGTACTCCTCGCAGTTCCAGCCAACCAACTTGCCACCTAGTGCCGCTATCTGATCGACGGATTCGATGGCCTGGTTCTTGCTAAGCCTTGGACACCACCTTTCGGTTGCGTTGGTCCAGAGTTGGGAGAACTGTTGCTCATATGCATCCTCTAGCTCTTGCACGAAGTCTTGCCCGAGGCGCTCCCCCATGCCAGCCTCGTCCAGCCTCTCCACCAAGGCCGCCAGCAGAGCCAAAGATCCCATTTTTTCGAAGAGCCGACCCATGAAAGTGTCTCCGGGTTCGCAAAGATGACTGAGAGCTACGGAAGCCAGCACCGTTTCTGGCTTGGATTGCGATCCACTAATCAATACGGAAGACACAGCCTCCAACTCGCTTTTACTGAATAGGGTCATTCTTCTCCCATTAGTTGATCGGGCCCTCTGAGAGTTACGGCTTGAAAAACGTGCTCTGCGGTTGGGCTGGTTGCGCCCTCTAGGTCTGCGATGGTCCATGCCACCCGCAGGCACCTGTCGTAACCGCGCATGCTGGTTTTGCCGGCGGCTAGGTGACGATCCAGCTGGGCAATTGCCTTGCGTCCCGGATTGAAGTTTGCCTTCAGGATGGGACCTGGCATTTGGGCGTTGCGGGTGTAGCCCCAGGCATTTAAGCGCTCCGCCGCAGCCATTCTGGCGCTGGTAACCTTCTCTAACGCCTGGGCACTGGTGGTCACACCGGTAGCCAAACCTGCAACAGCTGAAACGCTAATCGGCTGAATATCCAGTCGAATGTCTAGGCGATCTCGCAGTGGCCCCGAAAGCCTCGCACCATAGCGACGCCGACGCAACACCCCACACCTGCAATCCTTGCCAATGACACCATAGTTGCCGCACGGGCATGGATTGGCCGCGAGAACCAGCTGAAACTGGGCTGGGAAGGTTGCAGAACCCGCACTTCGGTTTACCTGCACCTGACCGGATTCGAGCGACTCGCGCAGAGCCTCGAGCACATTCACCTGAAATTCGGGGGCCTCATCTAGAAACAAAACTCCGTGGTGCGCCTTAGACAC
>Ga0228702_1001658_pt1 | contig 13766 bp, 13 predicted proteins | sample McNCre217_Aug_MG_2_FD_178018 | JGI IMG/M metagenome (GOLD analysis project Ga0228702, IMG submission 178018) | Freshwater microbial communities from McNutts Creek, Athens, Georgia, United States - 20-17_Aug_MG | ecosystem: Environmental > Aquatic > Freshwater > Creek | place: USA: Georgia... | reverse complement strand
GGAATTCATGATCATGCCGGTTGGCGCGGACAATATCCGCGACGCGATCCGCATGGGGTCGGAAGTGTTCCACACCCTGAAAAAAGAGCTGCAAAACGCTGGTCACAACACCGGTATCGGCGACGAGGGCGGCTTCGCGCCGAACCTGAGCTCTGCCCGTGACGCACTTGATTTCATTCTGAAATCCATCGAAAAGGCTGGCTACAAACCCGGCGAGGATATCTATCTTGCGCTGGATTGCGCTGCGACCGAATATTTCAAGGGTGGTCGCTATGAGATGAAGGGCGAAGGCAAATCGCTGTCCATCGAAGAAAACGTCGCCTTCCTTGCAGGTTTGGCAAACGACTATCCGATCATCTCGATTGAAGACGGCTGTTCGGAAGATGACTGGGCTGGCTGGAAGCTGCTGACCGAAACCCTAGGCAACAAGATCCAACTGGTTGGCGACGATCTGTTCGTGACCAACCCGCGCCGCCTGGCCGAAGGTATCGCGGCAGGCTGCGCCAACTCGATGCTGGTCAAGGTCAACCAAATCGGCACCCTGACCGAAACGTTGCAAGCCGTCGAGATGGCGCACCGCGCGCGCTATACCAACGTGATGTCGCACCGTTCGGGCGAAACCGAAGACTACACCATCGCCGATCTGGCAGTGGCTACCAACTGCGGCCAAATCAAAACCGGGTCTTTGTCGCGTTCGGACCGGTTGGCAAAATACAACCAGCTGATCCGTATCGAAGAAATGCTGGGCGAAACCGCTGAATACGCAGGGCGTTCCATCCTGCGTGGCTAAGGCGGACCGCCTTTGACCAACACGAAAACTGACGCGCGCCGCTGTTATGCCGGCGCGCGTTTTACTATTCGGCGCGGGCGATAAGCGGCGGGGATTTCGCCATTCGCTTGCCCCAGTACCGACGCTGCGACCACCTCAGCCGCCAAAGCGGCAAGCGTGGCTCCAGAGTGCATCACCGCGATGGTCAAACCTGGCAAAACCTCGCCCATAACGGGCAAACCATCCGCAGGTATCGGGCGGTGCGCCAAAGTGATCGCCTCCCATTCGATATCTTGTTCAGGAATTTGGCCGCGCAGGGTGGCCAAAGCAGCGTCGGCCAGCTCTGAAATGGGCGTGGCGACGGCGGCAGTGTCGTCGGCTTGGTGATTGGCCGATGTTGGGGCGTGCAAACGACCGTCGCGGTCCTGGCGGAACTCCATCGCTGGGCTGACGAGGACATTGTTTAGCAGTTTTGGCAGCGGGCGGCTGCGCAGGATCAGGCCGGGGCGCGACAGCATTGGAAGGTGCAGCCCGATCTGGCGCAGCAGCGCTGGCGTGGCGATGCCGGTGGCAAGAATAACATGGTCGGCTCTGTGGTTGCCTTCGGGGCTGCGGATGCCGGTGATCTGGCCAGAAGTTTCCGTCAGCCCGATGGCGCGGCAACCCTGCAGTAATTGTGCGCCTTGTGAGAGGGCGGCTGCCAGCAGGGTGCGGGTAAAACTGGCGGCGTCGGTGCTGCCTTCGGCGGGCAGGTGCAGCGCGCGGGAGGGGGGCGTTACATGCGGCTCACGGGCTGCAAACTGGGCTTTGCTGAGCGGTTGGGATGGGTAGCCAAGGTCTTGCAGGGCGGCGGCCATCGTGTCGAAGCGGTCGTCTTGATGTTCGTACCAAAGCGCGCCGGTCCAGTTGATCAGCTGTGCATCCAGATCGGCTTCCAGCCGGTGATGCGCGGCGATGGCGGCGGCGCGGAAGTGATGGTGGGGGGCGTCGACAAAGAAGCTGGCGTTGATCCAGCCGAACGACCGGCCCGAGGCCATTGCGGCGGGGGCGGTAGCTTCGATGATGGTGACATGGGCGCCAGACCGCGCCAGCCGGTACGCAAGGGTTGCGCCAAGAATGCCGGCACCGACAATAAGAACACGCATTTTAATGCCTCTTTTGCTGCGAAGGGTGGCATGCGGCGGCGGCAGAGAAAAGGGGTTTGACGCGGCCAGACCCGGGCTTTTTGATTTGGGTAAATGCCGCCCTGCCCGCCCTGACCGCTTTGAAAATGGCAACTTCGGTGCGGTCCCGACTCGGGACCAAATTTATTCTTTTATATTCAAAGACCTAACATGGTCGATTTAAGGATCTGTTAACACATTGCCGCGCCAGAGTTTTCACGGCAGAGTTGGCGGATGGATCATAAAGACTTTCTGATCGGGTTGGACCCGACGCAAAAATCGCAACTGCTGCGCCGGTCGGATGCAGCGGGACTGTTGCATCTTGCGGGGCACTTCGGCGCGATTGCGGCCTGCGCTGTGGCGATTGCGCTGCGCCTGCCCGGCTGGCCGTTGCTGCTGCCGATACAGGGGGTGTTGCTGATTTTCCTGTTCACGCTGGAACATGAGGCGACGCACAAGACGCCGTTCGCCAATGAGCGGCTGAACGAGGCTGTTGGACATCTGTGCGGCATCGTGCTGCTGCTGCCGTTTCTGTGGTTTCGCTACTTTCATCTGGCGCATCACCGCTGGACCAATATCGCGGGCAAGGACCCGGAACTGGCGGGTGAAAAACCTGCAACGCTGCGGGCTTGGCTCTGGCATGTTTCGGGGCTGCCGTATTGGATTTCTGAACTGCGCCTGCTGACATCGTTGGGCCTTGGCCGGGCAGAGGCCGACTATCTGCCGCAATCGGCGCGGCCGCGTATGGTGACCGAAGCGCGGCTGATGCTGCTGGTTTATGCGGTGGTGGCGCTAAGCCTGCTGGTCAGCCCGATCTTGCTTTGGCTGTGGATCTTGCCGGTTTTGCTGGGCCAACCGGTGCTGCGTCTGTATCTGATGGCCGAACACGGCGACTGCCCGCAGGTGGCGAACATGTTCGAAAACACCCGCACCACCTTTACCACCGCGCTGGTACGTTTTTTGGCATGGAACATGCCCTATCATGTCGAACATCATGTGTTTCCGGCGGTGCCGTTTTATCAACTGCCGCGCCTGCACCAGATGATGAAGGCAGAACTGCGCGAAACCGCCGATGGCTATGCCGCCTTTACAAGAGCCTACCTGTCGCGGCGAATGTAACGGATACAAGATTGCCGTGGCAGGCCGCCCCGGCAGGCAGTAACAGGGGGTATGAGCACCCCATCCCCGAAAAATGAAGACTCGCTGCGCGGCTTTGGCTTTGCGTTGACTGCCTATTTGCTATGGGGGTTTTTGCCGATCTTCATGAAGGCGGTGGCGCATATTTCCCCCGCCGAGGTGATCGCGCATCGGGTGATCTGGTCTATTCCGATTGCGGGGGCGGTGCTGATCTGGCTGGGCCGCACGCAAGATGTGCTGCGCGCGCTGCGCAATCCGCGCATGCTGGGCATGGCGTCGATGACAGCAGCGCTGATCACGGTAAACTGGGGCATTTATGTCTGGTCGATTGGCGCCGGCCACGCGCTGGACGCGGCGCTTGGCTATTACATAAACCCGCTGTTTTCGGTGTTTCTGGGCGCGATTCTGCTGGGAGAGCGGCTGTCTTTGGCGCAAAAATGCGCCATCGCGCTGGCGGCGGCCGGGGTGTTGGTGCTGACAATCGAGGCCGGAAAACTGCCTTGGGCGGCCCTTGGACTGACGATCACCTGGGGGTTTTACGCCTATCTGAAAAAGTCGCTGCCGATCGGTCCTAACCAAGGCTTCTTCCTTGAGGTGCTGATCTTGCTGCCGTTTGCGATTGGCTATGTGATCTGGTTGACGCTGCATGGCACTGGCCATTTCTTTGCCGGATCAAGCCGCGACACAGTGCTGTTGCTGGCGTGTGGTTTGGTGACTGCGGTGCCGTTGATGATCTATGCCAATGGCGCGAAACTGCTGCGGCTGTCGACGATTGGAATTTTGCAATATATCGCGCCGACGATGATCTTTCTGACGGCGGTGTTCGTGTTTGGCGAACCGTTTGGAACCGGAAGAATGATTGCGTTTCCAATGATTTGGCTGGCGTTGTTGATCTATACCCACTCAATGCTGCGGCAAGCCCGCGCTAAGGCCGGCTGATCTTTCCGCCGCCAATCGCGGCCGGAACGCCGGTGGTGGTTGGGCAAGAGGTGGGCAGACCAAAGGCGACGCGCGCGGCCAAAAAGGCAAAGGCTTGCGCCTCTAGCATATCGCCATTTAGCTCTGCTGATTCAATGGGTTCAACGGGGTAAGTCATGCGTTGCCTTAGCTCTGCCATCATCGCCGCATTGTGCCGTCCGCCGCCCGCAACCAACAGCCGGGTGACGGGGGATGGAAAATGTTCTGCCCCCTTGGCAACCGAAGCTGCAGCGATGGCGGTCAGCGTGGCCGCCGCATCGGCGTTTGACAGCCGGTGGGTCTTTTTGAAGAAGGCGCGAAACTCATCGCGATCCAGCGATTTCGGCGGCATTTTGTGAAACCACGGCAGGGCAAGGAAGGCCTTGACCAAGGCCTCGTCAACGCGCCCCGTGGCGGCAAGCGCGCCGCATTCGTCTTGCGCTTGGCCCAGCCGGATCTGCATCATGTCATTGATCGGCGCATTGGCGGGGCCGGTGTCAAATGCCAGCAGGGCGTTTGCGGTTTCTGGTGCCGGTTGCGCCGGATCAACCCAGGTCAGGTTGCCCACGCCGCCCAAGTTCAGAAACGCCAAGGGCGCGGTGGCCTTGATCCATTTGGCACAGGCGAAATGGAAGAACGGCGCCAGCGGCGCGCCCTGCCCGCCCATCGCCACATCATTGCTGCGAAAGTCCCACACCACCGGCAGGCCCAAAGCCTGCGCCAGCAGATCGCCACTGCCCGCCTGATGCGTGCCGCGGCCCTTGGGGTCATGCGCAAGGGTCTGACCGTGAAAGCCGATCAGTTCGGCCCCGCTAAAACGCGACAACACTTCGGCATGCGCGGTTTCAACCACCTCGGCGGCCTCTGCCACCCCTGCATCGCCCGGCCAGCGGCCAAAGGCTGCGCGAATGGTGGCCCGTTCGGCGGCAGTATAGGCGCGATAGGCGTGCGGCCCGAATTCAACGATGCTGTGGCCGTCGCTGCGCAGCATCGCCGCATCAACCCCGTCTAGCGATGTGCCGGACATGGTGCCAAGAACCCAAACCGGACCCTGTTTGCCCATCTTCCCCTTGGCCCCCGCGCTCGTTATACCACAGCCACCTTAAAGCATGAGTGTGCCATGACCTACCATCCGAAATCTGATTTCATGCGCGTGATGATGACCCGCGGCTTCCTTGCCGATTGCACGGATTATCAAGCGCTTGACGAGGCTTTGGTCAAAGGCATCGTGCCGGGCTATATTGGCTTTGATGCGACCGCAAAGTCGCTGCATGTCGGCAGCCTGATCCAGATCATGATGCTGCGCTGGCTGCAAAAATGTGGCGGCAAGCCGATTGTTCTGATGGGCGGCGGCACCACCAAAGTCGGCGACCCCAGCTTTCGCGCCGATGAGCGCCCGCTGCTGACCAATGCGCAGATCGATGACAACATCGCCGGCATCAAACGCGCCTTCGCGCCCTATGTCACTTTTGGCGATGGCCCTACCGATGCGGTGATGGTCAACAATGCCGAATGGCTGGACGATCTGAACTACCTTGGCTTCCTGCGCGACATCGGGCGGCATTTCTCGGTCAACCGGATGCTGTCGTTTGAATCGGTGAAATCGCGGCTGGATCGGGAACAATCGCTGAGCTTCCTTGAATTCAACTATATGATTCTGCAGGCTTATGACTTCCTGGAACTGAACCGCCGCTATGGCTGTCTGGTGCAGATGGGCGGCAGCGATCAGTGGGGCAATATCGTCAACGGCGTCGATCTGACCCGACGGGTGATCGACCACGAAGTCTATGGCCTGACCTCGCCGCTGCTGACCACCAGCGATGGCAAGAAGATGGGCAAAAGCCAAAGCGGTGCGGTCTGGCTGAATGCCGACATGTTCTCGGCCTATGAGTTCTGGCAGTTCTGGCGCAACACCACCGACGCCGATGTTGGCCGCTTCCTTAAACTCTACACCGAACTGCCACTTGAAGACTGCGACCGTCTGGGCGCGCTGCAAGGCTCTGAGATCAACAGCGCCAAGATCGTGCTGGCCAACGCGGTCACCACCCTGCTGCACGGGGCCGAAGCCGCCGCCGCCGCCGAAGCCACCGCGCGCGAAGTGTTTGAAAAGGGCGGCGTCGGTGACGATCTTCCCACCGTCACCGTATCGACCGACGAAGTCGCCGATGGTCTGGGCATTGTGCAGCTTTTCGTGCGCGCTGGCCTCGCCGCATCGGGCAAAGACGCCAAACGCCTGATTCTGGATGGCGGTGCCAAGGTCAACGACGAAATCGTGCTGGATGCGGGCCTGCGCTATGGCGCAAGCGAGTTGATCGAGCCGCTGAAACTGACCGCAGGCAAGAAACGCCACGCGCTGGTGGTGCTGGGCTAAAGCAAAAGGGCAAAGCGCCAAACGCCCTGCCCTTCATCTTGGCCTAAATATCCTGGGGGGTCCGGGGGGCTAGCCCCCCGGCCTTGCCGCAGTTCATTCCTGAACGGTGACCTTGGTCATTACGTCCGGATCGGTGACTTCGCCGTTGCCGCCTTCGCCGCGCTTGATCGCGTCGACCACGTCCATGCCCGAAATCACCTTGCCGACCACAGTGTACTGGCCGTTCAGGAAATCGCCCGGCGCGAACATGATGAAGAACTGGCTGTTGGCAGAATCGGGGTCTTGCGACCGCGCCATGCCAACGATGCCACGTTCGAATGGCACATCGGAAAATTCGGCCGGAATGTTTGGCAGATCAGATCCGCCCATCCCCGCCATCGCGGTGTCGCCACCCTTTTTGCCGTATTGCACATCGCCGGTCTGCGCCATGAAGCCGTCGATCACGCGGTGAAACACCACGTTGTCATAGGCACCAGATTTGGCCAAAGCCACGATCTGCGCGACGTGTTTCGGGGCGATGTCGGCAGCCAGATCAATCACGACCTGACCGTTGGCAGCGCCTGCCACGTCGATCACAAGGTTCGGCCCCGGGCCGTCGCCTTCGGCAAATGCCGGGGCTGCGGCCAGAACCAAGCCTGCAAGCAGCGATTTACTGAACATCGGCAGCCACGCGCACGGTGATCATGCGATCGGGGCTCATCGGCGGTTCGCCACGCACGATTTTGTCGACATGCTCCATGCCCGAAATCACCCGGCCGTAAACGGTGTATTGACGGTTCAGGAAGTGGTTGTCGTTGAAGTTGATGAAGAACTGCGAGTTTGCCGAATTCGGGCTCGACGACCGCGCCGCACCGATGGTGCCACGGTCATGCGGGATGCCCGAAAATTCTGCCGGCAGATCCGGATGCTCTGATCCGCCCGTGCCCGCGCGGCGCAGGTTGAAGTTGTCTTCCATGTTGCCGTTGGCAACGTCACCGGTCTGGGCCATGAAGCCGTCGATGACGCGGTGGAAGCAGACGTTGTCATAGGCCTTGGCGCGGGCCAGGGTTTTCATCCGCTCGACATGCTTGGGGGCGATATCGTTCAGCAGCTCGATAACGACTTCGCCGTCTTTGAGCGTGATGATGACAGTGTTTTCGGGGTCTTTGATTGCGGCCATTGCCTTGGATCTCCGGTTTTGATGGCGGGGAACCTAGTGGCGGATCGGCAAAAGGGAAAGGGCTTATGGTTGACGACGCCGAGTTATGGGCGGAAACAGGGGGAAAGCAGCATGGAGTCGGCGATGGCCTGGAAGACGATTGACGATATGGGCATGGCGGGGAAAACCGCTTTGGTGCGGGTAGACATCAACGTGCCGATGGAAGCCGGTGTGGTGACGGACGCCACGCGCATTGAAAAGATCAAGCCCACCGTCGAGGATTTGATTGCGCGCGGGGCAAAAGTGGTTCTGCTGGCGCATTTTGACCGCCCGAAGGGCAAGGTTGTGCCGGAAATGAGCCTTGGCCATGTGAAGGCAGCGCTTGAGGCAGCCTTGGGTCGCAAGGTGGTGTTTGGCAGCGATTGCATCGGCGCACCTGCGAAGGCCGCGATTGCGGCGGCGCATCAGGGCGATGTGGTGTTGTTGGAAAACACCCGTTTTCATCCCGGTGAAGAGAAAAACGACCCGGCATTGGCGGCTGAACTTGCGGCTTTGGGCGATGTGTTCGTCAATGACGCGTTTTCGGCGGCGCACCGTGCGCATGCGTCGACCGAGGGCTTGGCCAAGCTGTTGCCCAGTGCCGCTGGCCGGTTGATGGAGGCCGAGTTGAAGGCGCTGGAAGCAGCACTTGGCACGCCGGTACGGCCCGTGGTGGCAGTGGTGGGCGGCGCGAAAGTGTCGACCAAGCTGGACCTCTTGGGCAATCTGGTGACCAAGGTTGATCATTTGGTGATCGGCGGTGGCATGGCCAACACCTTCTTGGTGGCGCAGGGCATCGAGGTTGGCAAATCTTTGGCCGAACGCGATATGGCACCGACCGCGCTTGAGATCATCGGCAAGGCCAAGGCAGCGGGCTGCACCATTCACCTGCCGGTTGATGTGGTGGTGGCGCGGGAATTCAAGGCTGGTGCTGCCAATGAAACCGTGGCGGCCACTGCCTGCCCGGCAGATGCGATGATTCTGGATGCGGGGCCAAAGACCGTGGCAGAGCTGACCAAGGTGTTTGGTGCCTGCAAAACGCTGATCTGGAACGGCCCCTTGGGCGCGTTTGAAATCGAACCGTTCAACGCCGCCACCAATGCGGCGGCGAAAGTGGCCGCCGATCTGACCAAGGCTGGCGCTCTGGTTTCGGTGGCCGGGGGCGGTGACACCGTGGCTGCGCTTAATCAGGCCGGTGCTGCCGAAGATTTCACCTTCATCTCGACTGCGGGCGGGGCATTCCTGGAATGGATGGAAGGCAAAGTACTGCCCGGCGTCGCGGCCTTGGGCTAAGCAAGATTGGCAGGCCCTGCGCGCCTTGTGCCGGGCCTGCCGCAATGTCACATTTTGTGATGTAAATTGACGAGGTTGTGGGCCGTTAGCGCAACCAATATTGCGCCTTTCGCCTAAGCTTTCTACCACCGCAATAACCCGTTTGCGTTTGAGGAGAATGCCATGCGCGCGACCAGAGCCGTCCAGAAGATCCTTGCCAACTATGAGGGCGAAACTCCCGGCGTGAAGGCAAATCTGTGCCGCATGCTGATGGAAGGCAAGTTGGGCGGCACCGGCAAGATGATCATTCTGCCGGTGGATCAGGGGTTCGAACATGGTCCGGCGCGCAACTATGCGATGAACCCGGAAGCCTATGATCCGCATTACCATTATCAACTGGCGATTGACGCCGGGCTGAACGCTTTCGCCTCGCCGTTGGGGATGCTGGAAGCGGGGGCGGATACCTATGCCGGCCAGATCCCGACGATTCTGAAGGTGAACTCGGCCAACTCGCTGATGTCGGACACGGCGGGCAAGAATCAGGCCGTGACCGCCAGCGTTGATGACGCGCTGCGGCTGGGCTGTGCGGCGATCGGCTTTACGATCTATCCGGGGTCGGACGCGCAGTTGGACATGTACGAAGAAATCGTCGAGATGCGCAAAGAGGCGGCGGCAAAGGGCATCGCCACGGTGATCTGGTCTTACCCGCGCGGCGAGGCGATTACCAAAGACGGCGAGACGGCGATTGACGTGGCGGCCTATGCGGCACAGATCGCGGCGCTGTTGGGCGCGCATATCATCAAGATCAAGCTTTCCACGGACCATCTGATGCTGCCAGAGGCGAAGAAGGTCTATGAGAAGGAAAAGATTGACGTGTCCACCCAAGCAGCGCGTGTGAAACACTGCATGGATGCGTCTTTCGCGGGCCGTCGGATCGTGGTGTTTTCGGGCGGCGCGGCCAAAGGCGCCGATGCGGTTTACGACGATGCGCGCGCCATCCGTGACGGCGGCGGCAACGGGTCGATCATTGGCCGCAACTCTTTCCAGCGCAAGCGCGAGGATGCTTTGGCGATGCTGGCCAAGCTGGTGGATATCTATAAGGGCAAAGCCTGATCCATTAACGACGGCGCGGTTCGCTGCAACCATTTGACGGCGCGGGGGTTTTGCCCTCGCGCCTTTATTTTTGATTTCACAAGCAAGGTGGCTTGTGCCATTGTGAGGACACGAACCGCCCCCGCTTGATGAGGGACGGACGTAGAGGCCAGACAGATGATTCAAACCCAACCCCGCCCCGCTATTGGTGGCATGTTCTTCATGGTGCTTGCGTTCACCTTGGGAAGCTATTTCACCTTTGCCGCCGTGCAGGGCGATTATGGCGTGTTTCGCCGCGTGCAGATCAATGCCGAAGCGACGGAATTGAAGCAGGAGCGCGATCAGCTTGCCGCCGAACTGGCGCGGATGCAAAATCTGACGCATCGGATGTCGGATGACTATCTGGATATCGACCTTTTGGACGAACAGTTGCGCGACGTGCTGGGCTATCTGCGCGCCGACGAAGTGGTGATCCGCTAACCTCCCACTTGCTGCACTGCGGCGCGAAATAAGCCCCATTAAGAACGACGAAAGCGCAAGGCAACCTTGCGCTTTTTGCATTTTCAGCTGCCGAAACTTTACCTCAAGTGCAGCTGAATTTTACTTTTTGCGTTTTTTCTCCGATGTGATATATATAGTTTAATACTAAACTAGTTTCCACACCGTGACGGGAGGACGCCACCGTGGCTGTTAAGAAAGCCCCAGAGAAATCAAACGTCTCGAAGGAAGAACTTCTGACGTTCTACCGCGAGATGCTGCTGATCCGCCGATTCGAAGAGAAGGCCGGTCAGCTTTATGGCATGGGTCTGATCGGGGGCTTTTGCCACCTGTACATCGGGCAAGAAGCTGTTGTGGTCGGCCTGGAAGCCTGCACCAAAGACGGCGACAAACGCATCACCAGCTATCGTGACCACGGCCACATGCTGGCCTGCGGCATGGAAGCCAATGGGGTGATGGCCGAGTTGACCGGACGCGAGGGCGGCTATTCCAAGGGCAAGGGCGGCTCTATGCACATGTTCAGCCGCGAGAAGCATTTCTACGGCGGCCATGGCATTGTGGGCGCGCAGGTGCCGCTGGGTGCAGGGTTGGCCTTTGCCGACAAATACAAAGGCAATGACAACGTGACCTTCGCCTATTTCGGCGATGGCGCAGCGAACCAAGGCCAGGTCTATGAGACCTACAACATGGCAGAGCTGTGGAGCCTTCCGGTTATTTTCGTCATTGAAAACAACCACTACGCCATGGGTACCTCGCAGGCGCGGTCGACCAAATCGGAAACGCTGTTCGGGCGCGGTCTGGCTTATGGCATCGCTGGCGAACAGGTTGACGGCATGGACGTGCTGGCCGTGAAGGCCGCTGGCGAAAAGGCCGTGGCGCATTGCCGGGCGGGCAAAGGCCCGTACATCCTTGAAATGATGACCTACCGTTATCGCGGCCACTCGATGTCGGACCCGGCGAAATACCGGACCCGCGACGAGGTTGAAAAGATCAAGACCGAGAAAGACGCGATCGAACATGTGCGCGATCTGCTGCTGGGGGCTGGTCTGTCGTCGGAAGAAGATCTGAAGTCGATCGACAAAGAGATCAAAGAAATTGTCAACGCGAGCGCCGAGTTCGCCAAGGCAAGCCCAGAGCCGGCGCTGTCCGAGCTTTGGACCGACATTTACGCCTGAGGGGGGAAAACCATGGCAGTTGAAGTACTTATGCCCGCGCTTTCGCCCACGATGGAAGAAGGCACGCTGGCGAAATGGCTGGTAAAAGAAGGTGATGTGGTCAAATCGGGCCAGATCATTGCCGAAATCGAAACCGACAAGGCAACGATGGAATTCGAAGCCGTCGATGAAGGCATCGTGGGCCGGATTCTGGTGGCCGAGGGCTCGGCGGGCGTGAAGGTGAACACCCCGATCATGGTTCTGGTCGAGGCTGGTGAATCGGCTGACGCCGCACCTGCCCCGGTGGCAGCAGCGGCGCCTGTGGCGGCAGCGGCCCCAGTGGCGGTGGCGGTTGCGGCAGCCCCGGTGGCTGTGGTTTCGAAAGCCTCGCCCGATTGGGCGGCTGGCACGCCGATGAAGCAGATGACGGTCCGCGAAGCGCTGCGTGAAGCGATGGCGGAAGAAATGCGCGGCAATCCGAACGTGATGCTGATGGGCGAAGAAGTTGGTGAATACCAAGGCGCCTACAAGATCTCACAAGGTTTGCTGGATGAATTCGGTCCGAAACGCGTGGTTGATACGCCGATCACCGAGATTGGGTTTACTGGTATCGCAGTGGGTGCGGCCTGGGGTGGTTTGAACCCGATCGTCGAATTCATGACCTTCAACTTCGCGATGCAAGCCATTGACCACATTCTGAATTCGGCAGCCAAGACCAACTATATGTCGGGCGGTCAGTTGGGGTGCCCGATTGTGTTCCGTGGTGCCAATGGCGCTGCGGCACGCGTGGGCGCACAGCACAGCCAGGATTTCGCAGCATGGTATGCGGCAATTCCAGGTCTGAAAGTGGTGATGCCTTATTCAGCTTCGGACGCCAAGGGCTTGTTGAAGCAAGCTATTCGTGACCCGAACCCGGTTGTGTTCCTGGAAAACGAAATCCTTTACGGCCAGTCGTTCGAAGTGCCGGATCTACCCGATTTCACCATTCCGTTCGGCAAGGCCCGGGTTTGGCGCGAAGGCAGCGATGTGACCATCGTGTCGTTCGGGATTGGCATGAAGTATGCGCTGGAAGCCGCTGATGTGCTTGCGAAAGACGGGATTTCGGCCGAAGTGATCGACCTGCGCACGCTGCGCCCGATTGATTATGACACTGTGCTTGCAAGCGTGCAGAAAACCAACCGCTGCGTCACCGTGGAAGAAGGCTTCCCGGTGGGGTCGATTGGCGATCACCTTGCGTCAACCATCATGCAGCGCGCGTTCGACTATCTGGATGCGCCGGTGGTGACTTGCACCGGCAAAGACGTGCCGATGCCCTATGCCGCCAACCTTGAAAAGCTGGCTTTGGTGACGACCGCAGACGTGGTCGCTGCCGTGAAATCCGTTTGCTACCGTTAAGGAGGGGATGATGGCTGTAGAAATTCTGATGCCCGCGCTGTCTCCGACGATGGAGGAAGGCACGCTGGCGAAGTGGCTGGTGAAAGAAGGCGATGTGGTCAAATCGGGCCAGATCATTGCCGAAATCGAAACCGACAAGGCGACGATGGAGTTCGAGGCGGTGGATGAAGGCACGATTGGCCGGATTCTGGTGGCCGAAGGATCGGCCGGTGTGAAGGTGAACACGCCCATCGCGGTGCTGGTGGAAGATGGCGAAAGCGCGGACACGGCGCCGAAGCCCGTGGCCGTTGCCGCAGCGCCGGTGGCGGCTGTGGCTGTGGCCGCAACGGTTGCGGTTGCGGCACCTGCTGCACCGAAAGGGACCGGGGCGCGGGTGTTCGCGTCGCCCTTGGCCCGCAGGATTGCAGCGGAAAAGGGTTTGGACCTGAGCAAGGTGCAAGGCTCTGGCCCGCATGGCCGGATTGTTCGGTCGGATGTCGAAGGTGCGACTGTTGCTGTGGCCCCCGCTGCTGCTGTTGTGGCGGCACCTGTGGCAGCCCCGGCTGCGGCACCTGTTGCCGCAATGGCAACTGGCCCGTCGACCGATATTGTGCTGAAAACCTACGCCGACCGTCCGTTTACGGAAGTAAAACTGGATGGCATGCGCAAGACGATCGCGGCGCGCCTGACCGAAGCCAAGCAAACCGTGCCGCATTTCTACCTGCGGCGCGACATTGAACTGGATGCGCTGATGGCGTTCCGCGGGCAGTTGAATGCCAAGTTGGAAGCCCGTGGCGTGAAG
>Ga0228702_1001656_pt1 | contig 13772 bp, 14 predicted proteins | sample McNCre217_Aug_MG_2_FD_178018 | JGI IMG/M metagenome (GOLD analysis project Ga0228702, IMG submission 178018) | Freshwater microbial communities from McNutts Creek, Athens, Georgia, United States - 20-17_Aug_MG | ecosystem: Environmental > Aquatic > Freshwater > Creek | place: USA: Georgia... | reverse complement strand
CACCCCAGCCACGGCATCCTCAAAAACTACACACGACGCAGGCGAAAGCCCCAAACGGGAAGCGCCCAAAAGATACGGATCCGGCGCAGGCTTCCCCGCCGCAACATCATCTCCGCAAACAAACTGCGCTGGAACTGGCAATCCAGCCGCACGAACTCGAGCCAACCCCAACTCACGCCCAGCCGAGGTGCAGATTGTCCAAGAGCCTGCCGGCAGGGATGACAGCAACTCCAGAGAGCCCGGCAACGGAACCGTTTCGTGGGCAGTGCCCAGTTCTAGAGCAACGATGTATCCGTAGGCTTCATCAAAATCGGCTTCCGGCGCCCACATGCGAACCATGTCTTCGGCTCGAACCCCAGCGGTTCCTTGCGCATCCCAGTCAAGCCCCGGCGAATAAATGTCGCACCACTTCGTCCAAGCATCGATGGCTGCTTGGTGTGAATCCACCAGCACGCCATCGTTGTCAAACAGCAGCCCAGACACTTGATATTTCATTCATTCAGACTAATCATTAAGAAAAGCGATGGGGGCAATAGATGAAACCAAAGGTTCTGCTTTGGATTGTTGTGGTGTTCTTCGGATTCCTGATCATCCAGAGTGTTGTTGGAAACATTTTTGGCGGAATCGCCGGTACCGGTTTATTTGGTGGCTTGGCTGGCATTTTCGGCGGACCGATCGTCAAATAAACCCAGTTAGCATTGGGATATGGGCGTAAGAGTTGAGCGAGTAGACCTCGCAGGTATCGGTTACCGCGATGACATTGTCACTACCAGTGGAGGGCGCCTCGGCGTGCTCACCCACCGCGACGGCCAGCGTGAGGTGGCCATCTTCTCGGCTGAGGATCCCGATGCCGCAGCGGCAAACCTTGTAATTACTCCAGCCGAAGCCAGCGCCCTTTCCGAGTTGCTCGGTTCGGCCACCCTGCTCGACCAGTTGAGCAAGATCAGCGACACCGTGCCAGGTATCTTCACCGAACACCTGTCGATTCCTGCCGATTCGAAATACATCGACGGCGAACTCGGCGACACCAAAGCCCGCACCAAGACCGGCGTGAGCATAGTGGCCCTGGTCCGCGACAAGCAGGTAATCGCCAGCCCGAAGCCTAGCCAAGATCTCCACACCGGCGACATCTTGGTTGCAGTTGGATCCAGACCTGGCCTCGACGCCTTGGCTGAGATTCTTTCAAAAACTCGCGGCTAGTTCATGAATCACACCGCTCTCGTCTTCATTCAACTTGGCACGGTTCTGCTCGGGCTTTCCTTACTGAACCGTTTTGCCAAGCGAATTCGTCAGTCGGTTATCCCCTTCTATATGACCGCTGGCCTTCTGCTCGGCAACGGCGGCTTGTTCCCAATCATCGAGAGCAAAGAGTTCATCGAAATCGGTTCCGAGATCGGTGTGGTTCTACTGCTGCTCATGCTCGGCCTCGAGTACTCACCAAAAGAACTAATCAAAAACCTGAACACGAACAAAACCACCGCACTGCTCGATGCCGTGCTCAACGCAACTCCCGGTTTCGTTGCCGGCTGGTTGATGGGTTGGGGTCCGGTCGGTTCATTCATCCTCGCCGGCGTCACCTGGGTCACCAGCTCGGGCGTTGCAGTGCGTCTTCTCAAAGACCTAGGGCGTCTACCGAACCGCGAAACCCCAACCGTGATTTCGGTGTTGGTGCTCGAGGATCTCGCCATGGCCTTCTACCTGCCAGTGCTTAGCGCCGTAGCCGTTGGCGCCAGCCTCATCGATGGCGCAATCTCTGTCGGCCTGGCAATCGGTCTGGTCACCGCCATCATCGCCTTCAGCTACTTCTGGGGTAAAACCATCTCCAAGTTTTTCTCAGCCGACAACATCGAATCACTCATCGTTGGAGTCTCGGGCCTCGCCATCCTGGTTGCCGGCCTTGCCACCGAAGTCAAGGTGTCCAGCGCGGTTGGCGCTTTCCTCGTGGGCATCAGCCTCTCCGGAAAGGTCGCCGCTCAAGCCGAAAACAAGCTCAGACCACTGCGCGATTTCTTCGGCGCAATCTTCTTCGTCTACTTCGGTATCCAGACCAACCCGTCCGAGATTCCACCAGCCCTACTCCCCGCCGCAGCCCTGGCCGCAGTAACCATGGCAACCAAGTTCCTCACCGGCTACCTTGCCGCCAGAAAGAACCAGATCGGTATCCCAGGACGCTGGCGTGCCGGCCTAGCACTCACCCCTAGAGGCGAGTTCTCGATCATCATCGCCGGCCTCGCCATCAGCGCCGGCCTCAACGAAAACATCGTGCCGTTCGCAGCAACCTACATGCTCATGACAGTCATCGCCGGCCCAGTTCTAGCCAGACTGCCAGACACCAAATGGCTCAAAGCCAAGCTAGGCCAAGCCCAGCTCAAGCTAAACGCTAAGCAGCGGCGGTAACTTCCTTATTGCGCAACGTGATTGAAAAGTAAACGGCTGCCTGAACCAAAAGCAATAAAACTAATGCTGGAATCATCTGCTCGCTCCACCATTTGAAGTCTGCCCCAGCGTTAACTGTTGAGCAGTTTCCGTCAACACATTCGGTGTAGCCGCTCAAACTTGTCACGGCCGACAAACCGAAAGTGAAAGACATCACACCAACCACTCCGGCAAAAACCACCGAAAGCACGTAGTTCAAACGCACAGCACCAGCGGCTCCAACAACTTTTGGAGGTGCAACAACCGGCACGGCTTGCTTCGCCTTAGCTGCGAAACGAGTACCCAAAACCACCGAAGCACCAAGGATTAGGAAGATAACAACCCAAGTCCAACTCTGAACCTGGTTGCGTTGGAAGTCGTAAACGGAGAGGCCTATGATGATGGCCAAAGCTGCTCCAAGTACTGGCAGCGCATAACCAAACGCCAACGCCTTTTTAGTGTCGGATACTCCAGCGCTCGCAGCCTCCTCTCCCTGCGACTTTCGATACATGGTTGCCTGCAGCAACACAAACACAACAAGCGCTGCGTCCAAGATGATCGGCACATAGGTTCCAAAGATTCGACCCTCCAGCGAAGCCGAACGCGGTGGATAACTACTGGTAGCCAAAGAGGTCAGGAAGGTAACGATCGCAAACAGCGCATCGCCAACTAAAGCCAAGACCACCATCAACCCACCGAATCGGTAAACCGATCGAACAAGGTTCGACGATGAAGTCCAGTGCTCGGCATCCGCCTTACGAAAACCCCAGAGAACTAAGCCTGAAGCCAGAGCTAAACCAACTAAGACGATATAGGTTGAAGCTTTAACTTCTGCAGGCACAGAAGGATAGGCAGCAAAGTCATTCAGGTGAGTCTGCACATATGTAGCCACCATCATCGCCAACCAAGCAACAGTGACAGCAACCAGCGGGAGCACGAGCCCCAATCGCACATTCTTATTCATACCTTCAGACTACGCCCATTAGACTTTCCTCAAACAGTCAGTTCGGGGGAACTTATGCCAAGTAAGAAACTTAGAGCGGCACTCTGGGTAATCGCAGTGCTCTCAGCAGCGGTTGCCGCTTTCAGTTGGTTTGGGCTCAATTACATGCATAAGGGTGGAGAACCTTTCTTTCCGCTCTACCACTTCCTATGGGACAACGAACATCTCTGGCAACCACTCCAGTTCGTCGGTGTAGCTATATCGTTTGGAGTTCTTCTAACTCTGTTTGGTTTTCGAATCATCCAAAACCGTTCTAAGACTCAGCCAACTTGGACGAAGCATCACAAATTCAACCAGATGCGCGCAGTGGCTCTAATCATCGCGGGGATCCCAGGTTTAGTTCTAGTTCCTTTCGGAATTGGATCACTAACCATGTTCCTACCTGACACGAATATTCGAAACACCATCGGCGGCTTACTGCTTATGGTTTCGGTGGGCCTGCTCATTCCGAGCTCATTCGCCATGTTCACGCTTTTGATCCTGAATTTCATCAACTGGTCGAGAAGAACTGTTGACCCGGAAGCCCCAACACCTCGCGTTCAAACGGTTCAGATTTTGCTGGCAGTTATCGCAGCGGCCATGCCACCGATTGCCTACTTCGCAATGCTCAACACGGCATTCACCGAATGCGTCACAGCTTGCTCAGCCTTTAACGTCCCTGAGATTTTGCCAGCAGCAGCCGTCTATGTTGCAACGTGGATTGCACTTGGCATCATCTGGCTAAAAACCAGAAACCCAAAACCTACTGCTTGATGTAGGTTCCGGAGATCATGAACACATCAGAAGTGCTCAAAGTAACCGGAGTGTTGTAATCAAAAGCTGTCTGCTGACCTGAGCCCTGTGTGGTCAAAAGCAATGTGGATGATCCAGCTGCCGAATAACCATAGAGAACATAGTCTCGCGTTGCCCCAGCATCACGAACTCGACCATTGCTGGTTGAGAAGGCGTACTTTGAAGCAAATGGGATTGTCACGTAATACTGCCCATGACCGAACGATGTGATGTTGGTCATCACAACACGAACGTTGAAGAAAATAACATCACCCAACTGAACATACGAACCATAGAACATTGGGTTTCCATTGAAGGTTGGTTGCACAGCGCCCGAACCAGTCGTTCCACCACCCAACGTGTATGAAACCTCAACCGGCGTTCCAACCCCAGCCGGACCTTGAGGACCAGTAGCACCAGCCGGACCGGTAGCACCAGCTGGACCTTGAATACCCTGAGGGCCCTGAATTCCCTGCTCACCTTGAGGACCTTGCTCACCAGAAGCCCCGGCAGTACATTCGCCTTGAAGTGAAGCTATGAAGTCTGCCTTTGAGCCAGTGTTTCCAAGCTGAAGCCATAGGTCATAAGCACTCAAACCGTTTAGACCATCAACACCGTCAGTTCCGTCAACGCCGGCAGCGCCCTTCAACGAGTTAACGAATTCGTCCACAGAGCCCGAGTGACCCGAGTCGAGCCAAATCTGGTAAGCACTGGCCCCAGTATCTCCATCAACACCGGCACCACCTGCTTTTCCTGGACCAGAGTAACCAACGTAACCGTTTTCACCCTTCTTACCCACCAAAGAATCTAGGAAGTCTTGAACGGTTCCGGTGTGACCATCTTGCAACCAGAGGTCGTAAGCGCTGATCGGAAACTCGGGTGATGGATCACATGTAGTTGATGTGGGAGTTGGTGTTGGTGTATTCCCAGTCGCCGAGGAGCTGCAGCCCGTAAGGAAAACCGTGCCCGCTAACAAAATAGTTGCAAGTGCAACAAACCGAGTTTTCATTTCCCCAACATATCTACGATATAAGTACCGTTCCATTCGCAGTCTACGTTTACTCTGTAAACAACCACAAGGCAGGACTACATATGATTATCGTTATCGGCGAAGCCCTAATCGACCTCATCCAGGATCGCTACAACCCAACCAGCTACAACGCCGTAGTTGGTGGAGCCAACGCCAACGTTGCCATCGCCCTTGCCAGACGCGGAACCCCCCACACTTTCCTTGCAAGAATCTCCACCGACTCCTTCGGCCAGCAGATCCAAGAGAAACTCGACAAAAACAACGTCAACACAAACCACAGCATCAAGACAGATGAACCATCTACCCTCGCAGTTGTATCCATCGGCCCAAACGGCTCCCCAAGCTACTCCTTCTATGTGAATGGCACCGCCGACTGGGGATGGACAAAGGAAGAGCTACCCCAACTCGACGCAGAAGCCATCCAATTCGGCTGCCTCACCATGGCCATGGAACCAGGCAACCTAGTAATCGAAGAATGGGCCAAAGCCCAATGCAACACCAAGACCATCTCTCATGACATCAACATGCGCCCAGCTCTCGGCTTTGACCAAGCAAAAGAGCTAACCAGAGTCCAACGAGTAAACAGCTTCAGCCACATCATCAAAGCCTCCGACGAAGACCTCGCATGGCTCGACCCCACCAAAACACCAGACCAAACAGCAAAAGAATGGTCCACCAACAAGCTAGTCCTAATCACCAAAGGCGCCGACGGCACCGACGTCTACAAGAACAACCAGTTCCTCTTCAACGTCCCATCCAGAAAGATCAACGTTGTCGACACCGTAGGAGCCGGGGACACCTTCACAGCCAACCTCCTCGGCCAACTCCAAGAGAACAACCTCCTCGGAGAAAACCCAACCGACAAACTCATGAACCTCAACGAAGAAACCCTAAGAACCTTCGTCCACACCGCCGGCATCGCCGCAAGTATCACCTGTGAGCGGGCTGGGGCAGAGCCGCCTACGGTGACGGAACTTCAATCACTTATTAAGTAAATTCAATAAGTCCCGCTAAGGACGACTTGAAATCCTCGATTACCTTGTCGGAGCAGTTCGCCTCTTGCAGTCTAAAAAACATATTTGAAGCGAATGCCTCAGCAACTTGTGAAGTTGTTCCTTGGGCGTATGGAAGTAACTCATTTGTTGCCTGTTCCGGGCTTTGGAAAATTCTTATCCGAGAGCCTTTTTTAACTGCATCAGCATAAACGGTTTGTTCTTGAATGTTGGCACTGTATTTAGAGTTCTTGATTGCAAAATAAACAATATTGTCACCACCGCAAGCCACCACTTTACTCAGATAACCCTTAATTTCGCCTGTTGCAATTACTTTCTGTTTGACCTCAATCCAGAGCCAAGGCACACCACCAGCGTTTACAACGTGAACATCTCCAGGAGTAGAGGCGTCTGGATCTTGGGAGTCTCCTTGGAGAACTAATTCTGCCGGGTAAATCAGACTGTACAAAGCTGATGCAAAAGCCTGGCCAACCTTTCCCGATTCAGAATTTTGATCCACAAAAGAACAAATTTTTGAGTTTAAGTCTTCAAGTGAATTAAGCCCGCTTATTGATGAAATCAAAACTGTCTGAGGCTTTTCTGAGATTCGACGGAAATCAAAAAATGAAGCTAGCAGATCTTTAGCGTCAGTTGATGTCAAATCGTTAATGCGACAAATTGATGTATAAAACTCATCCCAAATTGTTTTGAATTTAGGTTGGACACCCATTTCCGGCAGAATAACGTCTACGAAAGTGAATGGTTGGTTATTCATCGGCTGCGAACTCGTTGCGCGTAAATCAATGTTTTGCTCTTTAGCAAAACTCGCCAACTTGCTGCCAATTGAAGGTGCTGAGAACCCTTTAGGATGGGCGCCTTTCTTCACTTGGCGAACGTCAAGTTCATCTTTCTCTCGCAGGGCTCGCGCTGCAAGAAGGACAGCGAATACTGCCGTATAGGTTCTAGGGGTTTTCTGACTTGCTAATAAATCGAAAATCGATGACCAGTAGTCTTCTGATCCGCTAGGAAGTTTTCCATTGTGTTGGAGCGCTACCTCGTTTGCTTGGGCAAGGATTTTCTGAACATCTTCCCCCTTGATGTCTGCAGCCATTTCAACGCCTTCCGCTAGTTCCCTTTAAGTGCCTCATCAGGACTAGATGGGGCTTGGGTTACTGCATCAATTATTGCCTGACCGCGGAGACTGGTCTTCAAGATTTCCACATCTCGCATGACATGCTGCTTAAGTACATGCCAGACAACACCAACGTTTACACCGTTACCCAATTGTTTATATGTCGCAGAGTCTCTTTGTTGACCAAAGTCAAACCACTCTGGAAGCCCTTGAAGACGTGCACCTTCGCGTGTGGACAACCGTCGGCGTAGTGGACCAATGATCGAGGTTTGGGTAATAGCTACAAGTGCGGGCACGTATGTTGGTTTCTTCGCTCGAATTCCAGAAGGCCTAAAGTGCATGATTGTCTCCCACAGACTCTTCGCATCTTGGGCTTGCCACTCGAGTTTTCGCCTGGAAGGAGGGAATTTGTCAGTTTTTACAGACCATTTCTTAAGCCAGTTGTCGAACTCATTCTTATGCGCTGAGTACAACTCAGCATTCTTAATTAGGAAGTTAGACTTCCAGGCTGGTGTACCGAACGGGATGACGAGATTCTTGCTCTCGACCCATGCGTCGATCCAGATTGGGAATCCTGGGGGTTGATGGCCTTCTAGTTGCCAATAAAGTTCAACCCATTCGTTCCAGGCATCAATCCAATACGTTTCGATTTCGCTCAGCCCGGTGCCAGGGATATCGCCAACTTCAAGCGGTAAATCTCTCTGTAGATCCCAGTCCTGTGGCTCCCAACCATTAACCCTGTCTTTAATTGAAACAACTGGATGTGGGTCATCTTCTAAGTTATTGCCAGTCGGATTGTACGTGGCAGTGATGAATACACGTTCTCTAATCTGTGGCCGCCCGCCAAGGCTTTTAGGTAATAGGTGAGGCGAAAAAATCGCTGGAGTTGAACTTACGCGATATCCTTCTTCGCGCAGTGTTCTGATAATTACTTCCCACTCATGAAAATGTCTCGGCCCCGCGAGGTTTCGCACATTTTCAAGCAGCACGACGGATGGGTGGTGCTTTTGGATTATCTGCAAGATATTCCAGTAAAGGGTTCCGCGAGTCTCTTCCATGCCTTTTTGAGCGCCAGATTTTGAGAACGGTTGGCAAGGGAACCCCGCCGCAAGTACATCATGACTTGGCACATTCATTACTGATTCATTGGCATCTTTGGTTATGTCACCCAACGGACTGTGGCCCCAATTGAGCTCATAAATCGCAGCGGCCGCCGGATCGATTTCGACCGAATATACTGAGTCACCACCTAGAGCTTCCAGGGCAGCGGCAAAGCCACCTATTCCTGCAAATAGGTCAATGAATTTGAATGTAGGGTGTGCGGTCATTTCCATCTGGTTTTTGGTCAACAGAAAAAGCTTACCTGCTATTTGTCGTGATAGCTAGCATCTAGGCAACTCCAAGTTATCTACGTAAGTGCAAATTGGAGAATTCAGTAATTCAGTTACCGAGATAAGGTTCACTTGACCACTGAAACCCTCCAAAGCGCGATGGCATGTCTGGTTCGTGAAGAAGGATGGCGCCGTCTCTAGGCTCTGGTTCGGTTCCGCAAGGGGTGCAGCCGAGTCTAGATAGGAACTGCTTTCTTGTGGTTCCCCAGATGCCGGCGGCGTGGATGGCTGCTGAGCCGAATGGGCCGCCAACCATTGTGCACTTAGCTTTGTCATTGGCAGGGAATCGAGCTGGGCAGTGGTTGAAGGGTACTTCGCGCTTGGATAGATAGATCGTTTCTGTGTAGTCCCTTGGTAGGCCCATGAAGCTGGCGTTGGTGGTGAGCCTAAGTTTTGCTTGGTTTCCGTGGAGTGTGATGAAGGCGAGTTGGCCGAAGGCTGTTGCGATGTCTTCGGCTTGCTGGAAATAGAGACCTTTTACGAGATAGGCGTCTTCGAGCCAACGGTAGTTGGATGCCAGGGCCAAGATAGGCTCTGGGTTTAGGTTTCTACTTTCTAGGTGTTCCTTGAGTTTCTGGTTGTTCTCAAGGTTTTCTGCTTCGTTGGTTGGTTTGCCGAACTGGTTCCAGGCGGTGAGGATCACGCCGTCGAGGTTGTGGTTTCTGGTTTTGGTTTTGGATTGCTTGAGCTCTAGGTTTTGGAAACGGTAGAGCTGGTGAAGGTAGCTACCGATTAGGGTTTCCTGCGCAGGGAATCGCTTGTGGCGATCGGCGTAGTGGTGAGGGGAAGACCAGTTGGTTCTGCCGTCGTTGCGGTCACCTTTGGCTTTGTCGTTGGTGGTTGGGAATGGGCTTGTTGCTTCGGACATGAAAAATGCCCCTTTCTTGGGGCATTAGCCCCATCTATGTTTTGCTCTTGTGAGCCGTATCTTTGTTCCTAAATGCACCGTTGCCGATGGGCGGCTGGTTGCTTGGCAGGGGTTTAGGACCCGGTTCTGCCTTCTTGATACTTGTTATTTAGTTGTTGTGTTTATCTTAGTAAGTTGGTCGGACATTCCTACTCTGGCTTGTTTTCAGATGCCATCTGCTTCTTGACTTCGTCCATGTCGACATCTTTGATGGCTTGGATTAGTTGGTCGAGTTGTGGTTCTTGTAGTGCGCCGGCTTGGGAGAAGATGAGGACCTGGTCTTTGAAGGCCATGAGGGTTGGGATGCTTTGGATTTGGGCTGAGGCGGCGAGCTGTTGTTCGGCTTCGGTGTCGACCTTGGCGAAGACAATCTCTGGGTGCTTTTCTGAGACCTTTTCATAGATAGGACCGAACATCTTGCAAGGGCCACACCACTCGGCCCACCAGTCGATTAGAACGATGTTGTTCTTGGTGATGATGTCGTCGATGGTCTGGGCGCCGATGTTGATTGTGGTCATGGGTTCAGTTTATCGGTCTGGTTTTAATGTCAGGGCGGGGGTGTTTACTTGTCTTCTTGACTGATTGGGAGGTTCTTTTTATGGGTGGATTTAACTTTGGATATCCTTCGGATGATGAGATCTGGGAGAAGATTTCTTCGGATGACATGAACTCTCGTGTTGAGGGGCTTTTGGATGCTGCGCGGAAGATTGGGAACCGCGATAACAACCCGGCTCAGGCTTTGAACTACTTGGAGACGGCTCGCGAACTCGCTGACTCTTTGAATGACTTCACTGGTTTGTCGCACAGTTACCACCTGATGGGCATGATGTATGCGCGTCAGCGTAAGTGGGCGGAGTGTGCTGCTGCGCACGAGGCTGGCGCCGATGCCGGTAAGCGTTCGTTCCGTGCTGATCTTGAGATTGATCACCTGGCTTATGCTGCTCGTGCTTACAAGCGAATTGGTGATGTGGCGGCGGTTCGTCGGAACTTCGAGTTGGCTATTTCGATGTCGTCTGATTCGTCGTCTTGGGGTTTGCCTTTGCTGCAGGGCGAATACGGTCGTTTCTTGCGTAAGCAGGGGGATTTGGTTTTGGCTCGCAAGTATTTGGAAGAGGCTGCTGCTTCGGAAGAAGGGTTCCCCTCGGCAATGGCTTCGAGTGAGCTGGTTACGGTGTTGCTTGGTGTTGGGGATACTTCGGAGGCACTTTCGGTTGCAAGGGAGATTCACTCGTTAGCCGAATACAACGATGATGACCGCCTGAAGAACAAGGCAACCTATGGGATTGCTAAGGCTTTGATTGCCATGGGTAATTTTGGTGCTGCTCTTGCTTCGCTTGACTCGGTTGATTTCGGTGAGTTCTCTTCGGTGAAGCACAAGGTTCGTGTTGACATCCTGCGTTCGTCGGCGTTGATTGGTTTGTCGCGTGGCCCTGAGGCTTTGGTGATTCTGGAACGCGCTATTCCGATGCTTTCGAAGTTCAAGCTTTGGGAGTCTTTGGGAGATGCCCTGGTTGCCAAGTCTGAGTGTGTGGTTATGGAGTTTGAGGCGCTTGAGGCTTTGGCTCAGGCGGTTGATGCTTACTCTCGTGCTGACTTGGATGCAGCGGTTTGTTCCGTTCAGGTACGTTTGGCAATCTTGCACGCGGGCTCCGGTAACTGGGAGCAGGTTGATCACTGGGCTGGTTTGGTGACCTCGAACGTATTGCAAATGTTCTCGGTTTCTTACACCTGGGCACTCGGGCTTGCTGCTTTGGCAAAGGCTAAGTTGGGGTCGTTTGATGTGGCTTTGGATTTGGCTGGGCAGGTGCTTGGCGGGATTGATGTGCCTGAATTGGTTTCGGGTTACGCGTTCCACGCCCAGGCGTTGGCAGTTGGCGGCGTGAAGGGTAAGAACCTGGCGGTGAAGGCCATGAAGGCATACCTGGCTTCTAGTGCTGTTGAGTTGGCAACTGAGGTCTCTGCGCTCGTTTAGTTTTGCTTCTTGCAGGTTTTCCACAGATTGAAATACTCTGGTTGTATTACATGTAATACGGGAGAGACTTACGGGCATGATGACACTGAGATTGCGAGACGACCTAGACGCTCGCATTGCTGAGTTAGCTAAATCAAGCGGGCACACCAAGACGTATTGGGTAACCCGTCTCATTGCCATGGGCTTGAACGAACTTGAATACGAAGTTTGGGAACAGAAGGCAATTGGCGCCTACCTTGCAGAAAAGAAGCTAACCACCAAAGATTTCGAAGAAGGTCATCCAGAAACGGATGATGTTTATGCCTGGATCATGGATTTTCCTGGAAACCCTGAACTTCAGGAGAGATCTCAAGACCTTGCAGAAAGTCGACCAGCGGCGGGTAATGCAAAAACTCGAAAGAATCCGCAATCTTGAGAATCCAAAAATCTCGACTTTGGCTTTAGTAGGAACTCGCAGGGGTCAACATCGAGTTCGAGTCGGGAAGCTCCGCGTAATCGTAACCTTTGATGATGAAAGCCGAACAATAACTCTCGAAGAAGTGAACTTCCGTCGAGAGATATATGACTAAGTAGGGAGAACCTTAAGGGTGGCCAGAGTTGGGTCTGCCACGAACTTGATTGTTTGGCCGAGGTTGCGGGCTTTGAAGAGAGCGTCTAGGGCAGGTTGGGTGATGCGCTCCCCTGGGCTGAGAACTGGGACTCCCGGAGGGTAAGGGCAAACCATTTCGGCGCAGATGCGGCCAACTGAGTTTTCCGCCTTTACGATTTCGTAGGTTGAGAAGAAGGCTTCTCTCGGGGTGACTACGACTTCTGGTTCGATGCTGAAGGCTGCTGAGATCTCGATAGGTCTTGGGGTATTAGTTTGTTGTTCGACGCTCTTGATGATCTTGTTGATTAGGTCGTCGATTCGCTCAGGGGTGTCGGCGAAGGTGATCATTGGGATGATGATGTCGCGGTTGGCCATCTCAACGTCGATGTTTGCCTTGAGAAGATCTTGTTCAACGATGTTGCCGTCGGCGCCGCATTTTTGGAACAGGATGACCATCTTGAGTGGGTCGATGTATTGGCCGTCGATTACGTCGATGCCGTGGGCTTTGAGTTTTTCTCGGCCCTTGTTGGTGGCTTCGATGACCGGGGCAATCAGTTCTTTGCCGTGGCGCTTGAGTAGTGCTCTGGCGGCGTCGATGCTGGCGAGGATGCGACCAGACATGCTGGTGGTTTGGGTGGCGTCGAACATCTTATTGAGTCTTGGGAGATCGACGTATTTTCCGTTGGCAAGCAGAATACTGGCTTGGGAGTAGCTCGGCAGGGTTTTGTGGGCGCTGGTTACCACGATGTCGGCGCCTTCTGAAAGCGGGTGATTTGGGAGGCTCTCGTGGAAGCCGAAGTGGGCAGCCCAGGCGGCGTCGACCACTAGAGGGATGCCGTGGTCGTGGGCAACCTTCGCGATGCGCGGGATGTTGCTCATGGTGCCAACGTAACTCGGTTCACCGATGAGTACCGCCTTGGCGTCTGGGTGTTCTTCTAGTGCTGCTTTGACTGTTGAACTTGGGAGGTATTCCGGTAGGCCGGTCTCCGTGTTGATGATTGGCTTTACCCAGATTGGGGTGACGCCCGCATAGACGAGGCCAACGGCGAGGCTCTTGTGAAGGGTGCGGGAGATGATGACCTTGTCGCCAGGGCCGGCAACGGCCATGACCGCGGCGTGGTTAGAACCACTCGAGCCGTTAACGCCGAAGCGGCAGAAGTCGGCTTGCCAAAGTTCGGCGGCTAGTCGTTCGGCCTCTTCTACGAGGCTTGGGGAAATGCGGTTGGTGTGGTTGCCAGGAAGTACTGGGATGTCGCCATCGACGACTGGGCCGGTTAGATCGAGACGACCCTTGTGGCCAGGGATTTGGAACCAAGAACGATCGGCTTCCATGTCGCGAATCCACGCATCAAGGAGAGGTGCATCGTTGCGAAGACCCATCGGGTCTTTGGGATCCAACAATGTAGCGGCACCAAATGCGTGCGACAACCGACCACTTCCTTTACTTGCTTGGAAGAAGAAAGGACCGGGTTTTCACCCGATCCTTTCTTCAATTGTTTTAATACTTTAGAACGAGTTGGTGTCTAGAGGAATACCAGGACCGAAGGTGGTCGCGATGGCAGCCTTTAGA
>Ga0228702_1001655_pt1 | contig 13774 bp, 10 predicted proteins | sample McNCre217_Aug_MG_2_FD_178018 | JGI IMG/M metagenome (GOLD analysis project Ga0228702, IMG submission 178018) | Freshwater microbial communities from McNutts Creek, Athens, Georgia, United States - 20-17_Aug_MG | ecosystem: Environmental > Aquatic > Freshwater > Creek | place: USA: Georgia... | reverse complement strand
CCTTTGGGCGCGGCGGTCATTCCCGTCTGATCCTGTCGCGTCTGTCGGCGCAGGGGCGTTTGCAGGCCTTTGACAAGGATCTGGAGGCGATTGCCGAGGCGGGGCGAATTGTCGATGACCGTTTTGCCATTCGGCATGAGGGGTTTTCGCGCCTGGGTGACTTGCCGGAAGGCAGTGTGGATGGTGTGCTGATGGATTTGGGTATCAGTTCGCCTCAGATTGACAGCCCGGGTCGGGGTTTTTCTTTTCGTTTTGAGGGCCCGCTGGACATGCGCATGGACACCACGCGCGGCGAGAGTGTGGCTGAGTGGCTGGCAACAGCCTCGGTGGATCAAATCACGGAGGTGATACGTGACTATGGCGAAGAACGGTTTGCTTTTCAGATTGCAAAGGCGATTGTGGCTCGCCGACAGGAACGGGGCCCAATTTCAACCACCTCCGATTTGGCCCAGCTCGTGGCTGACACGGTCAAAACCCGCGAGCCGGGTCAGAACCCTGCAACGCGGACATTTCAGGCTTTTCGGATTTTCATCAACGCCGAGCTTGAAGAACTCGAACAGGCGCTAGATGCCAGCTTGCGCGTTTTACGCCCCGGCGGTCGTTTGGTGGTGATCAGCTTCCATTCGCTCGAGGATCGCATCGTCAAGCAATTCATCGCCAAGCATTCCAAAGAGGTGGTGGACCGCCGCGTGCCATTTGCAGCTCCTGTCAGGATGCGTCTGAATGCGCTCGGGCGTGTCAAGCCCAGCGAAGCCGAGGTGCGTGGCAACCCTCGTTCGCGCAGTGCCATCATGCGCATTGCCGAGCGCACCGAGGTGACAGCATGACGCGCTTGAGCATTTTGCTGTTGGTGGCTGTGGTGGCCAGTGCGATGGCGCTTGTGCACAGTCAGTACGAGTCGCGTCAGCTGTTCATGGCGCTGGATGCAGCACGCAAGGATGCCAAGCGCCTGGAGATCGAGCAGGACCGTTTGCAGGTAGAGCGCCGCGCACAGGCAACGCCCTTGCGCGTGGAGCAAATTGCACGCCAACAGTTGCAAATGCGCACAGCGTCGCCAGCCATCACGCAGTATGTGAATGTGAAAGATGCCGTGCCTGCGCAAGAGGTGCGTCCATGAGCAACCGCAGCGTGCAACTGTCGTCCAGTCCTCTGCTGGCGAGCAAGACGCCTGTTTGGCGCAGTAAATTCATTGTGGCGGCGATTGCGCTGGGGTTCATGGGCTTGATTGCCCGTGCTGCTTATGTGCAAGTGATCGCCAATGATTTCTTCATTCGTCAAGGGGAGGTGCGTTTTGCACGGACCTTGACCTTGCCCGCCAACCGGGGCCGTGTGCTGGACCGCAATGGCTTGTTGTTGGCTTCCAGTGTGCCTGCGCCCAGCATTTGGGCCAATCCGGAAGACATCGACCGAGATCCGGCCAAATTGCGCGAGTTGGCCCGTTTGCTCGACATGAGTCCTGCCGAACTGGATAAAAGGCTCAAGGACGATGAGAAAACCTTCGTCTGGTTGCGCAGGCAACTCGACGAACCGGTGGTCAAGGCCATTCAGGCCTTGGGTATCAAGGGGGTTTACGACATCCGTGAATACAAGCGCTTGTATCCTGAAGGTGAAGCTGCTGCCCACATCGTGGGCTTTACCAATGTGGAAGACCAGGGCCAGGAAGGCGTTGAGCTGGTGTTTCAAAAGCAGTTGTCCGGCAAGGCCGGTTCGCGCCGTGTCATCAAGGATCGTCTGGGCCGGGTGGTCGAGGATGTGGGTGAGACCGTGCCGCCAGAAGACGGTCAGGATTTGCAGTTGAGCATCGACAGCAAAGTCCAATTTTTTGCCTATCAGAAGTTGCGCGATGCCGTGGAAGAAAACAAGGCCAAAGCCGGCAGTGTGGTGGTGCTGGATGCCCAGTCGGGTGAAGTTCTGGCGTTGGCCAATTACCCCAGTTACTCGCCGGCCAAGCGTGTGAACTTGAGTGGTGAGCAGCTGCGCAACCGTGCCTTGACCGATACCTTTGAGCCCGGCTCCACCATGAAGCCCTTCACGGTGTCGCTGGCCTTGGAAAAAGGGCTGGTCAAGCCCGAAACACCGATCCAGACGGCTCCAGGGCGCATCAACATCACTGGCTCCACCATCACCGATGCCCACCCCCATGGTGTGTTGACGGTCAATGAGGTGATTCAGAAATCGAGCAACGTGGGCACTGTCAAGATGGCGATGCAGTTGCAACCCCGTGAGATGTGGGAAATTTTCACGCAAGTGGGCTTGGGCCAAAAGCCCCAGTTGCCGTTTCCGGGCATGACAGGTGGTCGCTTGCGGCCTTACAAAACCTGGCGTCCGATCGAGCAGGCCACCATGAGTTATGGCTACGGTATTTCGGCCAGTTTGTTTCAGGTGGCGCGGGCCTACACCATGTTTGCCCGTGATGGCGAGGTGGTGCCAGCCACTTTGATGAAGGCCGAGCAGCAGGTGCAGGGGACACGGGTCATCAGTGTGGAGACGGCTCGCGCCATGCGCAAGATGCTGCAAATGGCCGCAGGCCCTGGCGGCACGGGTCCCAAGGCTCAGACCATGGGTTATTCGGTCGGAGGGAAATCTGGTACCGCTCACAAGCAAGAAGGCAAAGGCTACGCGAGCAAAAAATACCGTGGTTTCTTCGTGGGTATGGCCCCGATTGAGGCACCCCGCATCATTGTGGCGGTGATGATCGATGAACCCAGCAATGGTCGCCATTTTGGTGGCGATGTGGCCGCACCTGTGTTCAGTCAGACCGTGCAACAAACCCTGCGCCTGATGGGGGTGCAGCCCGACATATCGGTGAAACCCCAGGTGGTGGCCAAAGCGGTGGAGGAGTCGTTCTGATGCAAACCCTGCACAGCCCTCTGGACGCAGCAGGCTGGTTGCGCCAGCACGTGACCGGGCAATTGCGCACCGACAGCCGTCAGGTGCAATCGGGTGACGCATTCATCGCCTGGCCCGGTGCTGCCACCGATGGCCGCCGGTTTTTGACGCAGGCACTGGCCCGAGGGGCTGCGGTTTGCCTGTTGGAGCAGCAGGGCCACGAAGTTTGGACGCAGTCAATGTCTGCAGCAGATGTGTTGCGGTTGGCCGTGATGCACGATTTGAAGTTTCAAACCGGTCCAATGGCCGATGCCTATTACGAGCAACCCAGCAAAGAGTTGAGCGTGCTGGCAGTGACCGGCACCAACGGCAAGACGTCCACCACTTGGTGGCTGGCGCAGGCGCTGGGGGCTTTGTCTCAGCCTTGCGGCTTGATGGGCACACTGGGTGTGGGCGTGTTGCCTGATCTGGTGAGCACCGGTCTGACCACGCCAGACCCCGTGCTGATGCAGCATCAGTTTCGTGCATGGGCCGATGCAGGCGTGCGGCATTGTGCAATGGAGGCTTCATCCATCGGGTTGGCCGAACATCGGCTCACGGGCACGCGCATCCAGGTGGCGGTGTTCACCAATTTCACACAAGATCACCTTGACTACCACGGCGACATGGGCCGTTATTGGGCTGCCAAAGAGGCCTTGTTTGACTGGCCAGGTTTGTCATCGGCGGTCATCAATGTCGATGACTCTCTGGGGGCTCAGTTGGCTACCCGTTTGATCCGCCAAGGTCTGGATGTCTGGACCTGTTCTCGGCAAGGTCCTGCGCGCTTGCAGGCGCTGGCCTTGACCGATCCCCATGGGTTGGCATTTGAAGTTCGGGAAGGCTCCGAGGTGCAAACCCTGCGCACCGGATTGATCGGTGATTACAACATCGACAACCTGTTGGGGGTGATCGGCAGTTTGCGTGCACTGGGCGTGGATTTGGCGCGTGCCGTGTCGGCCTGCGGTCAACTCAGTGCGGTGCCAGGTCGCATGCAGCGGGTGTCTGCAGCGCCCCGGCAGCCCATGGTGGTGGTGGATTACGCCCACACCCCGGATGCGGTGACCCACACTTTGTCGGCCTTGCGGGAACAAGCGGTGCTGCGCGGTGGACAGCTCTGGTGTGTGCTGGGCTGTGGCGGCGACCGCGATCCGATCAAGCGCCCGCTCATGGCCGCAGCCGCCGAAGCCGTGGCGGACCATGTGGTGCTCACCAGCGACAACCCGCGTTCCGAGTCGCCTGAGGCGATCCTGGCACAAATGCGCGCGGGCCTGCAGCATGCCGATCGCGCCGTGGTGCAAATTGACCGCGCTGCGGCCATCGCCTGGGCGGTGACGCAAGCAGCCGAAGCGGATGTTGTGCTGGTGGCAGGCAAAGGACACGAGACCTATCAGGAGGTCCAGGGGGTGCGCATGCCTTTTGACGATGTGGCGCAAGTTCAAGCCGCATTGCAGGGTCGCACCAGCGTGGCACAGGGAGTGGCCGCATGAGCGCGCACATGAACCCCCTGCAAATGCCTCTGACACGGGCTTTGGGCTGGTTGAGTCAGGCACGTGGTGTGGCGTTGGCCGACGTGGTGGCTGACCGTGTGCACACTGACAGCCGAAGCCTGCAACCCGGCGACCTGTTTGTGGCTTTGCGTGGCGAGCGCTTTGATGGCAACCAGTTCATCGCACAGGCTCAGGCACAAGGCGCTGTGGGTGTGGTGTGCGAGCCCTCGGGCGAAGCGTTGGCACTGGCCAATGGGTTGCCCGCACTGGTGGTGCCGGATGCCCGGGTGGCCTTGGGTGAGTTGGCCGCCGGTTGGCGTGCCCAGTTTGACTTGCCACTGATCGCGGTCACCGGCAGCAATGGCAAGACCACGGTGACCCAAATGATTGCCGCCATCTTGCGTGTGCACGCAGGTGAGGGGGCCTTGTCGACGCAAGGCAACCTGAACAATGACATTGGCGTGCCGTTGACTTTGTTCAACTTGCGGGCTCACCACCGCATCGCGGTGGTCGAGTTGGGCATGAACCATCCCGGCGAAATCGCCGGATTGGCACGCATGGCGCAGCCCACGGTGGCGGTGGTCAACAACGCGCAACGAGAGCACCAGGAATTCATGGGCACAGTTGAAGCGGTGGCCCATGAAAACGGTGCCGTCCTGCAAGCGCTGCCCGCAGAGGGTGTGGCTGTTTACCCGGCCGATGACGTGTTCACGCCGGTCTGGCAAGCCTTGTCGGGTGCTCGCCAGCAGCGCACATTTGCGTTGCAATCGGCCAACGTCACCGCCCACGATGTGCAGTGGAAGGCCGGGGCCTGGCAATTGACCCTCAACACCGCTGAAGGCAGTGCGCCTGTGCGTTTGCACATTGCCGGTCGCCACAACGTCAAAAATGCCTTGGCTGCGAGTGCTTGCGCATTGGCTGCGGGCTTGCCTCTGACAGCGGTGGTGCAAGGTCTGCAAGCGTTTGAGCCGGTCAAGGGGCGCTCGCGTGCCGTGCTGATTGGTGACGTCACACTGGTCGATGACACCTACAACGCCAACCCCGATTCGGTGCGTGCCGCCATTGATGTGCTGGCCGAGTTGCCTGGGCCGCGTCTGCTGGTGCTGGGTGACATGGGTGAAGTGGGCGATCAGGGGCCGCAATTCCATGCCGAAGTGGGGGCGTATGCCGCAGAGTGCGGGATTGACGCGTTCTTCACTTTGGGCGATTTGTGCGTGCATGCCGCGCAGGCTTTTGGTGCCGCTCGTCATTTCGAGAGCATGGACCCATTGCTGGCCGATCTGGCACACAGCGCATCAGGCTTTCAAAGCATTGTGGTCAAGGGGTCGCGTTTCATGAAGATGGAGCGTGTGGTGGAGGCTTTGATGCAACAGTCACAAGAACAACAAATTCAAAAAGGGGTGCCCCATGCTGCTTAGTCTGGCGCAATGGTTGCAAAGTCTGTCGCCCGAATGGGGCTTTTTGCGAGTTTTCCAATACCTCACGTTCCGTGCGGTGATGGCGGCCATGACCGCTTTGCTGATTGGCCTGGCGGCAGGTCCTGCCGTCATTCGGCGTTTGACCGCCCTCAAAATCGGCCAGCCCATCCGTGGGTATGGCATGGAGTCACACCTGTCCAAAAGCGGTACCCCCACCATGGGGGGTGTGCTGATTCTTTTGTCGATCGCCATATCGACCTTGTTGTGGTTTGACCTGTCCAACCGTTTTGTCTGGATTGTGCTGATCGTCACGCTGGGTTTTGGGGCCATTGGCTGGGTTGATGACTGGCGCAAGGTGGTCAATAAAGACCCGGAAGGCATGCGGTCCCGCGAAAAATATTTCTGGCAATCGGTGATCGGTCTGCTGGCCGCCTTGTATCTGGTGTTCAGCATTTCCGAAAGTTCCAACCTGCGGGTTCTGGACCTGTTCGCCCGTTGGGTGATGTCTGGTTTTGATGTGAACCTGCCTCCCAAGGCCGGGCTGATGGTGCCGTTCTTCAAAGAAATCAGCTACCCCTTGGGCGTGTTCGGGTTCGTGATCATGACCTATCTGGTCATCGTGGGGGCCAGCAATGCGGTCAATCTCACCGATGGTCTGGATGGCCTGGCCATCATGCCGGTGGTGATGGTGGGGTCTGCGCTGGGTGTGTTTGCCTATGTGACCGGCAGTTCGGTGTTCTCCAAATACCTGTTGTTCCCCTACATCCCGGGCTCGGGTGAGTTGTTGATTTTCTGCTCGGCCATGGCTGGTGCCGGGTTGGCCTTTTTGTGGTTCAACACCCATCCGGCACAAGTGTTCATGGGCGATGTTGGTGCGCTGGCTTTGGGCGGTGCGCTGGGCACCATTGCCGTGATCGTGCGTCAAGAAATCGTGCTGGCCATCATGGGCGGCATTTTTGTGGTGGAAGCCTTGTCGGTGATGGCGCAAGTCACTTACTTCAAATACACCAAGAAGAAATACGGTGAAGGACGACGCATCCTCAAGATGGCACCTTTGCACCATCATTTTGAAAAGAGCGGCTGGAAGGAAACGCAAGTGGTGGTGCGTTTCTGGATCATCACCATGCTGTTGTGCCTGGTCGGCTTGTCGACCCTGAAGCTGAGGTAAACCATGCAGCTCCAAGGTCAACATGTTCTGATTCTCGGTTTGGGGGCTTCGGGTCTGGCCATGGCCCGTTGGTGTGCCCGTGCCGGAGCAGAAGTGACCGTGGCCGATACCCGCGAATTGCCGCCCCAGCTTCCTGCCTTGCAGGCTGAATGGCCTGCCGTGCGTTTCGTGACGGGGCCCTTTGCGGCCAGTCTGGTCGAGGGGACGTCGGTGCGTGCCGTGTTCCGCAGCCCAGGTCTGGCCCCGGATGTGGTTGCGCCCGTGGTCGAGGCCGCACGGGCGATCGGCCTTTGGCAAGGTGGCGAATTGAGCTTGTTTGCTGCCGCATTGGGCGATTTGAAAACCGACTACGGCTATGCACCTCAGGTGCTGGCGATCACGGGGACGAATGGCAAGACCACTGTGACCTCGCTCACAGGGCAATTGGTCGAACGTGCTGGCAAAACCGTCAAGATTGCAGGCAACATTGGCCCGACCTTGCTGGACACTTTGGCGCAGGCCGTGATTCAGGCGCAAGAGGTGGTGGCGCAACAGGCGCAAGCGCAAGCACAAGAGCAGTTGCTGGCCGATGCCCAGCAGGAAGCGGCCATGCCGCCCTCAGAGGCCGTGGTGGATGATGTGTCTGCCTCTGATTCGGATGATGTGACGACAGATATTGCGCAAGACGCCATCGATGTCGCGTCGGAACGAGGGACGGACGATGAAGACGTCCAGACACCGGTGGTGCCCGTGGCACCACCCGAGGTGATCCATCCCATGGCCATGGCTTTGCCGCAAGTCTGGGTGCTGGAGTTGTCGAGTTTTCAGCTCGACAGCAGTGAAGGCTTTGCGCCCACGGCCGCCACAGTGCTCAACATCACGCAAGATCACCTGGATTGGCACGGTTCCATGGCCGCCTATGCCGCAGCCAAGGCCCGCATTTTTGGTGAAAAGGGCTTGATGGTGCTCAACCGCGAAGATGAGCAGGTCATGGCGATGCGCCCGGCACCCATCCGTGTGAAATTACAAAAGCCCATCGAACGTGCGTACGTTTCGTTCGGTGCAGACATGCCCCAGCGCCCGGGCGACTTTGGCATTGAAGTCATGAATGGCATGACTTGGTTGGTGCGTGCGCTGGAAGCCGACGAAACCCGCCGCCGTCGCAAGGACGAAGCCGAAGAACTGCACATTCAGCGCCTCATGCCTGCAGATGCCTTGCGCATCCGGGGGCGTCACAACGCAGTCAATGCCCTGGCAGCGCTGGCTTTGGCCAGCAGTGCCGGTTGTGCTCTGGCGCCCATGTTGTATGGTTTGCGTGAATACCGAGGCGAGCCGCACCGTGTCGAATCGATTGCCGTGATCGACGACATCGAATACTTTGACGACAGCAAAGGCACCAATGTCGGTGCCACCGTGGCCGCTTTGCAAGGCCTGGGGGCCGATCGGCGTCTGGTGGTGATCCTGGGCGGCGATGGCAAGGGGCAGGACTTTTCGCCATTGACGACACCCGTGAGCCGTTATGCCCGTGCCGTGGTGTTGATCGGGCGTGACGCGGCGCTGATCCGGCAAGCCTTGCAAGGCTGTGGTGTGCTCATGCACGATGCCGCCGACATGCCCGCAGCCGTGTTGCAGGCGCGAGCCTTGGCTCAAAGTGGCGATGCTGTGCTGATGTCGCCCGCATGTGCCAGCCTGGACATGTTTGACAACTATGAGCACCGCGCCCGTGTGTTCGCACAGGCGGTGTCCGACCTGGCCGAGGCTGCGGGTGTCGCGATGGAGGGGGGGCTGTGAGCGACGCCTTGACCTTCATGCAGCGTGTGCGCGGCGGCGTGGCACAAATCGGTGCTTTGTTCACCGGGGGCGCACCCGCGCCTCGCCATGCAGGTTTGCCAGTCAATTTGGGCGGATATGACTATGTGCGTCAGTCGGGCCATTCAGCCGCCCGTTTGCAGGGCGTGGACCAGGCGCTGGTCTGGGTGGTCGTGGCCTTGCTCATGTGGGGCATGGTGATGGTGTATTCGGCGTCGGTGGCCATGCCGGACAACCCACGTTTTGCGCGCTATGCCCACACCCATTTCCTGACACGCCACATCATTTCGCTGGTGTTTGGCTGCGTGGTGGCCTTGCTGGCCTTTCAGGTGCCCATGGAGACCTGGGAAAAAGTGGCCCGCCCCATGTTTGTGCTGGCGCTGGTGTTGCTGGTGATGGTGCTGGTGCCCTTCATTGGCAAAGGCGTCAACGGTGCACGCCGTTGGATTTCGCTGGGCATCATGAATTTTCAGCCCTCCGAATTGGCCAAGCTGGCCACCATCATTTATGCAGCCGATTACATGGTCCGCAAGATGGAGGTCAAGGAAGATTTCTTCCGTGCGGTCTGGCCCATGGGGGCGGCTGTCGCGCTGGCGGGCGTATTTTTGCTGGCCGAACCCGACATGGGGGCGTTCATGGTGATCGCCATCATCGCCATGGGCATCCTGTTCCTGGGCGGGGTGAATGCCCGCATGTTCTTCTTGATTTTTGCCGTGCTGGTGGGCGCGTTCGTGATGATGATCGCCTTGTCGCCCTGGCGTCGTGACCGGATCTTTGCTTATCTGGACCCGTTCAGTGCCGAACACGCACTGGGCAAGGGCTACCAGTTGTCACACTCCTTGATCGCCATTGGCCGAGGGGAGGTCTGGGGCGTGGGGCTGGGCGGCAGTGTGGAGAAGCTGCACTGGTTGCCCGAAGCGCATACCGACTTTTTGTTGGCCGTGATTGGCGAGGAGTTTGGTCTGGTCGGGGTGTCGGTGGTGATTTTCTTGTTCCTGTGGCTGGCACGCAGGATCATGGTGATTGGCCGTCAATCGATCGCACTGGACAAGGTTTTTTCCGGTCTGGTCGCCCAAGGCGTGGGCATCTGGATTGGCTTTCAGTCGTTCATCAACATGGGCGTGAACCTGGGGGCGTTGCCCACCAAAGGACTGACTTTACCGTTGATGAGCTATGGCGGTTCGGCCATCATGATGAATCTGGTGGCGATTGCCATCGTGTTGCGCATTGACGCCGAAAACAAGCAGCTGATGCGCGGGGGCCGGGCATGACACAAAAATGCGCATTGGTCATGGCAGGCGGCACGGGGGGGCACATCTTCCCGGGCCTGGCAGTGGCCGAGGCCCTGCGCGATGCGGGCTGGCGTGTGCATTGGCTGGGTGCCCCTGACAGCATGGAAAGTCAACTGGTCCCGCCACGAGGGTTCGCGTTTGAAGTGGTGCAGTTTGGTGGTGTGCGTGGCAAAGGTCTCAAAACCCTGGCGCTGCTGCCCTTCAAGTTGCTGCGCGCTTTCTGGCAAAGCCTGCAAGTGGTGCGTCGGGTACAGCCCGATGTGGTGCTGGGCTTGGGCGGCTACATCACCTTTCCGGGGGGGCTGATGGCCACCTTGTTGGGCAAGCCTGTGGTGCTGCATGAGCAAAACTCGGTGGCAGGTATGGCCAACAAGGTGCTGGCTCAAATGGCCGATCGGGTGTTCACCGCATTTCCGCATGTCTTCAAAACGGGGCAGTGGGTGGGCAATCCTTTGCGCCAGGCTTTCACCCAGCAAGCATCGCCTGCCGAGCGGTTTGCCGGTCGCACCGGTCCGCTGCGCGTGCTGGTGGTCGGCGGCAGTCTGGGGGCCAAAGCCCTCAATGACATCGTGCCGCAGGCTTTGGCCTTGCTGCCTGAGGCCACTCGTCCAGTGGTGGTCCACCAAAGCGGGGCCAAACAAATCGACGCTTTGCGCACCAATTACCAAGCAGCGGGTGTGCAGGCTGAGTTGACACCGTTCATCGACGACACAGCCAGCGCCTTTGCGCAGGCCGATCTGGTGATTTGCCGTGCAGGGGCCAGCACCGTGACCGAATTGGCGGCCGTCGGGGTCGCGGCCTTGTTGGTGCCGTTTCCGTTTGCGGTGGACGACCACCAGACCACCAATGCCCAGTTTTTGGTGGCCCATGGTGGCGGCTGGCTGGTGCCCCAGGCCGAGTTGACGGCCCAGGTGTTGGCTGAGCGGTTGGCCGGTTTGAGCCGCGACACCTTGCTGGCTTGCGCACAAAAAGCACACGAACAGAAAAAAACAAATGCAACACGGGAGGTTGTGATGGCTTGTGAGGAATTGGCGACATGAAACACGCCATTCGTAAAATTCACTTCATCGGTGTCGGTGGCTCGGGCATGAGCGGCATCGCCGAGGTGCTGCTCAATTTGGGTTACCAAATTTCGGGCTCGGACCTGGCAGACAGTGTCACGCTGCGCCGCTTGAACAGCTTGGGCATCGAGACCCACATCGGACATGCGGCGGACAACGTCAAGGACGCCGATGCGGTGGTGACTTCCACGGCCGTCAAGGCCGACAATCCCGAAGTGCAGGCTGCACGCGAGCGACACATTCCGATCGTGCCACGTGCCGTCATGCTGGCCGAGTTGATGCGCATGAAGCAGGGCGTGGCCATTGCCGGGACACATGGAAAAACCACCACCACCAGCCTGGTGGCCAGCGTATTGGCCGAGGCTGGGCTTGATCCGACATTCGTGATTGGTGGACGTTTGAACAGTGCCGGGGCCAATGCCAAGTTGGGTACGGGTGACTACATCGTGGTGGAAGCCGATGAGTCCGACGCCTCGTTCCTGAATTTGCTTCCCGTGATGGCGGTGGTGACCAACATCGATGCCGACCACATGGAAACCTACGGCCATGACTTCGGTCGCTTGAAGTCGGCATTTGTCGAATTTTTGCACCGCATGCCGTTTTATGGCACAGCCATTCTGTGCAGCGATGATCCGGGTGTTCAATCCATCGTGAATGACCTTGCGCGCCCGGTGACGACTTATGGTCTGAACGATGGTGCCCAGGTGCGTGCCGTGAATGTGCGGGCTGAAAACGGTCAGATGCATTTCACGGTACAGCGACGCAATGGCATCACTTTGCCTGACCTCGATCTGGTGCTCAATTTGCCAGGTCAGCACAATGTGCTCAACGCGCTGGCGGCGGTGGCCGTGGCGGTGGAGCTGGGCGTGGACGATGCTGCTGTGCAACGCGCTTTGGTGGGCTTCAAGGGTGTGGGCCGTCGGTTCCAGCGTTATGGCGATGTGGCGCTGCCAGGGGGCTCTGGACGCTTCACGGTGATCGATGATTACGGTCACCATCCGGTCGAGATGGCGGCCACTTTGGCGGCGGCTCGTGGCGCGTTTCCGGGGCGTCGATTGGTGCTGGCGTTCCAGCCGCACCGTTACAGCCGCACCCGTGACTGCTTTGAGGATTTTGTGAAAGTCATTGGTCAGGGTTGCGACAGCGTGTTGCTGTCCGAAGTCTATGCCGCGGGTGAAGCCCCCGTGGTGGCAGCCGATGGTCGCTCACTGGCACGTGCCCTGCGTGTGGCTGGCAAGGTCGAACCCGTTTTTGTGGATGCCATCACCGACATGCCTGAGGCCATTTTGGGCAATGCACGCGATGGCGATGTGGTCATTTGCATGGGGGCCGGCTCGATCGGTGCGGTGCCCGCCAAAGTGGTTGAGCTGGGAGGTGCAGTGTGAGCGCGGCAAACTTGGGCAAGGTGGCGGTGTTGCTGGGCGGCCGTTCGGCAGAACGTGAAGTGTCCCTGATGTCCGGTCAAGGGGTCCTCAAGGCCTTGCAGGCATTGGGGGTCAATGCACACGCTTTTGATCCGGCCGAGCGTGATCTGAGTGAACTCCGGCATGAAGCCTTTGACCGGTGTTTCATCGCCCTGCATGGTCGTTATGGTGAAGATGGCACGGTGCAGGGTGCTCTGGAGTTGCTGGGCATTCCTTACACCGGTTCGGGCGTGATGGCGTCGAGCATTGCCATGGACAAGACCATGACCAAGCGGGTCTGGCTGGCCGAGGGCTTGCCCACGCCGCGTTATGTGCTGGTGCGTCGTGACCAGTTGGCCGCGGTGTCGGTGGCGTCTTTGGTTGATGCACTGGGCTTGCCGATGATTGTCAAGCCAGCGCGTGAGGGCTCTTCCATTGGTGTCACCAAAGTCATGAAAGCACAAGACTTGCCTGCGGCCTTGGCTGCGGCGGCCCAGTGCGATGCCGACATCCTGTGCGAGCAATGCATTGTGGGTGACGAAGTGACTTGCCCGGTTCTGGGCGATGGCGAGAGCGCCAAGGCCCTGCCGGTGATCCGCATTGTGGCCCCTGAAGGCAATTACGACTACCAGAACAAGTATTTCACCGACGACACCCAGTACCTGGTGCCCAGCGGTCTGCCTGCAGCAGAAGAGGCGGCCATCGAAGCGCTGGTGGTCAAGGCCTACCAGGTGTTGGGCTGCCGGGGTTGGGGACGCATTGATGTGATGATCGATGGGGCCACGCGCCAGCCTTACCTGCTCGAAATCAACACCTCGCCTGGCATGACCGGTCATTCGTTGGTGCCCATGTCCGCACGCGCTGCGGGCATCAGCTATGAAACGTTGTGCAGTCAGTTGCTGACGGCGGCCACGCTCGACCACAAACAAGAGGTGATGGGGTGAAAAAAACCATGCCTTTGCCGCTGGATGTCCGGCTCATGAACATGACTGCAGCAGGACTGCTGGTGGTGCTCGTGTTGCTGGGGCTGGGCGGCGGGGCATGGTGGTTGTTGCGTCATCCCATGTTTGCCATTCAGGCCATCACGGTACAGGGCGAGGTGTCTCACAACAATGCAGTGACTTTGCGCGCCAATGTGGTCCCACAGCTCAGTGGCAATTTTTTCACCTTGAACCTGAACGATGCGCGGGATGCTTTTGAGGCCGTGCCCTGGGTGCGCAAAGCGGTGGTTCACCGTGACTTTCCAAACCGGTTGCGCACGGTGCTGCTGGAACATCACCCCATTGCCT
>Ga0228702_1001653_pt1 | contig 13780 bp, 11 predicted proteins | sample McNCre217_Aug_MG_2_FD_178018 | JGI IMG/M metagenome (GOLD analysis project Ga0228702, IMG submission 178018) | Freshwater microbial communities from McNutts Creek, Athens, Georgia, United States - 20-17_Aug_MG | ecosystem: Environmental > Aquatic > Freshwater > Creek | place: USA: Georgia... | reverse complement strand
ATGACGGCGGACTGGGCACGCTTACCCTACGATGTGCTTCAGCGAGCCTCCACCCGCATTATTAATGAGGTAAAAGGGATTAATCGCGTGGTCTATGATGTCTCGTCCAAGCCTCCTGCTACCATCGAGTGGGAGTAGAATATCTTTTGCCCCGTTGACACCAGTGCGGGGCTGGATTTGAGTCATCGAGCGTGTCTAACCCAGGATTTCAGGTCATAGCCCGTCGCTGGCGCCCTCGTCAATTTGATGAATTGGTGGGGCAGGAGCACATTGTGCGAACGCTGAAAAATGCGCTGACGACGAAGCAATTGGCTCATGCTTACCTTTTTGTAGGTCCTCGGGGTACCGGAAAAACGACCACTGCACGTATCTTAGCCAAAGCACTTAATTGCACAGGCGGACCGAAGGCGGATTTTTCTTTAGATGATCCGATTTGTCAGGCCATTGAACAGGGGAGTTGTCTTGATGTGGTTGAAATTGATGCCGCTTCTAATCGAGGTATCGACGATGCGAAAAGATTGCGCGAAGAGTGCCAATATCCGCCAAACACCTGTACGTTTAAGGTATTTATCATCGATGAGGTGCATCAGTTAACCAAAGATGCTTTTAATACGCTTTTAAAAACTTTCGAAGAACCGCCTGCATGGGTTAAGTTTATTTTGGCGACGACCGAATCGGACAAAGTCCTCCCTACGATTACTTCACGCTGTCAGCGATTGGAGTTTCATCCCATTGCAGAAGAGGTTATTTCGGCTCAATTGGCGCGCATTGTAAAAGCGGATGGGGTGACGGCGGAGCCCGCAGCTCTGGCCGCTATTGCACGTTTAGCTAACGGTGGCATGCGCGATTCGCAGTCGATACTCGATCAGGTTATTTCATTTTCAGGGAAAAAAGTTACCGAAGCAGATGTCTTAGCCATTTATGGTTTAGCCTCGGAGCAACAAATCAATGGACTTGCTCAAGCGATTGCAACGGGTGAGGCGACTAAAGTTCTCGCGCTCTGCGACGCTTTTCATGCCGAAGGTAGGGATTTAATGCGCGTTCTTTCCGATTTACAGTTGCGAGTGCGCATGGCTGTTATCGATGCCGTCAAAGCAAACGGTTTTAGCAATCAATGGGGAGTGGCAATGTCCACCGAGCAGTTGGTTCGTATTTTGGAATCTCTGCAGGCGAGTGAGCAATCAATCCGGCATGGTCTTTCGCCGAGGGCAAATTTCGAGATTAGTATGCTCAAGGCGATTGAGCAGAGTCGACAGCGGTCGATTGATCTTCTGATAAAAGACATCGCGGCCGCTGCAGCTGGTCTCCCTCGGGAGCCCGGCCAAAAAAAAATAAACAGTTCGCTCGTCGCACCAGCGGAAGTATCTCAAGCCACGAGTCCTGTTAGCACCCCTCTTGTTTCGTCCTCAAGTGAAGACAGTTCAGTCTTAGCTTCCGATAGTGTCGTTGATGGAGATGAAAGGTCTTTGGTGGTTGATGATGAATCGAAGTCTAATCCCGATTCTGAGATAGATGCCTTTGCCTTTAATTTGCCGACCGTCAGCGTTCCTTTATCACCGATTGATTCAAAGCCCTCTTTTCCCGGGGATAAAGATTTTGAGGCCGCAGTGAGTGCGTTGCCCCAAGCTTTACGTGATAAACTTAAGCAAACCCTTGGTGCAGAGTTTACCGCTTTGCGTTCGATTCCCTCAGATAAGTTGCGGCGTCCTCAATAATGGTGTCCTTGCCCTTTGAAGTGGGTGTTATCTCTGATACCCATCGGTTGCTTAGACCCGAAGCGGTTTTGGCTCTCGAGGGCTGTCAGGCTATTTTTCATGCCGGAGATATCGGTAGTCCATCGATTATTTCTGAGTTAGAATCCATTGCGCCGTGTTATGCAGTTTCTGGAAACTGTGATGATAATCTCGATTTCCCTTTAGTTATCTGTCGAGAGATACAGGGCTTACGAATTTTAATGTATCATGGTCACCATACGGTTGCGGAAAGCGACTATTATCCGGATTTAGTGATCACTGGTCATACCCACATTCCAGAAATCATTCAAGAGAGGGAAGTGTTGCGGTTGAATCCAGGAAGTGCAGGTCCACGAAGATTTCGTCAGCCAGTAACTTTGGCCCGTTTAAAAATTATTGAGCGACGGGTTGAGGCACAAATAATACATTTGCCTGTCGGATGAATCCCTCTCTGCCGATTGATGATTTGCGAGACTCGCTGATTTCGGCCTGTGCACGAACGCGGCGTATCGTTCTTCGAGCTCCAACCGGTTCGGGCAAATCCACGCGTTTGCCCCAGATGCTTTTAGATTTAGGTTTGGTGCAAGGACAAATTGTGATTTTGCAACCTCGGCGAATGGCTGCGCGATTGCTGGCTCACCGAGTCGCTCAAGAACGTGGCGGTTCCTTGGGGCAGGAGGTTGGTTATCAAATTCGTTTTGAAAGAGTTGAATCGGCACAAACGCGGATTAAATTTGTCACGGAAGCTTTACTCTTAAGGCAAATGGCCTCTGATCCTGAATTGAAAGGAGTCGGAGCGGTTATTTTTGATGAATTTCATGAGCGAAGCCTGCATTCCGATATTGCTCTGGCTTTAGCTCGGCAATTACAGGAAAAATCTCGGCCCGATTTACTCATGGTAGTGATGTCGGCGACCTTGGATACAACCAGTGTGGCCGAATGGTTGGGAGAGGCGGAGACCTTGGCTGCGGATGGTCGAACGTTCCCAGTCGACATTGTTTACCAATCGATTTCTCCGTCTCGTTCTCGAGGCATTTCCGAAATAGCAGCGGAGCAGGTTGGGAAAATTTTAGCCGAAGAAGCTACGGGAGATATTCTGGTTTTTATGCCCGGAGGTTTTGAGATTTCTCGGACGATTTCGGCTTTAAAGAATTTACCGATTGTTCGGGGCACTGAAGTTCTCCCACTTCATGGTGAACTTTCTCCCAGCGAGCAGGATCTTGCGGTGAAACCTAGCACGCGAAGAAAAATCATTGTCGCGACCAACGTCGCAGAGACTTCTTTAACCATCCCTGGAGTGCGTTTTGTTGTTGATTCGGGTCTCGCTCGAGTGGCACGTTTTGACCCCCATCGAGGAATTAATTCTTTGTTGATTGAATCCATTTCTCAGGCATCGGCAGAGCAAAGAGCGGGGCGAGCGGGACGAACGGGCCCAGGTCGATGTTGGAGACTTTGGTCACACACGCATCATCAATCTCGTCCTTTGCGTGAAACGCCCGAAATCAAGCGCGTAGATTTAGCGGAGGCATTGTTATTAATTTTTTCTTTAGGTTGGAGTGATGCGCAAACTTTCCCTTGGTTTGAGAAGCCGGAGGCCGCAATTCTACAAAGAGCTTTAACCTTATTGCGCGATTTAGGCGCGATCGATTCCGAGGGAAGGCTTACCGCCTTGGGGCGACGTATGGCTATTTTCCCAACTCATCCACGATATGCCCGTATGTTGATGGCGGCTCAGACTTACGATTGTGTGCCCTCCGTCGCTATGATTGCTGGGTTAGCTCAAGGGCGTGATATTTTATTGCGCAAAGTTGATGAATACACCGAGCAAGCTCGCGAGGCGGTGGATTGGGAGGCTGGGTCTGATTTCTTCTTCCGTCTCGCCTTATGGCAAAAAGCCAAAGATCTCAATTTTGATGAGGAAGCTTGTTATCGTTTAGGCGTGCACGCGCAGGCGGCACGTGAGGCTGGAAGGGCAGCCCATCAGTTACTGCAGATTGCCGAAGGGCAGAAGTTGAGCACTGCAACACAGGCTTTTCCAGCCGAGGCAATAAGACGTTGTCTGCTCTTGGGATTTTCTGATCGCCTTGCCCTTCGGTTGGATGCTGGAACTTTGCGTTGCCTCCTGGTTCATGGGCGACGTGGAGAATTAAGGCGCGAATCCGTGGTGCGTTCCGCAAAACTTTTTGTTGCCGCTGAAATCGATGAAATACAAACGCGGGGAGAGGTTACGACATTTCTATCATCGATTACCGCAGTTGAAGAGCCGTGGCTGAAAGAGTTTTTCCCTGGTGATTTTTCGGAAAAAATTAGTCTGCGTTTTGATTCCACTCAACGCCGGGTCATGCATTGCGTGGAGCGTCGTTTTCGCGATATTGTTTTAGAAACAGTCGAACGTCCTGCGGAGCCTTGTGAAGCAGCTAGCCAAATTTTGGCCACAGAAGTGATGGCAGGTCGGCTTGAATTGGAGCGATGGGATGCGACAGTCGATCGTTGGATTTGTCGGGTGAATTTTTTGGCTAAGCATTGTCCGGAATGTGCTGTTCCCCTTTTTGATGAAGAGGGGCGTCGGCTGGTGGTTGAACAGATTTGTGCTGGGGCTGTTGCTTACAAAGACATTAAAGATCGCCCCGTGATGTCGGTTGCCAGGGGGTGGCTAGACGAGGTTCAGGCAATGACGTTGGATGCGTATTGCCCTGAAAAACTGGTTCTACCCCGTAAAAAAACTCCCGTAGCCATAGAATATACCCCAAGTGGCGAGGCATTGATTGAGGCGACCGTGCAGGAACTTTATGATGTTTCAGGTGTCAAGTTAAGGGTATGCCAAGGAAAAATTCCACTCATCGTGTGTATACAATCGCCTGCTCGCCGAACCCAGCAACGGACAATCGATTTGGATGCCTTCTGGAAGGGGTCTTACGAGCAGGTAAAAAAAGATTTAAAAGGTCGCTATCCTAAGCATGAGTGGAGATAAATTTTACTCACCAATATGAATCGCCGAGAATTTATATCGTTAACCCCCGCTTTAGCTGCTGGCACGATGTTAGCCACGGGGTGTAATGCTTTCAAAAAGCATTCGAAGAAAAAGGGCATTGGATATTACGACTCGCCCCACAATATTTTCTTCAACTCTCTTCGACAGTTAAACGTTAGTTGGGCTTATAATTGGCATGCTGAGGAAACACGGGCAATGCCTCGTGGGGTAGAATTTTTCCCGATGGCATGGGGTTTTCGTAATGGTCAGGATAAGTTCTATGAAGAAGTGGAGCGGATTAAAGCTTCGGGTGCTCATACTTTACTTTGCTTTAACGAGCCTGATCACTCGGATCAGGCTTTTATTCCAGTCGAAAAAGTTTTAGAAGTTTGGCCTTTCTTAGAAAAAACGGGGATGCGTTTGAGTGCCCCTGCTTGCGGCAATCCTTTCGGAAAATGGATGCGTGATTTTATGGCGGTAGCCAGAGAGCGTAAGTACCGCATGGATTTCTTAAACATGCATGATTATTGTTATTTAGATGTAAAAGATTACGGAGAGCGCGATGCACAGCGTTTAGTGGATCGTATTACCAAGTATTCTCGTATGTATGATAATCGTCCTGTTTGGCTAACGGAGATGGGGATTGCTGATTTTCACGTAAAGAAGTTGGAGGATAATGCTTATAAGATGAACGATATCGCTAAGTTCATGCGCACGATTATTCCTAAACTGGAACAACTTGATATTGTGGAGCGATATGCTTGGTTTCACGGTATGATTAACGATCCCAATTATGGGAATATGGCTTTAGTCGACTTAGAGGGTGAGCTGACTATTCTCGGTCAAATTTACAGCGAGTTTTAGAGTGCCTGCCATTCCGCTCATCTGGTCGCAACTGCCTTTGCATGTCATAGACTTCGAGGGCAGTTCCAAGACTGGTGTTATCGAAAGTGGTGTGGTTACGCTTCAGGGTGGGGAGATTGTTTCAGCTCGTTCCTGTTTACATGCTCCGCGACTTCCTGTTCCAGCAGTTGATACACAATGTCATGGACTCAGTGACCATAACTTTAAGGAGACCAGTCCCTTTGAAGCAGATTGGGATTTTTGGCTGAATTTAAGGGCTGGAGGTTTATTTATCGCCCATCATGCAGCCGTTGAATCACGTTTGTTGCGCGATACTTGGCCTAGGCCTGCGGCCGTTCCTGCTTTTATTTCGGAAGAAATGGTGGCGGACTGGGGTCCATGGATTGACTCCTGTCGATTGGCTCGAGCTTGGATGCCCTCACTGGGGGAGTATAAACTCAGCATTTTAATCCAAAGACTCAAGTTGAGCGATCGGCTTAATCAATGGGCTGAACGTTACTGCCCAAGCGACCGACGGCGCTTTCATTGTGCACTCTACGATGCTCTTGCTTCTGCTTTAATTATAAGGGCTTTATGCAGTTTAGAGGGGCGCACCCACCTTCCTTTAGCCCAACTTATTAAGGACAGTCTTTCCGCCCCAGCCAGTGAAGATTTTATGCAGGGTGAGTTGGAGTTGTAAGTTTCCGCTTCACACCGCAGGGAAGTCGTAACTAGATAGTCTCCTCTATGGCTACTAAGACTCCTATTCGCGTCGCTGTGACTGGCGCCGCTGGCAACATCGGATACGCAGCAATTTTTCGTCTGGCTTCGGGTGCGGTGTTTGGCCCCGATCAGCCTGTGGCACTCAATCTTATTGAAGTAGGGCCAGGCCTAAATGCCTTGAATGGAGTTGTCATGGAACTCGAAGACTGCGCTTTCCCACTTTTAACTGACGTGGTTGCAACGGGAGATTTAAACGAAGGTTTTAAAGATGCCGATTGGTGCTTATTGATTGGTGCTGTTCCGCGTAAAGATGGCATGGAGCGCAAAGATCTTCTGGGAATTAATGGAAAGATTTTTGTGGGTCAGGGTGATGCCATTGCCCGAAATGCGAAAAAGAATGTTAAAGTTCTTGTTGTTGGTAATCCTTGCAACACGAACGCTCTCATTGCGCTTCGTTCCTCCGCTGGTCTTCGCGAAGAAAATTTCTTTGCCATGACACGTCTCGATGAAAACCGAGCAAAATCACAACTCGCGAAAAAAGCAGGAGTTCATCATTCTGCGGTAAAGAATGTAGCGATTTGGGGCAACCACTCGTCGACTCAATACCCTGATTTTACTAATGCCACCATTCAGGGTAAGCCTGCCACAGCGGTCATTACAGATCAGGCTTGGCTCAAAGATACTTTTGTTGGCGATGTACAAAAGCGTGGTGCCACCGTCATCAAGGCTCGTGGTGCCTCTTCGGCTGCCTCTGCTGCCAATGCCGCCTTGGATACTTTGCGAAGCTTACATTTCCCTACCCCTGCTGGAGAGTGGCATTCTGTAGCTGTTCTTTCTAAGGGTGATTACGGCATCACCCCAGGGATTATGTTTGGTTATCCTTTACGGACTAAAGCCGATGGATCTTGGGAAATTGTCCAAGGCTTACCTCTCGACGAATTTTCGCGTAGCAAAATCGCTATTACCGAAAAAGAGTTACTAGAAGAGCGAACCACTGCAGCAGAAGCTTTAGGCATTAAGCTCTAACTCTCTTCAGAGATTTAAAGGACGATGGGACGGTTCTTCGCTTTGGTGTAAGCGGGAGCTGTCATGTACCTTACTTTTGAGCCTTTTAAGGCAAAAATGCCGAAGTTATTAAAATCGATACCGCACTGCTCTAAGTGAGGAAGCGGTCCTTCGGCGAGTACTTCATGGACGGTTTTAGTGAACATGAGCGGACCGGTAAGTTCGCGAATAGCATTTTTTGGCGAAGCAAAAACTTTACCTTGGTAGAGGGGGTAGTGGCGACAGATGTTCTCTATCATTTTCTCTAAAATGGGATTTTGGGGAGCGAATCCAAATCCCCACTGTAGCACGAGTTTTGTCGGGTGTTGCAAGTGTTGCAGGGCAGGAGAATTTACCAGAGATGGATTTTCATGGGGCTCAAAAGTGATGAGGGCTTCTGTTGTTTTTTGATACAATTGCTGGAGGGGGACGGAACAGCCCTTGCTAATATCAAAATAAAATCCTCCGCGGTCTGCTAGTAAACAGTACCGAAAAATATCCGCTTTCATCGGTCCAAAAAGAGATTTTTGGTAGATTGAATAAATTGGATGGTTTCCCCATTGTTGCTTCAAGTAGTCTTCTCGCTGAATCCGATTAAAAAGCACGAAGTCGAATTCAGGATTTAAATCACGAAAACGATGAATCTCTTCCAGGTGGCTTTTACCAAATAAATTATCTTCCCAAGTTTGATAGACAATCGAGGGAATACGTTGATTAGGTTTTTGGGAAAGTGCAGGTCGATCTCCGCATTCGCGAAGCGGCAACTCGCGCCAGTAGCGCAAAGGAGCCAAGAGTTGTTTAATTTGATTGAACATAGACGTGTTTAAAGTTCGGAGGGCATTTTAATTAAAAAGATTTCCGAAGGCTTGCAGGATCCTAGGCGAATGTTGCCAGCATTAGCCGCATTAAAAATGGGTGGCTCGGGACGTATCTCTTCGATGCCTCTCTCCGCCCGTCCGGCATTCATTTTTTGCCAACCTAGGAAATCCATGATGACAGGGTTCGCACTCGCCATCAAAGTGCGCTCTGATTTGCACCAGTTGGCGTCAAAATTGGGTCCACCCAAAATCTGGTAACTTTCGTAAGATAAAATCGATAGAACATTTTTTTCGGATAATAATGGGGAAGCACAGACCTCAACGGCTACTTTAGTGGCGTTGTAGGGGTTATCCATGAAACGATCGGCGTTGATTATAGTTCCTAATGAGGCTGCGGCGATGGCACCATGAACACCAAGAGCTTTGCCATCGCTAAGCACAGGCAGGTTAATCCAAAAATCAACTTCATCGACCAAAGTTTTGGGTAAAAGACTAATACGTGCATCTCCCCACGGAACTGGGGGCGTGCCTGGGCGAGGCATTACTTGGTTTTCATAGAATAATCTTTTATCTTTTGACCAGAGGAGGGCGTTGGGTTCAAAAGCCACGACTGGGTAGCCCTCAAAAGCTTGTTTATCATTGGGTGAATCGGGGAGGAAGCCACAGTCACGCAAAGTTTCTATTCGAACATCACACAGAATAATCTCGTGACGCATAAAACCGCGTTTGATTAGGGCATGACCTAAGGCGCGTACGAGTGGTTTGGGTGTCGATAAACCTTGTCCTGATTGTGTGGAAATTTTTAGGGCACATTTGCGCAGGGGTCCGGGTTTTAGGGCGGTTCCGGTCCGTTTCTCAAACTCGCTCAAAACTTTTTCGACCGATTGACCATAGGATTCATCGCTAAAATCAGCCAACTCTTTCACGATTAAGACTTGTTTAGGCGGAGTGAATTCGGTGCCATGCAATTCAATACCACAGACAAGCAAGAGAGTCAGAAGGCGCCACATGCCTGTTTTTTTAATAAACTTTTAATTGTCCGCAAGAATGCTCTTTTGTTTGCGATTCGACCGAGCCTCTTCATTTTTGCGTCATGCGCCAAGCTTTGCCTCAACGACGAATTCTCGGGTTAATTTTTTTAACCGTGTTGATGGATATCGTTGGCTTCAGTGTTATCATTCCGCTTTTCCCTCATTTACTCACTCACTATATTCAAGCGGAGGGCACATCGGGAACTTTGATTGGGGGACTGAGTGCCGCTGCAGAATGGCTTGGTGGGGAAACGCCTTTTATTAAGGCTGTTTTGTTTGGAGGACTGCTTAGTACGCTCTACTCCCTTCTGCAGTTTGTTTTTTCGCCCATTTGGGGTTCGCTTTCCGATCGTTTTGGTCGTCGGCGCATTTTAGTCATCACTTTAGCTGGTAGTGCATTTTCTTATATTCTCTGGATTTTTGCGGCACAGTTTTGGGTAGTTGTTTTAACCCGATTTATTTGTGGCATGATGGCAGGTAATATTGCCGTAGCCAGTGCAGCCGCCGCCGACGTGACGGATGAAAAAGAAAGAACCAAGGGTATGGCGGTTGTCGGTGTTGCGATTGGTCTAGGCTTTCTCGTTGGTCCCATTATCGGCGGTTTAAGCGCTCCGCTGGATACACATCCTCGCTCCGTTGATTACGCCTTCGGGTTAAATCCTTTTTCTTTACCTGCTTTTCTTTCCGCCTGTTTAGCTCTGATAAACTTCATCTTAGTTTGGCTGTTTTTCCCAGAAACTTTATCGGAGAAAAATCGAGCACAGCATGATGCGAAACGGCCTTCCATTTTTGATTTAGCGAATGTTGAATCTTCCTCCGTTCGTCGCACTTCTTTGGCTAATTTAATTTATCAAATCGCATTTACGGGGATGGAAAATACCATTGTTTTTCTTACCTTTGCACTCTTTGCCTACAGTCCGCGTGATAATATAGCCCTATTTCTTTTTAACGGTTCTTGCCTCATTCTTGCTCAAGGTTTGGCTCGGTTTGTTGGCAAAAGTTTAGGGCAGCGCAAAGTTGTTATGCTAGGAATGGGTATTGCCATCTTGGCTTTTGGGCTAATCGCTTCGGTTCCTTCCTCCGCGATGCCTGGCCAAACGGTTGCTTGGGCCAAGCCTCTCTTTTATGTGGGAATGGGTTTAATTTCTTTTGCGACAGGCCTTATTCTTCCAAGCATCTCTTCCTTAGCCTCTCTTTATTCCAGTGCGAGTGATCAAGGTCGCAATTTAGGTATCCTGCGTTCAGCGGGTTCTCTCGCTCGGGTGATTGGGCCATTGAGTGCAGCTTTGCTTTACTTCAAAACGGGTTCGCATTTCTGGGTTTATGTCGTCGGTGCTATGCTAATGATTCCTGCGTTATGGGTAATTAAGCATCTCCCTGAACCGCCTCGTCATTCTTAATAGGTCAGCAGCTCTTGTCCTAATTGGTGACCCCGGCGAATGACTTGCATAAGGGAGATGCCACCGCGAAACGCGCCATGAAAGTGAAGACCAGGATTGTTTTCTTCAGCCCGAGTTAGGGCCTCCTCGCGTCGACTTTGACCCACGACATATTGGGGAATCGCACGATCCCAACGCTGAATCCATTCTTTCTCTGGTTCATGCTGAATTCCTAGTGTTGAGCTAAGTTCTCGACGTAAATGGTGGCGGAGTTCGTTGTCGCTTAAGTGCGCTAGATTGGGTCGGCGACTACCCCCCACAAAACTACAGAGCAAAACTTTGCCCTCGGGTGCACGATGCGGAAAAATGGCAGAGGGAAATAGGCATCCTAGTAGGCTTCGATTCTCTTGGTGGGGTACCAAAAAACCAAATCCATCCAGCGGGTGCTGGATATCGCTCCTTCGATAGCCTTGAGCGACGACAGTTACGGGGGCAGATTCGGCGCTTTCCCATTCACGGAGAGTGTTTTTGAGTTTGAGGTCAAAAGGAAGAGAGTTCCATTGCCAGTGAGGTGCCGTGACCACGATTTTTTTTGTCCAAGCACCGTTTTCTTGCCCAGAGGTGTTGCGCCAAGCCACCTGCCAGCCTTTTTGATCTCTTTGTATCAAAGAGAGAATCGCGCCACATTCTAAAGTCTCTGCCCTGAGAGGCTGGGCCAAGGCGTTGGCTAGTTCCTGCATGCCTCCTTTAAATCCGATGATACGGCGAGGGCTTTTTTTCCTGAGCATTAAACCAAACAGAACTGAAGCATGCTTCTTTTCTAACTCACTCAAAATAGGAAAGCAGCTTTGCAAAACGAGTCTTTGAGGGTCTCCCGCATGAATACCCGAGATAAAGGGGTCGACCAGAAGATTGGCCACTCCCCGACCAAATCGACGTTCCATAAAATGGTGAACGGTTTCTTCTTTAATTGTTTGGCCTGGAATAAAAAACTCAGCGAGTAAGCGAAGTTTTTCTGTAAAACTTAAAAGATTAGACGTGAATAGGGAAGTTGGGCTTGAGGTTAAGCCGTGGAGTTTTCCGCGAGAGAGAATGTAGCGTTTAGCCGATTCACGTTCTGCCAAAAGCATCGAACTTTTTAATCCATAGGACTCGAGTAGTTTAATATCTTCATCGCTTTCTGTTTGCAAAGTATTTGGCCCAGTTTCCACCAACCAACCCTCTTCGCTGATGGTACGTATTGAGCCACCAACGCGATTGGATGGTTCGATGATTTTGACGCGTGCACCAGCTCGATGCATTTCGTGGGCCACCGCGAGCCCTGCTGGACCTGCTCCGATGATAACGGCATCTAGCTGCATAATTTAATCACAACAGGCATTTTCGGGTTGGCAATCCAGAGTCATCATCCTTTCACCATCGCTAAATGAAAAAAATCTTTGTTTTAATCCTGTCGGTTTGGGCTAATTTACTGATGGCTGCATCGATTGATGTGCCAGCCTCCTCTCAAGATGAGAAAAGTTCTCGTATTTGGACAAGGCAGGCAGATTTAGATCTTTCTGGTCGCTCAGGTACGAGCACGACTAGTGGACTCAGTGTGGGCTTTCAATTTGTTGGAACGAATGAGACGAGCGATTTTAAAGGAAGTTTCCGATTAGTTCGTCAATCCGACCGGGGAGAAGTTTCGGCAGATAATTTTCATGCGAAGCTATCTTATGAGACCAAGCCGGTTCAGGCGTCTTTTGGTTACGTGCGAACGGATACGGGATATGACCGAGCTCAGCATATCGACTTCTTATCCGTGAATGCTGCGGGTTTAGGATTACGTTTGCTTACGACCGAAAAAGGGAAGCTGGACGGACTTTTGGGTCTCGCCCACCGAACTGAGCGATACTCCGATTTGGGAAATACTGATATTTCCGCCCCTTCGGCTGATTTGGGCGTGATTTATCAGGAAGACTTTGGTTGGACTGGCTTAGACATCAGCGTTTCCTTGGTTCCAGCGCTGGAAAATTTATCTGATTACATTGTTCACCAAGAAACTACACTGAGCCTTCTTCGAAATGCTAGCCCTTTTTCTCTGAAAGTTGGCATTGCCAATGATTACCGATCAAAACCCCAATTGAATCAGGTTAGTACCGACACCGCTTATTTTGTTCGTTTAGCCTATGTTTGGAAATAATTAGAATGAAAGTCTAAAAATAGACACAAATGACTATTTTTAAGCAAAACTTAATGTGAATCGTTCGGGGTTGTGCCGTGGCACATTGAGTGCTGTTTCTGTGTGAAATTAAACACCTTAATCCTTTTTAATCCCCCAACAATGAGTACCAATCCAGCCCGTCGAAATGCAATTGAGTCAATTGCTTCGCAACCACGCCTGCAGAGCACCTTCGATTTCCGTAATGAGAAAATCGATTTAATCTATGGCCAAAATGTTTTCTCGCTCGAGAAAATGGAAAAGCGTTTGCCGAAGGACATCTTTAAGGCGCTTAAGAACTGCATCGAGTCTGGTGCTAAGTTGGACAGTGCAGCTGCCGACGTCGTTGCTTCAGCTATTAAAGATTGGGCGCTCGAATGTGGTGCGACTCACTATGCTCACGTTTTTCATCCCCTCACTGGATCGACTGCTGAGAAGCATGATACCTTTTTTGAGCCTCACGGTACCGGCACTTTAGCTCAGTTCTCGGGTAAAGCTTTAATCCAAGCTGAACCAGACGCCTCTTCCTTCCCCAATGGAGGTCTTCGTTCAACTTTCGAAGCTCGTGGATATACCGCTTGGGATGTCACCTCGCCTGCGTACATTTTTGATGGGGAGAATGGTTCGACACTTTGCATCCCTACGGCCTTCGTTTCATGGAAGGGTGAAGCTCTAGATAAGAAAACTCCTCTGCTTCGTTCCATGCATGCCTTAAATAAGGCTGCTCATCGCGTGCTCGAGCTCTTCGGCAAGAAAGCAGGATTTATCAGTGCTTCCTGTGGCCCTGAGCAGGAGTACTTCTTGATTGATTCTCGTTTATTCTATCTCCGCCCTGACCTCTATACCTGTGGCCGTTCGCTCTTCGGTGCTAAGCCTGCGAAAGGTCAAGAGTTCGAAGATCAATACTTCGGTACGATTCCAGATCGCGTCCTCGCTTGCATGATGGAAACCGAACGCGAGTGCTTCAAACTCGGTATTCCAATCAAGACCCGTCACAATGAGGTGGCTCCTGCTCAGTATGAAGTCGCCCCGATTTTC
>Ga0228702_1001644_pt1 | contig 13820 bp, 13 predicted proteins | sample McNCre217_Aug_MG_2_FD_178018 | JGI IMG/M metagenome (GOLD analysis project Ga0228702, IMG submission 178018) | Freshwater microbial communities from McNutts Creek, Athens, Georgia, United States - 20-17_Aug_MG | ecosystem: Environmental > Aquatic > Freshwater > Creek | place: USA: Georgia... | reverse complement strand
GTGGTCTCACTCGGTTCATCGGCCACCTTTGACACCGACTGGAACGGCCCCGCCGCCCAAGCACTGCGGCACTTCGCCACCCAACTGTCCACCGATCTGGGCTGGCGTCAGTCCTGACCCGCATCTGTCTGAAAGCCGTGCCGCACCGCACCGACATCACCTCAAGGACCCCAGCATCTGGCCGTCCCGCCCGCCGCACGCTGCTGTGGCTGACGGGCACCGCGCTGGTGTTGCACCTGCTGCTCTTGCTGGGCATTTCGGGGGCGCTGGATTTTGAGCTGAACACGCCACCTGCCCGCGTGAGCCCTTTGCAAACCCGAATGCTCACCGCGCCTGCGCCTGCCGCAGCGGTCGCCCCCGCAACGGCCGCGCAGCGCCCACGCACGCGCATCGCACAGCAAGTCCAGACAGCGCCCGTACCTGCGCCTGAGGTGCTGCCCGACAAGGCCCCCGACACCAGCGACAGCCCGCAAGCCGAACCGCCGCGCACCGAGGCGACCGCCGCCCCCATCGACACCACCACCAACACCCCAGTCACACCACCTGCCGCTTCACCCGAAGCTGCGGCCCCCGCGCCGGCCGAAGTCAGCACCGCACCACCGGCCATCAGCATCCCGCCCGGCGAGTCCTTGCCCAACATGGCCCTGGGCGCATTGCCCCCGCCGAGCTTGTTGCGTTATGACCTGATCGGCCAGGAAAAAGGCCTGACCTACTACGCCAGCGGCGAACTGAGCTGGCAGCACAACCCCCAGGCCTACGCCCTGGCCCTGTCGGTCAAGGCCTTTTTGGTGGGTTCCAGACATTGGCGCAGCGTGGGCGACATCACCGCCGCAGGGCTGGCCCCTCGGCGCTTTTCAGACAGCTGGCGCGGCGAACGCGCGGCGCACTTTGACCGCGACAAAAACCGCATCGTGTTCAGCGGCAACGCCCCGGAAGCCCCCTTGCTGGCAGGCGCGCAAGACCAGATCAGCTTGTATGTGCAACTGGCCGCCGCCATGAACGGCTCACCCGAGCGCTTTGCGCCGGGCACACGCTTGCAGATCCAGACCATCACCTTGCGCGACGCCCTGCCCTGGACGCTGACGCTCGAACAAAACGAAGCCCTCACAGTCGAGGGTCAATCCGTGATGGCCACCAAATGGGTGTGCCAGCCACGCAACCGCTTTGACGCCAAAGTGGAATTCTGGGTCACGCCGCAACATCATTGGCTGCCGGTGCGCATCCGCATCACGCAGGTCAGTGGCAACTACATCGACCTGAATTTGCGCAGCCACGAAACACTGGCCGCACTGGCACCAAGCGAAAAAGCCACACCACCTTGAGGTCCATCAAAACGACCCCATGTGTTCAACAGAAGTTGAGGGAGAATGAAGGCATGAACCTGTTGTACGAATCTGAAACCTTTGCCGTGATGCACTTGCTGGCCAACGCACCCGCCGAAGCCGCGCCCGTGACCAGCACGCCCTTGCTGGAGCGCCATGGTTTTGAAATCGTGGACAAACGCTCGGGCAAAGAGGTCTACCTGGACGGCTCTTGGGCAGAAATGTTCCAACAACAAATCCAGGCCTGGCAACAGCACACGCCCACCCAAGAAGAAGTCGAAGACACGCTGGAAGGCTACACCGGCCTGGCCCAGCAGCCGGTGGTGGTGCACTGAAAAGCCTCTTGCCCGCAGGTCGGCGGCTTCAGCCCCGACATGGGGCCTGTGCAAAACCCATATCGTCGGAGCCCAAGCTCCGACCAGCAAAAACCGCCGTCAGGCGGTTTTTTCGTGGGCGATCACCCACTGAAACAAGGGCCCCACCATCAACAGCACCGCCACCAGACGACACACCTGAAACGCGGTCACCACGGGCACGCCCAACTGCAAGACCTTGGCCGTGATGGCCATCTCGGCAATGCCGCCAGGCGCGGTGCCCAAGATCAAGGTGGCCGGATGCAAACCGGTCAACCAAGCCATCAACAAGCCAAAGCCCAAAGACAGCGCCATCATCACGAAGGTGCCACCTGCCGCTGACAACAACCACTGCGGCGCGGTGTGAATGAACTCCCTGCGAAAGCGCACGCCCAAGCTCACCCCGATCACCAGCTGCGCGGCGTTCGACAAGTCGTTGGGCACAGCCGACCATTCCACCCCTGAAAGCGTCAGCGCCATCGAGGCCAACAAAGGGCCCATGAACCACGGGTTGGTGCGCTTGATCGCGACCATCAGGCCCGCACCTGCGGCGGTGACCAGCGCCAGCCACAGCAACCCCGGCCACTGCGCCACACGCGGGCCTGGCAGCAAGCTGGCATCCACATGCAGGCCCCAGCGGTGCTGCGCCCACTGCATGCCAAAGGGCACCGCGATCACCACGCACAGCAGGCGCACGCTGTGGGCCGCTGCCACCAAGTCGGTGCGGGCACCGTGACGCTCAGACAGCAGCGTCATCTCGGAAGCGCCGCCAATCGCGCTGGAGAAATAGGTCGTGGCCCGCAAGGCACGGGGCGACAAGTGCGCAAAATCAGCCGCGTGTTGGCGATGCAACCACCCGCCAAACAAGGCCCCCAGCAGCAGCGCCCAAGCCACCGCCAGCACAATCGCCCACCACAAGCTGACCACCAGGCCGCTGACCTGGGGCGTGAAATACAGACCCAAAGCCGCACCGATCACCCATTGGCCGGCGTTGCGCAGCCAGCCCGAGCTGCGCGTGGGCAAACCAGACATCGAGGCCAAGGCCGTGACGATCAATGGCCCCAGCATCCACGGAATCGGGGTGTGCAGCCACAGGCACAGCTGCGCCGCGCACCAAGCGGCCAGCAGCGTGGCCAAGGTTCGAAACCCAGAGGTCATGACGCGTTATGTAGGTCGGTGGCTTCAGACCCGACAAGGCACCGTCGATCAAGCGCGTCGGAACTGAAGCTCCGACCTACAGGGGTCACCGCACCACAAGGTACAGCGGCAACTTCACGCATGCCGGCGGATGCTGTCGGCCAGGGTTTGCACGATCTGGTCGATGTGCGCGTCTTCCACGATGTAGGGCGGGCAGATCACCAAGTTCTCGCCCGCAGGACGCACCCACACCCCTTTGTGGAAGCAGTCCATGAAGATGTCGTAAGCCCGCTTGCCGGGCGAGCCCGCGATGCTGGCCAGCTCCACCGCACCGGCCAGGCCCAGCGTGCGGATGCCGATCACGTTGGGCAAGCCCTTCAAGGCGCTGTGCATGGCATCGCCCAGCACCTTGCCCTGCTGGCCCGCGCGGGCAAACAGGTTTTCTTCCTTCATCAGGTCCAGCGTGGCAATGGCCGCTGCGCAAGCCACGGGGTGACCCGAATAGGTGTAGCCGTGGAAAAACTCAATGGCGTGCTCGGGCGCATTGGCGTTCATCATCGCGTCGTAGATGAAGTCGCGGCAGATCACGCCGCCCAGCGGGATCACGCCGTTGGTCACCGCCTTGGCAAAGTTCAGCATGTCGGGCACGACGCCGTAATAGTCCGCACCAAAGTTCACGCCCAGTCGGCCAAAGCCGGTGATGACCTCGTCAAAGATCAGCAAGATGCCGTGCTTGTCGCAAATCTCGCGCAGACGCTTCACATAGCCCTTGGGCGGGATGTACCAGCCCGCGCTGCCCGCGATCGGCTCGACGATCACGGCCGCCACGTTGCTCGGGTCGTGCAACACCAGAATGCGGTTTTCCAGCTCCAGCAGCGGGTCTTCAGCCCACACAGGTTCTTCGTGGTGGATGTAGGCGTGGTTCACCGGATCATGGATGAAGCGCATGTGGTCCACACGTGGCAAGAGCTGCGCACCGTACACCTTGCGGTTGGCCGGCAGGCCGCCCACGCTCATGCCGCCAAAGTTGACGCCGTGGTAACCCTTTTCGCGGCCAATGAACACGTTGCGGTGGCCTTCGCCACGGGCGCGGTGGTAGGCCAGCGCCACTTTCAGCGCGGTGTCGGCCGCTTCGGAGCCCGAATTGCAAAACAGCACTTTGTTCAAATCGCCGGGGGCCATGTCGGCAATCATCTGCGCCGCCTTGAAGGCCTTGTCGTTGCTGGCCTGAAAAGCCGTCGCGTAGTCCAGCGTGTCCAGCTGCTTTTTGATGGCCTCGTTGATCGGGCGGCGGTTGTGCCCCGCGCCCACGCACCACAGGCTGGAAATGCCATCGATCACCTTGCGGCCATCGTGCGTGGTGAAGTGCATGCCTTCTGCGCCCACAAACACGCGCGGGTCCTGGCGGAAAGTGCGGTTGGGCGTGAAGGGCAACCACTGGTTGTCCATATTGAAGTCGGTCTGGGCCACTTTGTTTCTCCTCTGGATGCGATCAGGCGCTCAGTTTAAGGCCGCAAGCCGGGCAGTCGGGGCCTGCAGGTGACAGCCCCGGCCCTCTCTACAATAGAGCCCGACCCGAACTTGCAGCATCCACCCGGAGTGGAACGCAGACATCAGAACATTGCCCCCCATGACCACCACCTACATCCTGACGCTTTCTTGCCCTGACCGTACCGGCATCGTGCATGCCGTGTCGGGTTTCTTGCTGGAGCGCGGCGGCAACATCGAAGAAGCGGCGCAGTACAACGACCACGACACCGGCCTGTTTTTCATGCGGGTGCAATTTGCCTGCGATCAGATCGACGGAGACAGCCTGAATGCCCAGTGGTCCGCTTTTGCCCAAACCTTCGAGATGAAATGGGACCTGCACGCCACCACCCAGCCCATGCGCACCGTGCTCATGGTCAGCAAAGAGGGCCATTGCCTGAACGATCTGCTGTTCCGCTGGAAAAGTGGCTTGTTGCCGCTCGATATCCGTGCCATCGTGAGCAACCACCGCGAGTTCTACCAACTGGCGGCCAGCTACAACGTGCCTTTTCACCACATCCCGGTGACCAGGGACAACAAGGCGCAAGCCGAAGCGCGTCAGTACGAAATCATCCAGGCCGAAGGCGCTGAGCTGGTCGTGCTGGCCCGCTACATGCAGATCTTGTCTGACGACCTGTGCCGCAAACTGGCCGGACGTGCCATCAACATCCACCACAGCTTTTTGCCCAGCTTCAAGGGGGCCAAGCCTTACTACCAGGCACATGACCGGGGCGTGAAGTTGATCGGTGCCACCGCCCACTATGTGACGGCCGATCTGGACGAAGGCCCGATCATCGAGCAGGACGTGGCCCGCGTGGACCACAGCAAAACCGTGGAAGACCTCACCACCATTGGCCGCGACACCGAAAGCCAGGTGCTGGCCCGCGCCGTCAAGTGGCACAGCGAGCACCGCGTGCTGATCAACGGCCACAAAACCGTCATCTTCAAATAAAGCCTGCCATGTCCGTCGCCTCGCGCATCCCGCCCATTCAATGTCTGCTGACGTTTGAAGCCCTGGCGCGTTTGCGCAGCGTGACCCAGGCGGCCGAAGAGCTGTGCGTCACCCCCAGCGCCGTCAGCCACCGCGTCAAGCAGCTGGAACAAATCATCGGTACCAAGCTCTTTGGGCGAGCCGACTTTTCGCTGACCACCGAAGGCATCGAATACCTCGCCCATGTGCGCGAGGGGCTGGTGTCCTTGCAGCGCTTTCCCAGCGCCAGCCACACGCCTGGCCGCCGCAAGCTGCGCCTGGCGGTCACACCCACCTTTGCCCGCTCGGTGCTGATGCCGCGCCTCAAGCACTTTCTGGACGCCTACCCCGAGATCGACATCACCATGCAAGTCAGCATTCCCCTGCTGGATGTGGTGGCTGAAGACGCCGACCTGACCGTGCGCTTTGGCACGGGCCGCTACTCGGACGTGGAACACGTCTGCCTGGCCAAGGACGAGATCACCCCCTTGGCCTCGCCCGCGTGGCTGCGCGAAAACGGCCCTTTTGCCAGCGTGGAAGACCTGCAAGGCCAGTCCCTGCTGCGCAGCCCGCTGGAGCCCTGGCGCACCTGGTTTGCCGCGCACGACCTCGACTGGCCCGAACCCACCGAAGGCTCGTCCTTCAACGACATCGGTCTCATGTGCGACGCGGCCGCCCAAGGCCTGGGCATTGGCCTGATCCGCACCAAACTGGGCGCGCCCTGGCTCGAAAGCGGCCAGCTCGTGCGACTGTTCGAGCGCAGCGTGCCCAGCCCACACGCCCACTACCTGTGCTGGCGCACCGGCACCATGGAGCGCTGGGAATGCGCCACCTTCGCCGACTGGCTCAAAAGCGCACTGGCCTAAATTCACAGCTTCGTCAAAGTTTCTTCAGCCCCACGCGCCGGGCTTGGGCTTACAGTTGAGTCATCCTTTTTCAGGTCTTGCATGCCATGAGCGCCAACACCCCTGCTGAAACCCGCGAACTGAACGCCACCGAACGTGCCGAGCGCCAACGCGCTGTGGTGCAGGCCTTGGGGCGCGTGTTGCCGGCCGACGCCATCCTCTACACCCCGGAAGACACCACGCCGTATGAATGCGACGGCCTGACCGCTTACCGTGAGCGCCCCCTGGTGGTGGCCCTGCCCGAAACCGAAGCTCAGGTGCAAGCCGTGCTCAAAGCCTGCCACGCGCTGCAAGTGCCGGTGGTGGCACGCGGCGCGGGCACGGGCTTGTCGGGTGGTGCCATGCCGCACAAGCTGGGCGTGACACTGTCGATGGCCCGCTTCAACCAGATCAAAAACATCGACCCCGTCAGCCGCACCGCCGTGGTCGAATGCGGTGTGCGCAACCTGGCCATCAGCGAAGCGGCTGCTCCCTATGGCCTGTACTACGCACCCGACCCATCGAGCCAGATCGCCTGCACGATCGGCGGCAACGTGGCCGAAAACTCGGGTGGCGTGCACTGCCTCAAATACGGCCTGACGGTGCACAACGTGCTCAAGGTGCGCGGCTTCACCATCGAGGGTGACCCGATCGAATTTGGCAGCAACGCGCTCGACACCGCTGGCTACGACCTGCTGGCCGTGCTGGTGGGCAGCGAAGGCATGCTGGCCGTGACCACCGAAGTCACCGTCAAGCTGGTGCCTAAGCCGCAACTGGCCCGCTGCATCATGGCCAGCTTTGACGACGTGCGCAAAGCGGGTGACGCAGTCGCTGCCGTGATTGCGGCAGGCATTATCCCCGCCGGTTTGGAGATGATGGACGGCCCCATGACGATTGCCGTGGAAGACTTTGTGCACGCCGACTACGACCTGAGCGCGGCGGCGATTTTGCTGTGCGAGAGCGACGGCACGCCCGAAGAAGTCGAAGAAGAAATCGGCCGCATGAGCGAGGTGCTGCGCGGCTGCGGCGCGACCGCCATCACCGTGAGCCGCGACGAAGCGCAGCGCATGAAATTCTGGAGCGGCCGCAAAAACGCCTTCCCCGCGTCAGGCCGCATCAGCCCCGACTACATGTGCATGGACTCGACCATCCCGCGCAAGCGCCTGGCCGACATTTTGGAAGCCATCTCCGAGATGGAAAAGAAATACGCCCTGCGCTGCCTGAACGTGTTCCACGCAGGCGACGGCAACCTGCATCCGCTGATCTTGTTCGATGCCAACGACGCCGACCAACTGCGCCGCTGTGAGCTGTTTGGTGCCGACATCCTGGAAACCAGCGTGGCCATGGGCGGCACGGTGACGGGCGAGCACGGTGTGGGCATCGAGAAAGTGAACAGCATGTGCGTGCAGTTCAGCCCCGAAGAAAACGAGCAGATGTTCGCCGTCAAACGCGCCTTTGACCCACAGGGCCTGCTCAACCCCGGCAAGGTCATCCCGACCCTCAACCGCTGCGCCGAATACGGCAAGATGCTGGTGCGGGCGGGAGCGATCAAGCATCCGGAGCTGGAACGCTTCTGACAAAACCCTCTCAATTGGTTGCGCACGCAACCAATTGAGCCTACAATCCGGCCAAACACCGATTTGGCCGATGAACACCCGCGCAACACCCAAGCCCTCTGCACAGCCCAGCGATGCGCTGGACCGCACGCTCACTTACCGCCTGCACCTGCTGCACAAGCTGACCGATGCGGACAGTCAGGGGGCTTACCCAGAGCACACCGGACTCACCCTCAGCGATGGCCGCTGCCTGGCCACCATTGGTCAGTTTGAGCCTTTGTCGGTCAAGGACCTGGCCGCGCAGTCCAACCTGAACAAAGGCCAGGCCAGCCGCGCAGCACAAGCGCTGGTGGAGCAAGGCCTGGTGCGCAAGGAAGACCGGCCCGATGACGGCCGTGGTGTGGTGCTGAGCCTCACGCCCGCTGGGCGCAAGCTGTTCAAGCGCACCATGCAACTGATTGCCCAGCGCAACGAGGACATCTTTGGCTGCCTGAACGCCAAGGAGCAAGCCACGCTCAGCGCCTTGTTTGACCGACTGATCGCACACGCTCGCCCGCAGAGCAACGCCGACTGAAACTCTGGAGTCCCCATGCACCAACCCGCGACCGAAGCCCGGCCTTCGATTTACTACAACTACGAAGTGTTCAAGCCCTGGCTGCCTTCGGAACACCCCCAGCAGCCGCGACACCAAGTGGCCATTGCAGGGTCTGGACCAGCGGGCATGGTGACGGCGCTGGAGCTTGCACGGCACGGTGTGCCCAGCGTGGTGCTGTCGGCCGAACTGCAGTTCTCGCAAGGCAGCCGGGCGATTTGCTTCACCCGCCGCTCGATGGAGATCTTGCAGCAAGTGGGCGTGGCCGACCGCATGACCGAGGGCGGCTTGCCCTGGCGCTTTGGCAATTCCTTTTACCGGGGCCAGCGCGTGTTCCGCATGGAAGCACCGCACGACCCGGACGACCGCTTTTTTCCGATCATCAACGTGCAGCAGCAGTTCATGGAGGAGTACCTGCACGACGCTTGCAAGGCCAACCCGCTGATCGATTTTCGCTGGGGCAACAAGGTCAACGCCGTGGTCCAAAAAGACGGTTATGCCGAAGTCGAGGTGGACACGCCCGAAGGCCCTTACACGCTGGAGACCGATTGGTTGATCGCCGCCGATGGAGGCCGCTCGGGCATCCGCAGCGCAATGAATTTGCAAATGGAAGGCGCATCGTACGAAGGCTTTTTCGTGATCGCGGACATCCAGATCGACCTGCCCTTCCCGACCGAGCGCCGCGCCTACTTTGACCCGGAGTGGAACCCGGGCAACACCATCTTGATGCACCGCGAACCCCACGGCATCTGGCGCGTGGACTACCAACTGCCGCCCGGCGAAACGCCCGAAGAGGCGCTGCGCCCCGAATCGCTCAAGGCCCGCATCGACGCGCAACTGGCCATGATCGGCCACGCGGGCACGCCCTGGAAGATGGACTGGTCTTCGGTCTATTCGGCCCGCACGCTGACGCTGCCCGACTTTGTGCACGGCAGCGTGATCTTCACCGGTGATGCGGCGCACCTCTTGCCCATCTTTGGTGTGCGCGGGGCCAACACCGCTTTTCAGGATGCGCAGTCGCTGGGCTGGCACCTGGCCTATGTGGTCAAAGGTTTGGCCGGCCCCAGTCTGTTGAAAAACCACAGCACCGAACGCGTGGGCGCGGCCCGCGAGATCATCGAAGAAGCGGGCAAGAGCACGCGCTTCATGGCACCCCCGAGTGCGGGTTTTCGGCTGCTGCGCGATGCGGTTTTGTCGCTCTCGCTCACGCAAGACTTTGTGCGCCCGCTGTACCACTGGCGCACCTCGCGACCGCACGAGTACACCCACTCGGCGCTCAACAGCCTGGGCGACGACAACGCCTTGTTCAAGGCCGGTCCGGCCCACGGCGCACCACCGCAAAACGTGCGCTTGGGAATCAACGACTTCCTGCTCGACCACCTGGGTGGCGGCTTCGACTTGCTGTACTTCACCGATGCCGAGGCTTTGCCCGCCGCACTGCGCAGCGTGATCGACGCGGCTCGCCAAGAAGGCATGCCGATCAAGGTGATCGCGGTGGGCGCTGCGCAAGCCGTGCAAGGCGCGGACAAGACCTTGCCCGATGCCGACGGCCACCTGCGCCAGCGCTATGGCGTGCCGGCCAACGGTGCGGCTTATTTGCTGCGCCCTGACCAACACATCTGCGCCCGCTGGTTGACGCTGGACGCCACGCGCTTGCAAGCCGCCCTCAGCACCGCCTTGCCGCAATAAGGAAACCCCATGTCTGAAAAAGTCCTTCCGATCGACGGCCTCGAAACCGTGTACGACGCCCTCGCCACCGCCATCGACCAGGCCGGCCCCGACAAAGCGCAACTGTTCCTGGTCAAGCTCGCCTTGCTCAACGCCAACGCGCTGGGCGATGCCGCGCTGGTGCAACAGCAGATCGCCACAGCCTGGCAAGATCTTTGACCGAGTCGCGACAGCTTCAAGTGATAAATTCGGCAAATACTTTTCGCCCACGGAGCCCTTCATGACTTTCTTCTCGCCCACCCGCCGTCGCCTGGTTCAGGCACTGACGGCTTCCAGCCTCTTGTTCAGCGCCTTGGCGCAGGCCGACACCACCATCAAGCTGATGGTGGGCTTTCCGCCTGGCGGCGGCACCGATGCCATTGCCCGTCTGCTGGCCGACAAGCTCAAAGAACCCCTGGGTGCCAATGTGATCGTGGAGAACAAGGCCGGTGCCGGCGGCCAGATCGCCGCGCAAGCGCTGAAGGCCTCGCCTGCGGACGGCACGGTGCTGTTTTTGTCGCACGACCACACCATCTCGATCCTGCCGCAAGTGGTGAAAAACCCCGGCTTCAACCCCGCACAGGACTTCACGCCCGTGGCCGGTTTTGCGACCTTTGTGAACGGCCTGGCCGTGTCGGGTGGCACACCGGCCAAGACCTTCAACGAGTACGTGGCCTGGGTCAAGACCAAGGGCAAAGACACCGTGGGCGTGCCCGCACCTGCATCGGTGCCTGAGTTTTTGGTCAAAGTGATTGGCGAGAAATACAAGCTGGATCTGGTCGCTGCACCCTACCGCGGCAGCGCCCCCATGATGGCCGACATGCTGGGCAACCAGATCGCGGCCGGCGTGGCCTCGGTGCCCGACTTCATCGAAAACCACAAGGCCGGCAAAGTCCGCATGGTCGCCCTGCTGGGCAAAGACCGCCAGGCCCTCTTGCCCGATGTGCCCACCTTTGCAGAGTTGGGTCTGACCGGTTTTGAAGACCTGCCTTACTACGGCATCTTCGCGCCCGCAGGCACGCCCAAGGCCGTGATCGACCGCACGTCTGAAGCCGTGGCCAAAGTGTTGGCGCAACCCGATGTGAAAGCGCACCTGACGGCCATGGGCCTGACAGTGGGACACATGACGCCCCAGCAATTGGGCAACCGCGAAAAAGCCTACACCGCCACCTGGGCCCGCATCATCAAGGCCAGCGGTTTCCAGGCGCAATAAGGTGATGGGTCGGGGCTGAAGCCGCCGAGCTGCGGCTCGCGGAAGGCAAGCGAAGGCATCGCCCAACAAAGTTGAGCTCCTACAAAGAAGCGCTTCACCAGGTGTCAATCGACAAAGGCCCTGCAGCGGGTGCGATGCGGCCCGACTGCAAACCCGCCACAAGCCAGGTGCGGGTTTCGGCCGGGTCGATGACCGCATCGATCTCCAGCGTGGTGGCCATGTTGATCGCGCTGCCGTTGTCATACTGCTGGGCCAGCAAGCGCTCAAACAGGGCTTCGCGCTCGGGGCCTTCGGGCACGGCCTCCAGCTCTTTGCGGTAACCCAGGCGCACTGCGCCCTCCAAGCCCATCGCGCCAAACTCGCCCGTGGGCCAGGCCACGTTGCACAGCGGTTCGTGAAAGCCGCCCGCCGTCATGGCCATGGCGCCCAGGCCATAACCTTTGCGCAGGACCACGCTCAGATACGGCACGCGCAAATGGGCCGCGGCAATGAACATGCGCGAGACGTGCCGCACCTGCGCTTTTTCTTCCATGTCCGGTCCGACCATGAAGCCGGGCGTGTCCACCAAACTCACGATGGGCAAGCCGTGTGCGTTGCACAGCTGCATGAAGCGAGCGGCCTTGTCAGCGGCATCGGCATCGATCGCGCCGCCCAGGTGCGCCGGGTTGTTGGCCAGCAAGCCCACGGGCCGGCCTTCGATGCGGCACAGCGCGGTGTGGATGCCCACACCAAAGCCCGTGCGCAGCATGAGCACGCTGCCCACATCGGCCATGCCGTGCATGGCCGCGCGGGTGTCGTACACGCGCAATCGGTTTTCAGGCACCACTTGGCGCAAAGCCTCGGCCGGTGGGGCTTGCCAGTCTGACTGCGTGCCCTGAAAGAAAGCCACATACTGCCGCGCCGCAGCCACGGCCTGGGCTTCATCGTCCACCAGCACATCGATCACGCCATTGGCATGCTGCACCGCGCTGGGGCCAATCTGCTCGGGCTTGAAGACACCCAAGCCGCCGCCTTCGACCATGGCCGGGCCGCCCATGCCGATGTTGCTGTCCTGCGTGGCGATGACCACATCGCAGCACCCCAAAAACGCCGCATTGCCCGCAAAGCAGCGCCCCGCCACCACGCCCACCACCGGCACGCGGCCATTGAGCCGGGCAAAGGCGGCAAAGGTCGTCAAATTCAAACCGGCCACGATGGCCACGTCCACATCGCCGGGCCGGCCCCCACCGCCTTCGGCGAACAAGACCACCGGCAAATTGTTTTGCAGCGCGATGCCCAGCATGCGGTCGGTCTTTTGGTGGTTGCGCATGCCTTGCGTGCCAGCCAGCACGGTGGCGTCATAGGCCATGACCACCACACGCTGGCCGTGGATCTGACCGATGCCGGTGACCATGCCGTCGGCAGGCGTGTTGCGCATCAGGTCGTCGGCCGAGCGGCGTCGGCTTTGCGCGGCCACGGCCAAAGCGCCGTATTCCACGAAGCTGCCCGCATCGCACAGGTCAGCGATGTTTTCGCGGGCGGTGCGCAGGCCCAGCGCGTGCCGCTTGGCCACGGCCTCGGGGCGCTGTGCGTCGTGCGTGAAAGCCAGGCGTGTGTGCAGTCGCTGCAGGTCGGCCCGCACAGCAGGCGACTCTGCTGACACCGGCGCAGCACTGGCGGGCGCAGGCATGGGTGAGGTGGATGCCATAGCTGTTGCAGTAGAAGGCGCAACATCGCCCAAGGGATCTAATGTCCCCAGCACTTCGCCCTCGTTGACCGTCTCGCCCGCGTGAAAAAACAGCTCGCTGCATCGGCCCGCTTGCGGCGCACGGATTTCGTGCTCCATCTTCATGGCCTCCACAATGACCAGCACATCGCCCGCGGCCACCGCATCGCCCGCCTGAACGAGCCACTGCACCACTTGCGCCTGAAGAGGAGATCGGATGTTTTGCATCCGGCCATTGTGCGGGGACACCACCGAGTGTGGCGGTCAAATGAGGGACAAAGCGACCGCAGTCAACGTCGGGGCTGAAGCCGCCGACCTACAGGAAACGCATCCCTCGTAGGTCGGAGCTTTAGCTCCGATCTGATACTTAAAGGTTGCTTGTCGTGATCAACTCGTCCTTGAAGATGGTTGCACCGCTGTAGCTGTATTGCGTGTAGGTATGCCCCGCAGTGAACAGATAGGCTGAGCCGTAAGTGTTGTTGAGCGTTGCACCGGTAAGGCCCGTAGTGGCTGTCCAATTGGCACCGCCGACAAGCTTCAAAGTATCGCCTGCATCGCCGTTGACAACCAACATCTTGCCCTCGTCCACGCCCGCAGTCGCAGGATTGTCTGCAATGCTGCTGAAATCCAGCACTTCCTGCAAACTCACCTTGAGTGCGTTGTTGTAGTTGGCATACGAGCCGGTCAAATCAAAGGTTTCAAAGTTCTTCAAGTTGAGCTTGGTGGCCGACTCCTGCCAACGAGACCCTGCTGGTCCATCCGACAGCGGAAATTTACGCTACAAAATCGAGTGAGACACCCACAAAATATTCCACATGGACCGCGGTGATCACGCTGGTGCTGGTGACCGCAGC
>Ga0228702_1001642_pt1 | contig 13836 bp, 13 predicted proteins | sample McNCre217_Aug_MG_2_FD_178018 | JGI IMG/M metagenome (GOLD analysis project Ga0228702, IMG submission 178018) | Freshwater microbial communities from McNutts Creek, Athens, Georgia, United States - 20-17_Aug_MG | ecosystem: Environmental > Aquatic > Freshwater > Creek | place: USA: Georgia... | reverse complement strand
TGCGGATGATGACCTCGCCCACCCGGCCCATGGCCTGGCTGTCGCTGCTCATCATGCTGATGGCGCCCAGGTCGTGCAGGATGTCTTCGGCCGCAATGGTTTCCTTGCGGATGCGGCTCTCGGCAAAAGCCAGGTCTTCGGCAATGGCCGGGTCCAGGTGGTGGCAGACCATGAGCATGTCCACATGCTCGTCGAGCGTGTTGACGGTGTAGGGCCGTGTGGGGTTGGTTGACGACGGCAACACATTGGCCTCGCCCACGACTTTGAGGATGTCGGGCGCATGCCCACCGCCCGCGCCTTCGGTGTGGAAGGTGTGGATGGTGCGGCCCTTGAAGGCGGCCACGGTGTCTTCCACAAAGCCCGATTCGTTGAGTGTGTCGGTGTGGATGGCAACTTGCGTGTCGGTCTCTTCGGCCACGCTCAGACAGTTGTCGATGGCCGCGGGCGTGGTGCCCCAGTCCTCGTGCAGCTTCATGCCGATCGCACCGGCGTTGATCTGCTCGCGCAGGCCGTCGGGCAGGGCGGCATTGCCCTTGCCCAGAAAACCCAGGTTCATTGGGAAGGCGTCGGCCGCCTGCATCATGCGTTCGATGTTCCAGGGGCCGGGCGTGCAGGTGGTGGCAAAGGTGCCCGTTGCCGGCCCGGTGCCGCCGCCCAGCATGGTGGTCACGCCGCTGGCCAGCGCCTCGTCGATCTGCTGTGGCGCAATGAAGTGGATGTGCGTGTCCACGCCGCCGGCGGTGACGATCAGGCCCTCGCAGCTGATGACCTCGGTGCCGGGGCCAATGACGATGTCCACACCTGGCTGCGTGTCGGGGTTGCCTGCTTTGCCAATGGCGGCGATGCGGCTGCCGACCAGACCGATGTCGGCTTTGACCACACCCCAATGGTCCACGATGAGGGCATTGGTCAGCACGCAGTCCACGGCGCCTTGTGCGCGTGTGCGCTGGCTTTGCGACATGCCGTCGCGGATGGTCTTGCCGCCGCCGAACTTGACCTCTTCGCCGTAGCCCCCGGCTTGCAGTGTGAAGTCCCGCTCGACCTCGATCACGAGTTCGGTGTCGGCCAGCCGCACGCGGTCGCCCACGGTGGGGCCAAACATCTCGGCGTAAGCGCGTTTGGAAAGGGTGGCCATGTCAGATTTTTCCTTTGACGTTGGTGTCAAGTTGTCCGTTCGTGAGTCCACGGAAGCCATACACCACGCGGTCACCCGCGTAGTCCACCAGCTCCACCGTGCGTTGCTGTCCCGGCTCAAAGCGCACGGCCGTGCCCGCTGCAATGTTGAGCCGCATGCCGCGAGCGGTTTGGCGGTCAAAGTCCAGACCCGCATTGGTCTCGGCAAAGTGGTAGTGGGAGCCGACCTGGATTGGGCGGTCGCTGGCGTTTTTCACCAGCATCGTCACGGTGCGTCGACCGGTGTTGAGGGCGTGTTCACCCTCGTCAATGAGCAGTTCGCCGGGCGTCATGGTCATTTGCCTTTGCCGATGAACCACGCGGCCGCAGCCACCAGGGCCAGGCCCACAAAGCCCAGTGTGTCGGTGGCGTGCCAATGGGCCATGCCTTCAATGCCGTGGCCCTCGTGCGCGAATGCACCCCAATGGGTCAGCGCACCACAAAGAAGAAGGGCGAGGTGTTTGGTATTCATGTGCATCTCCTTGGTGCTTAAACAATGGGTTGGTGCACGGTCACCAGTTTGGTGCCGTCGGGGAAAGTGGCTTCGACCTGGATGTCTGGAATCATCTCGGCCACACCGTCCATCACATCGGCGCGTGTGAGCACGGCGCGGCCTGCGCTCATGAGCTGGGCCACGGTTTTGCCGTCGCGTGCGCCTTCCATCACGGCGGCGCTGATCAGCGCCACGGCTTCGGGGTAGTTGAGCTTGAGGCCTCGGGCCTGGCGGCGCTCGGCCAGCAAAGCTGCCGTGAAGATCAGCAGCTTGTCTTTTTCGCGGGGGGTGAGTTCCATCTTGGTGCGTGCTTTGAAGTTGAGTCGGTGTGGTGTTTGAACTCAAGCAAAGAGCGTGCCTCTTTATAGGGAACTGCGCCGACCCATGGAAAACGACCAGATGTTTTTGGTGCATGGTCAGCCATGCAGAAGTTGGCACGGCGCTTGCAAGAGATGTTTCAGCGTTGCAAGTCTGCGCTTGTTTTTTCAAACACCCTCAACCTCAATTGGAGTGATCACATGATGAACCGCCGTGGCAATCTCAAAGCCCTCGCTACTGCTGCCGCCCTTGCGGCAGGCAGTTTGACTTTCTCTGTGCAGGTGCTCGCTGCCGACACCATCAAAGTCGGTGTGCTGCACAGCTTGTCGGGCACCATGGCCATTTCCGAGACGGTGCTCAAAGACACCGTGCTCATGGCCATTGACGAGATCAACGCCAAGGGTGGCGTACTCGGCAAGAAGCTCGAACCCGTGATCGTGGACCCGGCTTCCAACTGGCCTTTGTTTGCAGAAAAAACCAAGCAACTGCTCGGTCAGGACAAGGTCTCGGTCATCTTCGGTTGCTGGACTTCGGTGTCGCGCAAGTCGGTGCTGCCCGTGGTGGAAGAGATGAATGGTCTGTTGTTCTACCCGGTCCAGTACGAAGGTGAAGAGCTGTCCAAAAATGTGTTCTACACCGGTGCAGCGCCCAACCAGCAAGCCATTCCCGCCGTGGATTACCTGATGAGCAAAGACGGTGGATCGGCCAAACGCTGGGTGCTGCTGGGCACCGACTACGTGTACCCCCGCACCACCAACAAGATCTTGCGCGCCTACCTGAAAAGCAAGGGCGTGAAGGAAAGCGACATCGACGAGAAGTACACCCCCTTTGGTCACGCTGACTACCAGACCATCGTGGCCGACATCAAGAAGTTCTCTGCCGGTGGCAAGACCGCTGTGGTCTCCACCATCAACGGCGACTCCAACGTGCCCTTCTACAAGGAACTGGGCAACGCGGGCCTGAAGGCCAAGGACGTGCCTGTGGTCGCCTTCTCGGTGGGTGAAGAAGAGCTGCGCGGCGTGGACACCAAGCCCCTGGTTGGCCATCTGGCCGCCTGGAACTACTTCATGAGCCTCAAGAACCCGGCCAACGACGAGTTCACCAAAAAGTGGGCCGCCTACGCCAAGGCCAAGAACATCGCCGGTCACAAGGACAAGCCCCTGACCAACGACCCGATGGAAGCCACTTACATCGGCATCAACATGTGGAAGCAGGCCGTCGAGAAGGCCAAGACCACCGATGTGGATGCCGTCATCAAGGCCATGGCTGGCCAGACCTTCAAGGCGCCTTCTGGCATCACCAGCAAGATGGACGAGAAGAACCACCACCTGCACAAGTCGGTGTTCATCGGCGAGATCAAGGCCGACGGTCAGTTCAACGTGGTCTGGAAGACGCCAGGCCCCGTCAAGGCCAAGCCATGGAGCCCCTTCATCGAAGGCAATGCGGCCAAGCCTGACGAGCCGGTCAAGAAGTGATTTGACAACAGCGTCCTGAAAAGGGTGAGGGCGTGAGTTCCTCCCCTTTTCTGTTGAACGCAGCTGACGGGTACGTGCGTGGCTGCAAAGGAAAAAATGGAATGCAAACAATGACAAGATGGTTGGTCGTGCTCTGCCTGCTGTTGGCCAGTGCTGCACAGGCCTTGACCCGGGAGGAAGCTCTCGGGATTGCCACCGGAGACAATGAAGCGCGGGCCGTGGCTCTGGCCAAAGCGGTGGCGCAAGGGGATGAGAAAACAGCGGCTTACCTGCAAGCCCTGGCTGACGATGCGGTCAAGATCGCAGACGGTAGGGTGTGGGTGCTGCAAGATCGCCAAGCCGTCGATCCGGTCAGTGGCGAAAAAATCGAGCTGCCAGCGGATGCCGAAGATGTGATGCTGAACAACCGCTTGCGCGGTGATGTGGACACCGCCCTGGCCGTGCTCAAGCTCTTCAGCCCCGATGTGAAAATCCGTGCGCTGGCTGCGCTGTCCTTGCTCAAGGAGCCCGATGGCCGCCACAAGCCCGTGCTGGACAAGGCGCTGGCCTCTGAAAAAGACCCTCACGTGCTGGCCCTGATTCAGCAAACGCGCGCGGCCATCATGCTGCAAAGCGATGTGCCCAATGACCGATTGCTGGCGGCTCGCGAACTCGCAAGCAGCGCACAGCCAGAGGTGTTGTTGTTGCTGAACCAGCAGCTGGCCGCAGAAGTCGACCCGACAGTGCAAAGCGTCATCAAGACGGCCATCCGGGACGTGCAGGGCGGCTTGCGTTGGGGTGAGCGGCTGGGGCAGTTGTTCACCGGTGCCAGTCTGGGCTCGATCCTGTTGCTGGTCGCACTGGGGCTGGCCATCACCTATGGCCTCATGGGCGTCATCAACATGGCCCATGGCGAACTCATGATGATCGGCGCCTACGCCACCTATGTGGTGCAAATGTTTTTTCGCCAGTATTGGCCTGGGGCGTTTGATGCTTATCTGCTGGCTGCCGTGCCCGTGGCGTTTTTAAGTTCAGCCCTGGTGGGTGCTGCGCTGGAGCGCACGATCCTCAGGCACCTGTATGGACGGCCGCTGGAAACCTTGCTGGCCACCTGGGGCATCAGCCTGATGCTCATGCAAGGTGTGCGCAGCCTGTTTGGTGCACAAAACGTGGGGGTGGAAAACCCGGCCTGGATGAGTGGCTCGCTGCAGATTTTGCCCAACCTGCAATTGCCTTGGAACCGCTTGATCATCATGGCCTTCGCGGCGGCAGTGCTGGTGGGCATGGCGCTTTTGATCGCCAAAACGCGCCTGGGCTTGTTCGTGCGCGGTGTCACGCAAAACCGCCCCATGGCCTCTTGCATGGGCATCAACACGGCCCGCATCGACACCTATGCCTTTGCACTGGGCTCGGGCATTGCTGGTCTGGCCGGTTGTGCGCTCAGTCAGATCGGCAACGTCGGTCCGGATCTGGGCCAGAGCTACATCGTGGACTCGTTCATGGTCGTGGTGCTGGGGGGCGTGGGTCAGCTGGCGGGCACCGTGTACGCGGCGCTGGGCCTGGGCCTGGTCAACAAGCTGCTCGAAGGTTGGACCGGCGCCGTGCTGGCCAAGATTTGTGTGTTGGTTTTCATCATTGTGTTCATCCAGAAGCGCCCGCAAGGCATCTTCGCGATGAAAGGTCGGAGTGCAGAAGCATGAGCCCACTGATTCTTCCTGCGGCCCCCGCTTTGCTCACCCGCAAAGCCTGGACGGCCTTCCTGGTTTGCCTGCTCTTGGTGGGCGTGCTGGCCCCGGTGCTCAACCTGGTGGTGCCCACAGGCAGCGCCTTGCACATGAGCGACTACGCCATTGCCTTGGTGGGCAAGATCATGTGCTACGCCATTTGTGCGTTGGCGATGGACCTGATCTGGGGCTACACCGGCATCTTGTCGCTGGGCCACGGCCTGTTCTTTGCGTTGGGTGGCTATGTGATGGGCATGTACCTGATGCGCCAGATCGGGCAAGACGGCAACTACAAAAGCAATTTGCCCGACTTCATGGTCTTTCTGGACTGGAAAGAACTCCCTTGGCATTGGGGCTTGTCTGACAGCTTTGCCGCCACCTTGGTGTTGGTGCTGCTGGTGCCTGCGGTGATCGCCGGGGTGTTTGGGTTCTTTGCCTTTCGCTCGCGCATCAAGGGGGTGTATTTCTCCATCATCACGCAGGCCATGACTTACGCGGCCTTGCTGCTGTTTTTCCGCAATGAAACCGGTTTTGGTGGCAACAATGGCTTCACCGATTTCAAACGCATCCTGGGCATGCCCATCGCCACACCGGGCATGCGCATGACCTTGTTTGTGATCACGGGGCTGACGCTGCTGGGCTTTTTCCTGTTTGCACGCTGGCTGGTCACCAGCAAATACGGTCGCGTGCTGCAGGCCATCCGCGATGCCGAAAGCCGCGTCATGTTCTCGGGCTATTCGCCGCTGCCCTACAAGCTCAGCATTTGGGTGATCTCGGCCATCATGTGTGGCGTTGCCGGTGCGCTGTATGTGCCGCAAGTGGGCATCATCAACCCGGGCGAGATGAGTGCGGCCAACTCGATCGAAATCGCGGTGTGGGCCGCTGTGGGGGGCCGTGGCACTTTGATCGGTCCCATCGTGGGCGCCTTTTTGGTCAACGGTGCCAAAAGCTGGCTGACGGTGACGGCACCCGAGTTTTGGTTGTACTTCCTCGGGGCCTTGTTCATCGCCGTCACCTTGTACCTGCCACAAGGGGTGGTGGGTTTGGTGGCCAAATTCAAAGCCAGGAAAGGCGGTGCAGCATGACGCCCGATTTGTTGAAAAAAGGTGCACAGCGCGTGGCGGAACACGCCAGACATGTGGTGGAGTCCACCGAGTCCGGTGGCCGAAGTGCGGGCTACGGCCGTGTGGTGCAAGACGCCACACAAGTGGATGTGACCCACGGCCGCATTCTGTACCTGGAAGATGTGAGCGTGAGCTTTGACGGCTTCAAGGCCATCAACCGCTTGTCTCTTGACATTGCACCGGGCGAGCTGCGCTGCATCATAGGCCCCAATGGCGCGGGCAAGACCACCATGATGGACATCATCACCGGCAAGACCCGGCCTGATGAAGGCCGGGTTTTCTTTGGCAGCACCATCGATCTGCTGCGTCACAACGAGCCACAGATCGCGCAGCTGGGCATTGGTCGAAAGTTTCAAAAACCCACGGTGTTCGAGCAGCTCACGGTGTTTGAAAACCTTGAACTCGCACTCAAGACGAACAAGGGCGTCAAAGCCTCGATGTTCTTCAAGCTCGACTCGGCCCAGCAGGGCCGCCTGGCCGAAGTGCTGCACACGATCCATCTGGCCGACAGCGTGGGCAAGCAGGCGGGCTTGCTGAGCCACGGCCAAAAGCAGTGGCTGGAGATCGGCATGCTGCTCATGCAAGACCCCAAGCTGCTCTTGCTGGATGAACCCGTGGCCGGCATGACCGACCACGAAACCGAACGCACGGCTGAATTGTTTCTGAACCTCAAGGGCAAGCATTCGCTGATGGTGGTGGAACACGACATGAGTTTCATCCGAACCATTTCTGACATCGTCACCGTGCTGTGCGATGGCGCGGTACTGGCTCAGGGCACGCTTGACCAGGTGCAGGCCGACGAGCGTGTGATTGAAGTTTATTTGGGGCGCTGACCATGCTTGAAGTCAAAAATATTCACCAGTACTACGGCGGCTCGCACATCCTGCGCGACGTGAGTCTGAGCGCCGCCCAGGGCCGCGTGACGGTGCTGCTGGGGCGCAACGGCGTGGGCAAGACCACGCTGCTCAAAAGCCTGATGGGCCTGGTGCCCATCAAGAGCGGCAGCGTCACGCTGGCAGGGCAAAACATCAGCCAAGCCAAACCCTACGAACGCGCTGCGGCAGGCATTGGCTATGTGCCCCAAGGCCGCGAAATCTTTGCCCGCCTCACGGTCGAAGACAACCTGCGCATGGGCCTGGCCACACAACCCGGCGGCACGCCCATCCCGCCTGAGCTGTTTCAACTCTTTCCGGTGCTCAAGCAGATGCTGCACCGTCGAGGCGGTGACCTGTCAGGCGGGCAGCAGCAACAGCTGGCCATTGCACGGGCGCTGGCCGCCAAGCCGCGCCTCTTGATATTGGACGAACCCACCGAAGGCATCCAGCCCAGCATCATCAAAGACATTGGCCGCGTGATCCGCCAACTGGCCGACGTGGGCCTGCAAGGCCAGCGCATGGCCATCTTGCTGTGCGAGCAGTACTACGACTTCGCCGAAGAACTGGCCGACGACTACCTGGTCATGGAGCGTGGCGAGGTTATCGCCAGCGGGCCGGGCAGCGAGATGAAGGAAAAGAACATTCAGCAGTTGGTGGCGATTTGAGGGGGGCGACGCCTTATTGCTCTGAAATGGGTGACTGATATGCAGCGGTTGCCGTCTTCCGCAGCAGGTCGCCAGATTCACAGTCATGGACAATAAGCGTCCATCGGCTTGCTTGGCGTCCGACCAGCAGCGATTACCGCCGTCGGGGCTGAAGCAACAACCCTGTGCTTCTCGATGGCGGCCACGACAACGATCACCCGAGCGGGCCAGTATCCGTCGAGTACAGCGTTAGACCAATGACGCACCGAAAGAATGATTCCATGTCAAACGCAGATGTGAGCGAAACAGCAATCCTCGAAGAGCTCCCCAACATCATTGCTTGGTTGTCGGAGCTTGGGCTTCCATCGACGAATTGCAGGTACGCCCGCTACGAACGGATCATTAATGAGTTCTACAAAGAGCACCCCCATGCGCGCGTTGACGGAGGTCAGCAAGCGTTCAGAGAACTGAGTCTCGCGTACAGCGAGTGCATCTACATTTACGTTGTCTACACCAGCTTTAAGAAGCTAAGGGATGCTGGCCTGATTGAAAGGCTGTCGAAGGTTGTCACAGGGCGTGATGTGCCCAAAGTTGACGAGGCTGGGCAGTCCCGAGACTTCGTGTTCGAGCTGCTTGTGGCCGCGCGCTTTCATCAAGCGGGATACACCATTGATTTCGGCCAAAAGACGGATGTCGTCGCTCATCGCGATGGCATCACGGTCCGCGTAGAGTGCAAGCGGATCACATCTGAGAAAAAGCTTCAAGAACGTGTTGACAAGGCAGCTTCCCAGCTGGCCGAAGCAAAAGCGATCGACGGCGAGAAGGTGATCGGCCTAATATACGTAGATGTCTCAGGCTGCATCGTCGAAGAGGTGAGGGTTGAGGTCGTCACTCGACAACAGGCAGCCGACGAACTAAACAAGGCGCTGAGAACATTTCTCAAGAAAAACATGATGGAACTTGAGGCGCTGAACACAAAGCATCTGGACTTATCCCACGGCACATGTCTAACAGCCACTTTGCCGATCTGGACGCACGACTTCACCATGCATGCAGTCTCTGCAACCGAAGTCAGGGCGGCCGAAGCATTGTCCGACGAGAAATTCGACGAGCTTCGGCGCGCGCTGGAAGGTTTCGACCGGAATTTGAAGGGAATATTCAACCCTAAAGACGTCAAAGAGCAATGAAGGCTAACGGGTCTAGTGTTGCTTCCGCTTTGCATCAGCATAGGTCTGTCGTAGCGGTCGAGCGACCGGTTTCGGGTGTGCAGCTGCCGACCAGGGCCAGCTGCGCTCAATGAACAGTTTCCATGGTGGCCTCTGCTCAAGCGGCAGCACGCGAATGACTCAGATAAGCCTAGAGCTGTCAGCGCAGTAACGACTTTAAAGGTCGGCTGCAGGCTCACCGCAGCTAACGCTGCAAACTTGGCAAGGAGTCGACGCTTATTTGCGCGGCTGATGCGCGGCAACGCGTCAATTACTGCGCTGTGTCGACCCAGTTCTCTGCTTCCAGCGCAGGCACCCGTGCGAACTCTCCCATGTTGTTGGTCACCAGCACCAGGCCTTCGCTGCGGGCGTGCGCTGCAATGTGCATGTCGTTCACGCCGATAGGCTGGCCGAGTTTTTCCAGGGCGGCGCGAATGGCACCGTAATGCTGCGCGGCCTTGGGGCCATAGGGCAGAACTTCCAGGCGACTGCAAAAGTCCTCGATGGCGGCCAGGTTCTCGCTCACGCGGCTGCTTTTTTCGGCGCCGTGCATGAGTTCGGCGAGGGTGATGGAGGAAATGGCCATGCGGCTGGCGTTGGCGTTGAAGGTGGAAAGCACCTCGACAGGTCGCCGCTTCAACACGTAGATGACGATGTTGGTGTCCAGCAGGTAACGCAGCATCAGAGTGCCTCCCGCTCCGGCTGGTGCTGGCTGGCGCGCTCGTGCAGAAAGTCGTCACTGACCGTGGGGCCACCCAGAAAGAAGCTGTCCCAAGTTTGGCCCAAGGGGGTGATGATGCGCTCGTGGCCTTTGACGCGTATCTCTACCTTTTGGACACCCTCGGGCAGACGCACGTCCAAAGGCAGACGAACGGCCTGGGTACGGTTGTTGACGAAAACAGTGCCGATGGACATGGCGACCCCTTAAGAAAAAGTATATAGCAAGTGTATATGGCGGGTCTGCGACAGTCAATTGGGCTTTTCACAAAGAGCGCAGTTCCGTCGCAGCACACGCTTGACGAGCTCAACGGATGGTCAATGTCCGCTTTGAAAAACCTGCCTCCGTCCGGCCTCGGGTTGAACCGTCAAGGATTCCTTGACGGTTGCTTTTCCATGTTCTGTAGAGGAGGCCGTTACAAATTCCACAGCCTCGGCACATTCCCAGGCAAGCCCCACAGCACCTGCCGCCAAGCCGCCCACACGGGCCGCAACAGCTGCATGGCTGGTTCCACCACCGGGGCCAGCACGCGCAGCACAATCACTTGCGGGTGCGGTTGCGTGGCCCCCGCCTGCAGGCGCAGGGGGCTGGCTTCCAGCGCAGCGCGTGCAGCTTCCAGCGCAGCTTCGGCGCGGTCGGGCGCGATGGCGCTGCCCGCTGCAAACACCAGCGTGGCCATGCAGCGCTGGCCAGCCAGGCCCAGGGGCCCGTTCATCAGGCGCTCGTCCTGGGCGTCCACCGTGCCACGCTCCAGCCAGACGCCCGGGATTTCCAGATGCTGCGCGAAGCGACCCGCTGCAAAGGGCTGCTGTGCGTGGGGCAGGCCCAGTGCGGTGATGTCCCAGGTCATGAGTTCTGCCGTGGGGGCCAGTTCAAAGCGGGCCAGATTGAGCGCGTCGCAGCCGCTGTAGGCCAGCGCTTCGAGTGGCAGCCACTCCAGCCGTGCGCCATCTTCCACGCGGGCATGCACCTGCTGGGTGGCCAGGCCCGCTTCGCTTCTGTAAAAGCGGGTGGCACCGGGCGTGGTGACCAGGCCGTGTGCGCCTGCACCCACGGTGACTTGCATGTCCAGCGTGTCGCCACCCACCAGGCCGCTGGGCGGGTGCACCAGCACGTTGTGGCAGATGGCATCCCCTTCAGGGTAGAGACTTTGCAGGATGCGCAAAGGCCCATCGTGCGAAAAGCGGGCCACACTGCGGTCGGCCTCCAGGCGGTAGTCAAGGTTCAGTCGGGCGATCCAGCTCATGCTCTGTGGTGTGTTGGCAAGGGAGGGCAGCAGGCGTCACGCTGACCCCCACTTTGAGGGTGTGGGATTGTCCGCCCCGCAGCACGCCACGCAGCGGGGACACGTCGGCAAAGTCGCGGCCCCAGGCCACGACCACATAGTCTTCGCCAGGTGCACCAAAGCCCTGGCGATTGTTGGTCGGGTCCAAATCGAGCCAGCCACCGCAGGCGCTGCTGGCCAGCTCGGGCAAGTACACCGAGGCCCAGGCGTGCGAGGCGTCAGCACCCACTAGCCGTTCCTGGCCTTCGGGCGGTTGGGTGAGCAAGTAGCCGCTGACGTAGCGCGCAGCCAGACCCAGCGAGCGCAGGCAGGCAATCAGGATGTGGGCGAAGTCCTGGCAGACGCCTTGGCGGGTCTGCAGTGCTTCGAGTGCCGGGGTGTGGATGTCGGTGCTTTGGCTGGCGTAGGTGAAATCCTGGTGGATTTTTTGCATCAAAGCGGTGGCGGCGGCCTGCAGCGGTCGACCTGGGGTGAACGCGCTTTGGGCATAGGCCGCAAAGGCATCGTTGAGCGGGGCATGGCGCGAGCCGAAGACAAAGCAAGTTTGCGGGTCAGCCGCCTGGCTGGCGTGGTAGCGGAAATGGGCGCACACCGCTTCCCAGGCTTGTGTGCCGAGCAGCTCAGGTGGAGGGCTGGTGATGACTTCGCTGCAAGCGCGCACATGCAGGCGCTCATGCGTTTGCGCCAGGTCCCAGTAAGTGGGTTGGTTGCCAAAGGCATCGGTGCGTGTGGACAGCCGGGGCGGTGTCGGGTCAATCACCAGTGCGTGACTCAACAACTTCTGACAAGCGGTCTCGCGCGGGCGCAGGCAGGCGATGTGGTGCGCCGTTTCGACCGCCGGGCTGTAGTCGTAGAGGGTGTCGTGCAGTACGGTCAGTCGCATGGGATCTCAGGCACTCACGTTGTGCGCGGCGGCTTCGCTGTGGGTAAAGAACAGAATGGACAAGCCGTCAGACACCTGACGCGCCATTTGCTGGTATTGGCTCAGCAGCGCCAGCAAGGCATCGGGTGTGCGAGTTTGCAGAGGCCACAGGCTCTCGGCGTTGGCCTGCAGCACTTCGGGGCCAGGCAGCAGTGCGGCCAGTGCACGGGTGGCGCCTTCAGCCAGGTGTTCCATCCGCAGCAGCCGTGACTGCAGGGTTTTGGCCACCCAGGACAGGGCGCGGGGGTTGTCAGGGTTGCTCACCAGCAAGTCCACCAGCGCCTGTGGGGTCCGGCTTTGCTGGAACTGGGCATGAAAACTGATGGTGCTGTCAAACAGTTTGAGCACCGCGTCAAAGCCGGCTTGCTCATGCAGCAGTCCGCAGTCGATGGCCTGCTGCATGGCACCCGCCAGAAAATCGAGCCGCTCAATGTGCCGCCCAATCGACAGCAAACGCCAGCCGTCATCCCGGCTCATGCGGTCGGTTTGCGCACCTGTCAGGGCCGCCATGCGCTGACTGGTTTCAAGCAGGCATTGTCTGGCCAGCGGTGTACTGGTGCGCGCCGGATCAGGGCTTGCGGCGGCCCAGAAAGCCGAATGGGTCTGTTCCAGCATCTGCCAGTGTTCGGGTGAGAGGCGATCGCGCACCGTGGCGGCGGACGAGACCAGCGAACGCAGGTTGTAGCCCACGCTGGTGGTGTGTTGGGTGTCCCACAAACTGGCCACCAGCAAGCGCTCGAACACCCGATGCGATTGCTGCGCCGCAGGGGCCGAGTGGGGCACCAGGCCTTGCTGTTGGCTCATGGTGTTGATCCATTGAAGCAGGCGTTGGTTGCTTTGGTCTTCGCTGTTGAACACATCCAGGCTCAGGCGTGCCAGGCGCAAGGCGTTTTCGGTGCGCTCGGTGTAGCGACCCATCCAGAACAGGTTTTCTGCAGCACGGCTGGTGACCAGCCGCTGGCGTTGTGGCGGCAGCGGTGCGCGGGCGCTGTCCAGCAGGCTCGATGTGTCCACCGCGGCGTGGGTGCTGGCTTGCACCCACACATCGGCGCTGCTGCCACCGCGCTGCATGGAGGCAATGCCCTCTGGCGTGCCCAAACGGGCCAGGCCACCGGGCAGCACTTGCCATTGGCCATGTTCGTCGGTGATGGCAAACACCCGAAGGATGACGGGGCGCGTTTCCAGGCTGCCGGGCGCGCCGGGTTCACAGGCCTGTGCTTGCCACACGGGCAGATGCGACAGGGGCAGCCAGGACTGCACGGTGTGCGCTTCGGGATCGCGCAGGATGCGGTGGGCCCATTCCTCGCGTTCGAGCTCGCTCATGTGGCGACCGGACAGGGGTTCGAAGCCCTGACGCGAGCCCTCGCTCGGGTAGGTGGGCTTGACCACGCCTTCGTCCAGTTGCCGCAGGGCTTCGGTTTGTACCGAGGTTTCGCCGCACCACCAGCTGGGGATGGCGGGCAGTTGCAGCTCTTCGCCCAGGATGTCTTTGGCCAGGGCGGGCATGAAGCCCAGCAGCGCGTTCGATTCGAGAAAGCCTGAACCCGGGCTGTTGGCCACCAGCAGCTGGCCACTGCGCACGGCCTGCAGCAGGCCAGGCACGCCCAGCCTGGAGTCTGCCCGCAATTCCAGCGGGTCCAACCAGTTGTCGTCGACCCTTTTAAGCAGGCCGTGCACGCGCTGCAGGCCTTGCAGGGTTTTGAGGTAAAGCTTTTCGTCGCGCACCGTGAGGTCGTCGGCTTGCACCAGCGTCAGCCCCAGGTAGCGCGCCAGATAAGCGTGTTCGAAATGGGTTTCGTTGTAAGGGCCCGGGGTGAGCAGGGCGATATGCGGCGGCGCGTCGCCGTCCCGGGGGCAGCGGGCCTTGAGGCCGTTGACCAGAGACTGGTAGGTGGCGGCCA
>Ga0228702_1001640_pt1 | contig 13854 bp, 12 predicted proteins | sample McNCre217_Aug_MG_2_FD_178018 | JGI IMG/M metagenome (GOLD analysis project Ga0228702, IMG submission 178018) | Freshwater microbial communities from McNutts Creek, Athens, Georgia, United States - 20-17_Aug_MG | ecosystem: Environmental > Aquatic > Freshwater > Creek | place: USA: Georgia... | reverse complement strand
GCGTTGAAACTGATGCCGTCAAAAACCTCGGCCGCTTGAGCGTTTAGCGCCGGGTCACTCCAGGTGTCAACCAGATACACATAGTCACCGACCGGTCCGCACACCCGCTGCAACTGCTCGAGCACCTTATATTCGAACGCCTCGAGAGTCAGGGTGATGCCACGCGAACGCCAATCGATCTCATTCAATTTGCGAGCCAGGATGGCGGCGATCGGCACACCCTTGGCCGCAAAATATCCGCCGTGCTTCACTTCAAGGATGAGGTGTTTGCCGACTACGAAGTCGGCGGTCAAAAGTTCGTCTACGGTTGGCAACTCAAACTGACCATCAAACTTGGCACTGCCAGGGCGCAGCTCCGGCAATCTTTCAACCGCACGCAGAGTCTTCAATTCGGCAAGAGTGAAGTCCTCGCAGAACCAGTCCTCGCGTTCTTCTTGCCAACCGACCACACCCATCCGCTTTAGGTGAGCAAATTCGGGGCGCTCGGCAACATCCGTGGTGGTCGACAAATAGTTGTCGTGACGAATAATCAGTTCGCCATCGGCGGTCGGCAGCAGATCGCACTCGATTGCATCGGAACCCTGCTCGAAGGCCAGAGCAAAAGCCTCGAGCGTGTTCTCCGGACGATAGCCAGAAGCGCCCCGATGGCCGAAGACAAGGGGACGCTTTTGGTTTAGGTCAAACATTGGGCGATTATTCCCACTCGATGGTGCCAGGTGGCTTCGAGGTGACGTCGAGCACGACGCGGTTCACACCCTCGACCTCGTTGGTGATTCGGTTCGAAATCTTGGCAAGCACGTCATAAGGCACGCGAGTCCAGTCGGCGGTCATTGCATCCTCGGATGAAACCGGGCGCAACACGATCGGGTGGCCGTAGGTGCGGCCATCACCCTGAACACCAACCGAGCGAACGTCGGCCAGAAGCACAACTGGGCACTGCCAGATTTCTGAGTCAAGGCCGGCTGCGGTTAGCTCGGCACGAACGATTGCGTCTGCCTTGCGAAGCAGGTCAAGACGGTCCTTGGTGATTTCACCAACGATGCGAATGCCGAGACCTGGGCCTGGGAAAGGCTGTCGCTGAACGATCTCGGCCGGCAAACCAAGCTCGGCACCGATCGCGCGCACTTCATCCTTGAACAGGGTGCGAAGCGGCTCAACTAGCTCGAACTCGATGTCGTCAGGCAAACCGCCAACGTTGTGGTGGCTCTTGATGCCGGCGGTTGCGCCACCACCAGATTCAACAACGTCTGGATAAAGGGTGCCCTGAACCAAGAACTTGATCGGGCGGTTGTCAGCCTTCGATTCTTCGTAGAGTGCGGCCTGAGCTTCTTCAAAGGTGCGGATGAACTCGCGGCCGATGATCTTGCGCTTGGTCTCAGGGTCGCTGACACCGGCAAGAGCGTTCAAGAACTTCTCTTCGACGTTGACGGTGACCAGGCGAATTCCGGTAGCGGCAACATAGTCGCGCTCAACCTGCTCGGCTTCATCCTGGCGAAGCAAACCGTGGTTCACGAACACGCAGACCAGCTGGTCGCCGACAGCCTTGTGCACGAGAGCCGCAGCAACCGCAGAGTCCACGCCACCAGAGAGTCCACAGATCACTCGAGCGTCACCAACCTGGGCGCGAATCTTTTCGACCTGCTCGGCAATGACGTTGCCCGAGTTCCAGTCGGCCGGGATGCCAGCGGCATTGTGCAAGAAGTTAGTTAGAACGTTCTGGCCAAACTCAGAGTGCTTGACCTCTGGGTGCCACTGCACGCCATAGATCTTCTTCTCGTGGTTTGCGAACGCGGCAACCGGGGTGATTTCGGTGGTGGCCAAAACTTCGAAGCCGGCAGGGGCCTTGGTGACCTGGTCGCCGTGGCTCATCCAGCAAATCTGCGATGCAGGCTGACCCTCAAGAATCTCGCCGCCGGCCTTCACGGTCAGTGCGGTCGCACCATATTCACGGATGCCGGTTGGCTCGACGGTGCCGCCGAGTGCGTTGGCAAGAGTCTGGAACCCATAGCAAATGCCGAGAACTGGAACGCCGAGTTCAAGGATGGCTGGGTCCAGCTGAGGCGAACCTGCGTCATAAACCGATGATGGACCGCCCGAAAGGATGATGGCCAACGGGTTCTTGGCGGCAACCTCGGCTGCGGTCACATTGTGGTGCACGATCTCTGAATAGACCGAAGCCTCACGCACGCGACGAGCGATTAGCTGCGCATACTGTGCGCCGAAGTCGACGACTAGAACCGGGCGGGCGTTAGTTGATTGGGTCATTAGACAACCTTCTTCAGATCGGCTTCGGCAACCTTGGCGAAGTGGTGTTCGGTAAAGAATGAAAGCAGAGGAATCACGCCACCGAGGGCGATCAAAAGGAAGCGGCCAAAGCTCCAACGCATCAGCGTCCAGAGACGGAAGTCACCGAATAGGTAGGCAACGTATAGCCAACCGTGAATGATGAGTGAGACCGAAGTTAGGTCAAGACCCGAGGTTGGCAGACCAACCTTGTCGCCGGCGGCATCCACCGAATAATAGGCAAGCTGCAGGAACGCATCCGGGCCGGCCAACCAAAGATCGGCGTGAAGGCTCAAACGAATGCCCCACAAGACCATGATCACGAGCAAGAAAATGCCGGTGATATAAGAGGTTGCCTTGAAGTACTTCAAGACGCCACGAATAGTGGTCACCTGGTCGTTTTGTGGGGTCGAAGTCATTGGTCTAGTTTACCTTTTGTCGGTTGCCGATTCGGCGGCTTCGGCCGCGAGACGAATCATCTCGTCCTTGACCAGGCGCCACCAAAGGAACACCGCGAAACCGGCGAACAGAGTCCATTCCAAGAAATAGAAGGCGCTCAACCAGTTGATCTTCTCGGCGTCGCGATAGGTCACCTGAATCGGTTTCAATTCGCCGGTCATTAGTCCAAAACTGGTTTGCTCTTCGCATGCGCAAAGTGCCAGATATTCGTGCGCCGACTTGATGGCAACCTCTGGCGAATAGAGGTTGATCAGTTGGGCCAGCGAAACCGAGTGCAGCAAGTATGGCTTGGCAGCGTCAACCGGTTGCGGGCCTTCAGGTGGCAACGGATAGCCCGAAACCGGCAGGAACGCCTCGGCCTGCATCGACTGCATTAGCTGAGTTCTCAGAGCCTCTGCCGTTTCCAACTTCTCGGTCCAGCCAAGAGCGAGCGTGGTGCTGGCCAGCTTCTCATCCTTGGCGTTTGAGATGAGCCAATAACCGGTGATGCCGTTCTGCAGGCGACCGTCAACGATATAGACGTGCTGCGTGTCGAGCATTAGCTTCTTCTCGACCAAGGCCAGCGAAGAATTTTCGGTGTTGGTCTTCGGGTCATCCTTGGTGAAGGCACGATCGAGCTGCCACTGACCGAGGCCGGCAAAAATCGCGGCGACCATGAGCGAAAGCAACAAAGCCCCAATCCACTTCGGGCGGGTTGCCACCCTGAAGAAGGTCGGGGCCTTGTTAGACATCTATTAGGTCAGGCGACTAAGCGTGATATGGAGCAACCACGACGTCGACGCGCTGGAACTCCTTGACGTCGGAGTAACCCGTGGTTGCCATCGCACGGCGAAGAGCGCCCATTAGGTTGGTGGTGCCATCGGCCGAAGATGATGGGCCAAGCAGAATCTCTTCGAGGCTGCCCGAGGTGCCGACCTCAACCTTGTGACCGCGAGGCAACTCGGCGTGGAACGCCTCTTGACCCCAGTGTGAACCGTGACCAGGAGCCTCGGTTGCGCGTGCAAGAACTGAACCGAGCATGACCGCGTCGGCGCCACAAGAAATCGCCTTGACGATGTCACCCGAGGTTCCCAAACCGCCATCGGCGATCACGTGAACATAGCGGCCGCCAGACTCATCCATGTAGTCGCGGCGAGCGCCGGCCACATCGGCAACTGCGGTTGCCATCGGAGCGTGAATGCCAAGCACCTTGCGAGTGGTTGAAGCAGCGCCGCCACCGAAACCAACAAGAACACCGGCGGCACCGGTGCGCATTAGGTGAAGTGCTGCGGTGTAGGTTGCTGCGCCACCGACGATGACTGGAACATCTAGCTTGTAGATGAATTCCTTGAGGTTCAACGGCTCGTGGCTGCGTGAAACGTGCTCTGCAGAAACGGTGGTTCCGCGAATCACGAACAGGTCAACGCCGGCCTTGATCACGGTGTCGCTGAACTCGGCTGCACGCTGCGGCGAAAGCGCACCGGCAACGGTCACACCGGCGGCACGAATCTGTGCGATGCGGTCACGGATTAGCTCGGCCTTGATTGGCTCTGCATAGATTTGCTGCATGCGGCGAGTTGCCTGAGCCGGTGAAAGCTTGGCGATCTCGGCTAGCTGCTGGCTTGGGTCTTCATAGCGAGTCCAAAGACCCTCTAGATCGAGAACACCAAGGCCACCGAGCTTGCCAATCTCAACTGCGGTCTCAGGTGAAACCACAGAGTCCATCGGCGCACCAAGCACTGGCAGCTCGAAGTTATAAGCGTCGATCTTCCAAGCGGTTGAAACATCCTTTGGGTCGCGGGTGCGACGGCTTGGCACGATGGCGATGTCGTCGAATGCCCAGGCACGATTGCCGCGCTTGCCGCGACCGATTTCGATTTCACTCATGTGATTTAGTCCCCTAGCTCGCGCTTAGCGAGTTCCATAGTTGGGTGCTTCGACAGTCATCTGAATGTCGTGCGGGTGGCTTTCCTTCAGACCGGCCGCGGTGATGCGAACGAACTTGCCGCGAGCCTGAAGCTCATGGATGTTCTCTGCGCCGACATAACCCATCGAGGCACGAAGGCCACCGATTAGCTGGTGAGTAACCGAAGCAACTGACCCGCGGTAAGCGACGCGACCTTCGATGCCCTCAGGAACGAGCTTGTCTTCACGAAGCACGTCATCCTGGAAGTAACGGTCCTTTGAGTAGCTCTTGGCCTGGCCGCGTGACTGCATTGCGCCCAATGAACCCATGCCGCGGTATGTCTTGTACTGCTTTCCACCAACGAAGGTGATGTCGCCAGGAGCCTCATCGGTTCCGGCGAGAAGTGAGCCGAGCATTACGGCGTTCGCACCGGCAACCAGGGCCTTCGCGATGTCGCCCGAGTACTGCAGACCACCATCGGCGATGATAGGCACACCGGCAGGCTTGCCAGCAAGTGAAGCTTCATAAACAGCGGTGACCTGTGGCACACCGACACCGGCAACCACGCGAGTGGTGCAGATTGAGCCTGGGCCAACACCGACCTTGACCGCGTCGGCACCCGCATCGATTAGCGCCTGAGCGCCAGCGCGAGTTGCCACGTTGCCACCCATGATGTCTACGTGCTTGGCGAATGGCTCAGCCTTTAGCTTCGCGATCATCTCGAGCACGGCACGGTTGTGACCGTGAGCGGTGTCAACAATAAGAAGGTCTACGCCAGACTCGACCAGAGCCATTGAACGCTCCCAAGCGTCCTGACCAACACCAACCGCAGCGGCAACCAATAGGCGGCCGTTTGCATCCTTTGATGCCAGTGGGTACTTCTCAGACTTGTCGAAGTCCTTGACTGTGATCAGACCCTTGAGCTTGTTGTTGCCATCGATGAGAGGCAACTTCTCGATGCGGTGCTGAGCAAAAATCGCAATCGCTTCATCCGGGTTGATGCCATAAGGCGCGGTGATAAGCGGCATTGGGGTCATGACGTCTTTGACCAGGGTGGTGGTGCGCTGCACATCTAGAACGAAGCGCATGTCGCGGTTGGTCACGATGCCGAGCAGGCGACCATCCTCGTCAACAACTGGCAGACCAGAAACGCGGTAACGACCACACAGGTCGTCGACTTCTTGGATGGTGGCGAACGGGTTGGTGGTCACCGGGTGGGTGATCATGCCGGCCTCTGAACGCTTGACTAGGTCAACCTCGCTGGCCTGAGCCTCGAGCGAAAGGTTGCGGTGCAGAACGCCGATGCCACCCTGGCGAGCCATGGCAATCGCCATCCGTGCCTCAGTGACGGTGTCCATCGCAGAAGACAACAACGGAACGTTGATCTCGATGCGCTTGGTGATTTTGGTCTTGGTGGTCACGCCTGAAGGCATGATGTCTGATTCGCCTGGAAGGAGAAGGACGTCGTCATAAGTAAGGCCAACAAAGCCGAATGGATCGTGTTCAGTCATTTTGCAATTCTACCCTCTAGCAAGCCCCATAAATAAGGGGATGGGGTTGCCGACCGGACTCATTCGAAATCTGAACGAAACACAAGCCAAATAGGCTCATCACAAAGCAGTAAAAATTAGAACTTTTGATGAATCCAGAATGAAAACTGGGGTAATCTCATCTGTTGATACTGCAAAGGCGCGACTTGCGCGCCGTGCCATAAAACGGAGGTTGGTTTGAGCCAGCTAAACATCAGAGCGGGTCGCAAAGCCGGGGTATTCCTTGGCCTAGTTGCGATGCTGTTCGCAATCCTTTTCGCAGGAGCACCGGCGCAAGCCGCTGACGACCCTTCGACCTACGCGTATACGATCGCGGGAACTTTGCTAAACAACGAAGAACCCGTTGTTGGCGTGACCGTCACCGCGTCTCTTGATTCATTCAAGGCGTCTGTTAAGTCGGATGACTCAGGAGCTTGGCTGATCATGGTCCCAAAGCAGGGCATCTATGACGTCTCGGTGGACAAGTCATCGCTCCCCGCAGGAGTTTCGCTAACAAACGCTGGTGGCGAAAAGATGCAAGCCGATTTGACTCAGACCGACTTCGCAGCAGTGTTGTTCTCTTTCGGAAAGTCGACCGTTGAGACTCAGAGCTTTGCTGATCAGCTGCTCGTTCGCGTCTGGGCAGGCTTAGTCTTTGGACTTTTGCTTGCAATGGCCGCAATTGGCATCTCGCTGATTTTCGGCACTACCGGCCTAAACAACTTTGCGCACGGCGAAATGGTGACAACCGGTGCTCTATTTGTCTGGTTCTTCCACGTCGTGGTGAACCTCGACATCTTGATTTCTGCCGTGATTGCCATTGCTCTCACCACTATTTTTGGTTGGGTGCAGGACGCGGGGCTTTGGAAGCCTCTGCGTAAGCGTCGAATGGGTCTAAACCAAATGATGATCGTTTCGATTGGTTTCTCTATCGTCGCCCGATACATTTTGCTTCTATTCTTCGGTGGTGACACCAAAGACATCGGCGGCGCAGGAAACATCATTCAGCTTGGCCCGATTTTCACCAGCGATATTGCGTTGATCAGCATGGCTATTTGCATCCTTTCGCTGGTTGGTGTCGCTCTCTTCCTCACTCGAACTCGTTTGGGCAAGGCAACTCGCGCAGTTAGCGACAACCCATCACTAGCAGCTGCTACCGGCATCGACGTCGAGCGCATCATCCGAATCGTTTGGATCGTTGCCTCGGCACTAACCGGTCTTGCCGGCGTGCTTTACGGTCTGCAGTTCCAAGCGACTTGGTTGACTGGATTCGACATCTTGCTGCTTTTGTTTGCAGCAGTAACCTTGGGTGGCCTTGGTACCGCACTCGGAGCAACAGTGGGTGCTCTAATCATCGGCATGATCGTTGAGGTTTCAAGCCTCTTCATCGCGAATGAATTGAAATATGCGGCTGCTCTTGTGATTTTGATTGTCATCTTGATCGTTCGCCCGCAAGGCGTCCTCGGCAAGAAGCAAAGAATCGGTTAAGGAGATAAATCATGGATTGGCTAAATGCTCTTAACCTCACTTTCGGTGAGTTCATCGGCGCCTACACGGCGGCTTATGTTCTTTGTGCCCTAGGTCTCGCTGTTCACTTTGGCTTTACCGGCCTCCTGAACTTCGGCCAGGCTGCCTTCGCTGCACTTGGCGCCTATGGTTACTCGGTCGCGACACTCTCGTTCGGTTGGCCTTGGTGGTCTTCGGTGTTATTCGGTCTTCTCTGCTCGGCAGCCTTCGCCGTCTTGCTAGGAATCCCGACTCTTCGCCTAAGAGCCGACTACTTGGCTATCGTCACGATTGCAGCGGCGCAAGCTTTTAAGTTCGCAGTTTCTGCCTCAATCTTCGAGGATGTAACAGGTGGCGCGAATGGCTTGAGCCAGTTCGGTGAAGACTTCTACTCTCTGAACCCGATTCCAAAGGGTCGCTATGATTTCGGCGTGTTTGCATTGAGCGAAAACGAGTTGTTCATCCGCATTGTGGCATGGACACTTATCGCTGTGGTTGCCGTATTCCTCTTCTTCTTGACTCGCAGCCCTTGGGGTCGTGTATTGAAGGGAATTCGCGAGGATGAGGACGCTGTTCGCTCGTTGGGCAAAAACGTATTCTCATACAAACTTCAGTCGATGATTATTGGTGGTTCGATTGCAAGCCTTGGCGGCATGGTGTTTGTGATGTCGTCACAAACCAACCAGCCTTCAAACTGGGGTACAAACTTCACTTTCATGCTGTGGACGATTCTTTTGCTCGGTGGCGCGGCCACCATCCTGGGTCCGATCATCGGAGGCATGGTCTTCTTCGGATTGCTTATGTTCCTGCAGAGCATCATGGAGGGCCTCGTCAACATGGGGTGGCTTCCATTCCTGGACATCGCACAAGTTGGTCAAATTCGATTCCTGCTTGTTGGTGTCGCTCTAATGGTTCTAGTTATCTTCCGCCCTCAGGGTATCTTCGGAAACAAGAAGGAGCTGCAGTTCAATGGCTAATCAGATTTCAATCGGCGAACCAGCACCGGGCTGCAAGAAGGTCAATCCGATTCTTGTAGCGGACAACGTGACACGTGTCTTCGGCGGCCTCACAGCCGTTAATGTCGCTCACATGGAAATTCCACGCGGCATGATCACCGCTCTTATCGGTCCTAACGGTGCCGGTAAGACCACGATGTTCAACCTATTGACCGGTTTCGACAAGCCAAACACCGGTGAGTGGACCTTTGACGGTAAGAACCTAGCGGGCGTTAGCTCGTTCAAGGTTGCTCGCATGGGCATGATTCGCACTTTCCAGTTGACCAAGGCCCTGAGCCTGCTGACTGTGATTGACAACATGCGTCTAGGCGACCAGGAGAATCCTGGGGAAAGCTTCTTGAAGTCGTTCATTCGACCAGCTTGGAAGAAGCACGAAGCCAAGATCACCGCAAAGGCCGATGACCTACTTAAGCGCTTCAAGCTCGATGCCAAGCGCGAAGACTATGCTGCTGCCCTATCAGGCGGCCAGCGCAAGTTGCTCGAAATGGCTCGCGCACTCATGAGCGACCCGAAGTTGGTCATGCTTGACGAGCCAATGGCTGGCGTCAACCCGGCGCTTACTCAGAGCCTTCTTGAGCACATCAAGGGTTTGAAGGAGAACGGCACTACCGTGCTGTTCGTCGAACACGATATGCACATGGTTCGTCACATCTCTGACTGGGTCATCGTTATGGCAGAGGGCAAGGTTGTGGCTGAGGGCCCACCGGCCGACGTGATGAAGAACCCAGCCGTTATTGACGCCTACCTTGGTGCACACGCAAACAGCGACCTTGGAGACATCGAGATCAACTCTGCTGCAAAGGAAACCAACTAATGGCTGAACAGACTCCGGTTGTATACGCCGAGCACCTAGACGCCGGCTACCTACCTGGCATCAACATCCTGAACGACTGCTCACTAGTTGCCAACAAGGGTGAACTTATTGGAATCATTGGGCCTAACGGCGCAGGTAAGTCGACTTTGCTAAAGGCCATCTTTGGCCAGGTAAACGTTCGCGCGGGCAAGGTTTGGTTGAACGGTGAGGACATCACTGGACTCAAAGCAAACAAGCTGGTTTCTAAGGGTGTTGCCTTCGTGCCACAGACCAACAACGTGTTCCCGAGCCTAACCATCGAAGAGAACCTGCAGATGGGTGTCTTCCAGACCCCTAAGCGCTTCGATGAGCGTTTCGAGTTCGTCACCAACATTTTCCCCGACCTAGGCAAGCGTCGCGCCCAAAAGGCCGGCTCATTGTCTGGTGGTGAGCGTCAGATGGTGGCCATGGGTCGCGCTCTGATGATCGACCCTTCGGTCTTGCTTCTTGACGAGCCTTCAGCAGGTCTGTCTCCGGTTCGCCAGGATGAAGCATTCCTGCGCGTCAAGGAAGTCAACAAGGCTGGCGTAACCGTGATCATGGTCGAGCAGAACGCACGTCGTTGCCTGCAGATCTGTGACCGTGCATACGTTCTAGACCAGGGCCACGATGCTCACACCGGCACCGGCCGTGAGCTACTGAACGACCCGAAGATGGTTGAACTCTATCTAGGCAACCTAGCGGAGCTCTAAACCGCAGCAGAGAACTCCAGAAGCCCCACAGCGCAAGTTGTGGGGCTTCTTCTTATCCTGGTTGGATCACTTTGCCGTAAGGCCTCAAGAGACCCTAGGATGGCTTTGTCCGAACTCGCTCTCTCTGAGTTTGGGCAAAGCAAAACCCCCGATCCGCAACGACCGGGGGTTTTGTCTATCTAGCGAATGCTAGCTAGTGGATTACTTAACAGTGTTACCAGCAACGGTGCGCACTAGGTTGTACTTACCCTTTGCGTCGTACTTGTAGATACCGATGTAAGCACCGGTTGGGTCACCGTTTGAGTCGAACTCGATTGGACCTGAGAAGCCATCGAAGTTAACCTTCTTGCCAGCCTTGATAGCTGCAAGTCCAGCCGCGAAGCTAGTAACAGTTGACTTGCCCTTGCCAGCTAGTGAAACGTTGGTTAGCTCGCTCTTGATTGCCTCACCAGATGCCTTACCTGCAGCCTGAGCTGCAAGAGCAACGAGGATAACTGCGTCGTAGGTCTCTGCACCGTATGAGAACTCAGTTAGGTCCTTGTTCTCTACAGCCTTGTAAGCAGCGGCAAGCTTGTTCTTGAACGAAGCTGCAGTTGCCTTACCAGGCAAGGTGCCCTTTGAGCCCTTCAAGTATGAAGCGAATGAAGTCTTCGAGTAGTCAGCTAGGTTTCCGTCAACTAGGTAGAAGTTGCTTCCGTTGAACTTCTTAGCCTTGAAAGCAGGGATTGCCTTCTTAGCCTCGTCGTAAGAGATGATTGCAACTGCGTCAGGCTTGGTTGCAACTACCTTGTCAACGATCGACGCGAAGTTGGTCTCGTTCTCGGCGAAAGCATAGGTCTTGACCTTTGCGCCACCCTTGGTAACGATGCCTGCGGTTACCTTCTTTAGGCCGTTTCCGTATGAGTTGTCAACGTAAACGATTGCAACGTTCTTCTTGCCGTCCTGTAGCAACTGGTTGCCTAGAATGCGACCCTGTAGAAGGTCAGATGGTGCGGTGCGGAAGTAGTAGCCGCCATCCTTCCAAGAGGTAAGGTCAACAGCGGTGTTAGACATCGAAATCTGGACGACCTTTGCGCCGGTGATCTTGTTGATGATTGAGCGGGTTACGCCTGATGCAGCAGCACCGACAACAACGTCAGCGTTGTTTGCTAGCGCCTTGGTTGCTGACTGGTCAGCAATAGCAAGGGTGTCGCCATCACCAGAGTCAGAAATGGTTAGCTCGACTGGGTTGCCTAGAACGCCACCTGCTGCGTTGATCTCGTCAACAGCCATGTGTAGACCAGCAACTTCAGGTGGTGAAAGGAACGAAAGTGAACCGGTTAGAGGAATGATTGCCTGAATCTTCAGGGTCTGGTCCTCGCTTGCTGCCTGCGCAGGCAGAGCAACGCCAAGGGTTAGCGCGGTAGCTGCAATAGCTGCAACAACGGTCAGACCCTTCTTGGTTGAGAATGCGCTCATATGTATAGCTCCTAGTTTGTGTTTAGCACCGGATTGGGGATCCAACTCCGGTGTCTGGGTTCAGTTTAGTTTGAACAAATCACTAAGTAAAAAGGATTTCTAGTGCGCTGCAACCTTTGGTCGCAATCCGTAAAAAATCGTCATCGAAATAACGAACCAAACACGGGCTCAAAGTGCGAATATCGCACTAGAAACAAACTTTTGCAACGGATATCGCAGTAAAACTGCCATTGAAATGCGAATGTAAAGATTATGTTTCGTTATTTGCTACGGGCCCTATTTCGCGTCTGGCGCAACATATCGGTGGTCAAAAAGACCAAACCGACCCACACCAGCACGAACCCGAGCCATCTTGCAATCGGCATCGACTCATGAAACACAGTGAGCGCCAGGATGAACTGAATCGTCGGCGTCATGTATTGCAGCAGACCGACCACGCTCAGCGGAAGATATTTGGCCGCGGTGCCAAACATGATTAGCGGCACAGCGGTCATGATTCCGAAGAAGATTAGCCCGGCTGCACCCCAGAAACCCTGGGCGCCGAACTGCAGTCCTGTCGAACTAGCCCCGATGATCGACCCCTGGATGGCGGCAACAGGCAGCAAGATGCCCGACTCGAGCGCATAGCTGTTTACGGCCGAAACCTTGCCGCCAAGTTTGCTCTTGGCCAAACCATAAATGCCGAACGAGCCCGCCAAGCTGAGCGCAATCCATGGCAAGCGCCCATAGTCGATCGTCAAGATGGACACAGCCAGCGCACCCATGGCAACCGCAGCCCATTGGAGTTTGCGAAGTCGCTCTCGAAGGAACACCACAGCAAGCAAAATCGTCACCAGCGGGTTGATGAAATAGCCGAGGGCGCTTTCTACGACGTGATGTGCCGAGATAGCGATTACATAGATTTGCCAGTTGATCAGGATGAAGAAACTCGAAGCAACGACCCAGACCATAAGCTTCGGCTGCTTGATCACGGCAACCAGTTCGCCCCAAGATCGAGTGACACTGATGAGTGCAGCGGCGACCAAAAAACCAAAGACGATGCGCCAGACCACAATCTCGAATGGTGAGGCGAACCCAAGCATCGAGATGATGAGCGGGAAGCTACCCCAGATTAGGTAGGCCGAAACACCAACGGTTAGGCCGCGGGTTAGTTTCTGAGCCTCGGTGAGCTCGCCGCCAGGGGAAAGCAAAAGACCCCGGCCGGAGCCGAGGTCTTTTGACGAATTCATACTTTGGAGTTTAGCGAACTACTACCGCTAGAACGTCGCGGGCTGAAAGCACTAGGTACTCCTGGCCGTTGTACTTCAGCTCGGTGCCGCCGTACTTCGAGAAGATGACCTTGTCGCCAACGTTTACGTCAACTGGGATACGGTTGCCCTTGTCGTCTACGCGACCAGGACCAACGGCGATAACCTCAGCCTCCTGTGGCTTCTCCTTTGCGGTGTCTGGAATAACCAGACCCGAAGCGGTTACCTGCTCTGCCTCAACTGGCAAAACAACGATGCGATCTTCAAGTGGCTTGATTGAAACCGACATGATTCCCTCTTCTTCAAAACTATGGATGGTTAGTAGCCCGGGATCCGAGCTGTGCTTCGATATTAGCACTCGGCCCGACTGAGTGCTAACTCTGTTGAAAGCCCAGAGCGAACAACCGACCACATTGGCAAACGGTAGATTTGAGGGATGAACCGCGAAGACTTCATCCGGCTGCTCTCCCCCGAGGGGCAAGAGTTGTTGGCTCAATCGGCGGCCTACGCCGATAAGGGCGATGTGGTGAAGTTGGTTTCGAAGTTGCGCGCTAAGGGCCACGATGCCCTCCTGGTTGCAGCGGTGCTCACCCAGGCAAAACTTCGCAAACGCGGGGTCGCCAAGTTTGGCCCATTCGCCGAGAGGATGCTGTTTACCGAGCCCGGGCTCGAACAGGCCTCTCGCCTATCGGTAGCCGCCCTTCACGCCGGTCGATTCCGGGATGCCAAAGTGAAGAACGTGGCCGACCTAGGTTGCGGCATCGGCGCCGAATCATTAGCCCTGGCCAGCCTCGACATCCAGGTGAAGTCTTTCGAAATCGATGAAGTCACCGCGGCAATCGCCACCTATAACCTGGCGCCGTTCGACAACGCCACGGTTGAGCAGGCCGATGTCACTCAGCTTGATCTCGACCAGTTCGATGCGT
>Ga0228702_1001636_pt1 | contig 13875 bp, 8 predicted proteins | sample McNCre217_Aug_MG_2_FD_178018 | JGI IMG/M metagenome (GOLD analysis project Ga0228702, IMG submission 178018) | Freshwater microbial communities from McNutts Creek, Athens, Georgia, United States - 20-17_Aug_MG | ecosystem: Environmental > Aquatic > Freshwater > Creek | place: USA: Georgia... | reverse complement strand
TCGGGCTGAGCCGCGCGCTCAATGATGATCCAGCGGTTATCAGCCTGCTAGTCAGCCGCCTGTTTGCTGCCGCCGATGGTGGACTGCAACCAAGCGACATCGTGGTTTTTGCTACCGCGGGAAGCAGCGACACCGAGGCCGTGGCCCGGGTTACCGATTTGTATCTGGATTTTGCTCAGGCGGTTGAACAGGCTTCGCCCGGCACCCGCACCGAGTTGGCGTTCCTGAGCGCCGCCGAACCAAGGCTCAAAGACCTGGTCCCAAAGCTGAAATTCCAAAATCCGAAGGCCCGAGTACTGGTTGCCACGCACCTGCTGGCACCAGGTTTTTTCAACGACTTGGCCAATAAGGCTGGCGCCCACAAGGTAGCTGAACCGCTGCTAGATCCAAATCAAACGTCGCCAACAGAACTTGTTCAGGTTGTGGTCAAACGAGTGCGCGAAGCATCAAACCCGGCGACCTCGCTAGGCTGCATCAAGCCGGCTGGCCCCAAGTGGAGCTGCGCGGCCGGTTGCGCCAAGCCCTGCGGCTAGTTCTTGCTGAGCCGAGATAAAAACAAAAATAACGGAATGGTAAAAGTTCTGTCGCACTCGAAGAACCGGTCGTAGACTCTAGATTGAAACGATTCAATTACAGGAGCCTCCATGCCTATTTCCCAATCAACTCCTAGCGTCCATGTCACCAAGCTTTCCACTCAATGGCCGGCGGATTTAATTGGAGTTCCTGGATCGACACCGGTCCTCAACTGGCAAGTTGCCGCACTCAAAGCTGGCCTTTCCCAGATGGCCTATGAAGTCGAGGTATCCTCCGACCTGACGTTTGCTACCAGCCTGGCCGCAAGCGAAGTTGTCTATTCCTCAAGCCAGGTAGGCGTTGAGGCTCCCGGTGGGCCGCTAGCTTCGCGCGAAGTTCGCTATTACCGAGTCCGTATCCAAGCACAAGACAGCTGGAGCGACTGGAGCGCCCCGGTGGGCGTCGAGGCCGGCTTGCTTCTTGAGACCGACTACTCAGCTAAGGCGGTCGGCGATGACAGCAACAACCAGTCGCCTGCTACCGCAGTTCGCAAGCAAATAAACCTTAAGGCCCAGCCTTCAAAGGCTCGTCTCTATGTAACCGCCCACGGACTATATGAGTTTTACCTAAACGGTGACCGTGTTGGTCGCGATTACCTGAATCCTGGTTGGACCGCATACCAAGACCGCGTTATGGTTCACACTTATGCGGTAGAAAAGCAGCTTCACGCTGGAGCAAACACGCTTGCTTCGCTTATTGGCGACGGCTGGTTCCGTGGTCATCTGGGATTCATGAATGACTACGACAACTATGGAACCAAGACTTCGCTGTTGGCCCAGTTGGAAGTGACCTATCCAGACGGCACAACCGAGACTTTTATTACTGATGAAACTTGGAAGACTTCGACGGTAGAACAGCGCTTTGACTCGATCTACGACGGAAGCACCATTGACTACAACTTTGCTCAACCGGGATGGCAGCAGAACCAATTTGATGATGCCAAATGGGCTAACGCAATAGTTCGTACCGATCTTGCCCCTCGCCTCCTGAAGCCAGCACTTACCGAACCGGTACGCCAGGTGGACACCCTGCCAATGACCCTTGAGGCGCAGCCAGACCGAACCCTGCTTCGCGGTGGTCAGAATATCTCTGGCTGGGTGCGCCTAACCGTTGACGGCAAAAAAGGTCAGACGGTGGTTTTGCGTCACGCAGAGGTACTCGAGCCAGGCGACAAGCTTCACACCAAGGCACTTCGCTCCGCTCGAGCTACAGACACATATGTGCTTGCGCGCGATGGTCGACACGTTCTCGAACCAAGATTCACCTTCCACGGCTTCCAATATGCGGATGTTGTTACCGAGGCCGAAATCGTATCGGCAGAGCAGGTTGCAGTCAGCTCGCTGCAGCGTCGCCGGGGACACTTCCGCTCTTCGGATACCCGCCTCAACCGACTGCACGAAAACGTGGTCTGGTCGCAGCTGGACAACTTCGTATCACTTCCGACGGACTGCCCTCAACGTGATGAGCGCCTGGGCTGGACCGGCGATGCCCAGGCTTTTGCTGGCGCAGCGAACACGTTGTTCGACACCGAAAGCTTCTGGCGCAACTGGCTTATCGATCTCGAACTAGATCAGTACCCAAACGGTGATGTAGGCGCCGTGGTCCCTGACATTTTGAAAAAGCATGCAGACATCGGCGACTGGATCACCGAGGGTCGTGCCGGCTGGGCAGACGCTGCAACGATTGTGCCGATGACCACACTCCTCCACTATGGCGACACCTCTGTCATCAAGCAGCAGTTGACATCAATCCGTCGTTACGTGATGGCGCTTCATAACCGACGCGAAGGGGCGAAGTTCTTGCCCACCCAATTCCAGTTCGGTGACTGGTGTGACCCAGACGCCCCTGGAGACCGTCCGTGGGAAGCCAAGGTATCGGCCGACCTCGTTGCAAACGCATTCTTTGCCAACACAGCGAATCTCGCCGCACAGGCGGAAGCACTTGTCGGCGATGCCGAACACGAAGCCAGATTCCGCAACATGTATGAGGAGCTGCGGGTTGACTTCTGGGAGCGTTTCGGTGCCGAAGTTCCAACTACAACTGCTGGTGCAGCGATTGCCTTGGAGTTTGACCTCGTGCCGCCATCTGAAGTTGAGGCTATTTCTGCCAACTTGGCGAAGATGGTCGAGGCCGACAAAGGCATGATCACCACAGGCTTCCTTGGAACCCCATTGATCCTGCATGCGCTGAGCAAGAATGGTCACTTCGTGGCCGCCTACCAGATGCTAATGCGCCGCGACTTCCGCAGCTGGCTGTACGCAGTTGACCGTGGTGCAACGTCGATGTGGGAACGTTGGGATGCCATCCGCGCTGACGGTTCAATTCACACTGGTGCAATGGACACTGCGCCTGAAGGTCAGGATGACCCCAGCATGATCAGCTTCAACCACTATGCATACGGTGCTGTGGTGGACTGGATCTACAGAAATGTTTCTGGCATTAGTGGTTCGGATGGCTTCCGCAACATTTCGATTCAGCCAGCCCCGGCACGTGGTTTTAGCTTTGCAAATGGCTGCATCGAGACCCGCTACGGCAACGCAACGGTGGCATGGCAATTGCAAGACTCCGGCGTCCTGGAAATCAAGGCGACGATTCCTTTCGGTGCGAGCGCAACTCTTGATCTACCGGTTACCGAAGCATCGCAGGTGTTCGTGGATGGTGCGAATGCTGAAGCCAATAGCACTCTCGGCTATGGCTGCCACCTGATTCAGGTCACCAACCCGCTGATTATCCAGCACTAAAAAATGAGTGGTGGCCCTGGGATTCCCAGGGCCACCACTCATTTAACCTGAACCTTTATTGGGTCATAGATATGCCTAGGCCGCTGCTGGCTCTGGCTTCGGGTCTGCCTTGACGGTGAAGGCCAAACCCACACCGACGATGGCAATGATCAGACCGATTACAAAAGCACCGTGCGAACCGTTGGCCAGACCCGAGACACTTGCGGTCTGTGCGGTTCCGCCCGAAAGCATGGTCAGCACTGCAACGAAGCCTGCGGTTCCGGCAGCACCGGCTACCTGCTGCACAACACCCATGGTTGCGCTGGCGTGGCTGTAGAGGTGACCCTCGACGGCACTCATCGCGGTACCAAACAGAACCGGGAAGCAGAACGATAGGCTGACGCTCAGCAGGGTGTACGCAACGAACACGAGCCAGAGCGAAGTGCCGACACCAAACATCGACATGATCCCCACCGAGGCAGCAACGCCGGCCATGGCTGGAACCAAAGTCTTCCGGGCACCGTGACGGTCGTAAAGCATGCCGGCAACACCGCCCAAAAGACCCTGCAGCAATCCACCCGGCATCATCAGCAGGCCGGTCTGCAGCGCGGTTGCACCGAGCACACCCTGTACGTAAATAGGAACGATGATGATGGTTCCGAAGAGGCCTGCCATCAAGGCAACCATCAGGATGATGGAGTTGCGGAACGCTGGTGACTTGAAGGTCCCCAGATCAAGCAGGGCCGCATTCTGCGGAGCCAGCTTGAGCTGACGAAGCACAAACCAAGTGACGATTAGCACGCCTGGGATGATAGCCAACAACGGGTTGATGGTGGCATCCCCGCGTACGGCTGGGCCGACCTCGGAAAGTCCGTAAACCAGAGCCGAGAAACCGACACCGCTGAGCACCAACGAGAAAATGTCCAATCGAACTGGACCCGGCTCGTGTTCCAAGTGCAGCCACTTGCCACCAACCAGGAATGCGATTGCCGCGATTGGCAGAACCACCCAGAACAAGGCGTGCCAACCCCAGGCCTGAACGATCAGACCTGATGCTGCCGGACCGAGTGCCGGAGCAACCGAGAACACTAGGCTGATCTGCCCCATGACCTGACCGCGCATGTCTTCCGGGACCACCTTCATCATGGTGGTCATAAACATTGGCATCAGCAGTGCGGTACCCGCGGCCTGAAGCACTCGACCGGTCAGCAAAACCTCGAAGTTTCCGGAAAGCGCGCCAAGCAGAGTTCCGGCAGTGAAAATGCCCATCGCTGCGAAAAACAGCACACGGGTGGAGTGCTTTGACTGTAGGTAGCCGGTCACCGGAATAATCACGGCAACGGTAAGCAGGAATGCCGCTGTCAGCCACTGACCCACCGAGGCAGTGATGTTGAGGTCCTTCATGATCGAAGGCAGCGCCACACCCAACACGGTCTCATTCAGGGCAACAACAAAGTTTGCACCCAACAGAATGAAGAGAATACGAGCGGCCTCAGCCGGCAGTTTGCGGCGCGGAGCTTTGGCTGGCTTTGCAGTGTTTGACATGCGGATACCTCGAAATCGGCGAAGTTGAAAGCCTAACAGGCTAAAGATTCCAGGGCGTGATCGCCCATTGACTTGCTTAAATAACCGGGGTCGAGCGGTTTTCCTTCCGCTCGACCCCGACTTTCATGCTTAGGAGACTGTTATCAAGCCCGCTGATGTAAGTTCATCGCTTGCCGAACCGACCAGAACTTCGAACTGCCCTGACTCGTATTGCCAGCTACCGGCCCAGTGTGCAAACTCTCGAGCCTTCACATTTACTTTCACAGCAGCGCTCTGACCTGCGGCAAGTTCAACTTCTTCGAATCCCGCTAGCCAAAGCGCAGGACGGTCCATATTGGATTCGGCTCTGCGCAGGTATACCTGCACCACCTGACGACCAGATCTGCTGCCGGTATTGGTCACCTGAGTGGTAACCACTGCTGACTGCCCAGCCGAGAGCTCGTCTCCAACCGAAAGTTCACTGATTGTGAATGTGGTGTATCCCAGGCCATGGCCAAAAGCATACAGAGGCTTGGCCCCTGCCTTTAACCAGGCTCGGTAACCGATGTGTAGCCCCTCGGTATATTCGATCTGGTCGTTGTGTGGGGTGCAATTGATGACCGGAACATCGGATTCTTGTGCAGCCCAGGTGGTAGGAAGACGGCCACCTGGCTCGGCCGCTCCAGTAAGCATGTCTACCAGCGCCTTGCCCATTTCCTGACCACCGAAATAGGTGAGCAAAATGGCCCGGACATCCTTCGCCCAAGGCAGGATCACTGGCGAACCAGAGTTGACGATTACGACAGTGTTTGGATTTGCGGCTACTACCGCAGCCACCAGTTCGTCCTGACGCCCGGGAAGACAGAGGTTTTTACGGTCGAAGCCTTCCGACTCAACCTGGCTGTTAGTGCCTACAACTACGATGGCAAGCTCGGATGCTTTGGCTGCCGCAACCGCCTCGTCAATTAGGTCTTGCGGGTTGCTCTTGTCAGGCTCAAAACCGAACGAAGCGGCGGCAAGATGTTCTTCCATACCAACTCGGTTACGCATGTCGAGGCTCAGCTCAATCCCAACGGATTTACCTGCTTCAAATGCGAAGTCAGTGGAGGTGAAAGGAGGATCCATCACAGCAATGAATGGATCACCAGAAGGATCATCGAGCTTCAGGTTGAAAAGCTCGACTCCATCAACAACCAACCGCGATGGTCGGGTACCCGAGAAGCCCATCTTCTCGGTGCCAGTGAAGTCTGGTGTGTAGGTTGTGTAAATGCGGAAGGTATCTGCTTTGTCAACCGGCGCTTGGGAACCAAGCCACATCAGGTTGCTTGCCTCACGGTCTTCCGAATAGATAATTTCGCCTTGTGAGTCAACGAAGTCGACGCGTACACCTCGCCCACCGGTCACCGGATTGCGCAACTGCTCAGGGTCAAGTGCCGCGATTCCATCCTGAACAATGGCTCCGCGCGAATAGGTGAGGCGATCGCCAAACAGGTTGCGCAGCTCTGCGAGAGGTGTGCTAACACACTTCGGGTGCGTCGTGGCCGAACCCCCTCCTTGGGTGCGGGCTGCCTCGGCGTTGTGCCCAATCAAGGCGACCTTGCCCAAGCTGCCTGGGTCGAATGGCAAAACTCCGTCGTTTGCTAACAGAACCGAACCTGCAATCGCGGCTTTGCGAGCGAAGGCAACTCCTCTATCGGAGATGTCATTGTGACGAGTAGGCTTTTTCGGCGTCTTACCGTCTATGGACATCGCGCCGACTCTGAACGCGAGCCGCAGGATTCGAACTACCTTTCGGTCGATAGTTGCCTCATCGACTTCACCCGCATTGATGGCATCAATTAGCGCCTGCCCCCAAGGACCAAACGGCCCAGGCATGGCAAGGTCTTGCTCGGCTTGGGCGGCCGCAATGGTGCGAACAGCTGTCCAGTCGGAGACAACCACTCCGTCAAAGCCCCATTCGGTTTTGAGCGGGTGACGCAGTATGTCACTTTCGGATGCAGTCGTACCGTTGATCGAGTTGTAGCTACTCATGAGCGTCCAGGCTTTACCATCAACCACCGCATCTTCAAACGGGCGCATGTAAAGTTCACGCAGAGTGCGGTCGTCAACGGTGACATTTGCAGTGAATCGCTCTGTCTCAAAGTCGTTAGCTATGTAGTGCTTCGGGCAGGCAGATTTACCCTGAGCCTGCATTCCCTTTACGTAGCTGGAAGCCAATTCGCCGGTTAGGAGTGGGTCCTCGCTAAGGGACTCAAAGTGCCGTCCACCAAGCGGGCTGCGGTGAAGGTTTATCGTTGGGCCAAGAACAACGTCCACGCCCTTTCGATCAGCCTCGACAGCCAAAATCTCACCGTACTCAGAGGCGATTTTGCGGCTCCAAGTGCTTCCCAATGATGTTCCCGATGGAAGGTTGAGCGAGTTGTCGCGCTCGTCCCAGAACTCACCACGGACACCGGCTGGGCCGTCGCTCATCAACAAATTTCTTAGACCGATATTTTCAATCGGTGTCAGGTTCCAGAAGTCTTGACCAGTAAGCAGTGTCACCTTCTGCTCGAGAGTTAGCTGCGATACTGCAGATGCAATGCGGTTCTCAATCTCGGACATATTTGCCTCCATGTGGCGCGTGATAGGTGGAGCAGGATTTTAGGTTTAGCAAATTGCAGGAAGCGAAAAGGCCGAATGCGCACATCCACATTCGGCCTAGTCTCGCTGCCCATTACTGGGAACTTGGGATTAGCCCTTTACGGATCCGGCGGTCATACCGGCAACAATTCGTTTGTTGAAAATGGCAAACATGATGACCATCGGAATGGTGATGAGCAGGATGTCCATAAACAACAGGTTGAAATTGGAGATGTACTGGCTATTGAAGCTGAACAGGGTCAACTGAACGGTCTCGCTACCCGGACCGTTCATGAAGTACAGCGGGTTGGTGAAGTCATTGAAGACGAACACGCTGTTCAGAATGATTGCGGTGACAGTAACCGACTTCAACAACGGGAAGATCACGTTGAAATACAACCTGATTGGCCCGGCACCATCGATGATTGCAGCCTCATCAAGTTCACGAGGAATGCTCGAAATGAACGCACGGAAGATCATGACGGTAAACGATGTGCTGTAAGCAATCTCAATCAGAACCATGCTAAAGAACGTTCCGTAGATGTGGAAGAACTGCAGGATAAAGATAGTTGGAACCACAGCAGGCGGAATGATCAATCCGGCCAACACCATGAAGTTGGCTACCTTCGAAAATTTACCTGGACGACGATCGATGATGTAGGCAGTCAGCGAGCAGAGAATGACCAAACCGGCAACCGAGAAAACGGTAAGCCAAATCGAGTTATTAAATGCACGGAGCAACATGAAATCGTTTGCCTGAATTACGGCATTAAAGTTCTCTACGATCTGCCACTTTGTAGGCAAAGTGAAGTGCAACAACATTGCGTCTGCCGCGGTCTTGGATGCGGTTACGAAGATGAACGCAAATGGCAGCAAGAACACAACGGCGGCAATCGCGAGAGCCACGGATCCCCAGACCCAGGCCATAGTTTTTTGACGCTTCATTAGCTGAGTTCCCGCTCTTTCTTCTGCAGGTAGCGCTGCAATGGCAGCACGATGACGATGATCAGGAAGAACATGATGACGTTACCCGCGGTGGAAAGGCCAAAGAATCCTGCCTGGTACTTCTTAAATACCAAGGACGCAAGTACGTCGGAAGCAAAGCCTGGGCCGCCACCAGTCATTGCCCAGATTAGGTCGAAGGACCTAAGGCCGCCAATCAAGGAAAGGATGATCACGGTGTTGGTGGCTGGGCGAAGCAATGGGAAAACAATGTGACGGAAGTTCTGCCAACTAGTAACGCCGTCAACCTTTGCCGCCTCATAGTATTCGGTTGGAATCGCAGCCATGCCCGCGATGAAGATTACTGTCGCTAGTCCGACGCCCTTCCAGACATCGACTGCGATCACGGCGTAGAGTGCCGAATTTACGTTGCCCAGCAGACCCTCAGGTGGAAGACCAAATACCTTTAGGGCCTCGTCCAGCAGTCCAACGTTTGGCTTCATCAGCGAAGAGAAGGTTAGACCAACGCCGATGGTAGAAACCAAAACTGGGAAGAATACGATGTTTCGCAGCAGTCCCCTAAACCGCATGTTGCTCATAAGGATGATGCCGAAGAACATTCCCAGAATCACTTTTAGCCCAGAGGTGAGGAATGCGTAGATAAAGGTGTGAACAACACCGCCAAGTAGGAATGGATCCTGGAAGAAGAGCTTGTAGTTGTCGAACCATATAAACGTGGTGTCAAACAGGGTCCAACGCTGCATCGCGTAATAGAACGCTGTCATGGTTGGGGCCACGTACAAAGTTAGGAACACAATCGCTAGAGGGATTGCAAACCACATTGGGTAGGTGCGCAACCTACTCCGCATCAAGCTATTTTTCTTGCTCATCTTCTTACTCCATTGCAACTAAGCAAGCAAAGGGGGTCCGGGTCGAACCCGGACCCCCTCAACTACTTCCTAGGTTTACCAGCCCTTGAGGCCAAGTTGCTGTGCCTGAGCAACAACATCCTGGTCGTAGAGTGCTGCACCCTGAGCTGCCGTTACCTGACCGGTTGAAACCTGAACGGTAATTCCAAGCAGGTTTGGGCCCTTGATTGGGGAAACAAACTCGAGCGCTGGGTAGGTCTTGCCAGACTTCACCAGGGCAGCAAGATCCGCGGTTGCCTGTGGCACGCCGGCTGGAGCTGGGCTCTGGTCGACGGTTACGAATGGAGCCAGGTAAGCACCCTGACCAACGTTGTAGGCGTCGGTGCCCTTCTTGCTGACGATGAAGTCAACGAACTTCTTGGCAGCGGTGAGCTGAGCGCCCTTTGTCGACTTAGGGATGTACATAGCCATTGGCATCCAGGTGGTGAGGCCAACATTCTTGGCATCGGTACCAGGCTGTGCCATGAAGCCAACCTTGTCCATCTGGTCTGCGGTGAGGCCAGCGGTAACGAAGGTAAGCATTGGGTACATTGCACACTTACCAGAGACCACGCGGTCTACGCCGTCCTGGAACTTTGCGGTTGCAGCATCGGAGTTGTAGAGACCCAGCTTGTAGGTCTCTTCCAGGTGCTGGAAGCCAGCAAGTGCGGCAGGGATGTTTGCGTACTTAGCCTTGTTGGCGGTGTACTGTGCTACGAAGTTTGGAACCGCCGCGTGCACGTTGTAAAAGTCAGCCAGAACGAACAGCTGATCAGTCCATGAGTCACCGAAAGTGCCACAGATGGCATCAACGCCACCGGCCTTGAGTTTCTTGGCATCTGTAATCAGCTCTGCCCAGGTCTTTGGGGTGCTGGTGATGCCAGCGGCCTTGAAGTCGGCGAGGTTGTAGTAGAGACCGCCACCCATTGCGGTACCCCATGGGCCACCGAAGATCTTCTTACCAACGGAAACAGCTGGCTTGAAGGAGTCGTATACGTTCTTCTGGAACTTCTCAGTGGTTAGGTCAACCAGAGTCTTGGTTGGGTTGATTGCCTGAAGGAGAGCACCGGAGTTGTAGTTGAATACGTTCTCCATGTTGCCAGTAGCCAGCTTGGTCTTGACCAGGTTGTCGGCATCTGAACCGCTACCACGAGTGTGAATAACAACCTTGATGCCGGGGTTTGCCTTCTGGAAGGCAGCCACGGTTGCGTTGGCGATCTTGACGGCAGAGGCGGTGTTGTCAGTCAACCAGGTGATGGTTGTCTTGCTGGCAGCTTGCGCTGGAGCCACGGCACCGAAGGCCAGGCCCAGAACGCTAGCACCCGCGACGGTCAGCGCTGCACCGCGCTGGAAACGTCCTAGCTTCATGTTTTCTCCTTATGAGTTTTAGCCACCTTGCGGCAACTTCCATTGAATCGTTTCAATGTTGTATTCAACTTAGCGCCATTAAACCGTCGTGGAAACCAATTTTGATAACAATCCGATAACCCCATGAATTTGATGAACCGATTCAAGAAATTCGGGTCATCTATATACCCGAACTTTCTCTAACTACTAGTTCAGGCTGGAACACTACCTGTCGATGTGTGTGGTTCGAAGGATTTTCAACTTCATCCACCAGCAACTGGACTGCGGAAGCACCGATAGCTGCTGCTGGCTGTCGAATGGAACTGAGGGGAACGATCGCTGCCTGCGCGAAATCAATGTCGTCGTATCCAACTATTGCAATTTCCTCTGGGACCCGAACCTGGGAGTTGAAAACCAGTGCCTGGAGCAGGCCCACAGCAAGTAGGTCGTTTGAAGCAAACACAGCATCTGGCCTATCGCTCGCGGGTAGGGCCAAAATTCTCTCTCCCACTTCACGACCTGCGAGGACGGTCATGGCGTTACTTTCCATGAGCCTTAGCTCTGCCCCTTGGACACGGGCGACCGCCTCCCGAGCACCGGCAAGTCGATCTTGCACCTGTTTTATCCCCAGTGGGCCACCAACAAACGCAACCCTCCTACGTCCAAGATCAAGAAGGTGGCCAACTGCCGTGCGGCCTCCAGCTATGTCATCCACTCCCACTGAGCAGCAAATATCTGCGTCCGCCATGCGGTCAACCACCACTGCCTTGAAACCCTTATTGGCAAGATGGGAGGCCAGTCCAGTATTTGTTCCTCCGGCTGGAGTAACCAGCACACCAGCCATGCGTTGTTCTTCAAACAAGTTGATGTACTTGCTTTCTCGAGAATCATCATTGCCCGAGTTACCTAGGATGAGCGAGTAGCCGTGCTCCATCGCGTAGTCCTCGGCCCCCTGAGCCAATTTTGCGAAGAACGGGTTAGAGGAGTCCAGCACAATCATCCCGATCGTCTGGGACTTACCAGCTTTGAGCTGACGCGCAGCGTCATTGCGAATAAACCCAAGTTGCGTAATTGCCTTACTTACTTTATCAAGCGTCTCTGGTCTAACTTTTTCCGGGGCGTTAAGAACGTTCGAAACTGTTCCAACGGCCACTCCGGCTAAGCGCGCCACATCCTGAATGCTTGGTCTTGAGGCAGAGGACATTAGAGCCGCCTTTTACGAAATTTGTCGTGCCGTTGCTTTTTGAACGGTTCAAAAATGAAATCTATTACAACTCACACAACTGCTCACGTGTTTATAAAGCCGTTATCTTTTCGAGTTGCGTCTTTTAGATGTTTACGAGTAGCCTATTGAAACGATTCAACCACGAGAGGTTAGGCCATGCTTTCCAACGAAGCCAAAGCAGCGCTCTTCCAGCAGTTAGACCAGCAGGCAATTGAGTTGCCTTCCTGGGCGTTCGGTAACTCCGGCACCCGCTTCCGCGTTTTTGGTTCCGCTGGAACCCCGCGTGACCCATTCGAGAAGTTGAGCGACGCAGCTCAGGTTCACAAGTACACCGGAATTGCGCCAACCGTTGCCCTGCACTACCCGTGGGACAAGAGCGACTTCAAGGAGCTGCGCAAGCACGCCGAAGGCCTGGGCATCGCTCTGGGAACAATCAACTCCAACACCTTCCAGGATGACGACTACAAGCTTGGTTCGCTCACCCACTCGGACGACCGCATCCGCCGCAAGGCAATCGACCACCACATGGAGTGCATCGATGTGATGGGCCAGACCGGTTCGCGAGACTTAAAGATTTGGCTTGCAGATGGCAGCAACTACCCGGGCCAGGACGACATGCGCGGCCGCCAGGATCGCCTCGCCGACAGCCTCCAGCAGATCTACGCTGCCCTTGGTGAAGACCACCGATTGGTGCTTGAGTACAAGTTCTTTGAGCCCGCTTTCTACCACACCGATGTTCCAGACTGGGGCACCAGCTACGCCCAGGTCTCGGCACTCGGTGAAAAAGCCACTGTCTGCCTAGACACCGGTCACCACGCCCCAGGCACCAACATCGAGTTCATCGTGATGCAGCTGCTGCGTCTGGGCAAGCTGGGTTCGTTCGACTTCAACAGCCGTTTCTACGCTGACGACGACCTGATCGTTGGTGCAGCCGATCCATTCCAGCTGTTCCGCATCATGTATGAGGTAATCCGCGGTGGCGGCTACGGAACCAACAGCGACGTTGCATTCATGTTGGACCAGTGCCACAACATCGAGGACAAGATCCCGGGCCAGATTCGCAGCGTGCTCAACGTTCAGGCGATGACCGCCCGTGCGTTGCTGGTGGACACCGTCGCACTCGATGCAGCTCAGCGTGCCGGTGATGTCCTGGGTGCAAACGACATCTTCATGGCCGCCTTCTACACCGATGTCCGCGGACTGGTCGCCGAATGGCGTGAGTCAAAGGGCCTACCAAACGACCCAATCAAGGCATTCGCAGCAAGCGGATACCTCAACAAGATTGCCACCGACCGCGTTGGTGGCGTACAGGCCGGCTGGGGCGCCTAACCACCTTTCATTAGGCGCCCCGCCATTTCTTCCGATCCCCAAACTGGCAAACCACAAGCAGACACAGGACTTTCGATGAACCAGACCGTGCAGCAGCTTCTCGAGCGCTCCAACCGCCTTGGCTCCAACCCTAAGAACACGAACTACGCCGGTGGTAACACCAGCGCTAAGGGCGTGGGCCAGGACCCAGCCACCGGCAAGGACATCGAGCTGGTTTGGGTCAAGGGCTCCGGTGGCGACCTCGGCACCCTCAAGGAGCAGGGTCTTGCGGTGTTGCAGCTTGACCGCGTGCGCTCGCTCAAGAACGTGTACCAGGGTGTGGACACCGAGGACGACATGGTTGCCGCCTTCGACTACTGCCTGCACGGCCGTGGCGGCGCAGCTCCAAGCATCGACACCGCGATGCACGCCCTCGTGGATGCCGAACACATCGACCACCTGCACCCAGACAGCGGAATCGCGATTGCAACCTCGGTGGCCGGCGAGCGCCTGACCACCGAGATCTTTGGCGACAAAGTGGTTTGGGTTCCTTGGCGTCGCCCGGGATTCCAGCTGGGCCTGGACATCGAGGCAATCAAGCAGGGCAACCCGCAGGCAATCGGCTGCATCCTTGGCGGCCACGGCATCACCGCCTGGGGTGCCACCAGCGCCGAGAGCGAGCAGAACTCGCTCTGGATCATCGAGA
>Ga0228702_1001635_pt1 | contig 13881 bp, 16 predicted proteins | sample McNCre217_Aug_MG_2_FD_178018 | JGI IMG/M metagenome (GOLD analysis project Ga0228702, IMG submission 178018) | Freshwater microbial communities from McNutts Creek, Athens, Georgia, United States - 20-17_Aug_MG | ecosystem: Environmental > Aquatic > Freshwater > Creek | place: USA: Georgia... | reverse complement strand
CAAGCATCCAGAGTTGTCCAAAGAGTTGAGCGCGGCATGAAAACCGGGCAATTTTCTCAACATGGTATTTTTCATGGCATTAAATTTCAGGCTTCCAGTCAATGCCCGTCAATGCCTGTATTTTTCTGCTCAATAACAATTGAGTGGGAATGACAGACATGACGCATCCAACCCAAAGTAATTCGAAATTAACAGCAGAGCAGTTGGCAGCCTGCGCGCCGATTGAGCAGTATTTTCTGGGCCATGCCCATGACGATGCGAGCTATATGCGCGAAGCGTTTTTGCCCACTGCCCACATCGAATCCATGCGCGAAGGTGTGTTCACGTCTTGGCCGCTCGACGTTTACTGTGAACGCTTTGGTGGCAAACCAGCAGCAGACGAAGCCACGCGCCGCCGCACCATCGATTGGATCGAAGTGACTGGATCAGCTGCGAGTGCTCGTGTGACGCTTGTGCACGGTGCGATGACGTTTACTGACTACTTCGTGCTGCTCCAAACCCAAGACGGCTGGAAAATCGCGAACAAGGCCTTTGTTGGCCAGCCCACCAAGGCCTAAAACTGCTTAACGCCCCAAACGCCCTACAATCAGAGGCTGTTAGCAAATGCCCGATTTGGGCTTGAATTTTTAATTAGAGAACACTGAGTACATGGCAAAAGAAGAAATGATCGAAATGAAGGGTGTCGTGACCGAGGTCTTGCCCGACTCTCGCTACCGCGTCACCTTAGAAAACGGTCACTCATTGATCGCATACACCGCCGGCAAAATGCGCCTGCACCGCATTCGCATCATCGAAGGCGACAAGGTCACGGTTGAACTGTCACCTTACGACATGAACAAAGCCCGTGTGACTTTCCGTCACATCGAAGGCAAGGCCCCAGGCGGCCCAGCCGTCAAGCGTCGTTTCTAAACGGACCGCCACGCGGTCAATTTGGCGTGTACCTGCCCCCGCAGTTTAAGGCCAAAGATGAGGCTCATGCGCTCGCTCTCATGCGGGCGCATCCGTTTGCGAATCTCATCAGTGTGGACGACGATGGTTTTCCATGCGTCACACACATCCCCCTTCATTTGACACAGATAGATGGCCAGCATGTGCTGTTGGGTCACTGCGCCAAAGCCAATCCGCATTGGCGCTATTTGCAAGCACGTCCTCAAGCACTGGTGACCTTCATGGGCCCACAGGCTTATATGTCGCCCAAGGTGTACCCAGACCTCACGCGGGTGCCGACGTGGAGCTATTTGGCGGTACATGCCAAGGTGGAAGCCTCGCTGGTAGAAGAACCACAAGCCAAAGACCGTTTGCTCAAGCAACTCATTGGCGACCACGAGCCGCCTTATACAGCGCAGTGGCGTGGTTTGGGTGAAGACTACCAACACAAGATGCTCAGCGCCATCGTGGCGTTCGAGCTGCGCATCACCGAGCTGGAATGCAAGCTCAAACTCAACCAGCACCGCCCCGAATCACACGCAGCCATGCATGCTGCGTATACCCAGGGCACTACCACTGAGCAGGCTTTGGCCGAGTGGATGGTCAAGCTTGGCATGGTTCAACCATGACGCATTCGTCAGAAGATCTTGGCTTCATGCAGCTGGCTCTGCGCCAAGCGCAAGCCGCCGCTGATACAGGCGAGGTACCGGTGGGTGCGGTGGTGGTGAGGGCAGGGCAGGTGATTGCCTCGGCCCACAACTCGCCACTGGCAAGCCATGACCCCACGGCGCATGCCGAAGTGAATGCCATGCGCGCTGCGGCCCAAGCACTGGGCAACTATCGGCTGGATGACTGCACTTTGTATGTGACGCTAGAGCCTTGCGCCATGTGCAGCGGTGCAGCGTTGCATGCGCGTTTCAAGCGAGTGGTGTTTGGTACGACCGAGCCGAAGACAGGTGCTGCGGGCTCTGTGCTCAATTTATTTGCAAACGAACACATCAATCATCAAACCCAAGTGACCGGTGGTGTGTTGGTCGACGAATGTGCGGCAGTGCTGCAAAGCTTTTTTGAGCAGCGCCGTACTCAGCAGCAACTCAGTAAAGTGCCGTTACGTGAAGATGCTTTGCGCACACCTGATGGTGCGTTTGCGGGGCTGGATGTGCCGCATGCGATGTCGCACTTCACAGCAGATTTGCTCGCTTTAGAAGGCTTGCGTTTGCATTGGTTTGACAACCGCAAAGACGGCCAAGCTGCGCCGCATGTTTATTTGCATGGTCTTGATAGTTGGAGTGCCCAATACGCCGCTCAGCTGCAATCAACAGCGCCTGTGATTGCTTTGGACCTGCCTGGTTTTGGTTTGTCCGACAAGCCCAAAAAAGTGGCCACCCATCGCATTGCTTGGCATGCACAAATGCTGCATGAGTTTTTGTCTAGCCTCCAACCTGCGCCTGTGGCTTTGTACGCCCCGCGTGTGATGGCCCCGTTGTTGACCAAACTGGCTTTGCCTATTCGTTGGGTTGACACGCCGGCAATGCCTACAGCCTTGCGTGACGCACCTTATCTCGACCGTGGCCACATGGCCGGTCCTCGCGCCTTGAGCACCTTGCTGGCTGCGCCTGCACCCACGCCCCCCCCGAAACGAAGTTAACCATGCCCAACGCCACACCACCCATCGGTTACGAAGTGAAGTTTCAGAGGGTCGGTGTCGGAGGCGGAGCTGATTTGCAAATACGGTCATTGCTCGATAAGCAGCAGTTTTACGACCCGTTGGGTTTGGCATTGGATGCCGGCATTTCATCGGCTACATGGCCTTTGTTTGGTTTGGTCTGGCCTTCGGCGCAAAAGTTGGCCGATTTGATGCAAACGTGGCAACTCAAGGGCAAACGGGTGTTGGAAGTAGGGTGCGGTTTAGGCTTGGCCAGCTTGGTGGTGCATCGCCGCGAGGGCAACATCACCGCCAGCGATTGCCATCCATTGACGGAGACTTTTCTGAAAGCCAATGTCTTGCTCAACGACTTGCCACCTTTGCATTACGAAACAGGCAATTGGGGCAGGGTGAATAAGGGCCTAGGCGCATTTGATTTGCTGATTGCCAGCGATGTGCTGTACGAGCGCAGCCACCCTGCGCAACTCTCGGGCTTCATCGAAGAACATGCAGCAGAGGGTGCTGAAGTGCTCATCATTGATCCCAACCGTGGCAACCGCAGTGCATTCCACAAAGACATGGCCAACATGGGTTTTGGTGTGACTGAAATCATCATCAACGAGCCCTTAGAAGACCTCAGTGCTTATCGCGGGCGCTTGCTGCATTACAAGCGCGGTTGATTCAGCCGGGTAAATTTGCCGCGACAATGTGTGCATGGCTCACATTTACATCTATTCCCCCAGCGGCGCAGTGCGCGACAAAGCAGCTTTCAAACGTGGCGTGGCTCGTCTGAAACAACTCGGTCATGAGGTTGAGCTAGATGCCGATGCGCTCAGCAGCCACACCCGTTTTGCGGGTGACGATGCAATCCGTTTAGCGGCCATCCACCGTGCAGCGGACAGCGGCGCAGATGTGGCCCTGATCTCGCGTGGTGGCTACGGCCTCACACGCATCTTGCCTGGAATCAAATACAAGCATGTCGCTAGAGCGATTACTAAAGGTACGCAGTTTGTGGGTTTGAGCGACTTCACGGCGTTTCAAAACGCACTGTTAGCCAAAACTGGCGCGGTGACGTGGGCTGGTCCCGCTTTGGGTGAAGACTTTGGCGCACAAGAGCCTGACGACATCATGGAAGCCTGTTTTGACGACATGGTCAGCGGGCAGGGTGAGGGCGCGGGTTGGCAACTGTCCAAAGTTTGCGCTGTGGCCAATGAGAAACGCCGCCCTGGCGTGTGGGCGCACGATGCTGTCTTGTGGGGTGGCAACTTGGCCGTGTTGGTGTCATTGCTCGGCACGCCCTATTTCCCGCTGATCAAAAACGGCGTGTTGTTCTTAGAAGATGTAGGCGAACACCCATACCGCATTGAACGCATGCTCACGCAGTTGTTGCATGCAGGTGTTTTGGCTGATCAAAGAGCGATTGTGTTGGGTCAGTTCAGCAACTACAAACTCACGCCTCACGACAAAGGTTTCAAACTTCAAAGCGTGATCGATTGGCTGCGTGCACAAATCAAAACGCCTGTGCTGTCCGATTTGCCGTTTGGTCATGTACCGACCAAGCTGTGTTTACCTGTGGGTCAAAAAATTGATCTGGTCGTGGAAGGCCGTGATGCCTTATTGCTTTGGGCGCATACGGATCATTGATTTGAATCTGATTTAACTTAATACGATGTATATTATGTAAAGTTAATAACATGAGAGAAACTGCATGATTCTGCGGCCCTCGCCATTTAATTAACTGGGCTCTCTTCTACGATCGGATTCTGAATAAACCAAGACTCGGTAAACGCACGGATATAAAACGCACTCTGTTGCCGGTCTTTACTCAGCGCCATGTCAAGCGCAGATACATTGCTGCTGTTCACCAACGTCGGGTCTGCGCCTTCTTCGAGCAAGAGCTTGACAGCCAATGGTGGTGCTGAAGATGCGGCCATCATCAGGGGTGTGTTGCCATTGGCGGCTTCACTGTCGATGTAAGCATCGTTCTCAATCAACAAACGCATCATCTCGCGATGACCTCGTGTGGCGGCGTAATGCAATGGCGTCCATCCGGGCTTGTTCACATCGGCCCCTCGTTCAATCAAGACTTTCGCGAGTTCTAGCTGGTTGTTGATTGCCGCCAGCATTAGCGCAGTTTCGCCGTACTGATTGCTCGCGTTGACATTTGTCTGCGGGTTTTTAGCCAGTACCAAGGCAGACTTAGGCGATGGCGATTGAATGGCCACCAATAGTCCAGGCACACCTTTTTCATTAGGCGTGTTTGGGTCAAAACCGCGGACTAAAAGTCTTTCAATGCTCTCGGGTTGATCAAATGTGACCGCCGCAATGAAGTCATCGTACGAGCCCGCATTGGATAAAGAATATCCAATAAAAACATATAGATAAAAAAAATACCTAAAGTATTTTCTCATTTCAAAACGCCATTGAAAAGTTGGTCGAAATTGCGGCTGGTGGCTTCGGCTACGGCTTCCACTGCCATGCCTTTGATTTCTGCAATCTGCTGAGCCACAAACGGCACAAACGATGGATTGTTGGTTTTGCCACGATGCGGGACGGGCGCCAAATACGGGCTGTCAGTCTCAATCAAGATGCGGTCCATGGGCACAAATTGGGCGACATCGCGCAAATCTTGCGCATTTTTGAAGGTCAAGATGCCTGAAAACGAGATGTACAGACCCAGGTCCAAGCCTGCACGGGCCACGTCTGCCGTTTCAGTGAAGCAATGAAACACGCCCCCTGCACTGCCGGCTGAGCCGTCTTCGCCCTGCTCTTTCAAAACCGCCACGGTGTCAGCTGAGGAACTGCGGGTGTGGATGACCAAAGGCAGTCGGGTTTGTTGCGCAGCTTGGATGTGGATGCGAAAGCGGTTGCGCTGCCATTCCATGTCGGCCACGGTACGCTCGCCCAAGCGGTAATAGTCGAGGCCGGTTTCGCCAATACCCACCACTTTGGGCAGTTTGGCGCGGGTCAGCAGGTCGTCGAGCGTGGGTTCTTGCACGCCTTCGTTGTCTGGATGTACGCCCACAGTGGCCCAAAAGTTGTCGAACTGCGTGGCTAAGCCGTGAACTTCAGGAAAGCGTTCCAGCGTGGTGCTGATGACCAGGGCGCGTGTAACTTGGGCTTTGGCCATGTCGTCACGGATGGTGTGGATGTTTTCAACCAGCTCTGGAAAATTCAGGTGGCAATGGGAATCGGTGAACATAGGTTTATTTAGTCTTTGGCACGCAAAGCCGTTTGCGCACGTGCCACCAAGGCTTCAAACATGAGGCCTGCGTTGTAAGGGTGTTCGGACGTGCGTGCAGCATCCATCAGGTCTTTGGACCATTGGGTCAGCGAATTCACAGTGCCAGCAGCCGGTAAATCCGCCGCCATGAAGAACCGTGGCTCGCCGCCTGTGCGGATGGCAAGCAGGTCATGACACAGCTTTTGCAGCATGGCAATAGCTTGCGAGGGTGTGGCATCAGACACCGCGCCCACATCGCCACGCAGAACGGCTTTGGGCAGCGCAGCCCAATGCGCGGCTTTGAGACCAGCATTAGCCAGATCCAGCGCATCTTCAGGTCGACCACCGGCAGCGCGCAGCAACACGGCCGAATCAGCGGCGGGCACGCCTTGGGTTTGCAGCCAGCTCAAAGCCTCGTCTTCGGTGGGCCACACCATGGTATGGGTTTGGCAGCGACTGCGGATGGTGGGCAGCAACTGGTGCGCTGCTTCGCTGGCCAGAACAAAACGGCATTCGCCTGGGGGTTCTTCTAGCGTTTTGAGAATGGTGTTGGCCGTGACGTGGTTCATGCGTTCGGCGGGATAGACAAACACCACTTTGGTTGAGCCGCCCGAGCGGGTTTGCTGGCTGAAGGCCACCATGTCGCGTGCCGCTTCAACGCGAATTTCTTTGCTGGGTTTGCGCTTTTTGTCGTCGAGGTCTTTTTGGGTTTTCTCGTCCAAGGGCCAGCTCAGCTCCAGCGCCAAGGTTTCGGGCATAAGCGTGCACAGGTCAGCATGGGTGCGCACATCCACGGCGTGGCAGCTGCGGCATTGGTAGCAAGCACCCTGCTTGGTAGGCGCTTCGCACAACCATGCGCGGGCCAGCTCTAAGCCCAACGTGTATTGGCCTAGGCCCGATGGGCCTTGCAGCAGCCAAGCGTGGCCACGTCGCTCGAGCAAGGTGCTGAGTTGACTTTGCAGCCATGGGCTTAAGACGGGCCTAGCGTGTGTGGTGGTTTCGGTCATGCCGCGCTAGATCTCAATTCGCACTCAACCAGCCGCGCTGCACAAAGTTGTGGTGCAGTTGCTGCCACACAGCCTCACGGGTTTGGGCGGCGTCTAGGCGTACAAAACGTTGTGCATCGGCTTGCGCGCGTGTGGCGTAGCCGTCAGATACTTTTTGGAAGAACTCAACGGGTTGCGCCTCAAACCGGTCGGGCACACGTGCGCCGGCTAGGCGCACCGCGGCAATGGCTGGGTCAAGCTCAAACCACACGGTCACATCAGGTTGGCGCAAACCAGTGGGGATCGCTTGCACCCATTGCTCAAGCTGTTTGAGCACACCCAAATCAAAGCCACGGCCGCTGCCTTGGTAGGCAAAGGTGGCATCGGTGAAGCGGTCACACAGCACCACATCGCCTCGTGCCAACGCAGGTTCAATCACGTTGTGTAAATGGTCGCGGCGGGCGGCGAAGATCAACAGTGCCTCGGTCAGCGAATCCATCGCATCGTGCAGCACCATCTCGCGCAACTTTTCAGCCAAAGGCGTACCGCCGGGCTCGCGGGTGAGCGTGACTTGGCGGCCCTGCGCTTTGAACGCAGCGGCCAAGCCATCGATGTGCGTGGACTTGCCTGCGCCGTCGATGCCCTCAAAACTGATGAACAGACCTGTTTTTGTCATAGCCCACTATTTTGCCTGTTCGGCATTACTGACCAGAAGCTTTGCGTTGGTAACGATTGACCGCGGCGTTGTGCTCTTCCAGCGTCGCGCTGAAGTAGCTCGTGCCGTCGCCCTTGGCCACAAAGTACAGGGCGTTGCTGGGCGCGGGTTGCACGGCGGCCTTGAGTGCGTTGCGCCCAGGCATGGCGATGGGCGTGGGAGGCAGGCCTTTGCGGGTGTAGGTGTTCCAGGGATGGTCGGTGCGCAGGTCAGCGCGGCGCAGGTTGCCATCGAAGTTGTCAAACATGCCGTAAATCACGGTGGGGTCAGTTTGCAGCGGCATGCCGATGGCCAAACGGTTATGAAATACGCGGCTGATGGTGGTGCGGTCGCTCTCGCGGCCTGTTTCTTTTTCAACGATGCTGGCCAAGATAAGCGCTTCGTCGATGGTCTTGATTTGAATGTCTGGCTGGCGTTGGCCCCATGCAGCGGCCAGTTGCTTGGTCATGGCGTTCGCTGCGCGTTGCATCACATGCAGCTCGGATGTGCCTTTGCCGTAGGTGTAGGTGTCTGGGAAGAATCTGCCTTCAGGTGCCACGCCCGGCATACCCAGTTTGGTCATGAGTTCGTCATCGCTCAGGCCGTTGGCGTCATGCTTGAGGCCTTCAGCTTTGGCAAGTGCCGCACGGAATTGGCGAAAGGTCCAACCGTCAATCAGGCTGATGGCTTTGAGACTTTCCTCGCCACGGCTGAGTTTGCGCAGCAAATCAAGCGGCGTGTTGCCTTCGTTCAGCTCGTAGCTGCCTGCACGTAATTTGCGCGATTGGCCACTGGCTCTAAAGAACGCGTACAAAACAAGAGGTTGTGCATCGACACCCGCATCTGCCACGGCTTGGGCAATACCGCGCACGGGGGTTTGCGGCTCGATGGATAAGTCTATCGTGGGGGCCCGCAGTGACATGGGGGTCAACACCCACCAGCCTGTTGCTGCTGACAACAACAGGGTCAGACTCAACACCGTCCAAAAGATTCGCTTGATGAGCCGCATCACAACCCTATGTCCAATCACGTTAATCAAGCGAGCATGATAATTCACCCTATGTCACAGACCACCTTTGCTACCTCCTCGCCTTTGAACGGCATCGCCTCCCTACCCCACCTGGGCATCATCCGCGCTGCGGGTGCAGACGCCGCTAACTTTTTGCACAACCAACTCACCAACGATGTGCTGCTGATGAAAGAAGGCCAATGCCGCTTGGCCGCTTTTTGCAACGCCAAGGGCCGCATGCAAGCGAGCTTTGTGGTTTACAAACGTTCCGCTGAAGACGTGCTGCTGATTTGCCGCAAAGACCTGATGGCCCAAACCATCAAACGCTTGTCGATGTTTGTGTTGCGCGCCAAAGCCAAGCTGAGCGATGCCAGCGATGAATTTCAGTTGCTCGGTCTGGCAGGTGATGCAGCGCTGGCTGCATTGAATGCTTCAACGACTGAGCCATGGCAACGCCACACCGTAGGTGCTGCCGATGTGCTGACCCTCTACCCTGCCCTAGACCAACCACGTGCTTTTTGGCTCGCCCCCAAAGACGTGGCTGCGCCCACAGGAACAGCCCTGAGCGCAGACCTGTGGCAAGTGGGCGAAGTGATGAGCGGCATTGCATGGGTGGAGCTAGCCACTTTCGAAGCCTTTGTGCCACAGATGCTCAACTACGAATCGGTCGATGGTGTGAACTTCAAAAAAGGTTGCTACCCCGGTCAAGAAGTGGTTGCACGCAGCCAGTTCCGTGGCACCTTGAAGCGCCGTGCGTTCATTGCGCAAAGCGCTGTGACGATGACCGCTGGTCAAGAAGTGTTTTCAAGCTTAGACGCCACCCAACCTTGCGGCCTTGTGGCGCAGACTGCTAGCGATGGAGCTAGCCATGTGGCAGTGCTGGAGTTGCAACTCAGTGCCACGGAAAACAGCAGCTTGCATTTAGGCGTGGCAGATGGCCCACTCCTGAATCTGCTGCCGTTGCCTTACGCGTTGCGCGACGACATCTGACCGCTGTCAAAAGATGGCAGCCGCCATGCTTTAAACCAGCAGCAACCGCATTTCCACATGCGCAATGCCTACTTCGTCAAACGGCTCGCCCACCACTTGAAAGCCGTTCTTCGCGTAAAACCCTTGCGCTGTGCGCTGCGCACTTAGACGCACTTCTTTATGACCGCGACGACGCGCTTCTGAAACCAAGGCCTGTAACAAGCGGTCGCCATAACCTTGGCCACGGGCATTGCGCAACACAGCCATGCGTCCAATTTTGGCGACACTGACAGACGGTTGCAGCAATCGTGCATTACCCAAAGCTTGACCATGGACATCAAGCAGCACCGCATGCAAGGCTGTGGCGTCGTCGGCATCCCATTCGTCTTCGGGAGCGATGCCTTGCTCATGCACAAACACGGCAGTGCGCACCGATTGGGAGGCTGCTTGCATCAAACCCCATTCGCCAATTTCAATGTAAGTCATGGACTTCAACTCACACCCCAAACGCATGTCGCAAAGCCCGCGCTGCATCCATGTGCGCAGTCAGCGCCTCTGGAATGACGCGGCCCATTTGAATGAAGCTGTGCACCACGCCTTTGTAAATTTCTAAGTCCACAGGCACGCCGCTCAAACGCAGATGGTCAGCATAGGCGATGCCTTCGTCCACGATAGGGTCGCACTCCGCCAAGCCTAGCCACGCAGGTGCAACACCCGACACATCGGCCAACATGGGCGAAAAGCGTGGGTTTTCGCGGTCTTCAAGATTAGGGATGTAGTGGCCGTAAAAGTATTCGATGCTGGCTTTTTCCAGCAAGAAGCCTTTTTCAAAGGTATCCGCTGACGCCAAGTACTCGGGTGAGCAGCCAGGGTAGAACATGAGTTGGAGGTTCAGATCAATGCCTGCATCACGCGCTGCAATGGCGGTCGATGCGGTCAATGTGCCGCCTGCGCTGTCGCCACCAATGGCGATGCGTGCGGCATCTAACCCGAGGCTGGTTGCATTGGCTGCGAGCCATTGCAATGCATCAATCGCGTCGTTGTGTGCAGTGGGGAATGTGTGTTCAGGTGCGAGTCGATAGTCCAGCGACACCACTGCACAGTGCGCCAAGTGGGCCAAGTGTTTGCACAGCGCCTCGTGGGTTTCGGGGCTACCGACCGTGAAGCCGCCGCCATGAAAGTACAGCAGCACGGGCAAATTGGGTTTGGCGTGTTCGGCCCACAGTTTCGCACGCAAGGTGGCACCATCACGCGTGGGAATGTGTAGCGTGTCGTCACGCGCCATTTTGTGTGCATTGATTTCCAGCACGCCTGCACCGAGCGCGAAGGCTTGTTTGGCTTGCTCTGGCGTCAGCAGCGCCATTGGCGGGCGACCTGCTTTGGCAATGGCGTGCAACACATCACGCATGGCGGGGGTGAGCAGGCTTTGCGGGTTACGTGGGTGACTCATCTGGGTTTGCTTTTGTGGCTATGGCTTTTATAGTGTGCCATGGCTCAAATTCTCTACCTCACCAACATCCAGATTGACTTTGGCGTGCTCGCGACCCTCGGGGCTGAATGCGAAAAGGCCAACATCCAACGTCCGCTCATCGTGACTGACCAAGGCGTCAAAGCCGTGGGCATTTTGCAAAAAGCGCTAGATGCTTTGAATGGCATCGAAGTGGCGGTGTTTGACCAAACGCCATCCAACCCGACCGAAGTCGCCGTGCGTGCTGCCGTCGCGGTGTATCACGCACACCAGTGCGATGGCCTGATTGCCGTGGGCGGCGGCTCTTCCATCGACTGCGCCAAAGGCGTGGCCATTGCTGCCACGCACGAAGGCCCGCTTAAAACCTATGCCACCATCGAAGGTGGCTCACTCAAAATCACACCCGCTGTATCGCCCATCATTGCAGTGCCCACCACGGCGGGCACTGGCAGTGAGGTGGCGCGTGGGGCCATCGTCATCGTGGACGATGGGCGCAAGCTGGGTTTTCACTCTTGGCACTTGGTGCCCAAGGCCGCCCTGCTCGACCCAGAACTCACCCTCGGTTTGCCCCCTGCCCTCACCGCTGCCACCGGCATGGACGCCATTGCCCACTGCATGGAAACCTTCATGGCTGCGCCGTTCAACCCGCCCGCCGATGGCATCGCGCTAGATGGCTTGACACGTGGCTGGGCGCACATTGAACGCGCCACCAATGATGGTCAAGACCGCGATGCACGTCTCAACATGATGAGCGCCTCCATGCAAGGCGCGATGGCGTTTCAAAAGGGTTTGGGCTGTGTGCATTCGCTCAGCCACAGCTTGGGCGGCGTCAACCCACGTTTGCACCACGGCACGTTGAACGCCATGTTCTTGCCAGCGGTGGTGCGCTTCAACGCCGAAGCTGAGTCAGTACAAAAAGAACGCCGCATGCAACGCATGGCCTATGCAATGGGCTTGGGTGAAATACACCATCCGCTCGAAGCAGCCGAAGCGATTGCCCACGCCATCACTGCCATGAATGCCCGTTTAGGTTTACCCAAAGGTTTAGCCGAGATGGGCGTGGAGACCGCATGGTTTGACAAAATCATCGAAGGCGCCATGGCCGACCATTGCCACAAAACCAACCCACGCTTGGCCACGGCTCAGGAATACCGCGAGATGCTGCAAGCGGCGATGTAAGCTCTTCTTGTTCAAAGACGCTGCACCGCAGCCATGCTGGGATGTGCGACCCAGTCTGCAAACTCCTGAGCCATCTGCTCACTCGCACGCACCGCCTCATTCCAAACCTTCACACGGCCCTCAAAGTCAGAGGCATAAGTCACAAAGTCACTACGGTCAGGCAGCTTGCCGTTGGGCAAGGTCTTGACCCACTCAGGGTTGGGGGCCAAGACGATGGTGTTGTCTAAAAACGAAGTCGATTTGTGCCGCCACTTCAGCGCTTTGTCTAGCCAACCAGGCACCACGGCTTGTTGAAAGTGCGGATACAGCACCAACCCCTTGTAGTTGAGGTGCAAGTGGTAGTCGGTGATGCCTCCATCCCAATAAGCGCCCGCAGGCGCATCAGGAATGTCGTGCACGGCTTGCAGCACAAACGGGATGGAGCAACTGGCTTGCAGCGCGGCCATGAAGTTGCGCTCGTTCAGCGCCATGTGTTGGGTGGCAAAGTCAGCCGTATCAAACGGCAGTTCGCCACGGCTAGAGAACACCACACGCTCTAGCCACGCGCCCATGGCTTTGCGCTGCACGGCATTGCACAGATACGCGCCTGCGTAGCCCAAGGGTGTGAGGAGCGGGTGTTCACGGTGCAAGATGTGTTTGCCACGCGAGGTCACCACATGCAGGCGGTAGCGTGGGTTGTTCAGCACTTCACTGACATGACCACCATAAAACGCTTGCAGGGTTTGGCTGAACTCGTCACTCACCTGTTTGGCGCTGGGACGCTTTTGGCCCTCGGGTACTTTGTACTCTTGATGGATGTAATCGTGCGACAGGCGATCAAAGCCTTGCACGGGGTTATCCAAACACGCCGTGGTCATGCGCCATGCGCCGATGGATGCGCCAACAAGGTCGATGGTCTGCGTGCTTTGCGGCAACCATTCGCCAAACAAAAAACGGTCCAGTGGTCCGAGGATCAAACCCTTAGGCCCACCCGCCGCAGCGGGAATCACGCCAATGTGTTCGGGCTTCAAGCCATTGGCCTTGATGTGGGCCAAGGCTTTGGGGCCAGCGTAAATGTGCAGAGCTTTCAACGCGTGGCCTTGTGATTACTTCTTCAAACCTTGCAGCTTGGCAAATGCACTCGCCATGGCTGAGCCTGTCGCCGCTTGCGGTGGTGCGGTGTAGCCACTGCTGTAGCTGCCGCCGCCACGTTGGCGGTTGTCACGGCCTGCGTGTTCAAAGCGGTTATCGCGTGGCCCATCTTTACGCGCAGGCGCACCATCCATCTTCATGGTCAAGCTGATGCGTTTGCGGGCCACGTCCACTTCCAGCACTTTCACCTTGATGATGTCGCCAGTCTTCACCACTTCACGGGCGTCGGTGATGAACTTGTTGCTGAGTTGGCTCACATGAATCAAGCCGTCTTGGTGCACGCCCAAGTCGACAAACGCGCCAAAGGCGGCCACGTTGCTGACCGTGCCTTCGAGCACCATGTCGACCTTCAGGTCTTTGATGTCTTCCACGCCGTCTTGCAGCTTGGCCACTTTGAAGTCGGGGCGCGGGTCGCGGCCTGGCTTTTCGAGTTCGCTCAAGATGTCTTTAACGGTGATGACACCCACGGTGTCGTTGGCAAACAGCTCGGGCTTCAAAGTTTTGAGCATGTCAGCGCGACCCATCAGTTCGGCCACGGGCTTGCCCGTTTGCGCCATGATGCGCTCGACCACTGGGTAGGTTTCGGGGTGAACCGCGGTCATGTCCAACGGGTTGTCGCCGTCGCGGATGCGCAAGAAGCCCGCGCTTTG
>Ga0228702_1001631_pt1 | contig 13897 bp, 6 predicted proteins | sample McNCre217_Aug_MG_2_FD_178018 | JGI IMG/M metagenome (GOLD analysis project Ga0228702, IMG submission 178018) | Freshwater microbial communities from McNutts Creek, Athens, Georgia, United States - 20-17_Aug_MG | ecosystem: Environmental > Aquatic > Freshwater > Creek | place: USA: Georgia... | reverse complement strand
TGCACAAGCTGATCGTGTCAAAGACTTGGCCACGCTGGCTGCCCAACGTCCTAACCAATTGATTGGTTATGGTTTGGTGGTCGGTTTGCAAGGCACAGGTGATGACGCCTCTGTGCCATTCACCACACAAAGCATGAAAGCCATGCTGTCTCAAATGGGTGTGCGCATTGACGGCCCATTGACCGACTTTGAACAAGCTGCCACGGCGGCACGTGTGGATATTAAAAATACCGCTGCAGTTTTGGTGACGGCTGATTTGCCTGGCTTTGCCAAGCCTGGCCAGCGCATTGACATCAACGTGTCTGCCATTGGCAAAGCATCCAACTTGCGTGGTGGTAGTCTGATCATGACCGCCATGCGTGGTGTGGATGGTGAAATTTATGCCTTGGCTCAAGGTGCTCTGACTGCGACTGGTATTGATGCCAGCGCTGCTGGATCAAAAGTCCAAATTGGTGTGCCCACTTCAGCTCGTATTCCAGGCGGTGCGATTGTGGAACGCATTGTGGACACGCCTTTCGAAACATCGGAAAACGTGATTTACAACATCCGCGAAAACGATTTTTCGACCACCACTGCTATCGTCAATGCGATCAATAAAAAATTTGGCGGTGACGTTGCACAAGCTATTGACGGTACTTCGGTATCGGTACGAGCTCCCCAAAACTTGAATCAACGCGTTGCTTTCATGAGCATGGTTGAGGGATTAGAAGTGACACCTGGTGAACCCCCAGCACGTGTGGTGATCAATTCACGCACAGGCACGGTGGTGATCAATCGCTCTGTGCGTGTGACGGCTGCGGCGGTATCGCACGGCACCATCTCGGTGGCCATCACGGCAACCAACGAAGTATCTCAACCCAACATGCTTGCTGGTGGTCAAACGACCGAAGTGCAAAACGCTGACATCAAAGTGGCCGAGCCCAATAAGCCTATGTTCTTGTTCCAGCCGGGTGTCGAGCTGCGTCAAATTGTGGATGCGGTCAACCAAGTGGGGGCCACACCTTCTGCTTTGATCGCCATTCTTGAAGCTTTGAAAAGCTCAGGCAGCTTGCGCGCTGAGTTGGTCATCATTTAATCGAGTTTTGATATGAGCAACCCCATCGACACCTCTTCCTCGAAGTCCTATATGGACTTTTCGGGCCTGGGCGAATTGCGTGGCAAAGCTCAGCAAAACCAAGACAAAGCGCTGAAAGAATCAGCGCAACAATTTGAAGGCCTCTTCATCCAAATGATGATGAAGTCCATGCGCGAAGCCAATGCGCCCATGAAAGACGAAGACAACCAATCGCATGCGATGGAAACCTTCGAAGGTATGTTTGACAAAGAAGTTTCCTTGCAAATGTCTAAGCGTGGGGCAATGGGCGTGGGCGCCTATATGGAGCGTGCCGTGCGTCAGCAAGGTACACCACAGCCAAGCACACAAGCTTTGCTCAAGGCACGTAGCCCTGCAATTCCGTTGAATCCGAAGCAAGAGCCCATGGCGCTGCCCACTGCAGCTGACATGGCTCGCGGCATCCTCATGGAAAAACCCGCTCCGCTCAAGAGCTTGCAAGAGTTCAAGATGCCATTTTCTGGGGGTGTTAAATGAGTGACATGCTCGGCATCAGCAGTGGTGCAATCGGCGCATATCAACGCGCACTGACCACGGTCAGTAACAACATCGCCAACGTCAATACCGAAGGTTATTCACGTCAAGACGTGGTGTTGCAAGACTCAGCACCCAAACAAATGGCCAGCATGTACGTCGGTACAGGCGTCATGTTGCAAACCATCAAGCGTCAGTTCGATGCGTTTGCTGAATCGAACTTGCGCAACAGCACCAGTGATTTGTCCAGCCAAAAGCCCATGGTGGATTACGCCAAGCGTGTGATGGACATCATGGGCGACAAGAGCATTGGCTTGAGCTCTGCGTTTGACAATTACTTTGCTGCTGCCAGCGCTTTGTCAGCAGATCCAGCATCCACGGTGCAACGTACCAGCTTCATGCGCAGTGCCGACGGTGTCGCCTCGCGCTTTGGTGAACTCAACACACAGCTTGATTTGATCGCCACAGAAACACGCCAAGGTTTGGAAGGTGCTGCCGCACAAGTCAACACGCTCACCAGTCAGTTGGCGTTGATCAACCAAAGCATGGCTAAGTCGCCAACACTTGAAGGTCAACCGCCTGAGCTGTTGGACCGACGTGATTTGACTTTGCGTCAGTTGTCTGACTTGGCACGCATCAAAACGAGTTTCAGCCCCAATGGCACAGTGACCGTCAGTATGGGCACCACCATGACCCAAGGCGTGGTGGTGGATGGCAACAAGGCACGCCCTATTGGTGTGAACAGTGCCGTCAAAGATAAGGTCGAATTGATTCTTGATCCCTACGGCAAAACAGAATCATTGGCCAGTGCCAGTGGTGGCCAAATTGGTGGCTATCAAAGCTTCATCAGCCAAGTGCTTGAGCCAGCTCAGAAAAATTTGAGCGCATTGGCACAAACCTTTGCCAAAGAAGCCAACAGCATTCAGAAAAATGGCATTGATGGCTATGGCCAGATGGGTCAAGATTTGTTTGCTTTTGACCCCACGGCAAGCAGCCCTGCTGCTGGTATTCGTATGGCCATGAACGATGGCATGCGTGTGGCTACAGCATCGCAATTCCGCGTCAGCGAAGGTAACTCCAACATCACCTCTACACGTGCCAGCGTGCGTTTCACGGGTGAAACGCCGACCACTGCGTTGAGTAATACCAACTTGGTGAACAACCCTAACGCGACGGCGGGTGTGACGTTCAAGGTCGACGGTGCGCAGGTGTACGCCCCAGTGACCACGCTCTCGGCTGGTGTGGGTGCAACGTTTTATTTGGACGAGGCAGAGCCAGGTCAGCAATTGCAAGTCATGACGCGTGATGGTCGTCAGCTCTTGGGTCAAACTTTGAGTGAGACTGAAAAGTACCAACTGTTCACACCACAAAATGGTTTTGCACCCAATGCCACATACAGCGATCAGTATTTGAATAAAACGGGCACCAGCGCCTACCGCAATCTCGATTTGTTCTATGGCGCCAAAGCCAAGGTTTTGTATGGTCAAAACTTTGACCAATACGGTGCAGCGGGTGCACCTATTCCGCTTCCTGCTGTGATGGAAACAGACCGTATTCCAGGAACGGGTGACTACATTCCTGAAGGCGCGTTGTCACTCAATGGCGTCAAGCTGGGTGAATTGAAAGCCAAAGCCAATCCCTCTGATGTGGCGGATTGGATCAATCAAAAAACATCGGTCACCAATATCCGTGCTGAAGTGTTCAGCGAAATTCGTGTGCCCACAGGTCAAATTGATTTGGGTAAAAGCCTCACCATCAACGGTGAAGTCATCAGTGGCTACAAAGACCTCAAAGGTTTGGTTGACGCTGTCAATCAAACCCTGAATCCAGACAGTAGTTCAACCCTAGATTCCAGCAAGCGTGTTGAAGCATCCCTCACCTCATCAGGTGAATTAGTGCTGCGCAATGCCAATGGCGAGCCCATTCAGATCAATGCCAACGTTGGTACCTTAGAGCCGGGTGCCAACGCGTTGAACATGCAACTCGGAACCTACAACGGTCAAGTTCGTATGACGCAAATCGTGCGCGACTTGCACGTCTCTAGCGGAAACTTGCAATTTGGTAAACCTTTGCAAATCAATGGCGTCAACTTGAATCAAGCCTCTTATGGCCTGGGTGATAGCACGTCCTACACGGTGAGTTTTGGTTATCCGCAACAAGATTTTGTCGGTACGCCCACCCAGCTCGTTGCCGCCATGAGCGATCGCACCCAAGCCGCTATTTCAGGCGTGAGCTTTGGGACAGCCGATGCTGCTGATGCATTTAGCGCATTCAGCATGGAGGTTGATGGTGTAAAGCTCAACCTCGATAACTTGAATCCTGCGACACCTGATTTGAATGGTATGGCTGCAGAGCTGGAGGCTCGTTTGAATGAGGCCGATGCCACACGCAATGCCTTGCACGTGACCGTGGCCGGTAACAAGCTCGTATTCACAGACGACTTGCATCGTAATTTGACCAAAGCATCTTTGACCGCCAGCGATGCGGCAGCGCAACTTGGCGCAGCCACTGGCACGATGGATCAACGTTTTGGTGATGAGTACACCGCTGAATACGCCAATGGTGAATTGACCATCAAGGCCTTCGACCCCAAGATGGCCGATGCCGACATTGCTAATAAATTCAACATCAAAGTTGGCAACAACACGATCGAAGCCAAACCAGGCATGTCCTCGATCACTCAGCTGATGGACCGCATCAACAGCCAGCAAGGCTTAACAGGTGTGGTGGCTGCATTTGACAGCAACCTCGATTTGAAATTGAGTGTGACAGATGAGAAGGGTGTCAAGAGCATTTCCATCGGTCCTGGTAAAAACAACGATGGCACTTACACCACCAATGCGTTGAGCTTGGAGCCTTTGGATTACACCGCCACAGAGCGCTTAACGCGCATGCTGGCGACCGATCCCACGCAGACCGACATTCGTTTGTCATTCAGCGCCTACACGCAAGGTGATCCCAAACTCGAGACCTTCGGTAACCCCGCAGACTTGGCCAAACTGGGCTTGCGCACAGGTGCTTATATCGAAGGTGGTAGCCCTGATGATTTGATGTTGTTTGTTACTGGCAAAGGCGTGGCCAAAGTTGCCACCAGCTTCAGTGGTGAGCCTGTCAACAGCCGTGATAACTTGCGCAGCCAATCGTTGCTCGTGAAATTCACCGCCGCCGATCGTTACAGCATCATCGACGCAAAAACCGGCACCGAACTAGCCAACCGTCAATACGATGCGAGTGCTTTGGAGCCCGTGATTGATTTCCAAGGCTTGAACATCAAGCTCACGCATGCTGCCTCAGTGGGTGACAGCTTTACGGTCGATGGCAACTTTGATGGCTTGGCTAACAACGTCAACATGCTTGATATGGTGGACCTGAATAAAAAACCGGTTACCAATGGCAAGACGATCGCCAACACTTACATTGATCAAATCAACAGCGTGGGTAACCTGGCGCAACAAGCCATCATCACGCAACAAGCCTTGACGGTGGTCAACGATCAAGCAGTTGCTGCACGCGACAAAGTGTCGGGTGTCAACTTAGACGACGAAGCTGCTGCCTTGATTCGTTACCAGCAGGCATATCAAGCGTGTGCCAAAGCGATGCAGGTGTCAGGCGAACTGTTTGACACGATTGCGCAAATTCATTGATAGAGGACAAGCACCATGAAAATTTCAACCACCCTCTACTTTGAACGTGCGACCCAGCAAATGGGCAACATCCAAGGCAACTTGTCTAAAGTGCAAGAGCAGATGTCAACGGGTTTGCAAATTGTCAAACCTAGCGATTCACCAGACAAAGCGGCCTTGGTGACTCGCATTGAATCAGAGCTCGCACGGCAAACCAGTTATCAAGACACGTTGAAGGCTGTGAACGTGCGACTGACTGCACAAGAGACAGCATTGACCAACACCAGTGATGTGCTGGGCCGCATCAAAGAGTTGGCCACGCAAGCAGCCAACGACACACTGAGTACCGCAGATCGTCAGAGTGTGGCATTGGAGTTGAGCTCGCTACGTGAACAAATCATGAGCCTGGGCAACACCCAAGACAGCAACGGCAACTATTTGTTTTCGGGTAGCAAAGCGGGAGTGGCCCCTTACAGCAAAGATGCCAAAGGCGTGGTGACCTACCAAGGCGATCAAGCACGCATGCAAGTCAACGTGGGTGATAGTCGACGTATGAACCTGAACATGCCTGGATCTGATGCCTTTGTGCGCTTGGTGCGCGACGATGGCAAAGGTGGCAAAACAGGTGTGGACTTTTTCCAAGCTTTGGATGATTTGGTGACGGCAGTCAAAAGCAGCGACCACACCAACATTCAACGCGGTTTGTCAGAAGTCGATGGCATGCAGCAGGGCGTGAGTGATGGTCTAGCCAAGGTTGGTACCGACTTGAGCGTGGTCGACATGCAAAACAGCGTGCTTGACCAGGTGGTTTTGCGTTTGAAGAGCACGCGCTCGGATGTCGAAGACTTGGATTACACCGAAGCCGTGACGCGCATGAACAAAGACCAATTGGCTTTGCAAGCGGCACAAAGCAGCTTTTCTAAGATTTCGCAGTTGAGCTTGTTTAATTTCATCAAGTAAAGACGCTTAAGTTTTTCATGTAATTGCCGATCAGATCCAAGATTAGCCTCTAAAGAATTCCATCACCATGGCCACTACAGCAGTTTCTTCGACAAGCACCGCAAGCACAGCGACGACCAACAACGCTGCGAGCGTGGCTGCCGCAACTGCAGCGGCTAACCGATCTGCAGCGCAAAAGCTTTTGACGTCGCTCAATGCGGGCTCGGGTGTGGACGTGGCTGCTTTGGCCCAAAACTTAGTCGATGCGGAAACTGTCCCGCAAAAGAATGCGATCAACGCCAAGATCACCAAAAACGAAGCGCGTATTTCTGGTTATGCAGCGATTTCGTTTGTGATGTCTGATCTAAATACAGCATTCACAGCACTCAAAGACCAAAACAATTTCAGTTCGCTGCAGGCCAGCAATAGCCAACCCAGCGCCTTCAACGTCACCACCACAGCGTCCGCAGTGGGGGGGACACATGACATTGAAGTGTTGCAATTGGCCAAGGCGCAACGCAGCATCAGTGCGGGCTTCGCTTCAGCCAGCGTGCCGATCAATGGCGGTAACGCCATGTCGTTGACGCTGACAGTGGGTGGCAGTGCCAAGCCCGCCATTAGCTTAGATGCAGGCAAAGATACGCCACAAGACATCGTCAATGCCATCAATGCCGCCAAGACGGGTGTGACAGCCACGTTGGTGAATACCGGCGACGGCTCTGCCTCGCCCTTCCAAATCGTGCTCAGCGGTGCTAAAGGCGCAACTGGCAGTTTTTCTCTGGCTGCCAGCTACACCCAAATCAATGGCACAACCAGCAGCACACCAAACTCCGGCTCTCCTGGTTTGGTTTTTGGTGGCAATGCCGCAGATCAGGTGGCTACCGATGCCAAGGTCAAAGTTGACGGCATCACCTTCACGCGCAGCACCAATACCCTGACCGATGTGGTGGCCGGTACCACGCTTGATTTGAAAACCGTCACCAGTGGTGCAGCCAATGTGAGCTTGGTGCGCGACACCACAGCCATCAAAGAAAAGTTCAAAGCTTTGGTGACCAGTTACAACGATGCATCTTCCATGATGAACGTGGTGACAGACCCCAAATCTACAGTGGACACCTATGGTGCCACTTTGGTGGGTGACTCCACCGCGCGCAGCGTGAAAGCACAAATGCGCGCATTGGTACAGGGCGAGTCCAACACGCCTGGTACCAAAATCACTGCCATGTGGCAGATGGGCATCAGCATCGACCGCACGGGTGTGATGACACTGGATGAAACCAAGTTGGATGCCGCCTTGAATGACAATTTTGACGACGTCGTCAAAACCATGACAGGTAATACCAATGGTCTCAGCGCCTACAGTTCTCAGCCTGCAGGCTTTGCAGGCGAGGCCATGCGCAAGTTGTCCAAGTTGATTGGCCCTAACGGCCCCTTGTTGACCAACACTCAGAACGCAGACACGCAAAACGCGAAATACAAAGATAGCTTGGCCAAGCTCGATACCCGTATGACAGCCTTGTTGGCGCGTTACAACAAACAGTTCGCCAGCATGGAAAGCCTGGTGGGCAGTGTGAATAGCCAGAAGACCAGCTTGAAGTCGACCTTTGACGGCATGATGTCGGTCTACACCAACAAAGGCTAATTAATTTTTCAAATTTTTCCTAAAGTTCCGTCTGCTCAATCCGATTTAGGGCGAAACCCCACATTTGTCTGGGGTAAAGGCGGTTCTTATGGTCCAAGAAATTCAACCCAAAGTGCCTCAGCCAGCTCCTGCTCGGCCTGAGGCTGTTGTCGTTGGTGCAAAGGCGCCTGGCGGGGCGCCTGCGCCTGTCGAGGTCAAGGCTCCAGCTCTTGCGCCCATTCCAAAAGCTGAAATCAAGTTTGACGCCGATGCTGCGCGCAAGAACTTGGAGGAGGCTATTCAAAAACTCAATGAAATGATGAAAGACAGCGGTCGCACACTGAGCTTCAGCATGGATGTGAAGTTGGGTCACCCCATTGTGTTTGTGAAAAACATGGCCAATGGTGAGGTGGTGCGTCAAATTCCCAGTGAAGTGGTGGTGCGTGTAGCCCACGGTATAGAAGACTTCAAAGGCTTGCTGCATAACGCGGCTGCTTAAGTGCGGCGCTTGCATACATATAGATGCAAGTTATTTTGTAAAGATTTTGTTTTTTTTCGAAAAAAAGCTCAAGTAAAAACCAACCCTTCCGATTCACTGGCTATCAGGAAAACAAATTCCTGTTTCATTAACCCCCTGTGACGGATCTTTAGGAGAAACACCATGACCGTAATCAACACCAACGTAAAAGCTCTCACTGCTCAAGCTTCTTTGAGCAATGTGGAGAAATTGACTGCTACGACCATGGAGCGTCTCTCCACAGGTCTGCGCATCAACAGCGCCAAAGACGACGCTGCTGGCTTGGCCATCACCAACCGCATGACATCGCAAATCCGCGGTTACGCAGTTGCCATCCGCAACTCTAACGACGGTATCTCGATGGCTCAAACTGCTGAAGGCGCGATGGGTCAAGTCACCAACATGCTGCAACGCATGCGTGAACTGTCAGTTCAAGCAGCCACTGGTTCTTTGAATGCTGATGACCGTAAATCGGTTCAGCAAGAAGTTGACCAGCTCAAAGCTGAAATCGACAACGTCGCTAACAAGACGAACCACAACAACATCAACTTGCTCGACGGCAGCGCCGGCAAAATCGTGTTGCAAACTGGTGTGAACGCCAACGACACCATGAACATCGCTTTCGGTTCTGTGAAGACCAAAGACATCGGCATGGGCTCACGCGCTTCTTTGTCTTCTGTGGCAACTAACTTTGCTGCTGGTTCAGCTCCTAACCTCAAAGACGGCGACCTGATCTTGAACGGTGTGGTGGTTGGTGCTTCTTTGGCTACGGATGACAACAAGTCTTCTGCTGCCAACGCTGCTAGCGCCATTGCTAAAGCTGCTGCTATCAACCGCGTGGCTGACCAAAGCGGCGTGCACGCCACAGTGGGCCAAGCTGTTGCCTTCGGTTCGAAAATGACTGCTGCTGCTTCTAACGGCACATTGAAGATCAACGGTGTGGACACAGCCACTGTGTACACCACTGACGACGCTGAGTTGTCTCGTGCTGCGGTGATGACTGCCATCAACAATATTTCTGGTCAAACAGGCGTCAAAGCCATTAACACTCACGACGACAATCAAGGTGTGGTGTTGGTTGCTGCTGACGGCCGCAACATTGAACTCGACTTGGGTTCTATGACTGCCGCTGCTACTGGCTTAGGCTCAAGCAATGTCTACGCAGGTACTGTTGAACTTAATACTTTGGATGGTAAAGCCATCAATGTGTCGAGCAACGTGTCTGGCGACATCACAAACTCTGGTTTGAACTTCGGTACTTTCAGTGCTGACACTGCACAAGCTGTGAGCTTGAAGCGTCACACTACAGCAGTAGCTCCAGCCGCTGCCACAACACCTAACAGCACCGAAACTGGTGTCTTCACAGGCGGTACTTTGGTGTTGAACGGTGTCGGTATCGATGCAGCCAATGCGAACGATGATCAATCATCTACAACCGATGTTGACTCTTCTAGTAAAGCTGCCAGCGCGATCGCGATTGCTGCTGCCATCAACAAGAAGACTGGTATGACTGGCGTGACAGCAACTGCTGAGCCAAACATCATCAAAGGTTCTGGTTTCCAAGCAGGTGAAGTAACCAAGTTGAACTTGAACGGCATCGATGTCGATATCAGCTTGAATACTTCCTCCACACGCGATGACGTGATGAACGCCATCAATGCCGCGCAAGGTAAAACTGGTGTGGTTGCTACAGCATGGGGTGAAGGTATCACTTTGACAGCTGCTGATGGTCGCAACATTTCTATCGGCTCAGACGCTGCAGATGCCGCTGCTCTGGGTTTGAAGGGTGTGACGATTGGTGCTGACAAAGCGACTGCTGTGACTCAGTACTCAACTGTCAAGTTGAGTTCTGACAAGGCATTCACTGTCGAAAGCGGTGCAGACGGCAATGACAACTTCGCAGCTTTGGGCTTCCGCCGCGGTAGCTTCGGTGGCTCTGACAACGCTTTGAAGATCGCTGACTTGGACGTGACCACACAAGCTGGTGCAACCGATGCCATCAAGGCCATCGATGCAGCATTGAACACTGTGGCTGCTGACGAAGCCCGCGCTGGTGCCTTCCAAAACCGTTTGGAAGCTGTGGTGTCTAACTTGACTGAGTCGAACCAAAACATGTCTGCTTCACGCAGCCGTATCTTGGACACAGACTACGCCACTGAGACCAGCAACATGGCTAAGTCACAGATCATTTCGCAAGCCGCCACAGCAATGCTGGCGCAAGCGAACCAGTCTGCCCAATCGGTTCTGTCACTGTTGAAGTAATCGCAGGCCCGTTACCCCAAGCAATTGGGGTTAACAAAAAAGCGAGCCCTGTGTGCTCGCTTTTTTGTTGATCTTCAAATTCTTTTTACTTTTTTTGATCAAGGCGCTCAAGTTTTCAAACTTCGTGCCGATCTTCATGAGACGAATCCCTGTAAGGGCAGAGTATTGCTGAGCAATCTCTGCCGTTACAAGCCCTCAATAAATGAGTGAAAAGAGCGAATCATGGCCACGATCAACAACTTAAGTACTGGTTTTCAATCAAATGCATTGATCACCTATGGCGCTGCGGCGCAGACAGCCACCAAGGTCACGGCCACGACCGATATTTCTGGCTTTGATGCCACCAAAATCAAAGCCATGTCCGTGGCAGAAGCTGCGGCACTGACCACAGAGCAAATCTCATCCATCAGCACGTCTGCGATGGCGGGCTTGACGGCGGCTCAGTTAGGTGTGTTGAGCGCGGCTAATGTAGCCGCATTCACCGACCAACAGATGGCAGCTTTTGATAAAACGCAAATTGCTGCGTTCAAGCCCACACAAGTTGGAGCCTTCACGTCATCGCAAATCAACTCGATGACGACAGCGCAGATGTCTGCGTTGACAGTATCGCAAGTGGCGTCATTGAATACTTCACGTATCAAAGACATTGATAGCACACGCTTAGGTGCTTTGGATTCCAAACAAATTCAAGCCTTGACCACGGATCAGATCGTTAACTTGATTGGTGATCAGCTCGGTTCGATGAGCACCACGCAAATTGCGAGCTTGAAGGTCTCGCAAATTTCCGCCATCGAAACGCGTGACTTGGCAGGCCTGTCTACCAGTCAAGTAGCTGCCATGGGTGTGAACCAAGTCAAGGCGTTGAGTGCCAACCAACTCAAGGCCCTGAGCACCGATCAAATCAAAGCCATTGAAACGGCTGATTTGGCGGGCATGACAGCCACTCAAATCAGCTCGCTGACGACAGCGCAGGTGAAAGTGTTGAGCACGTCTCAACTTAATGCATTGACAGCCGCAGAGCTCAATGCTTTGTCTGATTCGCAACTGCAGGCTTTGACCACCACGCAAGTGAGCAGCTTGAGTTCCGCCAACACTGCTAAGCTCAAATCCACACAAGTGGCTGCACTGAGTACTGCACAGGTGGCAGCACTCAGCACAGACCAAGTCAAAGCACTGGCAGTGTCATCCGTGGCTGCCATGGGTTCTAACCAAATCAATGCAATGACCACTTCGCAAGTGGGCGCATTGACTGCGGCGCAACTCAAAGGCTTGACCACAGACACCTTGGCCGCCATGGGTACCACCCAGGTGGCCGCGTTGACAACTGGCCAAGTGGCTGGAATGACTGCGGCTTCTGTGGGGGCGCTCACTTCGACGCAAGTGGCGGCGATGACGACATCGCAAGTGCAAGCACTCACAGTCACACAAGTTAAAGCTTTGTCCGCTGGCAAAGTGGCTGCGATGACTACCACTCAAGTGGCGGCATTGACCAACGATCAAGTCAAGACGCTCAGCGACACGCAACTCAAAGCCTTGACTACCTCTGAAGTGGCTGCCTTGGGTACTGCGCAAGTCAAGGCGCTCACAGACACACAAATCAAATCACTCACCACAGACGCTGTGGCTGCCATGACCACGGCACAAGTCAATGCGTTGAGCACCTCTCAGCTCAAAGCGTTGTCGGCCAGTCAAGTCACGGCATTGACATCGACGAACGTGGCTGCTTTGGCGACATCGCAGGTCAGCGCATTGACTTCAAGCCAAGTGCAAGCCTTGACGACCTCTGCAGTGGGCGCTCTGTCTAGCAGTTTGGTCAATGCCATGACCACAGCGCAAGTTGCTGCCTTGACAACAGGTCAAGTTCAGTCACTGTCAACTTCGACCGTGGGCGGTATCTCTACCACCAATGTTCAAGCTTTGAACTCTTCGCAGATCGCTGCGTTGACGACCACCGGTGTGGCAAAACTCACGACCACACAAGTTGCAGCGCTCACATCGAAGCAAGTCAGCGCTTTGACCACGGTCTCGGTTGCTTCGATGAGCACAGACCAAGTCAAGGCCTTGTCTTCCACGCAAGTGCAAGGCATCACCAACGCTGGTTTGAATGCACTTACTACGGCACAAGTAGCAGTTTTGAGTACCAGCCAAGTGTCTTCACTCACCGAGGCGCAAGTGGCTGGTTTGTCGACAGGTACTTTGCAATCATTGAGCACCACCCAAGTGGCCTCGTTGACAGATGGCCAAGTCAAGGCCTTGACCACCACAGAAGTTGCGGCCATGACTACCGCGCAAGTTGCCGCATTGACGACTGCACAGTTGTCAGTCATGTCGACCGACGACATCTTGGCTTTGGGCACCGCCCAAGTCAGTGCCCTGACCACATCGCAACTGCAAGCGATGAACCAAGCGCAAGTCCGCACCTTAGAGTCGGCTGAAGTGGCCGTGCTGAGCACCACACAGTTGCAAGCTTTGTCTGCCAACCAGTTCAAAGCTTTCAGCACTCAAGACGTTGCTGCGTTGACCACTGCACAAGTGGCTGCCTTGACTACAGACCAAGTCAAAGCCATGTCGCCAGAGAACATTGGCGCCCTTAGCACCTCACAAGTGGCTGCCATCACGACGACTCAATTGGGTTCACTTACCAACGCCACAGTGGCAGGTTTGAGCAGCACACAAGTGCAAGCGTTGACCACAGGCCAAGTCAAGGCCTTGTCTGAAGCGCAGGTTAAATCCATTGCCACTGCAGGCGTGGCTGTGTTGAGCACTGCGCAAGTCAGCGTGATGAGCACAGCACAAGTCAAAGCATTGACCGTAGATCAAGTGGGAGCACTTAGCACCACTGGCGTGTCTGGCTTAAGCACCACCCAAGTGGGCGTGCTGACCACCGATCAAATTCAATCGCTCAGCACAGGTGGCGTGTCCACACTGAGCACGGCCCAATTGGCCGCGATGTCGACCACGCAAGTGCGTGGCATCAGTGCTGCGGGTGTGACTGCGTTGACCAGTACACAAACGTCTACCCTAAGCACAGACCGTTTGGCTGCGCTGACCACAGATCAGGTCAAAGCCTTGACCACTGGCAACGTCTCCACCTTAAGCACATCGCAAGTCAAGGCCATGACGTCTGATCAAGTGGCAGTGTTGACCACGGCGCAGCTGCAAGCCCTGAGCACCACGCAAGTGCAAGCCATCGACACCACGGATGTGGCGGCGATGACCAGCACACAAATCAAAGCCCTGAGCAACACCGAGCTGTCGGGCATGACTACAGCACAAGTGGCTGCGTTGACCACAGACCAAATCAAATCGGTTACCACCGCTGCTTTGGCTGGTTTGAGCACCGCACAAGT
>Ga0228702_1001630_pt1 | contig 13913 bp, 12 predicted proteins | sample McNCre217_Aug_MG_2_FD_178018 | JGI IMG/M metagenome (GOLD analysis project Ga0228702, IMG submission 178018) | Freshwater microbial communities from McNutts Creek, Athens, Georgia, United States - 20-17_Aug_MG | ecosystem: Environmental > Aquatic > Freshwater > Creek | place: USA: Georgia... | reverse complement strand
TGTACCCCCCAACTGAGTTCGATATGATTAATGATATCTAACTGTATTTCAAGACTCTGAAACGGGTAATCCAAGACGAATACGTCGAACATTATCTAATCGAGATAAATCAGTCTTTAATTGATTTTGAACTGTGGATCCATCAATTGCAAAAGAACTTTTTTCTTTAACAGAACTCGGGTTGGCATAGTCATCAAAAATCTTAGCTTTATTAGAAATTAATTGAACCAAATCCTCATCGATTGAGTCTTTTGCAATTAATCTGTGCACCATAACGTGGCGACTCTGACCCATTCGGTAGACACGCGCAATCGCTTGTCTCTCAGTTGAAGGTTTAAACTGAGGCTCCATCAAAACTACAACTTGAGCGCACTGAATGTTTAGCCCTTGTCCTCCAGATTCAACCTGGCAGGCAATGACAGCAAATCCTTCTATTTTAGAAAACTCATCAATTAATCTAAGTCTATCGGCAGGACTAACCATTCCATTGATAATAGCACAATGATTAGCGATTTTGGAAATATCCTCTAAAACTTTTTTAAAAAAAGAAAATACAACAATTTTTTTTCCTTCCAAACGATAAGAATCAAACAACTCATTAAGTCTGTTATATTTACTTGAAATGCCAAAGTCGTCACCGACTGTTGTAGCTAATCTTCTATTCATAAGATCGTTACTCTCAATGGAAAGTCTTGATCCACGCTCGCTATCTGAAAGCTCAACATACTCATCTATTTCAGTTTTATCTGGAAGTTCCAAAAGGACATCCTGTTGCGTTCTTCTTAAGTAAACAGGCGAAATACGATGACGAACTTCCAAAGGAGAAGGGACAATAAATCTATCAAAAAAATCTAAATCCTGATTCATGTCAGGACGAACTAACTTAATAAGATTACGCAATTCACTTAATCTATTTTCAAGTGCTGTACCAGACAACAAAGAAACATATTCTGCATTTTGCGAGGTTTTAAACACAGATTGCCCCCTAATCGTATTGGGGTTTTTAACTGCATGCGCCTCATCGACAGCTAAGAAGTCAATCGAGGATATTCCGTTTTTTAATTTATGCAAAGACCCGTAGGTTGTTATTGCGACTCCACCATGTCGAAGCCACTCATCACATGCTGAATCAATATTCCAACCATGTAAGACATAAGCTTTTAAATGAGTATGCTTTTCAGTTTCTAGCTTCCAGTTTATCAAAACTGAATTAGGGGCAACCACCATAAATCTCTTTTTCCCATTAGCGCACAGGTGACACATTGCAGCCAAGACCTGAATTGTTTTCCCAAGCCCCATATCATCACCTAATAGTGTCCTCTTTTGTGAAATTAAATATTGCGCACCAAATTGCTGATACATTCGTAAATTAGCCTTAAGGTATTTATAGTTTATAACTATCTGCTCAACTTTCTTAGCGATTAACTCAGGAACTTCACCATGATTCCCTGATGTTGATATTTTTTCTGATGGCTGGTATTCGGCTACGCCATTAATCAAAATACTTTCATTTGTAACACTGTAATCATTAAAATTTATAGAATTTTTATTTTCAGCTTTAATCAAAGGAGGACGAATAAATGATACCCCTTTAGAATCATCATAAAAAACATTATCTCTTTCGGCATCTTGAGATGAATTTCTTAAATTAAGAGAATCCGATACAACCTGATCTTGTTTAACTTCCTGTGATTTTTCTTCATCAATTAGCTTATAACCAAAGTTATTAATCGTAGATTTTTTAATTCGACGTAATGGCGATACATTTTCAATAAGTGAAAAAAACCAAGCTGAATTTTCAGCGAATCGACGCCTTGGACTTTCGCGTCCCGATTCAGGTATATTTTGTATTTGATGATAATAACTTGTTACATCTCTAAAAAAGTTATCATAAAAAGGCTGAATGTTCTTAAGATAATCGATAACAACTTGTTGTTTTTCTTTATCAAAGTTTACTTCGGAAAGAAGAGACTGATTACGAATCCACTTTAATGGCTCATCCAGTTTTGATCTTTCATCATGAACTGTTTCAATAATTGTTTTTAGATTGTTTTTTATTTGTTCTAGGCGGGCAACTTCATCAATTAACAGTTCTTCATCTTTTGTTAATGAATCAGGGTCCAAAAATAAACCCTCGCTCCTGCGAATTTGCGTCTTTAAATCACTTATAGCATGAAAAATTTGCGATGCCTTATATGGTCCAATTCCTCTAATTTGCTGAAGTGAATGTTGAGTACTATACTCGGCGAGATCCCGCATTTTATTTATTCCAAAAGAAATAAGCGGTGCAACACTTGCGCCGAATCTTTCCAGTTCATTCACATTAAGTTCATCATATCGACACTGATTGGTTAATTCAATTGCTCTCGATTTTATAATTTTAATTTTAGCTATGGAATCTGTCTCCGAATTAACCAGCAAGTTAATCATCGCATCCAACTTTGAAATCGATGTTTCAAAAGCTTTTAATTCTGTTCGGAATTCACTTACACTTAAAACACCGGAAATATAATTTTTTATTTTTCTTAACATTTTTTATTTTAAGTTTCAGCTACACTTAACACAAACATCAGTCCCTTTGACGGGTTGTGTAGAGGCCGATGAGACCAATGATTAGGGCAAAAATACCAGCATTGGTTAGGTTCTCTCCATTACGATTCAGCCCGAGAATGAAAACGATTCCGGTCAAAATCCAACCGTAACAAAGGAATCTAAAACATCCAACAGGCATCTTTAACACTTCTAATAGACATACCCTCCCCCACAAGAATAAAGGGGTCAGACTACCTTAATGGTGCCTGACCCCATTAATGGGGTCAGACTACTCTAATAGTGTCTGACCCCGTTTTTATGTCGTATCTTCTTCGCTCCTCCCCCGCCCACCTTGCAAACTTGTCCCAAACTCATATCATCTCAGTTAAGATGAATGCAAACAAGCGAGGCCCTATCACCATGCGAGGTAGCGTTGCCGGACGGTCTTTGTTATTAGCTGCACTAGCCACGCTCTTCTCTGGCTGCGAATCATGGTCTAAATTCTTCGGTTCAGATTCTAAACCGCCTTTACGCGCTATCGAGCGACGGGTGGATCTGAATCGGTTCATGGGCGACTGGTACGTCATCGCACACATCCCCACCTTCATCGAAGACGACGCCTTTAATGGTGTCGAAAGTTACAAGCTCGACCCCGATGGCACAATTGCGACCACCTACGTGTTTAACCAGGGCGATTTCACCGGGCCCCTCAAGACTTACCACCCACGTGGCTTCGTCTATAATTACGAGACTAATGCCGAGTGGCGTATGCAATTCATCTGGCCCTTTAAGGCCACCTACCTCATCGCCTATCTCGATGATAACTATGAGACGACGATCATCGGTGTCCCTGACCGTAGTTATGTCTGGATCATGGCTCGTTCCAAAACCCTTCCAGAGGCGCGCTACAAAGAACTCGTAAAATGGCTCGTCGATAACGGCCACGACATCTCCAAGCTCCGCCTCGTCCCCCAAAACTAACCCCCACAAATAAAGGGGTCAGACTACCCTAATGGTGCCTGACCCCATTAATGGGGTCAGACTACTCTAGTGGTGTCTGACCCCATTATTTCCGAAGAGTAAATCACTTAGAAATCACGCAAAAGTCCTGACCGCGTAGAAGGTCGGCGACTTTAAGTTCGCGAGCGACTGGGTCGGCCTTGATTCGCTTAGATAGCCCATAAATTTTCTACATTATATTTATGGCCATACGAGAGATTTAAACGTTTTCATAAAAAACTAATAATGAAACTCTGGGTGCACCCCGAGCAACCACTCTGCAAAATTAACAACAGAATCTTCAAACCTAAGTCTTGGTTGCCATCCTAGCATTTTTTTTGCCTTCGAAATATCTGCATGAGTACTAAGTGGCATATAGGGAGGCAGAGCCAAAAGACTTGCTACAAATTCCCTCTGAAGTGTTTTAGATAAGATCTCTGCAAGCTCCATTGCTTGGTGTGGTTTACCTCCTCCTACGTTTAGAACATGGCAGCCATTTGTATTAGCCTCTGCTGCTAACGCGAATGCCAATGAAACGTCGTGAACAGAAGTAAAATCTCGTCCAGCACCAACGTGGAGCGGTATTACCTCATTACGAAGCATTGCTTCAGCGAAACGCCAAGGCGCCATGTCTGGACGACTTCTCGGACCAATTACACTAAATGGTCTGATTATAAGTACATCCATAGAGCCAGAAGTTGATGCTTCGGCCATAAGTTGTTCTCCCCGCAACTTAGTCCTGCCATAATACCCAATCGGATTGGGTCTTACAGTCTCTGACATAACACCATTAGAGTCGCCATAAACCGAGGAGGAAGAAGCATGCACAATCCGCTTAACATTAGCAGCACGACATGCATGAATTAAATTAGCGACTCCCTTTACATTTATTGCATCATAATCAGAAGGGAGCAATTCAGCGCCAGAGACACCTGACTTGGCCGCAAGATGAATAACAACATCAGGTGCCAACTGTACAACTATGCTAGTTAATTGGTGCAGGTCAGTGATGTCGCACTGAATCGAATTAAGACCTGAAATACTTATCCTCTCTTGCTTTAACCAACTAGGTACAGGTGTGTTGTTTACGTCTAGGCCAAAAACGTGGTGTCCTCTAGCTATAAGCAAAGCCGATAAATGACAACCGATGAATCCATCTGACCCTGTAACCAGTATTTTCATTTATTAGATACCCCTCCCATTCCATTCCAAACTACAAATCCAGCTATTACTTCTGGCTTAATATTGCTACCTGGTAGAGGAATTTCAGTAAAAGAATCAAACGTTGTGCATCTCGGATGTTTACTAAAAGATTGGCAATTTTCATCAATAAATTTGCATGAATCATGACATCGCGGATGAATACAAACTGACTTGAATGTCTCTCCTCCATAGATTTGACCGAGCCCAAACCTTTTAGAACTACGTAGTCCGTCGGAATCGCAAAAACATGTACCAACTGACAACCCACGCTCACCAAAAGCTTGCTTAAGTTGAACAATTGCATTATCTGACATCAGTGCTTCGTCCGAGTTAATATGTATTATGAGAAATCGCCCTTGAGATAGCGCAAGAAACTCTCTCAATGATGGTACAATTAAAGGACTTAGACTGTAGCAGCCAAGTAGCGTAACTAATTCGGCCGACTGTAATGGCAATGACGCATCATCTATGACTACAGCACCGAAATCACGGTCAATCTGTCCAGCCAAACTTCGCACACATCTTTCATTTATCTGCCTGCTAGTTTGGACTGGCTGAATAACAACGAAAATTTCGTAACAATCTGGGGTTATACACCATGACGACTCAACTTCTACAAGATCCCATTTATCGCGCTGAAGAGTAGGAATTTTTCCAGACTCCACACATCTACGAACATTGTCTAGTAACCCATGGAATTTCTTCGCTGAATTGAGAGGATGTATGTAAACTGTGCGAGGATCACCGCCCCTAAGGCACCTCCATCCATTTTGCCCTAAGGCTTCATGCAAGGCCTGATACCAGGCATATCGCAAATATCCATTTTCAACTATATTGGGCCATGGCAATGATTGCATCCAACGTTCAAGATTAAATAGCCCAAGACGCACCTCAGGCTTGTACCCACCAATAGGAGCAAAATAGGGAGAAATTTCTTGAGATGACTTTGGGATATTAAATCCAACACCCATTACACCAATTACTTCATGAGCTTTAATCATTTCCGAAAGGAAGTCGTGCGTGAAATCTTCTCGATATATTAGAACATCGCAATCAGCCTGTAGTACATACGTTGTCTTGATTTGCTCAAAGGCCCAAAGTTGAGAATAAACAGGAATGCCTGATTCTGTGTGACTTTCATTACATGCTGCACCAAACCAACGCATGTTAATATTATGTATCTCAGTCTTACTATCGGGGGCAACAATTACTCGATTGACTATGCCACAGGCAACCAATTTTCGTGAAGATTCCAATATTGCACTAATGTCACCTGCTGCATGTTGGCGAAGAAATCCTTTTTCCCTGATATCAATCGATAAGACGACCTCCTTAAATCTTCTCGGAATGGAGAGACGATTAACAATGTGAGACACTTGCCTCTCAAGATAGTCAAAATCCATTGCACAGCACTTGATTAACAATGTAACGTCTTCCGCGGTATCGTTAGCCAACTGTGGACAACGTTGCCAGTAATCCTCGGCGACTCGACTAACAATTCGTTCGTAAAATTGGGTAAACCCCGGAATCTGACTTACTCCACCACTCTGCCGCAAATCACTAAATTCAGATAGTAGACGATCCTCGTCTAATCCATTTAGCAACAAAAACGCTTTAGCACATACATCGCGAAATATTGACCGATTAAATGGCTTAATGTGCACACCTATATCTATATATATCAACATCCCTTGCCTTCGTCGTAGATTAGTAAACTTGAAATTATCGGCAATGACATCCATGCCACCAACTTTAACAAGATAGTCGATAACATCGTTCTCCGTTAATTCATAAACTGGCTCACTTTGAAACCAAGGGTATCTAACTATCCATTCACCATCCACTTTCTGAACGCATACATCCTCAGGGAATGGACATCGGAAAGATTGTGCAAGTTCGGCTAATCTAAATCCAACTTCATCGGAAATTAACCCTGTTTTAAATATCTTAACGACTTCATTTCCTCGGCGGTAAACTCGACCTTCATTCCCCTCACCTAGTAGAATTTCATCCACAGCGTTGCCAGCCAGCAGCCGCCTCCAAAAGTTTTACTCTTTGTGATAGATACATTTCATTTTTTTTATTCTGCTTGGTCACTAAACCTCCAACGAAATAATCTACCATCTCAACAGATCTCACATACACCCACTCAGGCCGTGATTTTAAAAGCAGCATAGCTACTAACCAATGATCTTCTGCGCTTCTCCTACGAGGGTACCGCCACTTAAAGCCAGCGCGTAAAATCAGATTACATGATGGCAACTCAGCTTTAAAATCTCCTTGAGCCATGCCCATCAGCCTTTCCATGAGCCTGCCCCTGTTAATCAAAAGTCTAGTTGGGATATTTCGACCAAGCACCCTACCACCATTTCCAATTTGTCTATTACCAGCCAAAATTATTCTGTGCGTAGGTTTAACTAACTTGAGAGATTTAGATATAGAATTTCTGCATGTTAAGCGGTCATCTGCATCTAGCCTTACATGCCAAGCTAGTCTTGGCCAACACTTCTCAGCGTACCTAAGTAGGCGATTGCGTGCTGTGTATGCATTTTTTGCATTTGAGCGGAAGACTTTGACGTCTGAAGATAAACCACTGTCTCTTAATATTTCGCTTGCACACCAATTGGGCGAACTATCCAAAACTACAATTCCAACGAAGTATCCACTAACCTTCTGTTCTAATGCCGACTTTATAGCACCAGCAAGAGCTTGAGTGCTATCATGAAACGCAATTTCAATCGCGATAACAGGTATCATTCTATTTTCGCCTTTGTTTTATACTCGGCGTAGATTTTCTCCCATGTAGGCGAAACCAACTGTTTTCGTAGCGATGGACGCAAATCTTTAGGGATAAAATGCCCATCTTTAAAACGTCCACATAGACGACAAGTTGCCAACATCTGGTCGTGCATGTCATCATTATCTAGAGGGAGCCTTTTACGACCAATCCCCATGCCGACTACACGATCAATCCCTGCTGCGACTGTGCATTGAAAATATCCAGTAGGCCCAAGTCCCATGCCGCAAGAACTAATTACCTGGCACCCATTTCTATAGTCAGCAGATTTATAAGTATTATCATCGGCCGGTGCAGTACTGAATGGCCTAAAGAATGGAATAACGCTTCCTTGCTTAGCAGAATTCTCGATAAATACATCAGATGGTAACCAATCAAGTTGCGCCTGAACGGCTACTCCATGCCCATTCGAAACAACCTCAATTGAGCATCCTGGATTATGCATTAGCCTATAATGCCTAAGCATAGTTATAATCTGTCTAAAATCAGGGTGCATCGTGGGCTCGCCCCCGAGAATACGAATAGACTTCCAAACTTTTTTAACTTTTACCGAATCATCGATAAACTGCTGAATCTGAGAAATAGACATCGATTGGCTACTAGGTGCAGTATTTATAGACCTGTTACAGTTAAGACACCTCAAATTGCACCGATAAGTAATATCAATCTCTATTCTGTTACGGCTCCTTGAGTACTGCGGACCAAGCAAGCCTGTCATCCATTTCATGATTCGGTTTCGTCGCCAATAGACTTTTACCTTCTCTACTGGAGCTCGTAAAAATTGTGGCCAAGGAAATCTTTTTTGGTCAAGAAAAGCTCTGTTAGGATTTGTTGTTGGATTCATCTAAGCTAAAACTGTTCTTTACTGAAGCCAAATAACTCGAATGCACGGATAAAAAAATTATCTTTTTGCTCAATAGTCATTTTATGACCGTGTTTCTGTAAGAATGTTCTCAGACCTGATAACTTCTCTGGATTAAATCTACGAGTATATGCAGGAACTTTAGCATTAATGTGGTACCTGACACTTGTTTGGCCAGTTCTAATATAGCGAAAATTATCTAGTTCTAGAAGTCGAACTGCTAAATCTCGATCGTGAGTACATTCTAGATTTTCGTCGAATCGGCCCACCCGCTCGAGCAACGACAACCTGATGAAAGTATTAGATCCCTGCCATCCAGGATTACTATGTAGAAAATCACCCAAATTGAAATTTCCGTGATTGGGTTCGCTTACTTGAACATCATCTATGAAAGTTGCGATTCCACTAATAACTGCATCAATTTCATTAGTAATGCTGGATTGACATAAACTTAAATGATCGGGCAACCATTCGTCATCGTCATCGAGAATAGCAACCCATGATTCACCATAGTTTTCTCTAATCCAGTCCAACCCAGTATTCCATGTACCTGCGGCACCTTTTTTACGTTTATTTTTGAGAAAATTTACTACCTCAAGTCCACTAGTACGCCAAAATTCTAGCTGTTGCTTATGCGAACGTGGCGTATCGTCTACAATCACAATAGCATCATATGAGCCCGTCTGACGGAGTAACGAAGGTATAGTCCTTGCGAGGTGCAGATGTGCTCTGTCCGATGCCGCAATCAGCACAACTACCGGTGAATTGTTCATTTATCATCAGCGCCACGGCCGTGGCGGCCAAAGCGGGCAATGACCAATTTTTGGATTTCGGGATCCCAGTCCATGTAAATTGCCATACATGTCTTGGCATTCCCTCTTGTTCCTATGGTAACATGCATTTCGAACAATTTCTTTTTACCTTTGTACTCCGCCGTGTAATCCTCAGGAAATTTAATTTTCGCAGTTTGACTAATTGCATGAGAGAAATGCCCAAGTCCAGCCTGCCTAGCTAGATGCTCATCCAAAGTTTTCTGATGCTTTGGTTCGCGCTTAGATTTCGCGAATTTAACCAAATTCTTTAAGTTCGAATCAAGCGGACCATGATATTCAAATTCGCACTCCCTAGCTTCTTCCAATGCAGATGGAAGAACAAGAATATGTTCGGTAAACTCGGAATTTTCCATATTTCGTTTTAAGACATCGAAAGCATGTTCATGTTCTTTGTGTGATTTATGTTGTGACGTTTTTCCGTGAATTGCTGAAATAAGTTTAACTCTTTCCAGTAATTTACATATATATTTTGTGTCGTTCACTCTATGCAGTGGTGTGAGAACATTGATATGTGTATCACTTGAAGCGTGAAATCTAACTTCACTTTTATCCTCGAAATAAGTGATCACTACCAAGTCACCATCTTTGGTCGTACCAACTTTGTCTTTGAATATCCCTTTGGCTGAACTCTTGATTTTCGTTAAAACACTTCGTGCTTTACCACTACAAGAGTAGTTCAAGTTAATGCTACTTACCATAGCTTCTTTAAGTTATCACAATCTACCCCTAGTTGGATAGAAAATTTATATATGAAAGCTAAAATAATTTTTAGTCGTCTAATTTAAAGACATTGAAACTTTTTAGGGTTTAGTAGGTTTATTGAAGAACGAGGATTGGGAGGACGACGCCCTGAAGGGGTGGTTCTTTAGGTCAATTTGAGGGGTATAAAAAAATATATTAAATTATTTTTAGGGCACATTTTCGAGTTAGACGCATAAAAACCTCAAATTTCTCGTATCGAGAGGGGCGCCCTCGTTGTTTTTACCCCAAGAGGGAGCCCTATCTATGCAGGCCACTGCATCATATACCATGTATTCACTCAAAGCCTTCCCCACTCACTCAGTACTCAAGGATTTTATCCCTTACCGGGGTATCATCTTTTCTTCCGAAATCGAACTGCCCCATGCAGAAATGAAAGCGCTCCATGACCTAGAGTTCACTTCTCTAGATAGCAGCTCGCTGTTTAACCAAAATCCAGTCGAAAGCATCCTCATCGATATCGAACCCGTTCTCAAACTCATCGCTCAAGAATGGAACTATGACCTAGACCTTCTCAAGGAAGGTAAAGGCGAGACCGGCATCGACGATCATAGTTGGACGATGTACAGTAATAACAAAATCTCCCCAGTCATCGTACGCTGGAACATGGGTAAAGCCCGTATCCACCTCGTGATGGGCAATGACCATATGCAATTCAAGTGCATCGCCATCGGAAATATCGAAGCGAAGGATGTTTTAGAGCGACTCACAGTCATTCTTGGATCGCTCTACGATGAATCAGAATGTGCTGATGAAATCGAAGTCGCTATCGGTGACACCATTCAGAAAATCAAGCTCGGCAGTTTCACTGAAATGTCTGATTTCAAAACCGAATGTATTTTGGTTATGCCCAATGACAGCAAACTGAATGAGGTTCGCCGTAAAGACTGTGCTCAATTAGCTAATTCCTGTAATCTGGTTATTTTAAAAGAGAGTGAGGTTATCGGCACGCAGATCGGCCTAAGAGCTAATGAGATGTTGATTAACATTCGGGATATCTCCCACTCATTCAACTACCCTGCCGATATAAACTGCTCCTGGGAGATTTATAAGATTATCCACGGCTTGAGTATTCTTGATGCCGGACGTGAAATGAATCGTATTATTTTTAGAGCATTGGATCCCGAAAAAGCTAAGCGATTCAATACTCAAAAAAACCGCCTCAAACACAATCGAATCGCCGAAAATGATGACCCTGAGATCATGGAACGTAAAAAATTCCTCTCAGAATCCTGCATGAATATCATCAAGTTTATCGAAAGTCATAATACATCAAATCAGGTTCATCCCAAACGCTGGAGAAAGATTACGATTGGAGTTGATTTCCGAAACCCCAAGCCGGGTATCCTAAAAGGCACTTCGCCTGCAAAAATAATGTTACACGGAGACGTGATGACGGGGCCTGATCTAATTGAACTCCTGGTCGATACCGTGATGAACTTACGATCGAATCTACCTGGCCCCAAAGAAGGTAAGCCTAAAGAAAAGAAACTTAAAATTAAGGGTCGGATTGAGGGGGTGAAACAGGCAGAGGACACATCTAAAGTGTTCGACTACAAGATTGAGACGATTTCGAAACCGTACTTCAGCTTGCATATGGGCATGCCAGTGCGTGTGGAGCAAAGCTTGTCGATATGGCGTAAGGATGACAGTCAAGCACTAGCCTGCGATCTCTGGTTTGATCTCGATAGCGGCCACCTGCATCTAGAAAACCTCTACCGCATCAAAACCCCAACCACATAAACCACAAATAAAGGGGTCAGACTACCTTAATGGTGCCTGACCCCATTAATGGGGTCAGACTACTCTAGTGGTGTCTGACCCCGTTGTTTAGTTTATGGCCGTCAACCTTAGTTTGTTGGGCGATGGTTTTCATTAAAGAAACGTACTATAATTTCTGATGCCCCTGTCGGATATTCATGGCCCCCTTCATGTATCACTGTGACCACTGATTTTCCATTATTTGCAGAATAAATCGTTGCTCCTAAAACGCTTGGTTTTCCCCAAGGTTTTCCTTCGACTTCACAGCGATTAAGAAGCCTCACTTTCCTTAGGGTGTCTAACTGTAACTCATACTGAATAACCTGGTCTTTTTTGCCAGCAATATGGATCACATCCATCGGCGGAAGTTCTTCATCTTTAAACGGAATATAGGCGGCAACTGGGCCAATCGCCGCCAGCACTCTCGGACGAGCTTGCCACAAGACATAACAAAAAACCGCCCCATTGGAATGCCCCATAGTATAGACCCGACGCGAATCAATGGTATATTTTTTTTGTAAATCACTGAGCATCGTATCAAAAAAGCGTACATCGCGATCCCCGTTGGTACCAAGCTCCGCCTGCCAGCCCATCAATTTAGGATTCCACTCGGAGGGTAATCCCTGAGGAAAAACTAAAACTGAATTATTATCGATTTTATCCAATCTCCAACTGAATGCAGAGTATTCAGCAGTTCCACCCAACCCATGCCAACAAAACACGATAGCATTGGGTTTTTTAGAATTTACTGGAGCTCGCACCAATGCTGTCCGTTTAACTCCATCCACCATCCACGATTGCTCCGTAAATCCGTCGGGTGCTTTTGCAAAAACAAAAGTGCAGGCTAAAAAAGTAAGGGTGTTAAGAAACGAAAAAGACCTCATTGCGAAACAAGTAATTCCTTAACCTCTTGCGCGCGGTGGTCGCCCTGACCGACTGCCTGCTGCTTAATTTTTGCAAAATCAATTTTACTTAAATCAATTTTACGAACCTGACGGTTGTTCATCGTGTGGAAGTAGACGACCCGATTCTTTAGATCCGACACCGTGGTAATCTGCGTAGCACTGGTAATATCCTTCGGCAATTTATTCGCCGGTGCCGTCACTCCGACAGGAATATTAAAACTATCTAAAATACGAAAAGCCTCAAAAACGGCGTCCTCCGATTTAGCTAAAGGTCGAACCGATGCAGTTAAAGCTGCCGCACGTACGAAGCGAGAAGGAGGAGAAAAATCACCTGGTAGCCCAATCAAACCTGAGCCACCACCAAACGGAGCCAACTGCACGCCCCCGAGAGTCAAGGGCTGACGAGGAGTTGTGGTAATCCCAATGTAATTGCGCAAATTAGTTAGGTGCCAAGCGTAGTCAGGTGAATTGGTAATCACCCCCAAAAAGGCATCGTAAACCTTCACTTCACCACCTTTGACGATTTCAATCACAATACAATCACCAGAAGCGTCGGCTACTTTCCAGTGGAAAGGTAAAGGTGCTCCACCAAAACGCGGGTCCTCCACATTAACCACTTTGAGTTTATCGATGTTCTGACGCACCTCAGCCACGGTCTTGAAAGATGAAAGCATCCACTGCATAAAATCACCCACACTCACTGAGCGCTTAACATCGGCTGGTTCAAATTTAGCAAAATCAGCGAAGCCTGGGAAATAATACATGCCTACATAGAGGCCCTCCTCATTCATTCCGTCAGGACCATAATCCTGTTCATATCCAGTGACTGAAATAAATCCATAGCGACCCTTCCACTGGTAGCCGTTGTTTCCTTCGGGAGTGAGGGCAGCATACTCTTTTCCACGCGGGAAAAGTACGAGGCGGTCGTGAGTGGCATCACCGAGCGCCCATTCGACCGTTCGAGCAACCACCACTCCTCCGTCTGATGAAGTTAAAGAAATCCCCGTGCAGGCAAAAAGAGGATTGAACGTTAAAACGCACCAAGCCGCGAATACCGCAAGTTTCAGTTTCATAACAGCATTAATCCCTGTTTTCATACATTTTCAACCGCCAACCCAAATAAAGGGGTCAGACTACCTTAATGGTGCCTGACCCCTTTAATGGGGTCAGACTACTCTAGTGGTGTCTGACCCCTTTTTATGTGCTGTGCAAGATTGCTTGAGCTGCCAGCATTAAGCCTACGAGCGATAAAGGGAAGCGAA
>Ga0228702_1001626_pt1 | contig 13927 bp, 9 predicted proteins | sample McNCre217_Aug_MG_2_FD_178018 | JGI IMG/M metagenome (GOLD analysis project Ga0228702, IMG submission 178018) | Freshwater microbial communities from McNutts Creek, Athens, Georgia, United States - 20-17_Aug_MG | ecosystem: Environmental > Aquatic > Freshwater > Creek | place: USA: Georgia... | reverse complement strand
ATCCGGTGCTTACGAAAAACACCGCATCAGCGATCAGGACCTAATTAAAGCCCTGTCGCCGCTTGGGCCAATTGGAACCGTTTCGCAGGACTATCTCGACTCGTTCCCCGCGTCAACCGACATGACACGACTGGTAAAAACCGCCACGGGAACGTACTGGTTTGTTGAGGGTGGCAAAAAGTACCTGGTCAGCAGCTGCGATCAGGCCGCACAGTTTGGTTTGAGTTGCCCCAACGCCGTTCAGCTCACCTCCAACCAGTTGGCTGCCCTGCCAAGCTCCGGTACTCTCACCCAGCTTGTACCGGACACGGTGGGTGCAGCGGCCGGAACCACCACGCCGCTTTATCTGATTGCCGATGGCCAGAAACACGAAGTGCTTGACGCTGCATCTCTTGCCGAGTCGGGCGTTACCGTTCCAACCTTGGCGCCGGTAGCAATTTCCGCGTTCACCTACCTCCCATGGGGCGCTCCAATTGCCAAGTCCGGGCAACTATTCACCAATCGAACCACGGGTGCCAGCGCGGTAATCATCGATGGCAAATACTACGAACTGGCTCCGGCCACGGCTTCGGAAATTGATTTCAAGCCATGGTTCACGCCGAGCACCGGAACTCTCAGTGCGGGCGGCGTGTCCACCATTCTCAGCGGAATGCCGGTTCAACCAATCGTGGCCAACCCCGCGGGCGACCAGTTTGTAATCACACCAACTGGCAAGCAGGCCGTGAACAAAGACGGTTTGCTCCTGGCCTCGCCTGTGGTGCTACCCATCGGATTCCTAGAGAAAATTCCAACCATCGCAGGCGAATTGAAGGCACCGATGGTTGCCAAGGGCATCGCCGGCAAGACGGCTTACTACCTAGACGGAACCACGAAACGCCCAACTGCAAACGCCGCAGCGGCAAAGGCGCTAGCCAAAACCGCCGCGCTTGCTGGCGTGCAAACGCTGCCCGATTCCGCGCTTGCCCAGTTGAGTTCGGGTGCCAAAATCTTTGGCCCGGGTTCGGTGGTAACCGACCCGAGTGGCGCCAGCCTGCTCATTGATGGAACGGCCGGTTACCGCACGCTCACGGGTGCTGCGCAGGCGAAACTGTTTGGTATGCCCAAGGCTGTGGCGGCAACCAAGAAGGAACTGGCGGGCTACAAGAAGCTCGGCAGCGCAGGGACCTTCCGCGCGCTCTGCGGCACGCAACAGTACTTTGCGGTCAACGGTTCCTGGCTACCCATTGCGGATACCTACGCGGCCGAATACCCGGGCAAGAGTGTGGCGTTTGACCCGGCAACCTGCGCCAACCTCAAAGTGGGCAACACCCAGCTGGGCAGGTTTGTGATTTCGCCAGCCAAGTTCACGTACCTAATGACCAAGGGCAAGCGTCGCTTGGTGGCAACCGCCAAGCAGTACACAGCCCTGCGTGGAAGCACCCCTGTTGCGGTAAAGATTGACGCAACCCTAAATGGCCTGCTGCCGCTTGGAACACCGATGGACGCCAAGAGCGTGAACCCAATTCCAAATCCCGATGATCCGGGCGCCACCCCAACGCCTTCGCCAACCGGCACGCCTTCGCCAACCGGCACCCCAACCCCAACGGGAACTCCAACGCCAACTCCCACACCGGCCGTAAAGACCTACACGGTTGTGGCCGGAGACACGCTGGCCAAGATTGCCACCAAGTTTGGGGTTACCGTTGCCGCAATTCAGAAGGCGAATAACCTGACCTCAACGCTGATTAGCATTGGGCAGAAACTGACTATTCCTTAGCGGTTGGTAGCGCGTTTAGCGCTTTACCAAGCAGGCGCATGCGCAATCGTTTTGGTGAGTTTCCGCGTGGTTCCAAGAACTCCGCGGGCTCGGTTACCTTTACCGAAAGCACCACAACCAGAACCCATCCAAGCTCAACAATCATGCGGCTCTCTGTTAGGTTCTGAGCCAGAATGGCAATGAACACCAGCACCGGCCAAAGGTAGAGCGGGCTGGTGTGACGAACTGCCAAACGCCAAAGGCGCACAAAGGTGAGCACCAGAAGAGCAATAAAAATACAGAAACCAACCACGCCAAGCTGCAACCAAACATCGAGATACGAGTTGTGTGCCTGATAGTAAGTCACGTTGTCGCGCACGATTAGGCCTTCGTATGGTTTCACACCCGGAATCCAATAGCTGATCCAACCCCAGCCCTGGAACCAGCGCTCCTGCACCAAACCGAGCACAGCCTTCCAGATTTCGGTGCGGCCGGTCATATCCGGACTCTTACCAATCAGAGTGAATAGCTGCTCGCGATAAACCAAAATGAAAAACGCGATGATGCCAAATCCGGTCCAGGCCACACGGTAGTAGCGGTGTCGCGTTTCCTTGTCGTGACCCTCGGCTACCAACGCAACAACTGCTCCAACGGCAACCATTGCCATGGCAAAGCCAATGCCGGCCGAACGAGTTAGTGCAAGGCAGAGTGCGGCAACGGCCATCGATGCAACGCTGTTCCAACGTTTTGGACTGTTGATTGCATACTGAACCGCAAACACAAGAAAACCCAACATGGCAATGTAGGCAAGCAGGTTGGCGTTGCCCACAATTCCCTGAATGCGAACGCCCTTGATGAGTGTGCCCTGAGTCCAGTAGTAAGCGCCGCTCGGGGGAACAGGGCCCTGATAATTCTTGAAAATCGGCGCTACCGGACCATGCACCACGAGCGCCGCGTAAAGCTCAAAAATCAGGCTGCTCCCCAGAATGAACTTGAACACATTGCTGAGAATGCCAAGCAGGTCGCGCCAGCTAAAGGATGCAACCAAGAACAGCGCAAATACCGTGGTAATTAGCGTTCCAGCAAAACCCAGCAGAGTGTAAGCGGGGTAAAAGCTCCACGCAGTGCTCAGCAGCATGAAGGCCACCAACGCCACCAGAGTGATTGGCACCCGACGAAGGGTGGCGAGCCCATTAGCTCGAGTCAGCAAGAAACCACACACCGCTGCCAGCGTTAAACAGAGTGCACCCCAACCGGTCCAACCAATGGAGTAGCGAACCGCGTCGCCCGCGGCAACCGTGAAAAGGCCAAGGTACGCCAAAGCCAGACGCAACCGGAAGCCAGGAGCTTTTCTGTCGGCTACCACCGGTATGAGTTGAGTTAGAGGGCTCATGCCTACCTTTGTATAAGTCTTGTGTGTTCAGTTTAGACTTTTGCGCCCCACTGCGAACCGGCGGAGTTTGTGTGAGGCCATAACCGCAACCAGGTAGCCGCGGTATTCAGATTTCTCCAAGGTTCTCCGCTAACTTTGTAGTTATCAAGACCAAGGTGATTAGTTGATTCGTTTGTTAACCAACCAACCGCGTGATTACGCGTGGGGTTCACCTACCCTGATACCCGATTTCTTTGGCATGCCCGCCACCGGTGGGCCAATGGCGGAGATCTGGTTTGGAACTCATCCCGGCTCAATGACACAGTGCGTTGGCGGTGGTTCGCTGCTTGAAGAACGCGGCGGTGAGCCACTGGATTTCCTTCTCAAGATTTTGGCGGCGGGTCAACCTTTGAGCCTTCAAGCTCACCCAAATCTTGAGCAAGCCGCGGATGGTTTTGATCGCGAAAACGCACTCGGGATTCCGCTTACCGCACCCGAGCGTAACTACAAAGACCGTGGCCACAAGCCGGAGATGCTGGTTGCGTTAACGCCATTCGTGGCGCTCGCAGGGTTTCGGCCGGTTCCCGAATCGGTCAGGCTTTTTGAGCAGTTGGCTGCCATCGATGATTCTTTGCTGGCCAACGAGTTTTCACATTGGCTCACTCTGCTCCAAACTGGCCTGCGCAACCTGTTTGTGGAACTCACGAACCTGCGCGGTTCGCTGGATTCGGTAACCTCCGCGCTGGCTCGGGTTGAACCCTCAATGGTTCCGGGGAGCGAACCTCAACTGCAGCTGGTCAAGCAACTTCAAGAGCTCTATCCGGGGGACCCCGGCATCATCATCAGCCTGCTCATGAATCAGGTGCATTTAGCGCCGGGCGAGGCGGTTCAGGTTGCTGCCGGCCAGGTTCACGCCTATGTGCGCGGACTGGGCGTTGAGGTAATGGCCAGCAGCGATAACGTGCTCCGCGGTGGTCTAACACCAAAGCACATCAATGTGAATGAACTTTTGCGAGTGGTGGATTTCCGCGGTGAGGCTGCCAAAGTGGATCAAGCCAAAATGCTTGCCAACGGGCTTTTTGAATACCCGAGTCACGTTGAAGATTACTTGCTCTATCGCCTTGAGGTCTCGCCAAGTAACCTGTTGGTTGACCTCAAACTTCCGCAGGCGGCGGTTGTTCTCTGCACCTCAGGCGAGCTGGCAGTGAGCAACAGTCTGGGCGAGCGCGAGGTAATCAAACGGGGCCAGGCCGCCTACCTGGCCAATGCTAACTTCGTTTCGTTTGCTGGTTCTGGCCAAGGCTTTTTAGCAACTACTTAGTTACTGCGGGCGTCCCAGGCGCTCTGAATGATGTCTCGCAGGCCGTAGCGAGCCGTCCATCCCAGGGTTTCGCGAATCCGGTCAACGTTTGCGCACAGCGCGGGTGGGTCGCCGGCTCGGCGAGGAACCACTTCGGGTTCAAAGTTGATTCCGCTAACCTCGCGCACCATGTTGAGCACCTCAAACACGCTGGAACCAACTCCGGTGCCCACGTTAAAGGTGGCGTGTGGCCGCGAATCCTGCTCCAGATAGTCCAGCGCGGCAAGGTGAGCCTCGGCTAAGTCCAGCACGTGCACGTAATCGCGCACGCAAGATCCATCGGCAGTGGGGTAGTCGTTGCCAAATACCTTGGGGCTCTTACCTTGCTCCAAGGCTTCAAAAACTATGGGCACAAGATTCATCACGGCGGTGTCGGCAAGTTCCGGCCAACCCGCTCCCGCAACGTTGAAATAGCGGAGGTTTGCCGCGCGCAAACCCCAAGCTTTGGAAGCGTTTGCGGTCATCCATTCGCCAATCAACTTGGTCTCGCCATATGGGTTGATTGGCTGGCAAATAATGTCTTCGGGCACCGATGCCAGATCCGGCATTCCATAAGTTGCCGCGGACGAACTAAACACCAGTCGAGTCACGTTGTTGGCGCGCATTGCTAACAACAGATTGGCCATGCCATCGATGTTTTGTTTGTAGTACCACTCGGGTTGCTCAACCGAGACGCCAACCTGCTTTTGGGCCGCAAGGTGAATAACAGCGGTCACCTGGTGTTCGCGCATCAGGTTGGTGAGCACCTCCTGGGCGTTGGGCGCAGAGAGGTCCAGCTGAACCAACTGAGCCTCACCCAGGCGCGACATCAGTCCCGAGGTGAGGTTATCCACCGACACCACTTTTTGGCCACGGTGTTGCAGCAGTCGAGATACGTGGGAACCGATATATCCGGTGCCACCGGTAACGAGAATGGTCATGTAATCAATGCTAGCGGGCGGACATAAACCACTACAGATAGTGAAAATAGTGCAAACGATTACAACAGGTTGATAACTCAACTTGACAGGAGGTGAATAACAACGGTGTAATTACATCAACGCAACTTAGGAGTCACCGATTCCTAGGCAGTTGTTGCAGGGGTAGAAAAGGAAAACCATGGAGAGTCGTAACAGGGTGCCGTCCAACTGGTACGAAGACCCGCTATTTCTTGGAGTAGCAGGCGCGTACAGCGACCCCGAAAACGACCCACTAGGTTGGCAGGCCGACGCACTCTGTGCCCAGACCGACCCGGAAGCCTTCTTCCCAGAAAAGGGCGGCTCCACTCGCGACGCCAAGCGGATTTGCTCCGGTTGCGAAGTTAAAGCCCAGTGCCTGGAATACGCACTTCAGAACGACGAGCGATTTGGTATCTGGGGCGGCCTGTCCGAGCGCGAGCGTCGCAAGCTAAAGAAGCTGGCTTAAGCTTCCTCACCCCGAGGCAACAAATGCCCATTGCCGCCATCGTTGTAAACCACAACGATCCCGAGCACGTTGAAGCCACCATTCAAGCAGTGGATGCGCAAACCGTTAAACCCGACCTCTTTATTGTGGTTGGTCAAAGTTTCCCAATGGATTTGGGCAACCACTGGCAGCGCGTAGAAGTTACCACCAAGGCCGAAAACTCGGCGCTGATTTCAACAGCCATCGATGCGTTGCCTTTCGGCTTCGCGCAAAGCGCGGATGCCTGGCTTTGGGTGCTGAGCCCGGAAACCATCCCCGAACCAAGTGCACTTCAGGAACTGGTTAAAGTGATTGAGGTGGCGCCTTCGGCCGCCATGATTGCTCCAAAGCTGGTTCGGGCAAATGCTCCTCGAATCATTGAGCAGATGGGGCTAACCCTCACCAAACGCGGTCGAGTGTTCTCCAGCGTAAGCGCCGAGTTTGATCAATCCCAGCACGACGAACTACAAGACGTGCTTGCCGCGCCCGTGGTAGCGGCCTTGGTGTCTGCTCAAAAATACCTAGAGCGATTGGGTATTCGTTCCGAGCTTGGCGCTCTTGCTGGCGACTACGACCTAGCCATGCGATTCCGGCTGAACGGCTCCCGTGTGCTGCTTGCCCCTCACGCTCGAGTGAGGGTTTCCGAGCAAGCTCCGCACCTGGTGCTAACGCAACGCACGGAGCTAGACAAACGCAAAGCTCAGGTGGAACTGTTCACAAACTATGCACCGGCAGTTTCGGCAATAGCCTTTGGGCTTGCCGCGCCACTGGTTGCGTTGTTGCAGACCATTTGGCTCATGCTGGTAAAACGCCCCGAGAGCATTGCCACCGAGCTTAGAACCGGTCTGTGGTGGTTCTTCACGCTCCCAAAGCGTTTGGCTCAACGCAAGGGCGTTTCGGCTCAGGAACGCGCGGGCTTCAAGACGCTGAAAACCCTGTTTGCCACTCGCGAAGACATCAGCAGAGCATCGCGTTCCAAGGTGGAGGAGCCGGTGGCTCGAGCCGAACTTCAAGCGGAGTTGCTTGCTGACAGACCTCGATTTGTTGCCGGCGGTGGCCTTTGGATCATGGCGCTGCTTGCCGCGCTGAGTTGGCGCTTCTGGCCGCTGCAACCCTACGTGAGCGGAGGACAGCTGTTGCCCATGGGCACCGACTGGTCGCAGGTGTTCGCACGCTCCGGGTCGGCTTGGCAGCCGCTGGGCTTGGGAGTTGCGGCACCGAGCGATCCGTTCACCTGGGTTTTGCTGGCATTGGCTTCAATCACAGCTTGGGTTCCGGGCCTAGGCGTTTCGCTACTTATTCTCTTGGCCAAACCCCTGGCATTTGCGGGAGCCTGGCGTGCGCTCAACCTAGCGACCAATAAGCGCGGTCTGCTCACCCTAGGCGCCTTGGTTTACTCACTGTGGCCCGCGCTCACGGTGGCGCAACAACAGGGCAGATTTGGAACCCTGATTGCCCTGCTTCTCCTGCCCTGGTTTGTGTTCACCGTGGCCCGCGTTCTGGAACTGGGTGCTAACCAAACCAGAAGCGTTCAGACCTGGACCTGGGTGGGATTGGCCTCGCTTCTTGCCGCTGCAATTTCGGCTTCGGCACCCAGCCTCACTCCCGTGGTGGCGGTGTTCATTTTGCTGCTGGCTATTTATCGCTTCAAGCGCATTGGCTACCTGATGTGGTTGCCGGTGCCGCTTCTGGTGCTGTGGATTCCGCAGGCCATTTACCTCGCTGTTGGGTTGGGGCATCCAATGGCTCTGCTAACCGACCCGGGTGTTCCAATTGCCAGCGCCAAGCAACCCATTTGGGAGCTCCTGTTGGGCTCACACACACCGCTCGCGTATGGCGGTTACACCATCTTTGGTGTCGGGCTCATTCTGGTAGTTGCGCTCTTTGCACCATTCACCGCGCGAACCCTAACTTCGCTTTGGCTTTGGGTGGCTGCGCTGGCATCGGTGCTCTGCGCCTGGGCGCTCACTCGAGTTTTGTTTCAGGCGGACGGCGCGGTGGGTGAGGTCACCGGACGCGGCTGGGTAAACGGTTCGGGCTATGCGCTATTGGGCTTGGCGGGACTACTTTTTGTTTATCTGGCCGTGATTACCCTCGACTCAAACAGCAGCATTTGGGTTGGCGCCGGCAAGGCGGTGACTTGGGTTTTGGCCCTGGTTCTGGCCGCTCAGTTCACCATTTCGCCAACGGCGCTCACCTGGAGTAACGGACAGCAGCTGCCGGCACTGGTAACCGCTCAGGCACAGACCAACTCGCAAACTCGAACTCTGATTCTTCGTGCGCTGCCCAGCTTTGGCAGCAAGCAGAACTATTCGGCCACCGTGGTAACCGGTGATGGAATCCACCTTGAAAACTTAAGCAACAGCTACCGATACGCATTGGCGGGGATCACTGCAACCAACCCCGCTTACCACCAGCTGAGTCAACTAACGGCCAACCTGATTTCCGCAAATGGATCCGACGTGAACACGGGATTCAAAGCCGCCGGCATCAACTACCTCCTGCTCCAAAATCAAGAGGGTCTGACCACGGCCGCAAGCAACGCAGATCTGGCGGCTTCGCTTGACACCGTGCGAGAACTCGAGAGCGTTGGAGCTACTGACCACGGCCGACTCTGGCGAGTGAAGACCCAGGTTGCGCCGGTGTCGGTGGAGGGCTCAAACTGGTCAATCACCAAGGTGGTCCAAGTTGTGGTGCTAGGCCTATTTGCGCTCCTAGCCTTGCCAACCCGCAGACGCACCAAGCGCTATGCAGACATCGATGAAGGTGCCCAAGACGCCGAGGGTTTTGAATCGGAGGTGACCGCATAATGTTCAAGAAGATAGCCACGTTCCTTTTGGTTCTCGGTGCAACCGCTGCGGTCATTGCCGGCGAAATGGCGATGCCTTATCTGAGCATGCAGGTAGGCGACAAGCCAAAACTCCAGGCCATCAGCGTGAAGGCAAAAGACCTTCAGTTGGTTTGCCCGGGAGCGGCACTTCGTTCGGGCGGCGCGACCGGCACCAAGGTGGGCCAGTTTGATCGCGTTGGTCAGGCCACCAGTTCATATGCCAGCAACCTACCCGGCGGCGTTACCCTGACCCAGCAGGGATTGGTTGGAACCTCGACCAAGGCCTCGGGTCTGGCAAATACGTCCGGCTCTGCCAACCCTGTGGTATCCGGCCAGGGGACCAACTCTTACTCTGTAACGGTTCAGGATCCGGCCGGCGTTGCCAAGCAGGGATCGCAACTCATTACGGCGCAGTCGTTCCAGGTGGTTACCTCGGCTGCCATGAATGGAGCGCTTGCGGCCAACTGCCAGCGCCCAGCCAGCGAGCAGTGGCTGCTTGGCGCAAACACCACGATTGGTCGCGAGGCCTTGCTGATTTTGGCCAACCCCGCAGCCACCGATGCCACGGTTGACCTCCAACTTTACGGAAGTAACGGAAGCATTGAAGGCGCTGGACTAAGCGGAATCTCGGTTTCGGCCAACCGCTACACGGTGCTGCCGCTCGCCAGTTTTGCCACCGAGCAAAAGGTGATGGCAGTGCACGTGAGCAGCAAGGGTGCGGCACTCGCCACCTGGGTGCAGCAACGCACGGTTCGCGGCACACTCGCCGCGGGGGCCGACTACATCTCGCCATCGATTCCGGCGGCCACCAACCTTGCCATCCCTGGGTTGTTCAAGCGTGGCTCAAAGGACGCCAGTACTCTCATCGCTGGCAATATCAACTACTCGGATTTGAGCCCGGCGCTCGCCGTATTTGTGCCAGGCGGTTCGCCAGCCACTGTGACTGTGCAGGTGGTGGGAACCGACTCAAAGACTTTCGGTACCGTGGCACAACAGCAGGTGTTGGGTGGTTCAGCCGGCTTGATTCCACTCAACGGCGTTAAGGATGGCAATTACGCTGTGTTTGTAACCAGCGACCAACCGGTCCTGGCATCGGTTCGCTTGAGTCGTACCAATGCAACTAAAATTCCAAACACAGACTTTGCCTGGCTCCCTGCGGTTGTGCCTGCGGTGACTCCACGATTCATTACCGTTCCCGCGGCTCCTTCAATTAGCAAACTCAGCATTGCCAATCCAAATGCCAAGGCAACCCAAGCCACGGTCACCAACTTGGTCTCGGGCACTCGAAGCACGGTGAACATTCCGGGTTTGGGTAGCACGGTTGTTGAGGTGCCGGCTGGCTCTTTGGTTTCGGTTGCGGGCGTGCAGCCGGTTGCGGCCAGCCTGGTAATGGACTTTGACTGGCAGTTAGCGGTGCTTGGGCTATTGGATTACCAAAACCTCGGCGGCTCGGTTAGCGTGCTGGTCCGCTAGTAGCTCTCCAAGAAGTTTCTTGGATCTTGGTCCACCAGCTTGGCCGCCGCTTGAATCACAATCTCTTCAATGCGGATCATTTCATCAATGCGGTCGCTTCGCTGGCGGAGTCGCTCAATGGGAATGCGATATAGGTAAATGGTTTCAGTGGCCTTGTGAATCCGATACAAGGGCACACCCGGTGCGGTTGCTGGCGGAAGGTTGGAAATTACCGTCCGGAGGTTTGCAAACTCACTAGGGAACACCGAGCGCAGGTAGTGAGCGGCATCGTCAACCGCCACCTCAAAGGTGCCTTTGCGAACAGTTCCAGCGCCGATGCGATTGCTCCAGTAGGGGCGCCTGATGCCGCGTCCGTGGCGGTTTCGCGCCAAACCTCGGTTGGGTTGGAACGTTCTCATGAGTCAAGTGTATGCGTAGCTTCCGCACCTGCCTTTGGGTGTGCTGGTGCGGTATTCTTGAGTAAATGAGTGAACGCACCTGTTCCAAAGCCACCTGCTCCAAGCCGGCTGTTGCAACCCTAACTTTTGATTACCAAGATTCCATTGCGGTGATTGGAATGCTGAGCCCAAAGGCGGAGCCGGGCAGCTTTGACCTCTGCACAGAACACGTTGCGCGCTTCACCCCACCGGAGGGCTGGCAAGTGATTCGCCACCAGTTCCTGCTGGGACAGGATTCGAAAGGCCAAGATGACCACTAACTGGGATGCAGTTGTAAAAACCTACGACGTGCGTGGATTAGTTGGTGTTGACCTCACCACAGATGTTGTGGCTGCGCTTGCCGCAGGATTCATTGACGAACTTGGCGCTGCCGGCCAAGACGTGATTGTTGGTCACGATATGCGTGACAGCTCGCCAGAGTTTGCCGACGCCTTTGCCGACGGCGCAACTGCACGAGGCGCTAATGTGGTGTCAATTGGGCTCTGTTCCACCGATGAGAGTTACTTCGCCTCGGGCGCTCTCAATGCTCCTGCGGCAATGTTCACTGCAAGTCACAACCCGGCCACCTACAACGGCATCAAGTTTTCACGCGCCGGTGCTCGCGGTATCAGCCTAGACACGGGTTTGGCCGCAATTCGTGACCGTGCGATTTCCTATCTTGAAACCGGCATCGATGTAGTTGACGAGCCGGGCGAATACGTTGAGGCGCACGTGCTTCCCGACTACGCCGAATATCTGCGAAACCTGGTTGACCTCTCGGGCATTCGCAAACTAAAAGTTGTGATTGACGCCGGTAATGGAATGGGCGGCATGACTGTGCCTGCGGTCTTGGGAAACGCCTGCGACCTGGGCGAACTGCCGCTGGAAATCATTCCGCTCTATTTTGAACTGGACGGAACTTTTCCAAACCACGAGGCCAACCCGCTGGATCCCAAGAACCTGGTTGATCTGCAACGAGCCGTTTTGGAACACGGAGCAGACATTGGCTTGGCCTTTGACGGCGACGCCGATCGCTGCTTTGTGATTGATGAGCAAGGGAACGCCGTTACCCCATCGGCGGTTGCAGCCATTGTTGCTCGCAGGGAAATTGCCCGTGTGCGCGCGGTTGAACCCAACGCAGCCATCACGGTTCTCCACAACTTGCTCACCTCACGTGTGGTTGAGGAGGTCATTGCCGCGGATGGCGCCAAGGCGGTTCGCACCAAGGTGGGCCACTCGCTCATCAAGGATCAAATGGCAGCAACCGGGGCAGTCTTTGGTGGCGAGCACAGCGCTCACTACTACTTCAAGGACTTCTGGGGCGCCGACAACGGCATGCTTGCGGCAATGCACGTGCTTGCCGAGTTTGGGTCTCAGGCGCAGCCACTCAGTGAGTTTGCCAAGCAGTACAACCCGTATTTCTTGAGTGGCGAAATCAACTCCACGGTCAGCAATGCCCCCGCGGCAAAGCAGCGCGTGCTCAACGAGTTTGCGGGCCAGGCCTCGGTTGAGGAGTTTGACGGAGTCACACTGACCTCAACATCTACCGATGATTGGTGGTGGCTCAACGTTCGCACCAGCAACACCGAACCACTGCTTCGCCTAAATGTTGAAGCCAAGAACCTAGTTACCATGCAGCAGGTGCGCGACCGAGCGCTTGCACAGATTCGCGCCTAAGAAGCCCAAAACTTTACCGCCACAAGCAAAGAGGAATCCATGACCACTGCTCCTGAGTTTAAAGTTGCCAACCTCGCATTGGCGGAGGCTGGTCGCCACCAGATTCGCCTGGCCGAGCACGAAATGCCGGGCCTCATGGCGCTGCGTTCCGAGTTTGCCGCCAGTCAACCACTGACCGGTGCGCGCATTGCCGGTTCTTTGCACATGACCGTGCAGACCGCGGTACTCATTGAAACCCTGGTGGCATTGGGTGCCAAGGTTCGCTGGGCGAGCTGCAACATCTTTAGCACGCAGGACGAAGCGGCCGCGGCCATTGCGGTGGGTCCGCAGGGAACCATCGATGCGCCTTCTGGCGTTCCGGTGTTTGCCTGGAAGGGCGAGTCCCTGGAGGAATACTGGTGGTGCACCGACCGCATCTTTGACTGGAGTGCGGAGGCCGCCGCCGAGGGCAAGACCCACCTGGGTCCAAACATGATTCTCGACGACGGCGGCGACGCCACACTCTTGGTACACAAGGGACGAGAGTTTGAGCTGGCCGGTGTGGTGCCTCAAAAGGGAGCAACCGACAGCCACGAGTACGGTGTGATTCTGGAGCTGCTCCGCAGTTCGCTGGCGGCTGCTCCTAGCCGCTTCACCACCATCGCTGGCGAGATTCTTGGCGTTACCGAGGAGACCACCACCGGCGTTCACCGCCTCTATGAGTACTTTAAAAACGGAGAACTTCTGTTCCCTGCCATCAACGTGAACGACTCGGTGACCAAGAGCAAGTTTGACAACAAATACGGAATCCGCCACTCGCTTCCAGACGGCCTAAACCGCGCCACCGATGTTCTCATGGGTGGCAAGGTTGCCTTTGTTGCGGGTTACGGCGATGTGGGCAAGGGTTCTGCAGAGGCGCTTCGCGGCCAGGGTGCGCGCGTTATTGTGAGCGAAATCGACCCGATCTGCGCGCTGCAGGCTGCCATGGATGGGTTCCAGGTGGCACGCCTAGAAAGCGTGATTGAGCAAGTTGACATTTTTGTGACCGCAACCGGAAACGCGGGAATCATCAGACCCGACCACCTGCTTCAGATGAAGCACCAGGCGGTTGTGGCAAACGTTGGCCACTTTGACGACGAGATTGATATGGCCGGATTCTCCAAGATTGCCGGTGTTGAGATTGTTGAGATAAAGCCACAGGTGCACGAGTGGCGCTTGCCAAACGGCCGTTCGGTTCTGATTCTGAGTGAAGGCCGCTTGATGAACCTTGGTAACGCAACCGGCCATCCATCGTTTGTAATGAGCAACAGTTTCAGCAACCAGGTACTAGCCCAGATTGAACTGTTTGCTAACCGAACAAACTACGAATTGGGCGTTCACGTGCTGCCAAAGCACCTGGACGAAAAAGTTGCCCGTTTGCATCTGAGCGCACTTGGTGTTGAATTAACCGAGTTGACTCCAGAACAGGCCAACTACATCGGTGTTCCGGTGGAGGGTCCGTACAAGGTTGACCACTACCGTTACTAACGGGCAACCTAGGTAACAAGAGATTTAGAGAACCAGAGGACACTTTGTCGCAAAAGATTCTGCTTGTAGAAGACGACCTAGAGCTCAGTGAGCTCCTTGCCGCTTTTCTAGAGGGCAAGGGCTATGAGGTTGCCAC
>Ga0228702_1001622_pt1 | contig 13942 bp, 8 predicted proteins | sample McNCre217_Aug_MG_2_FD_178018 | JGI IMG/M metagenome (GOLD analysis project Ga0228702, IMG submission 178018) | Freshwater microbial communities from McNutts Creek, Athens, Georgia, United States - 20-17_Aug_MG | ecosystem: Environmental > Aquatic > Freshwater > Creek | place: USA: Georgia... | reverse complement strand
GCTTGGGCTTCATACAGACGGTAGTACGCGCCTTGACGCGCCATGAGCGTGTCGTGGTCGCCCTCTTCCACCACCACGCCCTGCTCCATCACCACCAAACGGTCCGCTTTGTTGAGTGTGGACAAACGGTGCGCAATGGCAATCGTGGTGCGGCCTTGCACCAAGTTGTCCAAAGCCTTTTGAATTTCTTGCTCTGTTTCGGTGTCCACCGAGGCGGTGGCTTCGTCCAAGATGAGGATGCGTGGATTGATAAGCAAGGCACGTGCAATCGAGATGCGCTGACGCTCGCCACCTGACAAGCCTTGGCCACGTTCGCCCACCAAAGAGTCATAGCCTTGCGGCAAACGCAAGATGAACTCATGGGCATGGGCCGCACGCGCTGCCGACACAATTTCTTCACGTGTGGCATCGGGCTTGCCGTAGGCAATGTTGTCGGCAATCGTGCCAAAGAACAAAAACGGCTCTTGCAAGACCATGCCAATGTGGCTGCGGAAGTCAGACAGCGAGATGTTGCGGATGTCGATGCCGTCGAGCTTGATGGAACCTTCGCTCAGGTCGTAGAAACGGCAAATCAGGTTGACCAAGGTGCTCTTGCCGGAACCGCTTTGACCGACCAAGCCAATCATCTCGCCAGGGCGGATGCTCAGGTTCATGCCGCGAATCACCGCGCGGTTGCCATAGCGGAAACCAGCATCTTGAATTTCAATGTTGCCTTGCAAAGGCGTGGGCAACTTTTGTGGGTGAGTCGTCTCAGGCACGCTAGACACGTGGTCCAAGATTTCAAAAATACGCTTGGCACCCGCCGCCGCTTTTTGGGTGTGCGAGACGATGCGACTCATGGAATCAAGGCGTGTGTAGAAGCGGCCGATGTAGGCCAAGAAAGCGGCCAGCACACCCACCGAAATTTGGTGGTGCGACACCAAGTAAATGCCAAAGCCCCACACCACCAGCAAACCCACTTCGGTCATCAGCGTGACCGTGGGTGAGAACAAAGACCACACAAAGTTGATGCGGTCGTTCACGGCCAAGTTGTGTTTGTTGGCATCGCGGAAACGGTTGGCTTCACGCGTCTCTTGGGCGAAGGCTTTGACGACACGGATGCCAGGAATGGTGTCGGCCAGCACGTTGGTCAACTCAGACCAGACGCGGTCGATCTTCTCGAAACCCGTACGCAGCTTGTCACGCACGGTGTGAATCAACCACACGATGAACGGCAGCGGCAGCAAGGTGGCCGCGGCCAGCTTGGGGTCGATGCTGATGAGGATGGAGGCCGTCATCACAATCATCAATACATCGGTGGCGAAATCCAGCAAATGCAGCGACAAAAACACGCAAATGCGGTCGGTCTCGGCGCCGATGCGGTTCATCAAGTCACCGGTGCGGCGACCACCAAAGTATTCGAGTGACAAGCGCATCAAATGTTCGTAGGCCGTGGTGCGCAAGTCAGCGCCGATGCGTTCAGACACCAAGGCCAAGATGTAGGTTTTGAGCCAGCCCAAACCCCAGGCCAGCAAAGCGGCGCCCAGCAAGCCGCCCAAATACATGTAAACCAAATCATGGTCGATGTCTTTGCCGTTTTGGAACGGGATCAGCACATCGTCCATCAGTGGCATGGTCAGGTAAGGCGGCACCAAGGTGGCCGCGGTGGAAGCCAGCGTCAACAAAAAGCCAGCCAGTAAACGCCAGCGGTAGGGATGGGCAAAGCGCCAGAGGCGGAATAAGCCCCAGGTCGACAGCGGCGCGTGCTGCTCGCGGCTGCACACAGGGCATTCATCGCCCACATGTTCGAGTTGCAATTTGCACTGCGGGCAACGAGCCTGAGCCGATGCCGCCAGCGATTTGCCATGGGTCAACACCTCAAGGCGCTCGGCAAACTTCTCTTGCAGGCGCATGGCCGTGACGTTGTGCGTCAGGGTGAATCGCCAGCTGGCGATGCGGTGCGTGGCATCCACCAAGCTCAAAGTACCCACACCTGCATGATCGGTGTGCGTCATCTTCATGCCAGCGGCCAATGTCCAACTGTCCCAGACGGGGCTTGAACCAGCCTCCTGGGAGCCAAAAAGCACCCTTTGGTCTGTCACAATTAGTAGCCCTAGCGAAAAATGCAATTGGGCATTCAAGTCAACCTCTAGCCAGGCTAGAACGTTTTCATGAGTAGACAGTTGTGCAAAAGCTGAAGTTTGCCAGCCCTCGGGCAAAACAACTTTGGCGGAAGCCGATAAAGAAGAATTCATTATTGGAATTTTGCTGCTTCAATCGATGTCAATCGACGGACGGCGATAAAAATAAAAGCAGGAGCCAAGACTTTGTTGCACCCCCGCACGTATGCAAATGATTGTATCGCCGCAGCCTCATCGCTCGCTGTGACGACCTCGGCTCTCTCGTCTGCTTCAGCCGCTCAAAACGCGCGCTAAACCCACGCTCATTTATGGCCTTCAAAGACATTCAAATCCTGCGCATGAACTATCTGCGTGGGCCCAATATCTGGACTTACCGCCCCATCATCGAAGCGCTCATCGACTTGGGCGAGATGGAAGACCACCCCTCCAACAAAATTGACGGTTTCAATGACCGCATCAACGCTTGGTTGCCCGGCTTGGTCGAACACCATTGCGGTGTGGGCCACCGTGGCGGCTTCTTGACCCGTTTGGTCGGCGGCACATGGATGGGCCACATCATGGAGCACGTCTCCATCGAGTTGCAGCTCTTGGCCGGTGCCCGCGCTGAGTTTGGCAAGGCCCGTGAAATCAGCAAGCGCGGCATCTACAAGGTGGTGTTCCGTACCGAACACGAAGAACTGGGTCGCGAAAGCTTTTTGGCCGCCCGTGAACTCGTGATGGCAGCCGCCAACAACAAGCCTTTTGACATCGCAGCCACCGTCGAGCGTTTGAAGAAGATCGCCGACTTGCGCTGTTTAGGCCCCAGCACGGCCTGCATCGTCGATGCAGCGGTCGAACGCAAAACTCCCTTCATCCGCCTGACCGAAGGCAACTTGGTGCAGCTGGGCTATGGTGCCAAGCAGCGCCGCATCTGGACCGCTGAAACTGACCGCACCAGCGCCATCGCAGAAAGCATTTCTAGCGACAAAGATTTGACCAAACGCTTGCTCACGCAATGCGGCATTCCTGTGCCTGAAGGCCAAATTGTCAAAACGGCAGACGAAGCGTGGGAAGCCGCGCAAGACATCGGCTTGCCCGTGGTGGTCAAGCCCTTGGATGGCAACCGCGGCTGGGGTGTGTCTCTCGACGTGAACACCGAAGCAGGCGTGCGCCAAGCTTGGGTGGCTGCTGAAAAAGAAGGCAGCGAAGTGTTGATCGAGCGCTATGTGCGCGGTGATGAGCACCGCGTCTTGGTGGTGGGTGACCGCGTGGTGGCCGCCACCCGTGGCGAAACGGCTTACATCACCGGTGACGGCACATCAACCGTGGAGCAGTTGATTGACAGCCAAATCAACACCGACCCACGTCGCGGCATTGCCGAAGGCTTCCCGCTCGACCTGATTCGCTTGCACACCCCACGCGGTGAAATGTCGTTGCTCGAAATTCAACGCCAAGGCCTTGAGCCCAGCAGCGTGCCCGAAAAAGACCGCATCGTGGTGGTGCAGCGCAACGGCAACCTCAACAACGACGTGACCGATTTGGTCCACCCCGAAGTCGCGGCCGTGGCCACCCTCGCCGCTCGCGTGATTGGCTTGGACATTGCCGGCATCGACATCGTCACCCAAGACATCTCTCGCCCTTTGGAAGAAACCAAGGGCGCCATCATCGAGGTCAATGCAGGCCCAGGCTTGCTGATGCACGTCAAGCCTGCAGTGGGTCAACCCCGCCCTGTGGGCAAGGCCATCGTCGAGCACCTGTTTGGCCCCAATGAATCTGGCCGCATCCCCGTGGTGGGCATTTCGGGTAGCCAGCAAACCACCGAGCTGTCTCAGCTCGTTGCTTGGTTGCTGCACCTCTCAGGCAAACGCACCGGCTTGGCTTGCAAAGATGGCCTGTACATGGACCAACAACACTTGGGCAAAACCGACTCACGCGGCTTTGAAGCCTCGGAGCGCTTGCTCATCAACCGCGCGCTGGACGCCGCCGTGTTCGAAACCACGCCTGCACACATCTTGGACGAAGGCTTGGCCTACGACCGCTGCCTGGTCGGTGTCGTGACCAACATGCCTGCAACGAATGACGTGCTGATTGAAAAACACGACATTCAAACCGCAGAACAAATGCGCACCGTGGTTCGCACACAAATCGACTTGGTGTTGCCCGAAGGCGCCGCCGTCCTCAACGCCGACGAAGAAGCCGTCACCACCTTGGCCGAACTGAGCGATGGCGAAGTGGTGTACTACGCCAAGCAGCAAGACAACGCCACCTTGATGGCCCATTTACAAGCGGGCGGTCGTGCGGTGTTCTGCAAAGACGGCCACGTCACCTTGGCGCGTGGCGACCAAGAAACGCAGCTGTTCCACCTCGACCTCGAGTTGATTGCACGCTTGCTCAAAGACGGTTTGCACATTTCGACCCTGCTGGCCGCTGTGGCGACCGCTTGGTCGCTGGACATCGCGCCACTGCTGATTCGCGCTGGTTTGAAAAATTTTGGGCAACAAAACCAACATGTTGCCAAAGACGTTGCAAGGATGAATGGCTAATGGAAGTCTCTCGTATCCGCGCCCTGCGCGGTCCCAACCTCTGGACCCGTCACACAGCTGTGGAAGCCATGGTCACGTGTGACGCGGATGAAGTCGACCTGAGCCAACACCCAGACTTTGAAAACCGTCTGCGTAACTTGTTTCCAGGTGTGGGCAACTTGCAGCCCACCGACCACAAGGTCAAGCTCAGCATGGCGCATGCGCTGGAAGCCGCCACTTTGCATTTACAAATTGAAGCAGGCTGCCCTGTCACCTTCAGCCGCACCACAGCCACCACCGACCACGGTTTGTTCCAAGTGGCGGTGGAATACACCGAAGAGCAAGTGGGCATCATGGCCATCAAACTGGCCCATGAGTTGTGCCTTGCTGCATTCAACAACACCAGCTTCGATGTGGACGCCGCCATTCACCAATTGCGTGAACTCGACGAAGACATCCGTCTGGGCCCCTCCACGGGCTCCATCGTCAACGCAGCCATTGCACGCGGCATTCCCTACCGTCGCTTGACCGAAGGCAGCTTGGTCCAACTGGGCTGGGGCAGCAAACAACGCCGCATTCAAGCGGCTGAGATTGACTCCACCAGTGCCATTGCCGAATCCATCGCGCAAGACAAAGAACTCACCAAAAAGCTGCTGCACGCAGCGGGTGTGCCCGTGCCCTTGGGTCGCCCAGCCATCAGCCCCGAAGATGCGTGGGCTGCGGCACAAGAAATCGGCTTGCCCGTGGTGGTCAAACCACGCGACGGCAACCAAGGCAAAGGTATCTCGGTCAACGTCACCACCGAAGAAGGCGTGAAAGCGGCTTACCTCGCAGCGGTCGCACACCGTGATGATGTGTTGGTCGAGCGTTTCTTGCCCGGCAGCGATTACCGTTTGTTGGTCGTGGGCAACAAGCTGGTGGCTGCGGCGCGCCGTGAACCGCCGCTGGTCATCGGTAACGGCAAAAACACCGTGCGTGAACTGGTTGACATCGTCAACGCCGACCCTCGCCGTGGCGAAGGCCATGCCACCTCGCTGACCAAAATTCGCTTTGACGACATCGCCATTGCGCGCCTGAAAGAACAAGGTTTTGAGGCCAACTCCGTGCCCGCCAAAGGCGCTCGCGTGATTCTGCGCAACAACGCCAACCTCTCCACAGGCGGCACTGCCACCGACGTGACCGATGACGTGCACCCCGAAGTCGCGCTGCGTGCCATTGCAGCCGCGCAAATGGTGGGTCTGGACATTTGCGGTGTCGACGTGGTGTGCGAATCCGTGTTGCGCCCCCTCGAAGAACAAAGCGGCGGCGTGGTCGAAGTCAACGCTGCCCCAGGCTTGCGCATGCACCTGAGCCCCTCGTTCGGCAAAGGCCGCGATGTGGGCGAAGCCGTGATGGCCACCATGTTCCCCGATGGTGGCGATGGTCGTATTCCCGTGATTGCTGTCACAGGCACAAACGGCAAAACCACAACCGTGCGTTTGACCTCTCACCTGCTGCGCGCCAATGGTTTGCGCGTGGGCATGACCAACACCGATGGTGTGTATGTGAACGGCCGTCAAACCGACAGCGGCGACTGCAGCGGCCCACGCAGCGGTCGCAACGTGTTGGCCCACCCCGATGTGGATGCGGCGGTGCTCGAAACCGCACGTGGCGGCATGTTGCGTGAAGGCTTGGCCTTTGACCGCTGCCAAGTGGCCGTGGTCACCAACATCGGTATGGGTGACCACTTGGGTTTGAACTACATCACGACAGTGGAAGACTTGGCGGTGTTAAAGCGCGTCATCGTGCAAAACGTAGCCGAATCTGGCACCGCAGTGCTGAACGCAACAGACCCCATCGTGGCGGCCATGGCCAACAAGTGCCCAGGCCAAGTGACGTTCTTTGGTTTGGATTCACACCACCCTGTCATTGCCACACACCGTGCGCAAGGCAAACGCGTGCTGTTTGTAGAAGACGACCAAATTGTGGCCATGCAAGGCCACCATTCGGTGCGCATTCCTTTGTCGGAAATCCCCGTCACACGCAGTGGCGCGATTGGCTTTCAAATTGAAAACGCCATGGCTTCCATCGGTGCGGCATGGGCGGTGGGTGTGCCTTGGCAAACCATCTGCAAAGGCTTGGCCACCTTTGTGAGCGACAGCAATGCGGTGCCCGGCCGTTTCAACGTGTTCGACTACAAAGGTGCCACCGTGATTGCCGACTACGGCCACAACCCAGACGCCATCAAAGCCTTGGTGCAAGCCGTGACCAACCTGCCAGCGCAGCGCCGCAGTGTGGTGATCAGCGGCGCGGGCGACCGCCGTGACGAAGACATCCGCGAACAAACACGTCTGATTGGTGAAGCGTTTGACGACGTGGTGTTGTACCAAGACGCATGTCAACGTGGCCGTGTGGATGGCGAGGTGTTGAAGCTTTTGCGTCAAGGTTTGGATGGCGCAAAACGCACAACACACATCGATGAAATTCACGGCGAGTTTTTGGCGATTGACCGTGCGATGGAGCGTTTGCAAAAGGGCGACTTGTGCTTGATCTTGATTGACCAAGTGGATGAGGCTTTGGCGCACATCACCCAGCGGGTGAACTCGGCGGCTTTGGCTGGCTAAGTTTTCTCGCTCTACGAAAAAGCCACTCTTTTTGGGAGTGGCTTTTTTGTTTGTACTTCTGTCATTTCTTTCGCTGATGCTGATGGGGCTGTGCGGAGGCTACCTCATGCTGGAGTACCAAAAATCGGCAGCCGCCGCACAGCCCCATCAGCATCGGAGGGTGGGGAATCGCATGGTTGCGAACTACCTTTCGAAGCCAGGGCGAGTAGTCGGTGTCCGCTGCGGCGACATCAAGAGCGAAGCGAAGGAGTCGCAGCGGATACCGGCTGATCGTCTTGGCGAAGCGCATCAAGTTCCGCCAGAGACAACAACTTAGAACAAGCCTTTGTATTGATCGCGCAGCAAGTTCTTTTGTACTTTGCCCATGGTGTTGCGCGGCAACTCTGCGACCACAAAACACTTCTTCGGAATTTTGAAGTTCGCCAGTTGGGACTTGAGCGCTGCAACCACAGCATCGGCATCCACCTTGACACCGGGTTTGGCAATGACCACCGCCACGCCCACTTCGCCAAAGTCAGGGTGCGGCACACCAATCAAGGCGCTTTCTGCCACGCCTGGCATGTCGTTGATGTAGCCCTCAATCTCTGCGGGGTAGACGTTGTAGCCGCCGCTGATGATGAGGTCTTTGCTGCGGCCCACGATGACCACGTAGCCGCGCTCGTCCACTTTGCCCACATCGCCTGTTTTGAAGTAACCGTCAGCAGTGAATTCTTCTTTGGTTTTCTCGGGCATGCGCCAATAGCCACCAAACACGTTGGGGCCTTTGACTTGGATGCCGCCAATTTCACCCACGGGCAAGGCGTGGCCTTGGTCGTCTTGCACACGCAAGGACACACCGGGGAGCGGGAAGCCCACGGTGCCACCACGGCGTTCGGTTTGGCCGGGGTAGCGCGCATCAGCGGCATAGGGGTTGGAGGTGAGCATGACGGTTTCGCTCATGCCGTAGCGCTCGAGAATGGTTTGACCTGTGCGTTCTTGCCATTCGTTGAACGTCTCAAGCAACAACGGCGCTGAACCTGCAATGAACAAACGCATGTTCGAGGCTTGCGCTTTGGTGAGGCTTGGCTCTGCCAACATGCGCACATAGAGCGTGGGCACGCCCATGAAGACGGTGGCTTCGGGCATCTTGGCGATGACCAGTTTGGGGTCGAACTTGGACAACCAAATCATCTTGCTGCCATTGAGCAAGGCGCCATGGATGGCCACAAACAAACCGTGCACATGAAAGATGGGCAAAGCGTGAATCAGCACATCGCCCGGCTTCCAGCCCCAGTATTTTTTCAAGGTTTGGGCATTGCTGAGCATGTTGCCGTGCGAGAGCATGGCGCCTTTGCTGCGGCCTGTGGTGCCACTGGTGTACAAAATGGCGGCCAAATCATCAGCCTTGTTTTGCACCACTTGGTGTTTGTCTGAGCAATGTGCCGCACGCTCTAACAAGCTGCCTGTGCGGTTGTCGTCCAAGGTGAACACGTTTTGCGTGCCCGCCTTGAAGGCAATTTTGCTGACCCAGCCAAAGTTCTTGCTGCTGCACACCACCACGGCGGGTTCGGCGTTGCCAATGAAATATTCAATCTCTGCGCTTTGGTACGCCGTGTTCAAGGGCAAGAACACATAGCCCGCGCGCAAGGTGGCGAGGTAGAGCATGACGGCTTCGACCGACTTCTCCACTTGCACAGCCACGCGCGAGCCTTTGGGGATGTGTAGTGAGTCGAGCAGGTTGGCCATCATGGCGCTGGCGCGCTCCAAATCAGACCAGCTGTAGAACAAACCATCGTCTGTTTCGATGGCGGTTGCGTTTAAGTCTTTGGGGAACGCGGCACGCAAAGCCGCATAGAGGTTGTGATTCATCGTCTGTTTTCAGTTAGTCGAGTTTGGCGCCTGAGGCTTTGACCACGGCGGCCCAACGCTTGATTTCGTTGTGCACAAAGCTGCCAAATTGTGCGCTGGTCATGTTGGGAAAATCTGCACCGTTGTTGGCCCAAGCCACTTTGAGTTCTTCCCCGGTAGAAGCTTTTCTCACTTCTTCCAAAATGCGCGCTTGCACGTCTGCAGGCGTACCCTTGGGGGCCCACAAGCCGTACCAAGTGGTGACGGTGTAGTCGGGCAAGCCCAGCTCTGCGGCACATGGCACATCAGGAAAAGCGGCATTGCGTTTGTTGCCCGAGACCATCAAGGCTTTCAAGCGGCCGCTCTTGATGTGTTGCGCGGAAGAACCCAAGCCATCAAACACCATGTCCACGTTGCCGCCAATCAAGTCTTGCAGCGCAGGCCCTGCACCGCGGTACGGAATGTGGGTGATGAAGGTGTTGGTTTGCAGTTTGAACAACTCGCCCGCCATGTGGTGCGAGGTGCCGCCACCTGCGGAGCCGTAGTTGAATTTACCGGGGTTTTTGCGCACGTCGGCCAAGAACGATTTGAAATCACCCGTGATCTTTTTGGGGTTGACCACCAACACTTGCGGCACCATGGCAATCATGGTCAGCGGCACAAAGTCACGCTCCAAGTCATAGTCGAGCTTGGCGTACATCGACGGTGCAATGGAATGATGCACTGCCCCCATGAACAAGGTGTAGCCATCGGGCGCGGCTTTGGCAGCGACACCCGCGCCTAAGTTGCCACCCGCACCACCGCGGTTGTCGATGACCAACGTTTTACCTGACTGCTTAGAGAACTGCCCCGAAAACGGACGGGCAAATGCGTCGGTGCCACCGCCTGCAGGGAACGGAACAATCAGGGTCACGGGTTTGGTGGGCCATGCGGTCTGCGCATGCGCGCCGAAGCTGAGTGCAGCACATGCGGCGGCGGTAAGCGTCATCCACTGTCGGCGGTTTGTTTTGGGTTTGAGATGGTTCATGTTTGTCTCCTCGAAGGTTTTAATTCACTGACTCATTTGAAATACATATCTTCCACATCGCCTGACGCTGGGGCAATGCCCTTTTCTAGCATTTGGCGGTGTTTGTCTAAACGCTTGAGGTCGTAAAGGTAATTGACCATCAAGCCATGTGATTGTTTGACGCCTTTGGCCGAAGGGTCAGCAAACCAGTTGATGCGCTCAATGCGCGCGCCGTTGCCCAAGTGAAAGCGTGCCACGGGATCGAGCACTTGCTCACCGTGTTTGGCTTGGCCCAAGTAATGCGCACCCGCACGCGTGAGAAATTGACGCAACGGCGATTTGGCAGACAGCGCCGACAGCACTTGCGGCTGCTCAATGGCGGCCAACACATGGCTGGCTGTGGGTGGCTCGAAACTGATTTCACGCCCCAAAGCGGACAGTTCTTTTTCATTGAGGTGACCCAGCAACGTCTCCACGTTCTTGGACAACCAAGGGCGCAAGCTAGGAATGGGTGACAAAGTGGCAAAGGTTTTGAGCTTGGGGAATTCACCACGCAAAGTTTCAACCACGCGTTTGATGAGCGAGTCGCCAAAGCTCACACCCTTCAAACCACCCTGCGTGTTGCTGATGGAATAAAAAATCGCCACGGTTGACTTTTGCAAATCTTCTGGCGCGGCCAATTCGTCAAGCAACGGCATGATGTTGTCTGCCATCTCGTTCAACAAAGCCACTTCCACAAAAATCAAAGGCTCGTTGGGCAAGCTGGGATGGAAGAAACCGTAACAGCGGCGGTCACTGTCCAAGCGGTTTTTCAAATCAGCCCAACTGCGAATGTCGTGTACCGCTTCGTACTTGATGAGCTTTTCAATCAGCGAAGCAGGTGAATCCCAGCTGATGCTGCGCAGCTCTAAAAAGGCCACATCAAACCAAGTGGAGAACAAATTTTCTAGCTCAGCGTCCAGCGCCAGCAAACGCTTGTTGCCTTTGAGGTGTGGCAACAGCTCAGCACGCAAGTCCACCAAAAAGCGCATGCCGCCTGCCGACGCTGCAAAGCGTTGCAGCAAGCGCGTGCGGGGCGACACCAAGGCACGGCGCAGACGAATCTCAGCGGGGCCTTCGTCCACGGAGCCCAAGGCTGCGTCGTAGTCGTCACGCGCGGCACGCACCTTCACGGCGTCTGGTCCAAACTGCTCGCTGATGAGCAGCCACAAATCTTGACGCTCTGCGGCCTCGGCTTTGGCATACCAATCGGCCAAGGCTTTGGCTCGGCGACCGCCCTCCACTTCGCTCACGCGTGGATCCACCACGGCTTGCAACAGCATGAGCGTGCGGCGCAAGGTACGTGGTGACAAGGCCTCTTTCTTTTGACGCAAAGTAGCATCCAAACGCTCGCGCGTGGAGCGGTCCTCTGGCTTGGGGACTTCGCCAGCGGCTGGAGCCGAGTTGCGAAGCAAGTTGAGCTTGCTGCTGAGCCAAGTGGTCGCGTTCATTCCTGTTTTCTTTCTGGCATCAAGCCGTCAACACACTGCGGTTGGCGAAGGCCAGCTCACGCAAGGCCTCGCGCTGTTGCAACAAATGATTGCGCATGGCAAGGTCTGCACCTGCCGCATCGCCCGCTTTGAGTGCAGCAAACACCGCCAGGTGTTCTTTCAAACTCTGCTTCAAACGCCCGGGTGCGTGCAACTGCTGCAAGCGCGCGAGCTTCAAAATTTTGCGCAAGTCGGCAATGGTTTGCGCCAGCCACTTGTTGTTGGCCAGCTGAATGATGGCTTCGTGAATGGCGAAATTGGCTTCGTAATAGTCGTTGATGCGACCTGCTTCGGCATGCTGCTTTAAGCGCTGGTGCCACACCTCAAGCGCCTGAACATCGGCTGGCGTGGCGCGTTGGGTGGCATCAAAAGCACAGCGCCCTTCAAGCAATGCAATGACGGGAAAGATGTCATCAAGGTCTTGCTCGGTCACCTCGTTCACAAAGCAACCTCGACGCGGCTCATGGCGCACCAAGCCTTCAGCAGTCAGCACTTTGAGCGCCTCGCGTAACGGCGTGCGCGAGATGGACCACAGCTCACACAAGGTCACTTCGTCAATGAAGTTGCCGGGCCTGAGCTGGCCGTCAAAGATGTAGTTGCGCAGCTGCGAAGCCACATCGTTGTGCAAGGAACTGGGGAGCGCGCGCATGAGGTTAGGGTGCTGTTGGCTTCTCTGTAATTACGTGTAATTATGAGATTCAAACAGCGCAAAACCCGCCCTAATTCGCGGGGACTTTCCCTGAAAGGATTAACCCTTAAATCGAAAAATTAAACGGGATTTGTTTGGCGCACTGCGCGCAGCCACAAGGCCACACCCACCAACACCATGGGCACGCACAGCCATTGGCCCATGCTCATGTCCAGTGCCAGCAAACCCAATTGCGCATCGGGCTCGCGGAAGTATTCGGCCATAAAGCGCAAGCTGCCATAGCCGATCATGAACACACCAGACACAGCACCAACCGCACGTGGCTTGCGGGCGTACAACCACAACACCACAAACAGCAAAAGGCCTTCGCCTAAGAACTGGTAGATCTGTGAAGGGTGACGCGGAATGAAGCTGCCACTTTGCGGAAACACCATGGCCCAAGGCAGAGAAGGGTCAGCAGCCCTGCCCCACAACTCGCCGTTGATGAAATTGCCCACGCGTCCTGCGGCCAAGCCTGTCGGCACGCAAGGCGCAATGAAGTCGGTCACCCACAACCAAGGGCGATGGCGTTGCCACGCAAATATGGCCGTGGCCACAAACACACCCAACATACCACCATGAAAACTCATGCCGCCTTGCCACACGGCCAACACTTCGAGTGGATGCTCAAGGTAATACGCGGGGTTGTAGAACACGCAGTAGCCAATGCGCCCGCCCAAGACCACGCCCATCACACCGTAAAACAGAATGTCTTCGATGTCTTGTTTAGACCAAGAGCCCAACACCACCTGTGCGGCATAAGGCTCGTGCGTCAAACGCAAGCGTGCCAAGCCCACAAACAAAGCAAATGCAGCTAAGTAAGTCAGGCCATACCAGTGGATGGCCAGCGGGCCGATGGCCAACGCCACCGGATCAATTTGCGGGTGAATCAACATGCGCGCTAAGCCTGCTGATTAGTCGAGCATAGACAAATCACGCACCGCGCCTTTGTCTGCCGAGGTGGCCAGCAAGGCATACGCTTTAAGTGCAGCAGAGATTTTGCGAGGACGCGCCAACACTGGCTTCCAGCCCAGCTTGTCTTGCTCGACACGGCGCTTGGCCAGTTCTTCATCGCTCACCAACACATTGATGCTGCGATTGGGAATGTCAATGCGAATGCGGTCGCCGTTCTTCACCAAACCAATGGTGCCGCCAGCCGCCGCTTCGGGCGAGCAGTGACCAATCGACAAACCAGAAGTGCCGCCAGAGAAGCGACCATCGGTCAACAGCGCACAGGCCTTACCCAAGCCCTTGGACTTGATGTAACTGGTGGGGTACAACATTTCTTGCATACCGGGGCCGCCTTTGGGGCCTTCGTAGCGCACCACGACGATGTCGCCTGCTTTGACTTTGTCGCTCAAGATGTTTTCCACGGCTTCGTCTTGGCTTTCCACCACGTGGGCGGGGCCTTCAAACACCAACAAGCTGTCGTCCACGCCCGCGGTTTTCACCACACAACCGTCGAGCGCGATGTTGCCGCGCAACACGGCCAAGCCGCCTTCTTTGTTGAACGCATGGTCGAGCGAGCGAATGCAACCTTCGGAGCGGTCAGTGTCGAGGCTAGGCCAACGGGTGTTTTGGCTGAAGGCCACTTGCGTCGGAATGCCTGCGGGGCCGGCCATGTAGAACTTTTTCACAGCGTCAGATGGGTTGCGTGCGATGTCCCAT
>Ga0228702_1001616_pt1 | contig 13982 bp, 13 predicted proteins | sample McNCre217_Aug_MG_2_FD_178018 | JGI IMG/M metagenome (GOLD analysis project Ga0228702, IMG submission 178018) | Freshwater microbial communities from McNutts Creek, Athens, Georgia, United States - 20-17_Aug_MG | ecosystem: Environmental > Aquatic > Freshwater > Creek | place: USA: Georgia... | reverse complement strand
GGAGCAACTGCCATCGATGCGTTACGAAGGATTACCGCCAGTTTTTGGGTAGGCTAAAGGCGTGTCAGACATTGTATTTAGAAGCGACGTAACCGTTGAACTGGTGCGCTCCAGCGCAGCCGACAGCGACGTGCTCTTTGCAGCACGCGTGAGCACTCAGGGTGAGCAGACCCTAGAGAGTGCGCTTGCCGAGCAGAACGCCGAGGAAACTGCAAAGCGCGACCGCGGCCTAATCAACTACCTCATGCGCGACCGCCACGGATCGCCATTTGAGCACACTTCCATGACGTTCTACGTGCAGGCACCGATTTTTGTTTTCCGTGAGTTCATGCGTCACCGCATTGCTTCTTACAACGAAGAAAGTGGTCGTTACAAGGAACTCAACCCTGTTTTCTACGTGCCGGGCGAGCACCGCAACCTGGTTCAGGTTGGCAAGACTGGACACTACGAGTTCCTGCCAGGTAGCGCCGAACAGGTTGCGCTGGTTGAACAGGAGGCTCGCAACGCCAGCGTGCACGCCTACGAAAGCTACCAGCGCATGCTGGAGGCTGGCGTGGCCCGCGAGGTTGCCCGCATTGTTTTGCCGCTCAACATTTACAGCAGCATGTACGTGACCATGAACGCACGTGCCCTGATGAACTTCCTCAGCCTGCGCACCAAGCGCGAGGGCACTCACTTCCCTTCGTTCCCTCAGCGCGAGATTGAGATGTGTGCGGAGAAGATGGAAGAGTTCTGGGCACAGCTCATGCCTCACACCTATGAAGCGTTCAACAAGAACGGACGAGTGGCTCCTTAGCCAACTCTGCACAGTCAGCGCTCAAGTTTGAAAATCCGGAGTCTTTCGATTCGGGATTTTGACTTAATCGCCCAGTGTCTCGTCTTGTGAGACCCTGGGGAGTGCACCGTCTAACGGGGTTCGCCTCAGCACCAGCCAACTCACTGCCCCCACAATCAAAGCGGTGGTTAGGTCCGTAATAACGGTGAGTGCAAGAGTGAGCACCAGCACAATTGCGTCTAGTTTGGATCGGCGCACTTCCTGCCAAAGCCCCCTTGGCTTCACCATTTGTGCGGCCGTTGCTAGCAGGACTCCGGCTAAGGCCGGAGTGGGTATTAACTCAACGTAGTTGGCACAAAGCAGCACGATGATTGCCAGGAACACAGAGTGCAACATGGCCGCAAGTTTTGTTTGAGCTCCGGATCGCACATTTACGGCGGTGCGCGCCAGCGCCGCGGTAGCCGGCACTCCTCCAAAGAACGGCACCACCAGGTTTGCTAGCCCTTGGCCGATAAGTTCTTTGTCGCTGTTGTGTTCGGTGCCGTCACCCCTCAGGTTGTCGGCAACTTTGGCCGAAAGCAGTGACTCCAAAGCGGCAAGTGCTGCCACCGCCAATGCCGGTGCAACAAGTTGACCCCAGTTGCTTGACTGCCCCAGGAACGATGCATCGAGTGTTCCAAGTGCGCTCGGGAGTTTGGGTATCGTTGCCAAGCTCAGTGGAATCATCTGGGAAACAATGGTGGCGAGTGTTAGCACTGCAATGCTGACTGGCAAACGCGCCCATCGATGATTCCCCAGGTAAACCAGTAATGCAACCACCAAAGCCATTGCGACTGCCGCCCACGTGGGTGCCCTACCCCAATCAACTAGTGCGAGCCAGGCCGACTCCCAGGCTTTGGGCCGAGAAGTCACGGTCACACCGAGCGCACTAGGTATCTGCTGCAGGGCAATAACTAAGGCAATGCCGGCAGTGAATCCTTCAATAACAGCCGTTGGTAGCCGATGGACATGGTGACCAATCTTGAGCAAACCGGCAAGAACCAGAAGTGCGCCTGCCACTAGACCAACCAACAGAACTCCGTTGGCTCCAAAGCCGGCAGCAATAGGGATTAGCACCACGGTCATGGCTCCCGTTGGGCCGGAAACTTGGAAGCGGCTACCTCCGAATGCCGCGGCAACAAACCCTGCCAGTATCGCAGTGGTAATTCCTGCGTGCGCGCCCAAGCCGGATGCCTCACCAAATGCAATAGCAAGTGGGAGGGCCACCAACGCAACGGTCAGACCTGATATTGCATCGGCATAGAGTGTGGCAAAGCGCACCGATTCCCTATTGGCCCACGCTGGCTTCACGGCTTTAGGCTACTCCTCTTTGTGTATACAAAAGCCCAACCGCTACGCTTGTAGGCATGTCTATGCGCGGAAAAGAACTCTTTGGCCAGGTGCTGGTTGCCCTGGTGACTCCTATGAACACCGATGGTGAAGTTGACTGGGAGTCCACCGAGAAGCTCATTGACAACGTAATCAGCAACGGAGCCGACGGCATTGTGGTCACCGGCACCACCGGTGAGACCTCCACTCTGACCGATGCCGAGAAGCTCAAGTTGGTAACCCTAGGTAAGAGTGTTTCCGCTGGCCGCGCCAAGATCATTACCGGCGGTGGCTCCAACGAGACTGCGCACGCCATTCAGCTCTACAAGGAGAGCGAAAAGGCTGGGGCAGACGGCGTAATGATTGTTACCCCCTACTACAACAAGCCCTCGCAGGCCGGCGTACTCACGCACTTCCGCTTGATTGCAGACGCCACCGATCTTCCGGTAATCCTGTACGACATTCCTGGTCGCGCCGGTATCCCAATTGCTTACGACACTTTCCACCGTGCCGCCAAGCACCCAAACATTGTTGCCGTGAAGGATGCCAAGGGTGACCTGGCCCAGGCTTCACGCATTCTCAACGAGACCGACTTGATCTATTTCTCTGGTGACGACAGCAACGTGTTGCCTCATCTGAGCATTGGTGCCACCGGCCTGATTGGTGTTACCGCTAACGTGGCTCCTGCCGCCTATCGCGAAATGATTGACGCCACCAACAACAACGACTTTGCAAAGGCTCTCGAAGTTCACAACTCGCTCGAGCCGCTGCAGCGCGCCCTCATGACTCACGTTCCGGGTACCGTTGCCACCAAGTACGCACTTCACGGTCTTGGTGTAATCGCCAGCCCACGCGTGCGTTTGCCGCTGGTTGGCCCAGAAGATGCCGAGGCTGCTCGCATCGAGGCCGACATCGACAAGGTTCGCACCATCACCGGCATTTCTTTTGACAACTTCCGCCCAGACCGCAACGCGGCCGCCGGCGGTGCACTGCCAAAGGTTGCCGGCACCACTCGCTAGGTCAGCTAAAACTGCGCTACCGAGGCTAAAGCTTCGACCGAAAATGGTTTCGGTCACCAAATAACAGAAAAGGAACCGCGTGGTTCAAACCCTTCCAACTCCCGCACCGTTGCGTCCGGGGGTCCTTCGTGTAATTCCGCTCGGCGGCATTGGCGAGATCGGTCGTAACATGACCGTGTTCGAAATCAACGGCAAACTACTCATCGTTGACTGTGGTGTTTTGTTCCCCGAGGAGCACCACCCCGGCGTTGACGTGATACTTCCCGACTTTGGTTACCTTCGTGACCGAATGAACGACATTGTGGGCATTGTGCTCACGCACGGTCACGAAGACCACATTGGCGGCGTGCCGTATCTATTGCGCCTGAAGCAAGATATCCCGCTGTTGGGCTCGGCGCTTACCCTGGCCTTTGTTGAGGCCAAGCTCAAGGAGCACAAGATTGCTCCATACAGCTTGACCGTGGCGGAGGGTCAGAAGGAACAGCTGGCGGGCTTCAACCTGGAGTTTGTGGCCGTGAACCACTCCATTCCAGACGCGCTCGCCGTGATTATTCGCACCGATGGCGGTTCTGTGCTTCACACGGGTGACTTCAAGATGGATCAGCTGCCGCTAGATGGCCGCATCACCGACTTGCGCAGCTTTGCACGCATCGGTGAAGAGGGTCTGGACCTATTCCTATGCGACAGCACCAATGCCGACGTGCCGGGTTTCACTCCGCTGGAAAAGGAAATTGGTCCGGTGATCGACACCGTGATTGGCCGCACCAAGCGCCGCGTTGTGGTGGCAAGTTTCAGTAGCCACGTTCACCGTGTTCAGCAGGTTATTGATGCCGCCGCCAACCACGGCCGCCGCGTTGCTCTGATTGGCCGCAGCATGGTTCGAAACATGCAGATTGCTCAAGACTTGGGTTACCTAACCGTGCCAGACGGAATCTTGATTGATTCCAAGAAGGCCAGCTCGGTCCCAGATGACCAGATTGTGTACATGTGTACCGGTTCGCAGGGTGAGCCTATGGCGGTTCTGGCGCGCATGGCCAACCTCGACCACGAGATTGAAATTGGTGAGGGCGACACCGTGCTGTTGGCCTCATCATTGATTCCTGGCAATGAGAACGCGGTTTACCGCGTGATCGATAAGCTCACCAAACTGGGTGCCAACGTGATTCACAAGGGCAATGCCAAGGTGCACGTTTCGGGTCACGCCGCGGCAGGTGAGTTGCTGTACTGCTACAACATTCTCAAGCCAAAGAACGTGATGCCGGTTCACGGCGAATACCGTCACCTGATTGCCAATGGCAAACTAGCCGAGCAGACTGGTGTGCCTGCCGAGCGCGTGCTAATCACCGAAGACGGCTGGGTGGTTGACCTGGAAAAGGGCATTGCCCGTGTGGTTGGAGCCGTGGAGTGCGGAATGCTCTACGTTGACGGCAAGACCATTGGCAGCATCACCGAGGAGGACTTGCAAGACCGCCGAATTCTGTCTGAAGAGGGATTCATTAGCATCTTTGCGGTGGTTGACCGCGAAAGTGGGCGAGTGGTGGTTGGACCGGAGATTCGTGCCCGAGCCTACGCCGAAGAAGACCACGTATTCGACGACATTCTTCCTCAGATTGAGAAGGCGCTCGCCGCTGCGGCGGCCGAGGGGGTTCGTGACCCATACGCGTTGCAGCAGGTGATTCGCCGAACCATTGGCACGTGGGTATCCAAGGCACATCGTCGCCGGCCAATGATTATTCCGGTGGTCATTCAGAACTAATTAGAAATCCACCAGTTTTATGGTTGCGGTTAAAGAATCGCCCGTGGCCAGGCGGTTGATTTTTCGCACTTCTTGCTTGATGGGCAGCATGTAGCTGCCTACTTTTGAGTGAGGAAAAATGGACGTACGCCATTGGCTGGGTCCAACCGATACATCTACGCGCACCGAGCCAAAACCATTGGTCAGGCCATTGCTGATTTCTTTGATTTCCTCGGCCGCTACAGGTGGCAGGGTAACAAAAAACCAGCTCGCCTTGCCCTGCCACTCGAATAGTTCCGATTCAAAGGTGTATTCCACAGGTTCAAGTTAGCAACCCCTGCCAATTTCGGCAGTTTTCGCGCCTGTGTGCCTAGCCGGAGTAAGGCGGTTTCGCTGTTACTTTTGAGCCATGGCTACACGCAAACCGACTCCACGCTCCAGCGCACCAAGGCGCCCGAGCACGCCCGCACCAAGAAAACCAGCGGCAAAGTCGGCGGCTCGCAGCCCAAAGCAGTACCAGTCCACGCGTGGAGGTTTTTGGGCATACCTAGCCCTTGCCTATCTAGGTTTGGCACATGTTTTTGGTGCAGCAGCGCGAGCACTCAGCACCGAAAAGATTGCCAAGGAAGATCGCCGCGACGGCGTTCCGTTTTTTATGTTTCTGCTTGGTGTGGCAGGGGCAATTAACCTCTGGTTCTTTGCCAATGACCAGTTTGCCAACAGCCTGAACGACTGGACTTTTGGCATGCTGTTTGGGCGTTTGTCATACGCAATGCCGGTTTTCTTGGTCTTCTTTGCAGTGTTCCTGGCTCGCAATCCTTCGAGCGTGCGCGACAACACTCGCGTTGGTGGAGGTCTGTTGTTGTTGCTCACAACGGTTAGCGGATTCCTGCACATTTTCAGTTCCCAACCCAACCCATCCAGCGGCATTCCTCTGCTATCCGCGGCGGGCGGCCTTTTCGGTTGGCTGATCACGGTTCCAACGTTGAGCACGATAACCATTTGGGGTGCCGTGCCGGTAAACGCGCTGCTCACCATCGGTGCAATTTTGATTATGACCAAGACCGCCCCCAGTCGCGTAGGCGAGCGTCTGCGTCAATTGTGGGTCGTGATTTTTGGTGAGCCAAAAACCCGCGTGGTTGAGGCGCAAGACGAGGCCGAAGAGGTCCACGATGCATTCGACGGCACCAAGGTTCCATGGTGGCGCCGCGAGAAGGGCTCGAGAGATCCATTTGATTCAGCAGTAACCACCGATGGTTCGAGCGCAAACAGCACGGCCGCACAGGGCGCACTGTTCAGCGATGAGGATTCGCTGGCGGAACTGTTTGGTGAGGAACCGCCAGTCTCTGTACCAAGCGTGGACAGCGCGGCCGGTTTAGGCTCAACCCAGCCCGTGGACACCGCACCGATTCCGCTTTGGTTTGATGACGGAACTTCCCCTGCTGCAGCCTCTGGCGCCGAGGCCGCGGCTGCAGAGTCCGCTCCAGCCGCAAAGCCTGCACCGGCCAAGCGCCCTTACGTATTGCCAAGCACCAACCTGCTAAGTGCGGGCACTCCACCAAAGGCCAAGAGCCCGGCCAATGATGCCGCTATTGCCGCCATCAGCAGTGTGTTCAAAGAGTTTGACGTTGACGCAGCCGTTACCGGTTTCAGCCGCGGCCCAACCGTAACCCGCTACGAGGTTGAGCTTGCACCAGGCGTAAAGGTTGAGGCCGTAACCCGTCTCAGCAACAACATCAACTACGCGGTTGCTAGCAACGAGGTTCGTATTCTTGCGCCAATCCCGGGCAAGTCGGCCATTGGTATTGAGATCCCAAACACCGACCGCGAGATTGTGACACTTGGCGACGTGCTGCGTTCATCGGTGGCCAAGGAAGCGGCACACCCGCTCACCATTGGCATTGGTAAAGACGTTGAGGGTGGCTTTGTTATTGCCAACCTGGCCAAGATGCCTCACCTTTTGGTGGCCGGTGCTACCGGTGCGGGTAAGTCCAGCTTTGTGAACTCTATGATCACCAGCCTGTTGCTGCGCGCCAAGCCGGCCGAGGTTCGTATGGTACTCATTGACCCCAAGCGCGTTGAGTTGGCGGCCTATCAGGGCGTGCCTCACTTGATCACGCCAATCGTGACCAACCCCAAGAAGGCGGCCGAGGTGCTGCAGTGGGTTGTGAAGGAAATGGACATGCGCTACGACGACCTGGCGTCGTTTGGTTTTAAGCACATCGATGATTTCAACCGCGCCATTGTTGCCGGCGAGGTAAAGGTTCCCGAGGGCTCCAAGCGCGTGCTGCAGCCGTATCCGTATCTGCTGGTTGTGGTGGACGAGCTGGCCGACTTGATGATGGTTGCGCCGCGCGATGTGGAAGACAGCATCGTGCGCATTACCCAGCTGGCTCGAGCCTCAGGTATCCACCTGATTCTGGCCACTCAGCGACCATCTGTGGACGTGGTCACCGGTTTGATCAAGGCCAACGTTCCAAGCCGTTTGGCGTTTAGCGTTTCCTCGGTCACCGACTCTCGTGTGATCTTGGACGCGCCAGGTGCCGAGAAGCTGATTGGTCAGGGTGACGCCCTGTTTAGCCCAATGGGCACCAACAAGCCGATTCGAGTTCAGGGTGCCTGGATAGCCGAGAACGAACTTCACCGCGTTGTGGAGCACGTTAAGGCGCAGATGCAGCCGGAATACCGCACCGATGTTGAAGAAGTGGCTCCAAAGGCAGCGGTTGACTCCGATATTGGCGACGATCTGGAACACCTGCTCGAAGCGGCCGAACTGATTGTAACCTCGCAGTTTGGCAGCACCTCAATGCTGCAGCGCAAGCTTCGCGTTGGGTTTGCCAAGGCCGGTCGCCTCATGGACCTGCTGGAGTCTCGCAACATTGTGGGTCCGAGCGAGGGCTCAAAGGCTCGCGACGTGCTGGTGAAACCGGAAGATCTGCCTACCGTGTTGGCTCAGCTGCGTGGCGAACCGGGGGCAAAGGCTACTCCTGCGGTTGCGGCTGCGGCGGAGGTCATCGATGATTCTCATGCGGGCCAAATGGCCGCGGGCAGTTTTGACGACTTCATTGCTCGCGACACGGGCGAAGACGACGACCCCGAAGACGCATGGTTCCTCACTGGGCGAGGGGAGTAGGGCATGGCCGCTTCTGCTGGGTTGAACCCCAAAGACCACCCATCGCCTTGGAATGTTCCAAACGCCATCACCATTGGCCGCATTTTGTTGGTGCCGGTGTTCATTTGGTTGGCCATCAAGTTCCCAAACAAGCAGTCGTATCACTCCTGGTGGGCCATTCTGGTGTTTGTTGTGGCAATGGCCACCGATGGCCTGGATGGCGCAATCGCTCGCCGCAAGGGGCTCATCACCAACTTGGGAAAGATTCTCGACCCTATTGCCGACAAGGCGCTCACGGGTGCCGGTCTGATTTTGTTGAGCACCATGCACGGCGTTTCCTGGTGGGCCACTGGTTTGATTCTGGTGCGCGAACTGGGCATCACGGTTTACCGCCTGATCATTGTGAATCGCCAGGTGGTTGCGGCAAGTGGCGGCGGCAAGGTCAAGACCGTGCTTCAGTCCATTGTGATTCCACTTATGCTTTCGCCGCTCGATCACTACTGGCCAACTCTGGTGAGCATTGAGGAAATCCTGCTTTGGATCACAGTTGTTATCACCGTGTTCACGGGGCTTCAGTACTTGATTGCCGCCGCCAAGCCCGCAAAAACCACCAATGACTGATTGCCGTTAGGCTCAACACCATGACCGTCTCGGAGCAGGAGCTGCAGGCTTTAGCGCAACGTGTGATTCGTGTGTGCACCGAACGCGGCATTTATCTGGCAATTGCCGAGTCGCTCACGGGCGGATTGGTGTCTTCGGCGCTCACCTCGGTGCCTGGTGCATCCAAAGTCTTGCTGCATTCCGTGGTGGCTTATCACAATGCGGCAAAGCACCAGCTGCTCAACGTTCGCACGGTAACGCTAGCGAGTTTCGGTGCCGTATCGGCGCAGACCGCGCGCGCCATGGCCGAGGGCGTGCGAGTGGCTTTGAGTCCGGTGCCAACCATCGATGCCTCAAAAATCATTGGACTATCCACCACGGGTGTTGCCGGGCCAGACACGCAAGAAGGCAAACCCGTTGGCACGCTGTTTGTGGGCCTGGCAATGGAGCAGAAGAGCACCGATGCAGGTTTTGCGCTCGCAGGCAGCCGCGAACAGATCCGCATTGCGGCGGCGGCCGAGGCACTTCATTTCCTGTTGGAACAAATCGCAGCCTAGGCCTGTTTTATTCGGCGCGGTGATTTTGGACCGAGCAATTCAAGGTTCAAGTTACCCAGGCTTACGTCATTCAGGCGGTTCACAGAAAACTGTCAGTGGTGTGGGTTAGCATAGAGGTCAGTTTCAACCAGCCGCTGCGGCGGCACCAGTTTGGGGAGGAGTCAATCATGGTTCTAGTTCGTCAAGAAATCGGCGACGTGCTTCGTGATTTTCGCCAGCGCAAGGGTCGTACCCTGCGCCAAGTAGCTTCGCGCGCAAGCGTTGCCTTGGGTTATCTGAGCGAGGTTGAACGAGGTCAGAAGGAAGCATCCTCCGAGATTCTGGCATCGGTGGCAGAAGCGCTTGATGTGCCAATCTCCGTGGTAATGCGCGAGGTGGCCGACCGCTTGGCACTTTCCGAGGGAATCACCATTCCAGACACCGTTCCGGCCGAACTCATGGTTCACTACGGCCAGGGTGCGGTTACCGCTCAGGTCACTCAGGCGCCGCTGCGCTCGCACCTGACCCCAAGCACCAACTAGCGCACGGGCGCCTTTTCATGCGCCTAAGTCAGTTCTCCGAATTAATGAACGATGAGTTTGGCGCACCCTATGCCCGTGTGCTACTCGACGACCTGGTTTTGGGTTCGCTCAACGATTTGACCGGGGCACAGGCGCTCGCGGCAGGCGTTGATCCGCGCGAGGTCTGGCAAGCCATCTGTAGGCAAAACGGCGTACCCGCCGAACGTTGGCACGGCAAAAGCAAGCCCAAGCCAAAGCTGGCTAAGTAGGAAAATCCAACACGCCGAAAAAGTTTTTCGAAAACTTGTTCGAATAGTTGCTAAAGTAAACACAAGTTCACTTACTGGGTTTTAATCAACAGAAAAGCTGCTGGTTTCAACCAAATGTCGGCGGACCCGCCTAGTTTCATAGCAACAACAAAAACGTACAGGGCAAAGCCAGAAGCAGAGGAACCAAATGCCATCTCCATCGGAACGCGAAAAGGCACTAGAGACCGCACTCGCACAAATCGACCGCCAGTTTGGCAAGGGTTCGGTAATGCGTTTGGGTTCGGACGACCGGGCACCGGTAGAAGTTATTCCAACCGGATCCATCGCGCTAGACGTTGCGCTTGGTATCGGCGGGTTGCCTCGTGGCCGAATCATTGAGGTATACGGCCCTGAGTCCAGCGGTAAGACCACTGTTGCACTTCACGCCATTGCCAACGCGCAGCGCAACGGCGGAATCGCGGCATTCATCGATGCCGAGCACGCACTTGACCCGGAGTACGCAAAGGCCCTTGGTGTTGACACCGACGCACTGCTCGTTAGCCAGCCAGACACCGGTGAGCAGGCACTTGAGATTGCAGACATGCTGATCCGCTCTGGCTCAATCGACATAATCGTTATCGACTCGGTAGCGGCGCTGGTTCCAAAGGCCGAAATTGAAGGCGAGATGGGAGACAGCCACGTGGGTCTCCAGGCTCGCCTCATGTCTCAGGCTTTGCGCAAGCTAACCGGTGCCCTAAACAGCACCAAGACCACAGCAATCTTTATCAACCAGCTTCGCGAGAAGATTGGTGTGTTCTTTGGAAGCCCAGAGACCACCGCCGGTGGTAAGGCGCTCAAGTTCTACGCCTCGGTGCGTTTGGACATCCGTCGTATAGAAACCCTTAAAGACGGCGTGGATGCAGTGGGTAACCGCACCCGCGTGAAGGTAGTCAAGAACAAGATGGCCGCGCCTTTCAAGCAGGCGGAATTCGACATCATCTACGGTGTGGGCATTAGCCGCGAAGGAAGCCTCCTCGACTTTGGTGTTGACCAGGGAATCGTTAAGAAGAGCGGTGCCTGGTACACCTATGAAGGTGAGCAGCTGGGTCAGGGTAAGGAAAACTCCCGAAACTACCTCATTGAGAATGAAGCCGTTGCAAACGAAATTGAGCAGAAGATTAAGGCCAAGTTGGGCATTGGTGTTCCTCGTGCAGTTGCAGACCTTCCGGATGACGTTGCAGATGAGGCTTTTGACGTTGTTGAAGCCCCTGCCAAGGTTGCCCCGGTTAAGGCTGTAAACGAATAACAAGTTTCATGGCATTTCAACGCAAGAGGTCCGAGTCTAAAGATTCGGACCTTTCGCGTACCCCGGATGAATGGGAAGAGCATGCTCGAACGTTACTGCTAAACAAGCTGACTCGCGGGCCACGAAGTAAAGCTCAACTAGCTCGCCACTTGGCGGATCGCGAGGTTCCCGAGGAGATTGCCGAGCGTTTGCTAGACCGGTTTGTGGAGGTGGGACTAATCGATGATGCCACTTACGCTCAGGCATTTGCTCGCGACCGCAGGGCTAGTAGGGGTTTGGCCAAGTCTTCGCTAAAGCGGGAACTCTCGGCAGCTGGAATCAGTGCGCAACTGGCGGAAGCCGCCCTGGAGCAGTTTGATGCCACCGATGACCTTGAGCTGGCTATTTCCCTGGTGCGTAAGCGTTGGTCGTCGGTGAGCAAGCTGGAGTGGCAAGCCAGGCAACGCAGATTGTCCGGCTACTTGGGTAGACGTGGGTTTTCTTCAGCGGCCATCGGTGAGGCAATAAAGACCGTGGAGCGCGAGAGTAACTACTAATCCGCCAGCCGACTAAAGGTGCAACCTCCAAGGTAAAATTGGCGGGCAATGACTGATACCAAGGTGCGCAGCTACGAGGTCAAAACCCACGGCTGCCAAATGAATGTTCACGACTCCGAGCGACTAAGTGGTCTGCTCGAGAGCGCTGGCTATGTTGCGGTTGCCGAAGGGGAGTCGCCAGACATCATTGTGTTCAACACCTGTGCCGTTCGTGAAAACGCGGACAACAAGCTTTACGGAAACTTGGGTCAGCTGGCACCTCGTAAAGAAACCGACCCGGATTTTCAAATTGCTGTTGGTGGTTGCCTAGCCCAGAAGGACCGAGATGTCATTCTGAAAAAGGCACCCTGGGTTGATGTGGTGTTTGGAACCCACAATATTGGTTCGCTGCCGGCGCTCTTGGATAGAGCCCGCCACAATCAGGCTGCCCAAATTGAGATTGCCGAATCACTTCAACACTTTCCAAGCAACCTGCCCACCAAACGCGACTCAACCTATGCGGGTTGGGTAAGCATCAGCGTTGGCTGCAATAACACCTGCACATTTTGCATTGTGCCCAGTCTCCGCGGCAAGGAAAAAGATCGCCGACCTGGCGAGATCCTTGCCGAGATCGAGGCCTTGGTTGCGCAGGGCGTCATCGAGGTCACACTTCTAGGACAGAACGTGAACACCTACGGCGTTGAGTTTGGCGACAAGGGGGCTTTTGCCAAGTTGCTGCGCGCTGCCGGACAGGTTGAGGGCTTGGAACGACTTCGTTTCACCAGTCCACACCCTGCTGCCTTCACCGATGACGTGATTGAGGCAATGGCAGAAACTCCAACGGTGATGCCTTCGCTTCACATGCCGCTGCAGTCGGGAAGCGACCGCATTCTCAAGGAGATGCGTCGCTCGTACCGAAGCGAAAAATACCTGGGCATTCTGGACCGCGTTCGCGCTGCAATTCCCGGTGCCGCCATTACCACCGACTTAATCGTTGGATTCCCAGGTGAAACCGAAGAAGACTTCCTCGAGACCATGAGGGTGGTTGAGGCTAGCAAGTTTGCAGCTTCGTTCACCTTCCAGTACTCCCGCCGCCCGGGTACGCCGGCAGCCGACCTTCCTGATCAGTTGCCAAAAGAGGTAGTTCAGGAGCGTTACGAACGCCTGTTGGCCTTGTGCAACAACCTTGCCTGGGAGGGCAACAAGAGCGTGGTTGGCAAAGTTGTTGAGGTTTTGGTTGCAAACAACGAGGGTCGCAAAGACGAAGCCACTCAGCGCATGAGCGGTAGGTCTAAAGACAATCGCCTGGTGCACTTTGAGATTCCAGCCGGGGCAGACATCCCGCGTCCAGGCGACTTGGTGACCGTGCAAACCACAGAGGCCAAACCGTACTTCCTTTTGGCAGATGCGGGGGAGGGCCTTCCTTACTCGGTACGCCGCACTCGCGCCGGCGATGCCTGGGACCTAGCCCAGGCCGAGCGCTGTGGCGTTCCAACGGGAGCTGCCGCTAACACCACGGGCAAGGTTTCACTCACGCTTTCCATGCCAAGCCGAGTGAACTAATGGCCAACGCGCCGCTGCTGGCCGTGGTTGGCCCAACCGGCACGGGCAAGTCTGACCTCGGCATCGCAATTGCGCAATCTCTCATAGCATCCGGGATTCCGGCCGAAATCATTAACTGCGACGCCATGCAGTTCTACAAGGGCATGGACATTGGCACTGCCAAATTGACCATCGATGAGCGCCTTGGCATTCCGCACCACCTCATTGACCACCTTGCCATTACCGTCGAATCCACCGCGGCCGACTATCAGGCGTTGGCTCGCCCACTAATTGAGCAACTTCAGGGCCGGGGAGTGGTGCCCATTTTGGTGGGTGGAAGCATGCTCTACATTGCAGCGGTGCTAAACGACTTTGAGTTTCCCGGCACCGATGTTGCCTTGCGCGCGCAACTTGAGGCAGAGCTCGAGGAGTTGGGTCCCATTGCCATGCACCGCAAGCTTGCGGCAATAGACCCAGTGGCCGCCAGCCGCATCATCCCGCAAAACGGGCGTCGCTCGGTGCGCGCTATTGAGATTGTGACCATCACGGGCAAGCCGTTTGCGGCGGCTCTGCCCGAGGTTCCAACCGAGTGGCAACCATCGTTGCAGATTGGACTGAATGGTCCGCGCGAGGATCTAGTGGCCCGCTTGGAAACTCGAGTTCACCGCATGTGGGAGCAGGGCTTGGTTGCCGAGGTCGAAGGTC
>Ga0228702_1001614_pt1 | contig 13994 bp, 15 predicted proteins | sample McNCre217_Aug_MG_2_FD_178018 | JGI IMG/M metagenome (GOLD analysis project Ga0228702, IMG submission 178018) | Freshwater microbial communities from McNutts Creek, Athens, Georgia, United States - 20-17_Aug_MG | ecosystem: Environmental > Aquatic > Freshwater > Creek | place: USA: Georgia... | reverse complement strand
TGATGACGAAGCCCGTGTGCGCTCCTTCGGCTACGAATGAACACGCAGCATGGCGACCACACGGATCGCGGATGAACCAGCCTATGTGCTGCACCGTTACGACTGGAGCGAAACCAGTCTGATCCTGGAGGTGTTCACCCGCCACCATGGTCGCGTGGCGGTGGTGGCCAAGGGGGCCAAGCGCCCCAGCTCCAGTTTTCGCCCGGTGCTCTTGCCCTTGCAGCCTTTGTCGCTGACCTTTGGTGGTGACGGCGACATCCGCACGCTCAAGTCGGCCGAGTGGGTGGGCGGGCATGTGATGCCCACCGGCGAGGCATTGTTGTCGGGCTACTACCTCAACGAATTGCTCATGCGTCTGCTGGTGCGTGACGATCCGCATCCCCGCCTGTTTGAGGTGTACGCCGCCGCGGTGCGCCTGCTGGCCAGTGGCGAAGCCAATGCTTTGCAATGGGCCCTGCGCGGCTTTGAGCTGATCTTGCTCAAGGACATTGGCTTGCTGCCTGCGCTCAATGCCCAGACGCTGACCTTGAAACCGTTGCATGCCGATGAACACTATGCGCTCGTGCCCGAAGCCGGGCTGCAATGGGTGTCTGCGGACGATCGCCATGCCTTGACCGGGGCCCAGTGGCTGGCTTTGCACGCCGCACTGGACGACGCGAAACCGATGGCGGCCTTGGTGCGAGACTGCGCCGACTTGCTCAACCAACTGCAGCGCCCCATGCGCCAGATGCTCAACTACCATTGCGGTGTGGGCGCTTTGCGCACCCGCCAAATGATGCTGGACTTGCAAACCTTATGACCCACCCTTCTTCCAACGTCGCCCTGTCGGTCAACGTCAACAAGGTTGCCTTGTTACGCAATTCGCGCCACCTGGGCATCCCCAGCGTGACCCGCGCTGCCGAGCTGTGTCTGCAAGCAGGTGCGCAAGGCATCACCATTCACCCCCGGCCCGACGAGCGCCACATCCGCGCCAGCGATGTGCCCGAGCTTCACGCCCTCATGCAGACCTGGCCCGACCGCGAGTTCAACATCGAAGGCAACCCCTTCCACAACCTGATGGACCATGTGCGTGCCGTGCGCCCGCACCAGGTGACCTTTGTGCCCGACAGCGAAGGCCAGTTCACCAGCGATCATGGCTGGACCTTCCCGCAAGACGCCGAGCGCCTGAAATCTCTGATCGATGAATGCAAAGCCCTGGGCGTGCGGGTGAGCCTGTTCATGGACCCCATCCCCGAACAAATGGCCGCCGCTCGCGCCGTGGGCGCCGACAGGGTGGAGCTGTACACCGAGCCTTATGCCGCCACTTGGGACACGCTGGACAATGCCGCGCAGTTGCAGCGCTATGCCGATGCAGCTGAGGCCGCCACGCAGGCGGGCCTGGGCCTGAACGCAGGCCACGACCTCAACCGCGACAATCTGCCAGCCTTTGTGGCTGCGGTCAAAGGCTTGCAGGAAGTCTCGATTGGCCACGCCTTCATGGCCGATGCGCTGGAGATGGGCTATGCCGCCACCGTGCAAGCCTACCTGGCGTGCCTGAAAAAATGATCTACGGCATCGGGACTGACATCTGCGATATCCGCCGCATTCAGGCCAGCCTGGACCGGCACGGCGAACGCTTTGCCGCCAAGGTTTTGAGCGACGCCGAGATGGCCACCTGGAAAGTCCGCAGCGCCCGCTGGCCTGCGCGTGGGGTGCGGTATCTGGCCACACGCTTTTCGGCCAAAGAGGCTTTCAGCAAAGCGATTGGTCTGGGCATGCGCATGCCCATGACGTGGCGGCTGTGCGAGATCGGCAAGCTGCCCAGCGGTCAACCGGTCATCGTGCTCCATGGGGTGCTGAAAGACTGGTTTGAAGCCAAGGGCTTGAGCGCCCACATCACCGTGACCGATGAGAGTGAATACGCCGCCAGTTTTTGCGTGGTCGAGACGCTTGCCCCGGTGGTGCTTGCATCGGTCAAAGCACCCACTTGAATTCCCCTTGTTCACCCTGAACTGTTGACATACCCATGAGCATCCACGCCCCCTTGATTCTGGACATTGAAGGCCACCGCCTGACCGACGTGGACCGCCGCCGCCTGGCGCATCCGCTCACCGGCGGCATGATCTTGTTTGGCCGCAACTGGCAAAGCCGTGCGCAACTCATCGACTTGTGTGCCGAGATCAAAAGCATTCGACCTGATTTGCTGATCGCTGTGGACCACGAAGGTGGCCGTGTGCAGCGCTTTCGCACCGATGGCTTCACCCATTTGCCCAGCATGCGGGCCATTGGCGAACTCTGGGCACAGGATGACAAAGGCCAGCCCGGCTCGGGCGTGCTCAAGGCCTGCGAAGCGGCCACCTCGGCGGGTTTTGTGCTGGCCAGTGAATTGCGCGCTTGCGGGGTGGACTTCAGTTTCACGCCCGTGCTCGATCTGGACCATGGTGAGAGCGGCGTCATTGGCGACCGGTCCTTTGCGCGTGATCCGCGTGTGGTGAGTCTCTTAGCCCGCAGCCTGATGCAAGGCTTGTTGCAAGCGGGCATGGGCAACTGCGGCAAGCACTTCCCTGGACACGGCGCGGTCAAGGCCGACTCGCATGTGGCCTTGCCGGTGGATAAACGCAGCCTCAAGGCCATTCTGGCCGACGATGCGCAGCCCTACCGCTGGCTGGGCAGCGTGCTGACGGCGGTGATGCCTGCACATGTGATTTACAGCAAGGTGGACAGCCGCCCGGCGGGTTTTTCGCCGCGCTGGTTGCAGGACATCCTGCGCGCTCAACTGGGTTTTCAGGGCGTGGTCTGTACCGACGATTTGTCGATGGCCGCCGCCCGCCAGATGGACGCACGCACGCTCAGCTACACCGAAGCGGTGGTGACTGCATTGCAGGCGGGATGCGATTTGGCTTTGCTGTGCAACCGCGCGGCCGTCAACGGCGGTGCTGAACTGGACGAGGTGCTTGACCAACTGGCCGAGGCGCAAGTCAAAAGCCAATGGCAGCCCAACGAGGTCAGCGAAGAGCGCCGCTTGAACCTGTTGCCACGCTCACCCGCACGCACTTGGGACGAGCTGGTGCGTTCGAGTGACTACATGCAGGCGCTGGACCGCCTGCCTTGATGTTGTTTTGAGAAAGAAGAATTTGTGGCCACTTTGCTGACTTGGGTGTTTCGCCTGTTCATGACCTTCATGGGGCTGGCCTTTTTGCTGGGCCTGGTGGTGGCCTTAGGGCTCTACATCGTGTGGGCCACCTTGCGCTGGCTGCTGACTGGGCGCAAGCCACAGGTGGTGCTGGTCTGGCAACAGTTCAGTGCCATGCGCAAGAACTTTGGCCAGGGCGGTTTTCGTGCACAAACAGCGCCCGGTTCTGAAGGCGCTTGGAGCCGCGAGTCGACGCGCTCTTTTGACGATCAGGTCGTTGATGTCGAAGTGCGTGAGGTGGTTGAAGACGCGCCGCGGTTGCCCCCCGAGCATCGGGTTTGATCGGATGGATTCACGAAAAACCCGGCCAAGGCCGGGTTTGTTTTTGGGGTGTTGTGCGCTTACTCCTGCACGTGGCGCAAGGCAGGGAACAGGATCACGTCGCGGATGCTGGCGCTGTCGGTCAGCAGCATCATCAGGCGGTCGATGCCGATGCCGCAGCCGCCTGCGGGGGGCATGCCGTATTCGAGTGCACGCACGAAGTCGTGGTCGTAGTACATGGCTTCGTCGTCGCCATCGTCTTTGGCGGCCACTTGGGCATGGAAGCGGGCAGCCTGGTCTTCGGCGTCGTTCAACTCGCTGAAACCGTTGCCGAATTCGCGGCCGGTGATGTACAGCTCAAAGCGCTCGGTCACTTCGGGGCGCGTGTCGTTGGCGCGGGCCAGCGGGCTGATCTCGGTCGGGTGTTCCATGATGAAGGTGGGCTCCCAGAGCTTGTCTTCCACAGTTTCCTCAAAGTAGAACACCTGCAGGCTGGCCAGGCTGCGGGTGGACAGCTTGTCCTTGGCTTCGCTCATGCCCAGCTTTTTCAGGGCATTGATCAGCCACTCGGCGTTGTCCACCCGTGCGCCTGTGCCGGTTTCACATACTTCACCAGCCTCGGTGTGCTTGACGATCGCTTCGCGGATGGTCATGCGGGCAAAGGGCTTGTTCAGGTCCACCGGCTTGCCGTTGTAGGTCAGGTCCAGCGTGCCTGCAGCGGTCATGGCCGCGTCGCGGATCAGGCTTTCGGTGTAGCTCATCAGGTCCTGGTAGTTCCAGTAGGCCGCGTAGAACTCCATCATGGTGAACTCGGGGTTGTGGCGCACCGAGATGCCTTCATTGCGGAAGTTGCGGTTGATCTCGAACACGCGCTCAAAACCACCCACCAGCAGGCGCTTGAGGTACAGCTCGGGCGCGATGCGCAAGAACATGTCTTGCTCCAGCGCGTTGTGGTGCGTCACAAAGGGGCGGGCGTTGGCACCGCCGGGAATGGGGTGCAGCATGGGCGTCTCGACTTCGAGAAAGCCATGCTTGACCATGAACTCGCGGATGCCGCTGACGGCTTTGCTGCGGGCTACAAAGCGCTTGCGGGCGGCTTCGTCGGTCATCAGGTCCACGTAGCGCTGGCGGTATTTGACTTCCTGGTCGGCCACGCCGTGGAACTTGTCGGGCATGGGGCGCAGGCTCTTGGTGAGCATGCGGATCCTGGTGGCGTGGATCGACAGCTCGCCCGTGCGGGTCTTGAACAAATGGCCTTCGACGCCCACGATGTCGCCCAGGTCCCAGTGCTTGAACAGGGCATACAGGTCTTCGCCCACATCGTCGCGGGTCACATAGACCTGGATGCGGCCGGTGGCGTCTTGCAGGGTGGCAAAACTGGCCTTGCCCATCACGCGCTTGAGCATCATGCGGCCGGCCACTTTGGCGGTGGTTTTGGCCACGCCTTCGCCGCTCAGTTCTTCGGCGGCTTTCTCGCCATGGGCCTGGTGCAGGTTGGCGGCGTGGTGCTCGGGCTTGAAGTCGTTGGGGAATGCGACACCCTGGCCATCGGCCTGCGCCTGGCGCATGGCCTTGAGTTTTTCGCGGCGCTCGGCGATCAGCTGGTTTTCATCCTGCGGGGCAGGGCTTGGGGCGGCAGCGGCGTTGGCAGTCGTGTCAGACATGGCGAGGTGCAGTTGGGACCGTGGCGCGTGGGGGCGTCCGATCCGGGGTTGAAATGTGCGCGAAAGCGCAAAGCCCTCTATTTTAAGAGTTTGCAGGTGGTTTCTGGCTTGGCGAGCCATCAGAAGTTGGCGCGACCAGATCACCGACCAGTTCCAGCCGCATCAAGGGTTCCTGCAAGGCAAACAGCCGGTATTTCATGGCCAGAGGCAAAGGCAGCAATTCACCATAGCGGTTGGACAACCAGCTGCAGTCCTGCAAGCGCCAGGCTTCGTTCCAGTGTGGCACCACGCTGGGCTGGGCGCTCAGGTTTTGCAAGGCCGCATGCATCTGGTCAGACAGATGCTGCAGGTGCTCTGGCACAGCCAGGCTGGGCTCGGGCGGTAAGGTTTGCACCTGGCCACGCCACAGGCCATCGCTGCGTTGTGTGGTACTTTGGATTTGAAAGCGTTCCACACCCCGGCACCAGACCAGCACCAAGCCTGCTTGGGGGCGTTCGATGCGTTCAATCTGCACCCGTGTGCCGATGGGCTCGAACTGCTCTGCCGCCTCGCCGGGGCGGTGCACTTCGCGGCCTTGGGTCAAGGTGACGACGCCAAATCCGGTGCCTTGGCGCTCACATTCACCGATCATTTGCAAATACCGCAGTTCAAACAACTGCAGGGGCAACAGCGCCCCCGGAAACAGCACCGTTCCCAAAGGGAACAGGGGCAATTCGGTCAAGGCTTTCGGGGATGGGGCATGGCTTTCAGGCATCTGGGTATCATCGCACGAGGAGGAAAAAGCAATGTGGATGCAGATGGTGAACATGGTTTTGGAAGTGCTGGCAGGCTTGGTGGCTGGCAGCTGTTTGTTGCGCTTTGCCATGCAGTGGCAGCGCATTACGTTTCAGCAGCCTGTGGGTCGCTTTGTGTTTGCCGTGACCGATTGGCTGGTTTTGCCCTTGCGCAAAGTGGTGCCAGCCATGTCGGGTTGGGATTTGTCGAGCCTGCTGGGTGCCTGGTTCGTCAAGCTGGCACAGTTCGGTCTGCTGTGGTTCATGGCCGGTGGACGCGGTGAACTGGGTTTGCTGCCCCTGGTCGGTCTGGTGGGCTTGGCGCAGTTGGTGGTTTCTGCGCTGGGGGCCTTGGTGCTGGTGCTGGCCGTCATGTCCTGGGTCAATCCGGGCTCACCTCTGCACATGCTGAGCGATCGTTTGTGTGCCCCATTTTTGCAACCGTTTCGCCGCTGGATTCCGCTTCTTGGGGGCGTTGACTTGTCGCCCTTGGCTTTGCTGCTGGTGTTGCAGATGCTGGGCATGGTGCTGGCCCAGCTGCAAATGAGCTGGATGTACTGAAGCGCCGTGCGCAACTGTCACCCAAACAAAAGGCCCTTGCAAGAGGGCCTTTGTCATGGTTAGGGACGGGGTCGATCAGCTCACCGCATCCGCTGGCTGGCGTTGCAGCATGGCCAGGGTGTTGGCCACAGTTTTTCGCAGCTCGCGGCGGTCGCAGATGAAGTCCACCGCGCCCTTGGTTTGCAAGAATTCGGCACGCTGGAAGCCCTCGGGCAGTGTCACGCGCACCGTGGTCTCGATCACGCGGGGACCGGCAAAGCCGATCAGGGCCTTGGGCTCGGCAATCACAACGTCACCCACAAAGGCAAAACCAGCCGACACGCCGCCCATGGTCGGGTCGGTCAGCACGCTGATGTAAGGCAGGCCTTTCTTGGCCAAGCGGGTGAGCGCCGCATTGGTTTTGGCCATTTGCATGAGCGAGAGCAGGCCCTCTTGCATGCGGGCACCACCGGTGGCGGTGAAGCAGACGAAAGGCACTTTCTGCGCGATGGCGGTTTCCACACCACGGACAAACCGCTCACCCACGACCGAGCCCATCGAGCCGCCCATGAAGTCGAATTCAAAGCAGGCCACCACCAGTTCGATGTTGTGTACCGAGCCGCCCATGACCACCAGGGCATCGGTCTCGCCGGTGTTGTCCATGGCTTCTTTGAGGCGCTCGGGGTATTTGCGGCTGTCCTTGAACTTCAAGGCGTCCACAGGCACGACTTCCTGGCCGATTTCGTAGCGGCCTTCACCGTCCAGGAAAGCGTTCAGGCGGGCACGTGCGCCAATGCGCAGGTGGTGAGAGCAGCCGGGGCAGACGTTCTGGTTTTCTTCGAGGTCGGTCTTGTAGAGCACGGTCTCGCAGCTGGGGCATTTGATCCACAAGCCTTCGGGCACCTGTCGGCGATCGGCCGGGTCGGTGTGCTGAATTTTTGGGGGCAGCAGTTTTTCTAGCCAACTCATGAGGGTTCTCCTTCAGGGGCGGATTATCGTTGAAATGCGGTCAGCGACTTCAAACAGGGTCAGGCGTCCAGCGCTTGGCGGATGCCGCTCAAGAACTCGCAGGCCACGGTGTTGACGCGCTCGGCGCTTTCATTCTCGATCAGCTGGATCAGGCGCGAGCCGATCACCACCGCATCGGCCACGCGGCTGATGGCCTTGGCCGTGGCGGCGTCGCGGATGCCAAAACCCACGCCCACCGGCACGCTCACATGTTGGCGAATGCGTGGCAGCATGGTTTCGACCGCGTCGATGTCCAGCGCGCCCGAACCGGTCACGCCCTTGAGCGACACGTAATACACATAACCGCTGGCCACCTGGGCGACCTGCTGCATGCGCTCGTCGGTGCTGGTGGGGGCCAGCAAAAAGATCAGGTCCATGCTGTGGGCGCGCAGTTTTGCGGCAAATTCCACGCATTCTTCGGGTGGGTAGTCCACCACCAGCACGCCGTCCACGCCCGCAGCCGCTGCATCGCGGATGAAGCTGTCTGTGCCGTGTTTCTGGTCGTAGCGCTCGATCGGGTTGGCGTAGCCCATCAGCACCACGGGGGTGCTGGTGTTGGTCTGGCGGAACTCGCGCACCATGGCCAGCACTTGCGTGAGGCCGATGCCGAAGGCCAGGGCGCGGTCGCCCGCCTTCTGGATCACCGGGCCGTCGGCCGAGGGGTCGGAAAACGGAACGCCCAGCTCGATGATGTCGGCCCCGGCCGTGGCCATGGCGTGCATCAGTGAGGGGGTGCTGTTCGCAAACGGGAAGCCTGCGGTCACAAATGGGATCAGCGCCTTGCGGCCCTGGGCCTTGAGCAGGGAGAGGGTGGTGTCAATGCGGCTCATGTTCACCCTTCACTTGACGAGGTTGATGGACTGCTCGCCGCCTTTGACCGACTGGCCACGGCAGCTGGGGCGGCAGTAAAAGTCGGCCTGACTCAGGTCGGCCACGGTGCCGATGTCCTTGTCGCCACGGCCCGACAGGCTCACCAGAATCGATTGGTCCGGGCGCATGGTCTTGGCCAGCTTCATGGCGTAGGCCACGGCGTGGCTTGATTCGAGGGCGGGGATGATGCCCTCGGTGCGGCACAGGTAATGGAAGGCTTCAAGCGCTTCCTTGTCGGTGATGCCCACGTACTCGGCGCGGCCGATGTCCTTCAAGAAGGCGTGCTCGGGGCCGACGCCGGGGTAGTCCAGACCGGCACTGACGCTGTGCGTCTCGGTGATCTGGCCATTGTCGTCTTGCAGGATGTAGGTGCGGTTGCCGTGCAACACGCCGGGGCTGCCCAGCTGCAGCGAGCACGAGTGCTTGCCCGAGTCCATGCCTTCGCCCGCCGCTTCCACGCCGATCAGTCGCGTGTTTTCGTGCGCGATGTAGGGGTAGAAGATGCCCATGGCGTTGCTGCCGCCGCCCACGCAGGCGACCACGGCGTCGGGCTGCATCTGTCCTGAAGCAGCGTCCATCTTCAGGCTCTTGAACATCTCGGGCATCTGCGTGAGGCATTCCTCGCCGATCACGCTCTGGAAGTCGCGCACCATCATGGGGTAGGGGTGGGGTCCTGCCACGGTGCCGATGATGTAGAAGGTGTTGTCCACATTCGCCACCCAGTCGCGCATGGCTTCGTTGAGCGCGTCTTTGAGCGTCTTGCTGCCCGACTCGACCGGGATCACGGTCGCGCCCAGCAGCTTCATGCGGTAAACGTTGGGGCTTTGGCGTTTGACGTCTTCGCTGCCCATGTAGACCACGCATTCCAGCCCGTAGCGGGCGCAGATGGTGGCCGTGGCCACGCCGTGCTGGCCTGCGCCGGTTTCGGCAATGATGCGTTTTTTACCCATGCGCTTGGCGAGCATGGCCTGGCCGATGGTGTTGTTGATCTTGTGTGCGCCGGTGTGGTTCAGGTCTTCGCGTTTGAGGAAGATCTGCGCGCCACCCATTTCACGGCTCATGCGGGCCGCGTGGTAAACGGGCGAGGGGCGGCCGACAAAGTGCGCCAGCTCGGACTTGAATTCGGCGATGAATTCGGGGTCGTGCTGGTATTTGGCGTAGGCCTCACGCAGTTCGTTGATGGCGTGCGTCAGCGTTTCGCTGACGAAGCTGCCGCCGTAAATGCCGAAATGCCCCTTGGCATCGGGCTGGTGGTAGTCGTACATGGGCTGGATTTCTGGTTCAGGGTCTGTTCGGCCTGAGCTTGTCGAAAGGCTGCCACACAGGCTTCGACAGGCTCGGCCCGAACGGGCCGGAGTTAATGGGGGGTGTCGTTGTCAGCGGCACGCACCGCATCGACAAACTGCTGAATCTTGTCGGCATCTTTCAGACCTTTGCCTGATTCGATGCCCGAGCTCACGTCAACGGCCAGAGACCGCGCACGCAAGCGCAGCGTGCGAATGCCATCGGCCACGTTTGCAGGTGTGAGTCCACCAGACAAAACGAGGTGAGCGTTGACGCTTGGTGGCAGCAGTGACCAATTGAATGTTTTCCCGCCGCCGCCGTACCCGTCGACATGGGCGTCGAGCAAGATGGCTTGGGCTTTTTGGTGAATTTCTGCGAATTTTACCAAGTCAAAACTCCCCGCCTGGGTCAGGGGGATGCGTGCCGCTTTCAGATGAGGGCGGCCCGTGGCCAGGCTCATGGTCTCACAGAACTCTGCCGTTTCGTCGCCATGAAACTGCAGGAGGGCGCCCGGTACCGCGGCGCAGGCTTGGCAGATGCGTTCGGGCGTGTCGTTCACAAACAGCAAGACAGGCGTGACAAAGGCGGGCAGCAGGCGCGCCAGTTCGGAGGCGCGTTCGATGCTCACGTTGCGCGGGCTGGGGGGGTAAAGCACAAAGCCCACGGCATCGGTGCCAGCCGCTACCGCGGCTTGTACATCGCTTTCTCGGGTGAAGCCGCACATTTTGATGCGGGTGCGTTGCTGGATCATGGCAGCCAGTCAAAAGGGGGAGTGGTGTCGGGCAAGCCCCATTCTGCGCTGTAAATCGGACCGGCAAAGTACAGTCCGTCCGGCGAGAACGTCGGTGCCGCCGCATCGCGGCTTCTGGCGTTCAGAACGTGCAGCATCCAGTCAGGACTTTGCAGGCCTTGGCCCACCACCACCATGCAACCCATGATGTTGCGGATCATGTGGTGCAAAAACGCATTGCCTTCAAATTCGAAACGCCAGTAATGCCCATGGCGCGAAATGCCGATCTTGCGCAAGGTTTTGACCGGGGACAAGGCTTGGCAACTGCTGGCCCGAAACGAAGAGAAGTCGTGCTCGCCGAGCAAATGCAAGCTGGCCTGGCGCATGGGTTCTTCGGTCAGAGGGCGGTACACCCAGCCCACACGGCCTGCATCCAGGCTGGGGCGGACCGGCGAATCGAGCAGCACATAGACATAGCGCCTGCCCGTGGCGCTGGCGCGGCAGTGAAAGCTGTCGGGCACATAGCGCGCCCACTGGACGGCGATGTCGTCAGGTAAAAAACGGTTGGTGCCACGCACCCACGAATACGGGTCACGCTGGATCTCGGTGTCGAAATGGACCACTTGCATGAGGCCATGAACCCCGGCATCGGTGCGTCCGGCACACAAGGTGCTCACGCGCGGCACATCGCAAAAGGCCGAAAGTGCTTTTTCCAGTTTGTCCTGAATCGTCAGGCCCGACGACTGACTTTGCCAGCCTTGGTAGGCCGTGCCGGCGTAGCTGACACCGAGGGCCAGTCTCACGCGATTTGACCGAGCATCTGCAGTGCACGCGCCTTGAGGTCGCCGTTGGCTGAGGATGTCACCGACATGATCAGGGTGCGTGCCAGATCCTTATCGCCGGATGCCAGCAATTGGCTGGCCAGGACCAGTTTGCTTTGCTCGGTCACATCGTTGCCGACGGGGGGGGCAGGTTGCTGCGCAGGGCTGCTGTTCAGGTTCAGGTCAATACCCGACATCTCAGGTGGAATCTTCGTGGAAGCCGCCACGGGCGTTTGGTTGGGGAGGTCGTCATACGATGGTGCAAAGACCTCGTTGGATTTGGTATTTTTCTTGCGGCTCCAGAGCACCAAGACCAGCAATGCGAGCAAGGCGCCCATGGCCCAGGTCCAGACCGATTTGTTCTGGCTCAGTTGTTCCAGCAAGGGGGTATCGCTGTTGCCCGAGTCGGGCAAATTGGAGCTGACAGTTGCGATTGCATCCGTCTTGCGGTCTTTGGCCAAGGCTTCCAGATCCTGCATGTTCTTGTTCAATGCGCCAAGTTGGTCGGCTGCATCTTTGGCTTCGCGCTCGGTTGCCAATTTGGCTTCGGCGCTGTCGTTACCCACTTGGGCTTTGGACAGTGTGAGCTTGTCTTGCTTGGTGCTGGAGGCCTGCTGACTGGGCGACTCCTTGGCCACAGTGCCTGACATTTCGCGGCTTTGTGCCGAACCCACCAGCAAAGGCGATTCAGCCACGCGGCGTGCGTAAGCGGCAAAGTCGCGGTTTTGTGCCATGACGGTTTGGCGGGCTTCTGTGAGGGAGATTTGTGTAGCTTCGCCGGCCTTGGGCATGCGTAAGATGGTGCCTGCGCGCATTAAGTTGACATTCCCCTCGATGAACGCATTGGGGTTGGCGCGTACCAAGGCCAACAGCATTTGGTCAGTCGATACATTGGCCGGTATGTGACCCATGATCAGGTTCGATGCGGTATCGCCAGGGTTCACGGTGACCGTGTCACCACTTGTCACGAAGGCGGTCTGGCGTGGTGACGGTGTGTCAGCGACAGATGATGCAGCATTTACGGCCACGGCAGCTGAGGCACTCGCAGGCGTTGCGGCTACATTGTCGAAACGGTATACCGGCACTTGATTGGCGTTGACCTCTACACTGGACGGGGTGAGGCTGCCGTCGCTGGACATGGGCGATGTGGCTGGTAAGGCCGCCCGAGCCAGCGCCACAGGTGAGGCAATGGCCTCAGGCTGACTTCGCTGGGGTGCAGCCAAGCTGTTTGACCGGGTGTCCACATTGGACTTGGCTGAATTGAGCAGCAAAGCATAGTTTTTCACGGCACGGCCGGTTGACCATTGCGCTTCCAGGATCAGGTCAATGAATGAATCTTGCACAGGCGTGCGTCCGTTCAAAACAATGAATGGACGACCGTCACTGCGATTCTCGATCCGCGTGACCACATCATTCAAGGCGGCGTTGTACTCCATGCCGGCTTGCCGAAAGCTTGAAGGTGAAGCCAATTGTGCCTGGAGGCCACGCAACTCATCAGGGGTGAATTGTGTGACTTCCACTTCAGCTCGCAGGGGCTCTCCCATGCCCGACAAGGACTGAAATTTACCCAATGTGAGCGCATGGGAGGGCAGACTGCAAGCGAGCAATACCCCAGCACTGATGGCTTTCAGTTTCAAGATTCGTGCTTCGTTAAGTGTCATTTTGCCCATGTTCTCAGACCTCTTTAGTTGTATATCGAAGATATCACAACTTAAGCGTCAAGCAAGATGCGCAGCATGCGGCGCAGCGGCTCGGCTGCACCCCACAGCAGTTGGTCGCCAATGGTGAAGGCGCCGACATATTCGGGGCCCATGGCCAGTTTGCGCACGCGACCCACCGGGATGGTCATGGTGCCGGTCACGGCTACCGGGGTCAGATCCTTGATCGTGGCTTCCCGGGTGTTGGGGACCACTTTGACCCATTGGTTGTCAGCGGCGATCATGGCTTCAATGTCGGCCACGGGCACGTCTTTTTTGAGCTTGAAGGTCAAGGCCTGGCTGTGGCAGCGCATGGCACCCACGCGCACGCAAAAACCGTCAACTGGAATGGCCGCAGAGTTGAAGCCCTCGCCCATGCCCAGGATCTTGTTGGTTTCGGCCATGCCTTTCCACTCTTCCTTGGACATCCCGTTGCCCAGGTCCTTGTCGATCCAGGGGATCAGCGAGCCGCCCAGCGGCACGCCAAAGTTGGCGGTCTCGGCACCTGTCAGGGCGCGTTGCTTGGCGATCACCTTGCGGTCGATTTCAAGGATGGCGCTCTTGGGGTCGTCCAGCAGGGCTTTGACTTCGGCGTTCAGCGTGCCGTATTGGGTCAGCAGCTCGCGCATGTGCTGTGCGCCGCCGCCCGATGCCGCTTGGTAAGTCTGGGTGCTCATCCACTCGACCAGACCGGCTTTGTAGAGTGCGCCCACGCCCATCAGCATGCAAGACACGGTGCAGTTGCCGCCCACCCAGTTGTTGCCGCCATGTGCCAAGGCGTTCTTGATCACGGGCATGTTGACCGGGTCCAGGATGATGACCGCGTCTTTTTCCATGCGCAGGGTCGAGGCGGCATCAATCCAGTGGCCGTTCCAGCCAGCAGCGCGCAGCTTGGGAAAGACTTCGGAGGTGTAATCGCCGCCTTGGGCGGTGATGATGATCTCGCAGCGCTTGAGCTGCTCGATGTTGAAGGCGTCTTGCAACGTGGTTTCGTTCTTGGCCATCGCGGGGGCTTTGCCGCCTGCGTTCGATGTGGAGAAGAACAGGGGCTCGATCAGGTCAAAGTCTTTTTCCTGAATCATGCGGTCCATCAACACCGAGCCGACCATGCCGCGCCAGCCGACCAAACCTACTAACTTGCTCATTTCAACGCCCTTTCAGATTTAAAACAGTG
>Ga0228702_1001613_pt1 | contig 14001 bp, 13 predicted proteins | sample McNCre217_Aug_MG_2_FD_178018 | JGI IMG/M metagenome (GOLD analysis project Ga0228702, IMG submission 178018) | Freshwater microbial communities from McNutts Creek, Athens, Georgia, United States - 20-17_Aug_MG | ecosystem: Environmental > Aquatic > Freshwater > Creek | place: USA: Georgia... | reverse complement strand
TGATTGTGGGCGGCGGCATTGCCAACACCTTCATGCTGGCGGCTGGTTTGAAGATCGGCAAGAGCTTGGCCGAAGCCGATCTGGTGGACGAAGCCAAAGCCGTGATCGAGGCCATGAAGGCCCGTGGTGCCGAGGTGCCGATTCCGACCGATGTGGTGGTGGCCAAGACCTTCGCGGCCGACGCCGTGGCTACCGTGAAGAAAGCCACCGACGTGGCCGATGACGACATGATCCTGGACATCGGCCCCGAGACCGCCGCCCAGCTGGCCGCCCAGCTCAAAGCCGCAGGCACCATCGTCTGGAACGGCCCAGTGGGCGTGTTCGAGTTCGACCAGTTTGCCAACGGCACCCAGGTCATCGCGCAGGCGATCGCCGACTCCAGTGCTTTCAGCATCGCAGGCGGTGGCGACACCTTGGCGGCGATTGCCAAATACGGCATCGAGAAGCAAGTTGGCTACATCTCGACCGGTGGCGGCGCTTTCCTGGAGATTTTGGAAGGCAAGACTTTGCCAGCTTTTGAGATCTTGGCCAAACGCGCTGCGGCCTGATCAAACGTCGGACCTGAAGGTGCCGACCTACACGATGAGCGGTAGGTCGGCGGCTTCAGCCCCGACACAGGTTTCCGATTCACCCAACAAAAAACCCCGCATCGCGGGGTTTTTTGTTGTGGAGGCCGAAACCCTGATCAGGCTTGCGCAGCCGGTGGCAGATTGCCGCGCACGGGGCTGGTCATGTTGCCCTTGAAGTCGGTCCAGCACTCGCGTGTGAAGTCGTACATCTTGCAGTTCTTGGCGGTCTCGAAGTACCACTTCCAAGAGAAGGGCTGCACGATGATGCGGCCGGGCAGCATTTCTTCGAGTTTGGCCTGTGCTTTCTTCAAGCGGTACAAGGGCACGCTCATGTCCACATGGTGGGCGGTGTGCTCCATGATGTGGTGCATCAAAGCGCCAATGTTGAAGGGGAAGGTCAGGTGCACCGTGGTCGACACGAAGGGCGCGGCCTTGGTCCAGGCGGCTTTGTTGTCGTGCCAGGAGACTTTGACGTGGGTGTGGTGCACATAGACCACAAAGCCGATCATGCTGTTCCAGAAGAAGAAGGGCACGGCAAAGCCCAGCAGCAGCGACAACCAGACCGACTGGCCCGTGGCCACAGCGGCACCCGCGATGACCGCGATCCACAGCAGGCCGAACACGGTGACCAGCGAGCTGTCCTTGAAGAAGATCGGGCGGCGGGTGGGCATGTGGGTCTTGTTGGGGAAGAACTCGCGCTTCCACCAGATCTCGATCATGTAGTACAGACCGGGAGCCCAGCCGCTGCGGTAAGCGCGCTCGAGCAACTTTTGCAGGGGCGAGAGGGCTTCAAATTCGGCGGCCGTCAGGGGTGTCCAGACAAAGTCCACACCCTTGAGGTTGGTGTAGCCATGGTGCACCACGTTGTGACCGGTGTCCCACAGGCTGTAGGGGGTCAGCGAGGGCAAGAACGCGATGCGTCCCAAAACCTTGTTCAGCTCGCGGTGCGGTGTCAGGCTCTGGTGGCAGGCGTCATGGCCGATGATGAACAGGCGGCCGATCACGAAGCCGGCGGCCAGGCCGCACAGCAGCTTGGCCCAAACCGCGTCAAAGGCGATGGTGCCGGCGATCAGGGCAAAGAACAGGGCGTAGTCCACGATCAGCAGCACAAAGGCCAGCAGTGTGGTGCGCTCGGACAGGGGAATGAGCCACTCGCGGATGATTTTGCGGTGGGGCAGGGGTTGATCCAGAGGGATCGGTTGGTTGGAAGGCTGTGTATTGCTTGCGGTCATGACGCTCGATAAGGGTAATTCGCTACCCCCGAGTTTAGTCGCTAGGGGTTTTCCTTGGGCTGACAAGGATCAAGCCTAAAAGAATGAAGATGCGGATTTTGAATGGTTTGATGCTCATTTTTCGGGATTTCAGACGGCAGGCCTGCCGGAGTGCCTCCGAAAGAACCGGGCATGTAACCGATTCCATGTGAAAATTGAAACCAAGTTACAAGGAGACCCCTGCATGTCGCGTCGCGCCACCAAAATCGTTGCCACCTTAGGCCCTGCTTCCAGTGATCCCGCTCTGCTCGAAGCCATGATCCGTGCCGGCGTCAATGTGGTGCGTTTGAACTTCAGCCACGGCAAGGCCCAGGACCACGTCGACCGCGCCCGCTTGGTGCGTGAAGCCTCGCAACGTGCCGGCCGCGAAGTGGCCATCATGGCCGACTTGCAAGGCCCCAAGATCCGCGTGGGCAAGTTTGCCGAAGGCAAAGTCATGCTCGAGCCTGGTGCCCCTTTTGTGCTGGACGCCTCGCGCACCGAACCCGGTGACATCCACGGCGTGGGCCTGGACTACAAAGAGTTGCCCCGCGATGTGAAAGCCGGTGACGTGCTCTTGCTCAACGACGGCCTGATCGTGCTCAACGTGGTCGCCGTCAAAGGCGAGCAGGTGCACACCACCGTCAAACTCGGCGGCGAGCTGTCCAACAACAAAGGCATCAACAAACAAGGCGGCGGCCTGACCGCCCCCGCGCTGACTGCCAAGGACATGGACGACATCAAGACCGCCATGAGCCTGCAGGCCGACTATGTGGCTGTGAGCTTTCCGAAAAACGCCACTGATATGGAAATGGCCCGCCAGCTGTGCAATGTGGCCGGTGCCGAATACGGTCACAAGCCCGGTTTGATCGCCAAGATCGAACGCGCCGAAGCCATCCCGCACCTGGAAGCCATCCTGATGGCCAGCGACGGCATCATGGTCGCCCGAGGCGATCTGGCCGTCGAAGTGGGCAACGCCGCCGTGCCCGCCCTGCAAAAACGCATGATCAAGCTGGCCAAGGTGCACGACAAAGTCGTCATCACCGCCACCCAGATGATGGAAAGCATGATCACCAACCCCGTGCCCACCCGTGCCGAGGTGTCGGACGTGGCCAACGCCGTGCTGGACGGCACCGACGCCGTGATGCTGAGTGCGGAAACCGCTGCCGGCAAGTACCCGCTGGAGACGGTGGAAGAAATGGCCAAGATCTGCTTGGCTGCCGAAGGCGCTGAAGATGGGGAGATCGATGCCGACTTCAAAGGTCAAACCTTCAACCGCATCGACCAGTCGATCGCCATGGGGGCCTTGTTCACCGCCAGCCACTTGGGGGCCAAAGCCATTGTGGCGCTGACCGAGTCGGGCTCCACCGCTTTGTGGATGAGCCGTCGCCGGGTGCCCATCCCGATCTACGCGGTGACCACCAAGCTGTCCTCGCAGCGCAAGATGGCTTTGTTCCGCAACGTGCGCCCTTTGCTGATGGACACCAGCGCCGACCGCGACACCGCCTTGATGCAGACCGAGGGTTACCTCAAAAAGCGCAACATCGTGAGCACGGGTGATGTGTACGCCATCACTTGTGGCGAGCCCATGGGTTCTCCCGGAGGCACCAACATGCTCAAGATCTGCCGCGTGGGTTGAGCCTGAGCTGCTGCGGCCCACACAGGCTGCAGCCCCCGGTCTGGGGCGATTCAGTCCCCTGTCAGACCGAAACCTATAAAATTCAGCCCAGTTACAAGCCGGGTACATGCCCGGCTTTGCCCGATTTTTAAACTCTCTGGGAAATCACCACCATGGCACTCGTTTCAATGCGCGAGCTGCTGGACCATGCGGCCGTCAACGGCTACGGCATTCCAGCTTTCAACGTCAACAACCTGGAGCAAGTTCAGGCCGTCATGACCGCCGCCGACGAAGTCGGTGCCCCGGTCATCCTGCAAGCCAGCGCCGGTGCCCGCAAGTACGCCGGTGAGCCTTTCATCAAGCACCTGATTCAGGCGGCCACCGAGATGTGGCCCCATATCCCGCTGGTCATGCACCAGGACCATGGCCAAAGCCCTGCCATTTGCCAAGGCGCGATTGACCTGGGCTTTTCGTCGGTGATGATGGACGGCTCGCTGATGGAAGACGGCAAGACCCCCGCCAGCTTTGAGTACAACGTCGACGTGACCCGCCGCGTGGTGGACATGGCCCACAAAATGGGCGTGTCGGTTGAAGGTGAGCTCGGTTGCCTGGGCAATCTGGAAACGGGCGAAGCCGGTGAAGAAGACGGCATCGGCGCCGAGGGCAAGCTGGACCACAGCCAGATGTTGACCGATCCCGAAGAGGCGGCCCAGTTCGTCAAGGCCACGGGTCTGGACGCTTTGGCCATTGCCATTGGCACCAGCCATGGCGCTTACAAGTTCAGCCGCAAGCCCACGGGCGACATCCTGGCCATCAGCCGCGTCAAGGAAATCCACGCCCGCATCCCCAACACCCACCTGGTCATGCACGGCTCCTCCAGCGTGCCGCAAGAGCTGTTGGCGCTGATCAACCAGTACGGCGGCAAGATGAAGGAAACCTACGGCGTGCCCGTCGAGGAAATCCAGGAAGCCATCAAGTTCGGCGTGCGCAAGATCAACATCGACACCGACATCCGCCTGGCCATGACCGCCGCTTGCCGCAAGTTCTTGTTCGAGAACCCCGACAAGTTCGATGCCCGCGAGTGGCTCAAGCCCGCCCGCGAAGCCGCCAAACAGCTGTGCAAACAGCGTTATCTGGAATTCGGCTGCGAAGGCCAGGCCCCCAAGATCAAAGGCGAGACCCTGCAAGTGGTCGCCGCCCGCTACGCCAAGGGCGAGCTGGCCCAGGTGGTCAACTGATCGCGCCCAGAGCCTGCGATAATTGACCCGAATGGCCCGTTGACTGTTCAACGGGCCTTTTTCTTTTCTGCTTTGACTGTTTTGCCATGACCTCTGCGCTCCACACCTCGGCCCTGACTTCCCTGCCCTTGCTTGCACGCGGCAAGGTGCGCGACAACTACGCTGTGGGCGATGACCGCATCCTGATGGTGGCTTCGGACCGCATCAGCGCGTTTGACGTCATCATGGGCGAGCCCATTCCGGGCAAAGGTGTGTTGCTCACGCAAATGGCCTTGTTCTGGTTTGACAAGCTCGGCCCCAAGGGCCTGAACATCTGCCCCATTCACCTGACCGGTGATGCGCCCGAGAGCGTGGTCTCGGCTGCTGAAGTGCCCCAGGTCACGGGCCGCTCCATGCTGGTCAAGCGCTTGAAACCCATCCCGGTGGAGGCCGTGGTGCGCGGCTATCTGGCCGGCAGTGGCTGGAAGGAATATCAGGAATCGCGCTCGGTGTGCGGCGTGCCCCTGCCCGAGGGCCTGAAAAACGCCAGCTTGCTGCCCGAGCCGATCTACACCCCTGCGGCCAAAGCCGCCGTGGGCGAGCACGACGAGAACATCACTTTTGAGCAGACCGTGGCCATGATCGGTGCCGATCTGGCAGGCCGCATCCGCGACATCAGCATTGCGCTGTACAAAGCTGCGCGTGACATCGCCGCGACCAAGGGCATCATCATTGCGGACACCAAATTCGAGTTTGGTCTGGATACCGACGGCACCTTGGTGCTGATGGACGAGGTGCTCACCCCCGACTCCTCACGCTATTGGCCTGCTGACAGCTATGTTGAAGGTGCGAACCCGCCCAGCTACGACAAACAATTTTTGCGCGACTGGCTGGAAACCGCTTTGGTCAACGGCCAGCCTTGGGACAAAACACCACCGGCCCCGCGCTTGCCGCGCGAGGTGATCGAGAAAACCGCCGCCAAATACCAGGAAGCCTTGCAGCGCCTGGTGGGTTGACAGCACGGCCCTGAGGCCGATCCAATGGGCATGCCCGTGGCCAACACGGGTGGCATGGCAACAAGAAAGCGACACACGATGAGTTTTTTCCGTCCCGCCACCGCACTGATGGTTCAGTACGCCCATTACCACCGCGACCGCCGCAACATCGCCACCCATTTGCTGGGTGTTCCCCTCATCTTCATGGCCATCGGCATCATGTTGACCCAGCCTGAATGGGTGGTGGCCGAGCGTGTGGTCACGCCCGCCTGGCTGGTGTGGGGGCTGACCAGCCTGTGGTACCTGTCACGCGGCAACTTCTTGCTGGGCTTGGCTACAGCGCTGGTCAACGGTGCGCTGACCGCCTTGGCACATGTGTTGGCACCCATGGCGGGCCAAGTCGGCCTGCAAGGCTGGCAATTGGGTTTGGCCGTCTTTGTGATCGGCTGGATCATCCAGTTTGTCGGCCACTATTGGGAAGGCCGCAAACCCGCTTTTGTGGACGACATCGTGGGCCTGTTGGTCGGCCCCATGTTCGTCGTGGGTGAAGTGCTGATGGCCATCGGGCTGCTGCCCAATTTGCGCATGGCCATCGAACGGCAGGCAGGTCCTTCGCGCTGAGGCCATACACAGTGCTTTGTGCTCATCGATGACCTGGGATGTTGGCTGTAGGTCGGCAGCTTCAGCCCCGACGTGGGGCCTGTGCCGGAGCGGAAATCGTCGGAGCTGAAGCTCCGACCTACGGCTCCGACCTGCAACTCGGACTGGCGACAGCCGCTCAGTTGAGCGCCATGCTCAGCTTGCGCCTGTAGCTGGCGATCATCGCGACCAAGGGGTCTTCTTCCACGGCCGCTTTACCCATCAGCTCAATCCCGCCCGCCGATTTGCCGGTGGCGTCCTGGGTTTTGGGTTTTTGCGGGGTCATCAACTCCAGCAGGGCGACAAAGGTTTTGCGCGGGGCTTCGTCATCCCATTTCTTGTCGCGCATGATGATTTCGAGCAACTCGTCCATGGCCGCTTCCCACTCGCCCATGGCTATGAGCAGGCGGCTTTTGGCAAAGCGGGTTTCAAAGTCACGCTTGTTCTGGCCGATCAGTTCGTCGAATTGGTCCAGCGTCCAGCCACCGCGTGGGTCGGTGGTCACAAATTCCAGGGCATTGAGCCACTGGGTTTGGGCTTCAAAGCGCAGTGGCACCGGTATGCGGCTCATGGCCGGAGCCAACAAGGCGGCGGCTTCGGCCAACTCGCCCAAACCAATCAACAGTTTGACCAGGTCAAAGCGGGCATCGTCATTGCCCGGATCGGTGGCCAGGGCTTGCTCCAGAGCGACGCGAGGGTCGGGCTCGCCTGCGCCGTCGGAGTCGGCAACGGCTTCGTCGCTCGCTTGGGCTTGCAGCGCATCGGCAGGCGGCAGGTGTTTGTCGAGGAATTGCTGGATCTGCCCTGCCGTCTGAGCGCCCATGAAACCATCCACGGGCTTGCCGCCCATCATCAGGATGCAGGTCGGGATGCTGCGGATGCCAAAGGCCTGCGCCAACTGTTGCTCGTCGTCGGAATTGATCTTGACCAGCTTGAAGCGGCCTTCGTAGCTTTCTTCGAGCTTTTCCAGCACGGGGCCGAGCGATTTGCAGGGGCCGCACCACGGGGCCCAGAAATCCACCAGCACGGGCGTGGCCATGGAGGCCGCAATGACCTCGGTTTCAAAATTTTGCAGGGTGACGTCCATCATGGGGGCAGTGTTCCGGGTTGTGTTTCAGACCCGCTTGGCCTGAAACCTTAAAATTCGATATTGACAACGAAAAGCACCCAATGACTCAAGCGCTCATCGGCGTGGTCATGGGTTCCAGCTCCGACTGGGACACCATGCAGCACGCAGTCCAGATTCTCCAACAGTTTGGCATTCCTCACGACGCCCGTGTCGTTTCAGCCCATCGCATGCCCGACGACATGTTCGACTATGCACAGACAGCCGCTGCGCGTGGCCTGCAGGTCATCATCGCAGGCGCAGGCGGCGCGGCGCATTTGCCCGGCATGATCGCGGCCAAGACCGTGGTGCCGGTGCTGGGCGTGCCGGTCCAAACCAAGGCCCTGTCGGGCGTGGATTCGCTGCACAGCATCGTGCAAATGCCCAAGGGCGTGCCGGTGGCCACCTTTGCCATTGGCGCAGCCGGTGCGGCCAATGCGGCCCTGTTTGCGGTGGCCATGCTGGCCAACCACGACCCGGCCTTGCGTGCCAAGCTGGAAGCCTTCCGCGCCGAACAAACTGCTGCTGCCCGTGCCATGACCTTGCCCCCGGTGGGTTCAGCATGAACAAGCCTTTGCACAAAGCGCTTTTGCCTGGCTCGGTCGTGAACGGCCAACCCGCCACCCTGGGTGTGATGGGCGGCGGCCAGTTGGGCCGGATGTTCGTGCACGCGGCGCAGGCCATGGGCTATTTCACGGCGGTGCTCGACCCTGATGCGGCCAGCCCGGCCGGACTGGTGAGCCACCACCACATTCAGACCGACTATCTGGACGAGCAGGGCCTGGCCCAGCTGATGCAGCGTTGCGCGGCCATCACCACCGAATTTGAGAATGTGCCCGCGCCTGCGCTGGTGACCCTGGGCGCACACCGCCCCGTGGCCCCCAGCGCCGATGCCGTGGCCATTGCGCAAGACCGCGCCGCCGAAAAAGCCCACTTCGTGCGCTGTGGTGTGCCCGTCGCGCCGCATGCCGTGATTGCCACGCCCGCGCAATTGGCGGCCGTTTCGGCCGACTTGTTGCCAGGCATCCTCAAGACCGCCCGCATGGGCTACGACGGCAAGGGCCAGATCCGCGTCAAGACGGCGCAAGAGCTGGCCGATGCTTGGGACCAGCTCAAAAACGTCCCCTGCGTGCTCGAAAAAATGCTGCCACTCAAGGCCGAGTGCTCGGTCATCGTGGCGCGTGGTGCCGATGGGCAGATGGTGAATTTCCCGGTGCAGCTGAACCTGCACCGCGAAGGCATTCTGGCCGTGACCAGCGTGTACGAAGGCGCGGTACCTGCAGACTTGGCCGCGCAAGCTGTGGCCGCGACCCGCGCCATTGCCGAAGGCATCCACTACGTGGGCGTGCTGTGCGTGGAGTTTTTCATCCTCGAAGGCGGTCAGCTGGTCGTCAACGAGATGGCCCCGCGCCCGCACAACAGCGGCCACTACACCATGAACGCCTGCGACCAGTCGCAGTTCGAGCTGCAGGTGCGCACGCTGGCGGGCTTGCCGCTGACGCAACCGCGCCAGCATTCGAGCGCCATCATGCTCAACCTGCTCGGCGATTTGTGGCCCGAAGGTGGCAGCCCTGACTGGGCCAAAGTGCTGGCCTTGCCCGGCACCCACCTGCACCTGTACGGCAAGCTGTCGGCCCGTCCCGGTCGCAAGATGGGCCACCTGAACATCACCGGGGCAACACCCGAGGCCGTGCGCAGCACGGCTTTGCAAGCGGCAGCCTTGCTCGGCATCGAAGCGTTTTAAATGATCTTGACCGCAGACGATCGCGCCATCGCGCAAGCCGCGCAGGCCTTGCGTGACGGCCAGCTGGTGGGCTTGCCCACCGAGACCGTCTATGGCCTGGCCGCCAACGCCACCGACGACGCGGCCGTGGCTCAGATCTTTGTGGCCAAAGGCCGCCCGGCCGATCATCCGCTGATCGTGCACGTGGCCAGCGCCGCGCAAGTGCCGGTGTTTGCCGCGCAGGTGCCCGACTTTGCGCAAGCCTTGATCGATGCGTTTTGGCCCGGCCCTTTGACCTTGATCCTGCCGCGTCAGCCCGGTGTGGCCGCCGCATCAGCCGGTGGGCAAGACTCGATCGGTTTGCGCTGCCCCTCGCACCCGGTGGCCCAGCAACTCTTGCAAGCGTGCGCAGCCTTGGGTGTGCACGGCGTGTCCGCCCCCAGTGCCAACCGATTTGGCCGCGTGAGCCCGACGACCGCTGCGCATGTCCAATCAGAGCTGGGCCACGACTTGTTGATTCTGGATGGCGGTGAATGCCCGGTGGGCATCGAGTCCACCATCATCGACTGCACCCGTGGCGAGCCGATATTGCTTCGCCCCGGACACATCACCCGTGTGCAAATTGAAGCCGCTTGCGGCCGCCCGGTGCTGGGCAAAGACGCCGTCGCCCAAGCCGCGCCGCGTGCCTCAGGCACGCTCGAATCGCATTACGCACCGCGTGCCAAAGTGCGCTTGATGGCCGCGCAAGACATCGAGGCCAAGCTGCAAGCGCTGGGCCCGCACGCCAACAACCTGGGGGTGTGGTCCGCCCTGCGGCCCGACGCAGGCGCTGGCGTGGTCTGGCGTGAACAGTCCACCCGCGCCGAGCAAGCCGCGCACGATTTGTTCAGCGTGCTGCGCGATCTGGACGCGCGGGGCGTTTCGCAAATCTGGGTGCAGCTGCCGCCAGACACCCCCGAGTGGGAAGGCGTGCGCGACCGCCTGCAAAGGGCGGCCGCTTGAGGGCGAAGTCTTAGAACTTGGTCCCGATGCCCAAACTGATGGTGTTGGGATTGAGCGTCGCGTCCAGTGTTTGACCTGTTGAAAATGATGTTCGCGTTTTCAACAGGGTTTGACTGAACGAGCCATCCAAGGTCCATTTGTCGTTCAGCACATAGGTGAAGCCCAATTGCGGCGTCAAGGCAAACTTGGATTTCACACTGAGTGTGGTGGCTGAGCCGCCGGGGTTGGTCATCGCTGTGAGCGCACTGCTGCCTGACTCGTCAAAGAAGTAGGCATACGTCAAGCCCAGACCCACATAAGGCCTGAAGACCGAAGATGCCTCATTGAAGCGGTATTGCCCAAACACGGTGAATGGCAAGGCCTTCACTTCGCCAATTTGCCCTGCGCCAGCGAGTGCCCCCGCACCTTTGAGTTTGTGGTTGAACGGCAAGGCCACAGGAATGTCAATGGCGACATTGTCCGTGTACATGTAAGTGATGCCGCCGCTCAGTTGCGTGTCGCCACCCACATCGGCTTTTGTATTCGGAAAGCTGGGTGCCGTCATGTTTCCGCTGGAGACTTGTGGGGTGATGTTGGTCAGTCCAACGCGAGCCGTCCAGGTCCCCGCAGATTGTGCAAAAGCCCCGCAACTCAGTGAGCAAAGGGCAGCGACAGAAATGAGCTTCATTGTTTTTTGCATCTTGATCTCCTTCAAGTTCAGTACCACTTGGCCAAAACCAGTTCCTTGAACACCAGCTGAGACATCAGCTGATAGCCATAAGGCGTGGGGTGAACCGTGTCCGCAAACAAATAGTGAGAAACATCGCCTGCCACCACGTTCGATGCATTGCAAACCAAGGAGCTGTTGAGCGGATTGACTTGCGGGTCTGGGTTGGGGTAACTCAATCTGCATGCAGTACCCGTCACGTTGCTCAGTCCGTATTGAGACGGATTGGCCACTTCATCTTTGCTGGCGGCATATGCGTCGATGAGCAAAACACCCGGAGTCCCTTGAAGTCCACTTTTCAATTGCGCATTGAACGTGCTCACCATCAAATCAATCAGACCTTGGGTGGCTGGACTTTGTGACTGGCCAAAGGGCGTCCCCTTGATGTCAGGGATGTTCAATACAAGCACTTTCTTGGCGTTGTTACCTGTGATGTAGGTTTTGATGTAAGTCGACAACTCGGCAGCAGCAACTCCCATGGCGGTAACGGCATCAGTGGGGGAAAAATTGTTGCTAATAGATCCCAGATTCATGAAAACATCGTTACCGCCCGCCATGACGGTCACCAGTTCAGTGCCCGAGAACTTTCCTCCGATTTTGGTCAGGTGGGTGTTGATTTGGGTGGCAATCGGAACAGTCAACTGGCCCAAAGCCGCTGAGTCTGGAATGTATTTGTTGCCAGGGCCCACAGGGTTCGTGACACGGGAGCCGCCTTGTGCGTAGTTCAGGCATGCAACGTGGTTGGTCACAGCGGCATTGAAATAGGAACCATCCAGACCAGTTTGTGCGGCACATGGCGCTGGCAGGCCCAGCTGCGCTGCCAGCAGCTCCGTCCAGTTTTTATCGGTGGCCGAGTTGACCGTGTATTTGCCGCCACCCAAAAGTGCGACTTTATCGACTTTGTAGGTGCCTACATCACTCAGGCTGTCGCCAAACGACACCAGCGACGAGTAGCTTGCTGCTGCAGATTTGTCTCCTCCACCTCCGCATCCGGAAAGTATCAATGCGGTCAGCACCACCAGGCCCGCACCCCATCCAAATCTCGCCATATTTCGCATGCCTTGTCTCCTGTTGTTTGAAAAAGAACGACCGTTCTTTTTCGATGCTAGGGCGAAACAGGGAACTGGGTGATGGGGTAACTACCAGTAAACCGGTACTGGTTTGCTCAGCGGTAACGCAGCTTCATCACCAAAATCATCAGCGCCAAGCTGGTGGTGATGGTGTTGGCGATGATGATGGGCCAGGCCACCATGAGCACGCCGTAGACCAGCCACAGGGCCACGCCCACGGTGAACAGGCTGTACATGCCCAATGAGATGCCGCTCACGTCGCGTGTGCGGAAGGTGTGCCAGGCTTGGGGCACAAAGCTGGCGGTGGTGAGGATGGCGGCTGCAGTGCCGACCCAGTCAATCAAATTCATGGGGTCATTGTCGCTGGCGTTGTGCCACTGGACGGGGGCTGTCAGGGTTGTTCGCGTCTCGTACCGTCCACTCCAGCAGTTGGTCCAGCGCGGGGCGGGCCTGGCTGGCGTTGGGGTGGTTGATGATGGCGACCACCGTGTAGCGCTGGCCGCTTTGGCCTTGCACATAACCGGCCACCGAAGCCACATCGCGCAAAGAGCCGGTCTTGAGCCAAGCCTGGCCAATCACCGGGGAGTTGGGGTTGCGATCGCGCAGGCGGGCGCTGGTGCCATCGACGCCGGCCAGAGACAAAGAGTTTTGAAACGCTGTGGCATGCGGCCCTTTGCTGGCCGCTTGCAGCAAGGCCGTCAGGGCCTCGGCACTGCTGCGTTCGCTGCGCGACAGGCCCGAGCCGTTGTCCAGCACCGGCTCGGCTTGCGCCGGAAACTGCTGACGCCACCATTGCAGCACACGTTGGCGCGAGGCCTCAAAGCGCCCGGGCGCGCCCATGTCGCTCGACAAGGTCAAAAACAGCTGCTGCGCCATCACGTTGTTGGAGAACTTGTTGATGTCGGCAATCACCTCGGCCAGCGGCAAGGAGGGGGCGTCCAGCAACAGTTGGGCTTTGGCGGGCAAAGGGCCGTAGCGCACCTGACCGCCCAAGCGGCCACCCGTGGCCAGCCACACGGCCTGAATGAGTTTGGGGGCGTACACCTCGGGTGCGGGGTAGGCCACAGGCCAGGGGCGTTCGCCGCAGCTGAGTGGGTAAGTCCCCGCAAAGCGCACCTGATGGGCCTGGCTGAAGTCGGCCCGCAACTGGCTGCGCCAATCCTGGCAGGGGCCGCTGCTGGCTGTCACGCGGCTGGGCGCATCGAAACTTGCCAGTGGGGGCTCCACCCGCACAGCCACTTGACCGCTGGCGTCGGGTGTGAAGGTGTAGATCAGCGCCTTGAAGTTGAGCAGCAGCCCATCAGGGCTCACGTTGTAGGGGCGCAGGGGCTCGTCATCAAACGCTTCGGTGCGCGGCGTGATGTCGAACACGCTGCGGTCGAGCACGATGTCGCCCCGGATGTCGCGCAGGCCCAAGGCGCTCAGCTGGGCCATCAAATCTTGCAGCCGCTCGATCACCAGCTTGGGGTCGCCACTGCCGCGCACGATCAGGTGGCCTTGCAGCACACCGTCCTTGATCGGCCCATCGGCATAGACGCGGTTGCGCCAGGTGAAGTCCGGCCCCAGCAAAGACAGACCAGCGTAGGTGGTGATCAACTTCATCACCGAGGCGGGGTTAGACGCCACTTGTGCCCGGTGCGCCAGGCGTGGGGTGGCGCTGCCCAAAGGGGTGACCTGCACACTGATGGCCGAGGGGGGCACATTGGCTTGGCGCAGTGCCTGCAGCGCAGCGGGGGGCAAGTCAGCCGCATGGCTGCTCAAGGCCAAAAACAAAGCGGCGCAACAGAGGGCAAAAGGGCGAAAACCCGAGGCGAGAAACTTCATGCAACAAGTCTAACGGTCAGCGCACAGGCGGGCGGGGCCGTATGATTCGGGCCATGCGATTTTCTTCTCGAACCGTGGGCTTGGCCTCGGCCATCATCACGGTGCTGATCTGGACCGGTTTCATTGTCATTGCGCGGGCTTCGGCGTCGCGGGGGCTGTTGCCACTGGACATTGCCCTGGCCCGCATTGTGGGTGCCAGCACGGTGCTCTTGCCCTGGGCCTGGTGGCTCATGCGCCCTGCCCGCCAGCGCGGAGAAAAGACCGGTTCTCTGCTGGGCTTGTC
>Ga0228702_1001612_pt1 | contig 14008 bp, 17 predicted proteins | sample McNCre217_Aug_MG_2_FD_178018 | JGI IMG/M metagenome (GOLD analysis project Ga0228702, IMG submission 178018) | Freshwater microbial communities from McNutts Creek, Athens, Georgia, United States - 20-17_Aug_MG | ecosystem: Environmental > Aquatic > Freshwater > Creek | place: USA: Georgia... | reverse complement strand
CAGCGACTTGCTCGCGCAAATGTTCGCGGGCTTTTACCGTTTCTTGTTCAGCCTCGACACGTGCAGCCGCCACAATTTTGTTGGCTTCTTCGATGGCGCGGTTCTTAGCTTCGTCGATCAGGTGCTGGGCGCGACGCTCGGCGTCCGCCAACAATGTGGTGGACTCGTTTTTCGTAGCGGCAAGCTTGAGCTCCACCTCTTTATGGGCATTGGACAACTCAATCTTGGCGTGCTCTGCGGCAGCCAGACCATGGGCGATTTTTTCGGCGCGCTCGTCAAGGGCGTTTGCGATCGGGGGCCACACGAATTTCATCGTGAACCACACCAGAATCGCGAAAACGATCATCTGGACGAACAGGGTTGCATTGATGCTCACGGCAACACCTTTCTTATGGACGTTGCGGGATTACTTCAGAACGAAGGGGTTTGCGAACGCAAACATCATGGCGATACCCACGCCAATCAAGAAAGCGGCGTCGATCAAACCAGCCAACAAGAACATCTTGGTTTGCAATTCGTTCATCAACTCGGGTTGACGGGCAGCAGCTTCGAGGTATTTGCTACCCATGATGCCGATACCGATACAAGCACCAATAGCGCCCAAGCCAATGATGAGGCCGGCGGCGAGTGCGACATAACCGAGAACGTGTTCCATTTGTGACTCCTAAGAATGGATGTTTGAGAAAGGTTAAAAAGAAAACTCAATGCGCATCATGCGCTTGACCGATGTAGACCAAGGTCAACATCATGAAAATGAACGCCTGCAAGGTGATGATCATGATGTGGAAGATGGCCCAAATAGAACCGGCAATGATGTGCCCGATGGGCAACAAAACGCCTGGCAAAGACATAGCGGCATAACTGCCCATCAAGGCAATCAGCATGAAGACGAGTTCGCCCGCATACATATTGCCGAACAGTCGCATGCCGTGAGACACGGTTTTGGCGGCGAACTCGATCATTTGCATGAGGAAGTTCACGGGCCACAACAGGGGATGGGCACCAAACGGCGCGCAGAACAGCTCATGCACCCAGCCGCCCATGCCTTTGATTTTGATGTTGTAGAACACGCACACCAACAAAACCGAAGTTGACATGCCCAAGGTGGTCGACAAGTCGGCGGATGGCACGACACGCATATAGGCATGGTGGGGGTCACCGCCCATGGCACCAAAAATCGATTCCCAAATCATGGGGAACAAATCGACAGGGAACAAGTCCATGGCGTTGAGCAAGAAGATCCAGATGAACACGGTGAGCGCCAAGGGAGAGACCAATTTACGGCTGTTCGCGTTGTGCACGATGCCTTTGGCTTGGTTATCGACCATCTCGACAAGAATTTCAACTGCGGCTTGGAAACGGCCAGGCGCATGGGCTGTAGCGCCTTTGGCGGCACGCCAGAGTAAGAAACAAGCTAAAGCGCCGAGGAAAACCGACCAAAAAATAGAGTCTAGGTTGTAGACAGAGAAGTCGATCACGCCGGACATTTGCTTGTTTTGCAAATGCGTCAAATGGTGACCGATGTATTCACCTGCGGTGGGGCCTTGTGCTACAGACTCTACAGACATGCTTTCACTCTTTTGTAAGTTGGGCTTATCGGTAAAACACCCGGCGCATGCCCAGTGCCAACCAATACACCTTCATCGTCACTACCAGACCCACCAACATGGCGGGCCAACTTAAATCTGTCACTACGCGGGGAGCGGCGAACAGCATTGCTACCGTGAGGCCGATTTTGGCCATTTCCCACACGAAAAATCCCATCACTGCAGAACCAGGATTTGCCGAACTGACCCGACTTGTCAGGCCTCTGGCGAAAACCGCGGAAGGCAGACAGACTGCCATAGCGCCATAAAGGGCCGAATATCCGATGGACACTTGCCCAAAAAGATACCCTGCCACCAGCGCTACCAAAACCCCGACTAGTGCTTGCGCACCCACAACACGCCATAAAGACAATATGGGGTTAACGCGCATGGTCGTCCATTTGGTCCTGCAAAGCCCGCCATTGTACGTGAAAACCCATATAGCCCCGAAAAATCACCGACAAGCGGATAATTCACCCCTAATGCCCGCACCAGCCCAAGAATCTCTCATCGAATACCCCAGCCCGTTCCCCATCAAGGTGATGGGCTTGCAGGTAGACGGCTTTGTCCACGCCGTGACCTATGTGGCCAAGCAGTTTGACCCCACATTTGATGCCAGCACCATCGAATTGCGCGAAAGCAAGGGCGGCAAATATTTGGGCGTGACCATCACCGTGACGGCCACCAGCCGCGACCAGCTCGATTCGCTCTACCAAACCTTGTCGACCCACCCGATGGTGAAAGTGGTTCTGTGATCGAGAAGTTGGGGCACGTGCCCTACCAGCCGACTTACGCGGCCATGCAAGATTTCACGGCCAAGCGAACCGCCGAAACACCTGATGCGCTGTGGATTTGCGAGCATCCCGCCGTTTTCACCCTTGGGTTGGCGAGCCGCGCCGAGCATCTTCTAGCAACAGGCGATATCGAAGTCGTTGCCACCAACCGTGGCGGACAAGTCACTTACCACGGGCCAGGCCAAGTGGTGGCGTATCCCTTATTGAACCTGCAACGACGCGGCTATTTCGTCAAAGAATATGTCTACCGTTTGGAAGAGGCCGTCATCCGCACGTTACTGGCGTTTGGCATCACGGGGCATCGCGTGGCAGGAGCGCCAGGGATTTACGTGCGGCTCGATGATCCGAGAAGCCATGCGGTTTTAGAACAACGTCCCCAAAAGGCACAAGCTTTAGTCTCTCATGAGGTTTCAGCAAGCGAAGTGCCACAAACAAAACCTTCGCAAAGCAACGCGCCCGACTTCACAGGTCTCGGCAAAATCGCCGCCCTCGGCATCAAAGTGAGCCGCCATTGCACCTACCACGGCGTTGCGCTGAATGTGGCGATGGATCTATCTCCCTTCTCGCGCATCGACCCGTGTGGTTATCCAAGTCTGCAAACGGTGGATCTTTCTACAATCGGTGTCTCGGTCAGTTGGCAAGAAGCCGCTGATGTTTTGGGCCAAAAGCTCGTCACCTATTTAAGCCCTTGACCACTGAGGCACCATCCATGTCCAGCCACCCGCCTGAAGTTGTGCGCGAAGCGCAAACCGTTGACAACTACAACGCGTCCGCCAAACAAAAAGCGGCGGCCAAGTTGTCGCGTATTCCTGTCAAAGTGCAAGCGGGCGAGGTTTTGAAAAAACCCGATTGGATTCGCGTCAAAGCCGGTTCTCCCAGCACACGGTTTTACGAAATCAAAGATATTTTGCGCGCCAACAAATTGGTGACAGTGTGCGAAGAAGCCAGTTGCCCCAATATCGGCGAATGTTTTGGCAAAGGCACGGCCACTTTCATGATCATGGGCGACAAATGCACGCGCCGCTGTCCATTTTGTGATGTCGGCCATGGCCGCCCTGACCCGCTCGACGTGAACGAGCCCGAGAATCTAGCCAAGACCATCGCTGCATTGAAACTGAACTACGTCGTTATCACCAGCGTCGACCGCGACGACTTGCGCGACGGCGGCAGCCAACACTTTGTCGATTGCATTCGCCGCACCCGCGAGCTTTCACCCAAGACGCAAATCGAAATCTTGGTGCCCGACTTCCGCGGCCGCGATGACCGCGCGTTGGAAATCTTGAAAGCCGCGCCGCCCGATGTGATGAACCACAACATGGAAACTGTGCCGCGTCTCTACAAAGAAGCGCGGCCCGGCAGTGACTATGCGTTCAGCTTGAATTTGCTGAAAAAATTCAAACAACTCTTCCCCAACGTGCCAACCAAAAGCGGGCTGATGGTTGGCCTTGGCGAAACCGACGAAGAAATTTTGGCGGTGATGCAAGACATGCGCGACCACCAGATCGACATGTTGACCATCGGTCAATACTTGGCGCCCAGCACCAGCCACATACCCGTGCGCCGTTACGTGCATCCTGACACTTTCAAGATGTTCGAAGAAAAAGCCTATGCGATGGGATTCAAGCATGCCGCTGTCGGCGCGATGGTGCGTAGTTCGTACCATGCGGATCAGCAGGCGCATTTGGCTGCGGCTGTCAGTGACTCGCGGTAGTGATGAAGAACCTATCTCGCATACCCATAACCTGCCTCCCAAGCCTGAGCCATCTGCGTTTGTAGCGCCTTGGGCACACGCGGGTCGCTTTTGGCTTTATCCATGGTGTTGTGCATGGCTTGAGCAATGCGCTCCAAAGTGCGTGCAGGTTGGGGGACACCGCACACACGGCGGCCAAAATTTTCCAAGTCCTCTTTCGTGGGATAGGTCCTTTTGTGGTGCTTACCTGCAAACAACTTGAGTGCCAGGGTTTGGTCTTCCAGCTCGGGGCCGCCTAAGTATTGGGTGTACTTGTAGATGCTGGTGGTCACCACATCGAACATGGGAGCCAACCAAACCTCTTCAGGTGAACGGTAGAGCAAGCCAAAGTTTTTCAGGTGCGCGTCACCGTTACGCACCATGATGGAAAACGCCACTTGCTCAAAAAACCGATGCAGATTGTCGTTGGGCAACCGCAGTTGACGCAACAGCTCTGCGATGCGCTGGTAGCTACCTTGGTACTTGCGGTCCGACAAGATGTCGCGCACCCGAAGCCCTGCTAAGGCAGCGATGTCCTCAAACCCCAGTCGCTCGATACGACCATCGTCATGCACCACCAAATCAAATCGATCCAACACCAGCATTTGTCCGTCGTTAGACAACGCAAACGCGGGGGTGTCAATGCCCGCTTCTCGGGCGGCCATCAAGCAGAGGTATTCGTTGGCAGCCAAGCCTGGATATGCGGGGCTGGCGGCCTTCACGATGAGTGAAGGGATTGGCACGGTAGAACGATCAGGCACCATGATCTTAGGTTGCATGCCAGCGATGCCTGCGCCTGTGCTCAGATAAGCGGCTACTAGGTCGTTGAATACCTTGGGGGTGTAGGCCGTTTCCAGCAACTCGCGTTTGCTCAGCGTTCGCGGCAGGGGCATGGGCGAGTGGTCTGGCAAGCTGAAGCCCAACCGCCCAATGCCATTACGTCCCACCAACGCAAGCATGTGCATGGGCGTCATGGGCTGCTTTGGAAATAGTTCTCGAATCCTCATGAACAAATCGCCTTCGGGCAGGTTCTGGTCCATCGGCGGAAACAGATCACCGTCATTCCAAGTGAGCTGCTGTAAGGGGGGCATGAGCAAGGCCACACAGGGTTGCTGGGGGTCGGTCTGCAGATAGCGAAATTCGTAAGTGGATGCTCGGATCAATTGGCCCGAGTTGTCGGTGTCCCCAATTGAGACATTCAGCAGACGAATCTTTTCAGGGAGCATCGTCGTCCTCATCTCGGAACCTGGCGGCGACTTCGCTAGCCGTTGGCAGACCCGCGCGTTCGACACGCATCACCAACCCCAATGCCCCCATGACAGCCAAGAGAGAGGACACGGTGGACTCTTCCCCCGCCTCCAGCCGATAAATGACTTCACGCACTTTGCCTGATTTTTCAGCCAGCGCCGACTTACTCAAGCCCAGCGCTTCTCGACGGGCTTGTAATTGGCGACCCAATTCATCAGGGAGTCGGATATTGTCAGTCATGGCTTGCATTTTATCTATTAAATTATTTTTTTGCAAGTCATGGCTTGCATTATTTAAAAATATGGATGGGTAACTGAAAGGCGCTGTATTTCTACCATGTGACGCACGATTGGCGCAGTAATCGCCTCGGGATAACCACAGCAGACAGCCCAGTACAGCGCATTGAGAATCCCTCCTTTGCTTATTGAACAAAGGATTTGCCAATGACCACCTCCCGTCGCGATGTTTTGCAACTCGGAGCACTCACCACTTTATTGGGCGCTGTCGGCCACAACGCTTGGGGTCAAACCCAGCCGTTTGAGAGCTTGAAGATCATCACGGGCTTTACACCTGGTGGCACTTCCGACGCGATTTGCCGGCGCGTAGCTGAAAAGATTGCACCCACCAGTTACGCCAAGACAGCGTTTGTAGAAAACAAAACTGGCGCAGGTGGACAAATCGCGGTGCAGTTTGTACGCAGCGCTGCGCCAGACGGCACGACGATTTTGCAAACACCGATGTCGATGTTGGGCATCTATCCACACATCTACAAAAAACTGCCTTACGACCCCGTGAACGATTTGATGCCTGTCTCACTAGGTTGTATTTTTGATTTCGGCTTCGCCGTAGGCCCCATGGTGCCCGCCACCGTGAAAACGATTCCTGACTTCATCGCATGGTGCAAGGCGAATCCAAAACTGGCTAACTTTGGCTCACCCGCAGCTGGTTCGACGCCCCATTTCATTGGCGCGTTGCTGGGCAAGTACGCCAACATGGAGCTCAACCACGTAGCTTTCCGTGGCACCCAACCGGCCATCTTGGACATGATTGGCGGCCAAATCGCCGCAGTGTCTGGACCGATTGGCGAATTCACCCAACACGTGGCTGCTGGCAAGTGCCGCTTGCTTGCGGCTTCGGGCGCTAAGCGCAGCCAGTTTGCACCGAATACCCCTACTTTGATCGAGCAAGGCATCAAGGACTTTGTGTTCAACGAGTGGTTTGGTTTTTATCTACCCGCTAAAACGCATAACGATATTTTGATGCGCCTCAACACTGCTTTACGCACCGCCTTGGCAGCCCCAGAAACTGTGAACGGATTGGCGACTATGGGCTTAGAAGCGCAGTCTTCTACGCCTGCTGAATTGGCTGCACGACTGAAAGCCGATACCGATAAGTGGGGGCCACTGGTCAAGTCGATTGGATTTACCGCGGAGGGTTAAAGCAGTATGGCTTCGGCAGGGTTGTCGCTCTCAAGCACACCCTGCGCCCAAGGCGCCAGTCGCTTGATATCCGCACGCAAGACTTCTTGTTTGACTGCCAAGACTTGGGTGGGATGCATGGAAAAACTGCGCAAACCCAAGCCCAATAACAAGCGGGTCAAGGTGTGGTCACCGGCCATCTCGCCACACACGCACACGCTCTTACCTTGGGCGTTGCTCTCCGCAATGGTGTCCGCAACCAAACGCAACACCGCGGGGTGCAGTGGGTCGTACAAATGCGCGACTGACTCGTCTGCGCGGTCTATCGCCAAGGTGTATTGAATCAAATCGTTGGTGCCAATCGACAAGAAGTCGAAGTAGCGTAGAAACGTTTTGACCATCAGCGCGGCGGCTGGGATTTCGATCATGGCGCCAATCTTCAAGGGACCGTATCTTTCACCGCGCGCATCGAGTTGATGCCGCGCCTTGTCTAGTAAGGCCAATGTTTGTTTGATCTCTTGCACATGCGCGAGCATGGGGATCAACAAATGCACTTGTCCATGTGCCGCCGCACGCAAGATCGCGCGCAGTTGCGTCAAAAACATATCGGGATCAGCCAAACTCCAGCGGATCGCTCGCAAACCCAAAGCGGGATTGAGGTGGTCTTCGTCTTTGTGGGTGCGGTCTAAGGGCTTGTCGGCGCCGATGTCTACCGTGCGGATGGTGACGGGCAAACCCTTCATGCCTTCAACCGCTTTGCGATAGGCCAAGTATTGTTCTTCTTCGTCGGGCAAGTTGTCGACGCGACCCATGAACAAAAATTCGCTTCTGAACAAGCCAACACCGACCGAGCCCACGCCCAAAGCAGAGACGGCATCTTCTGGCATCTCAATGTTGGACAACAACTCCACTTTGTGACCGTCTAAGGTGACGGCTGGTGTATGTCTTAAACGAGAAAGACGTTCGCGCTCGACTTCCGCTTGACGTTGCTTGAAACCATATTCAGCCAAGATGATGGGCGAGGGGTTGACCAGCACCACACCCGCATCGCCATCGATGATGATCCAGTCGTCTTGTCGTACCAATTGGCTGGCTGTGCGTGCACCTACCACCGCAGGAATATCTAAGCTGCGCGCCACGATCGCCGTGTGGGAAGTTTTGCCACCGACATCGGTGACAAATCCAGTGAACACACTTTGCTTGAACTGCAGCATGTCAGCCGGTGACAAGTCGTGCGCGACCAAGACCAATGGCACATCCATTTGGTCTTCCAGCAAGAGGTCTTGCTGGCGCGCACCAGTCTTTCGTTGCTGCGCAGGCAATGGCGACATATGCACATCGCCCTTCATGTGGCGCAGAACCCGTTCTACAACTTGTTCTAAATCGCCTTTGCGTTCACGCAAATAGGCGTCGTCCATTTCGTCGAATTGGCGCGCCACGACATCGAGTTGCGATGTCAGCGCCCATTCGGCGTTGTAGAGACGGTCTTTGATCCAGTGGGTGACACCATCGGCCAACATTTCGTCTTGCAAGAGCATCAAATGCACTTCCAAAATCGCGCTCAACTCGGGGGGCGAGTCTTTGGGCAGGGTGTCGTGCAGTTCTTGTAGCTCTTCTTTGACGGCGTCTCGGGCAATGCCCAGCCGCTTGATTTCTTCGTCGATCTGTTGCGCGTCGATGAAGTAATGCGCCACATCCACACGACTGGAAGCCACCAGCACGGCTCGCCCAATGGCGATCCCTCTGGCAACAGCAAGTCCGTGGATAGAAAAGCTCATAGCAAATTACTCGCCTTCGCCAAATTTATCGTTGAACAAATGTTCCAAGGCATCCATCGCAGCTTGTTCTTGATCGCCGTCTGTTTCCAGCGTGACTTCGGTGCCGATACCAGCGGCCAACATCATCACGCCCATGATGCTTTTGGCATTGACGCGGCGATCGCCTTTGCTGATCCAGACATTGCAAGGAAATCCGCCTGCGGTTTTGGTGAGTTTGGCGGAAGCACGGGCATGCAAGCCCAATTTATTGCTGATGGTGATATTTTTTGTGATCATACGAACGAGAGGTTTGAATTTGTGGTGCCGTGATAGCGACTTGCATCACACCCTGCGTGCCACCGGCCAATGCCCGCGCCACCAAGTCGTCCAAAGATTCATGGCGATAGCTGACTGCCCGAAAGAGCATGGGCACATTGGCTCCGGCAATCAACTTGGCATGCCGAGAACCCACGACTTTTTGCGCCACATTGGCGGGCGTTGCACCGAAGATATCGGTCAACACCAGCAAGCCGTCATGCGGCGCATTTTGCAAAGCCAAATTGGCCAATCGCAAAGTTTCTTCGGGCTGCGCTTGGGGCATCACGTCCAATGCAATGACTTCATGGGCACACTCTGGATAGACATGCATGGCGCAATCACGCAGTGCATTGGCAAGCGGTGCGTGGGCGATGATGAAGATCGTATTGCTCATGGTTTAGGCGCGCAGGCCTGCATTATCAACGCTCAGTCTTGTGCCGAAGGAAATGTAGGTAGGACACCACACACAGGCCCAAGAAAACGGCCAGGGCTGACTGGAAAGACGCCACTTCTTCCAAGCCAAAGTTGCGAAACATGTCGATCAACAGGCCAAAGCCCCACTGCACACAGAACACGCCCAAGAAAATCACCAGGTTGTAGCCAGAAAGCCCTTTGCCCGCTTCGGTGGCAGGAAAAGCACCGCCAACTGCAGGTTGCGCCAATGACACCACTGAGCCACTGATACAAAACAAGGCCCAGTGCAATGCGCCGGCATCTGGTCCTGCCCAAAGGATGGAAATCTGGACCAGTAAATTCACAGGGGTGATGACTGTGATGAGTCGGTTCGCGTTGAGCCCTCTTGCGTAAAGCTTAGGCGTGAGCAACCCCCACATCAAGAAGGTGAACAACATGCAGACGTTGATCCAAAACAAGCCACCTGCAGCTTCGAGAGACGAATAGCCCGACACCTTGGCCATCCAAGGTCCAGCCCACAAGGTTTGCATGGCAATCAAACCGCCGTAGTTAAAAAAACCAATCGGGGTCATGCGCTGGAAATAAGGGTTGCGCCAGACCTGCGCGTACCCCGCCAAGATGCCAGGCTTGTCTGCACTTGCTTCTGGCGTAGTGGGTGTTGGGGCCAAGCGCCACTCAGGCACTTTGAAAACCATCAGGCCCATGGCCAACAGAAGCAAAAACGCCAACATGCCAAACATCCAGCGCCATCCGATGGTGGGCAACAGCCATTGCACTGGCAAGGTGGACGCCAACATACCGAATGAACCCGTCATCAACATCCACGAATTCGCGCGCTGTTGGATATCGGGCGAGAGCCAGCGGCGATAGCCGGTCAAGGGCGCCATCAAACAAGCGCTCACCCCCGCACCGATCAACATACGCGATACCAGTAAACCCGCAAAGTTAGTCGACAAGGCAAATGCCACGCAACCGATAACCGCTAACGCTAAAAACCGCAACACGACTTTTTTAGGGCCATGCGCGTCTAACCAATGTCCCAGTGGCAATTGGGTCATCGAAAAACCCAAAAAATAACCGCCCGCCAATAAGCCTAAGTCGCGTGCTTGCAGCCCAAACTCCACGCTCAAAGTCGGCGACAAAGTGGCCGTGATCGCCCGCAAAAGCGCTGATAAAAAATACGCCACGGCAAAGGCTAGAAACACCCACACCACATCGCGCAACGACAACAAGTCGTGCGTTTGTTCTTTGTTAGTCATGCACACCATTATCTCGACTTGTATTTGCCAATTGTTTTGTATTTGAACGGTTTGCGTGTCTTCATATGGCGTGCCTGTCTTCTATCGGACAGCTTTTGCACGACAATTTGGCAATGAACGCATTAGATGGCATACGCATACTCGATTTATCCCGCGTGCTCGCGGGCCCATGGTGTACCCAAACACTGGCCGATCTAGGCGCAGACGTTGTCAAAGTAGAACGCCCCACATTTGGCGACGACACGCGCGGTTGGGGGCCTCCGTTTTTAAAAGATGCTGCGGGCAATGACACGACCGATGCCGCCTATTACTTAGGCACCAACCGTAACAAGCGCTCCATCACTTGCGATATTGCCTCTGAACAAGGGCAAGAGATTATTCGTGCCCTGGCTCTGGTCAGCGATGTGTTCATTGAGAACTTCAAAGTCGGCGACATGGCGCGTTATGGATTGGATTACGCATCGCTCTCCAAAATTAATCCGCGTTTGGTGTATTGCAGTGTGACGGGTTTTGGACAAACAGGCCCTTACCGCGAACGTGCGGGTTATGACTACGCCGTGCAAGGTATTGGCGGCTTGATGAGTGTGACTGGAGAGCGCGACGATATTGGTGGCGGTCCGCAAAAAGTAGGTGTGGCTGTTGCTGATTTATTCACAGGCATGTACGCGTCGGTTGCTATCTTGGCTGCACTACGACATGCCGAGAACACGGGGCAAGGCCAACACATCGACATGGCCTTGCTCGATACGCAAGTCGCCATGTTGGCGAATTTAGGTGCGAACTATTTGGTGTCTGGCAAAGTACCTGGGCGCGCAGGCAATGCGCACCAAAACATTGTTCCTTACCAAGTGTTTGAAGTTGCGCCCGCGGCTGACGGCAGCAAAGACCACTTGATTTTGGCGGTGGGTAACGATGGGCAATACGCTAAGTTTTGTGCAGTGGCTGGAAGACCTGAACTTTCGCAAGACCCACGGTTTGCTAAAAATTCTGAGCGGGTTCGTAACCGCGCAGTGCTGGTGCCCATGCTTGAAGAAGTGATGCGCACACGCAGTAAACAAGATTGGCTGAGTGCACTAGAAGCCGCCAAAGTGCCCTGTGGCGCTATCAATAATTTGGCCGAAGTGTTTGACGATCCCCATGTGCAGTCACGGGGCATGGTCCATACGTGGGAAAGGCCCGGAACGGGCCCCGTCAATTTGGTGTCAAGCCCGATGAAACTCAGTGCCACACCTGTGCGTAATGATGTTGCGCCACCGCTCTTGGGGCAACACACAAACGAGGTATTAGGCGAGTTGCTGGGTTATTCAGAAGAAAAAGTCCAGCAACTGCGCGAAGCGGCAATTATTTAGCGCGGAAGTCGTCGTGGCAGGTTTTGCACGTGCCTGCTGTTGCACCAAATGCTGTTTTAAATGCATCTTGGTTGCCACTTTTTGCAGCAGCCACTAATTTGACAGACTCTGACTGCAACTTGCCAGCGTAGTCTTTGAACTTGGCGCTGTCTTTCCAGATTTCAGCTTTGGCTTTGGTGTCGCCGCTGTCTGATCCCTCTACAAAAGCAGCCCAAGGCAATTTGGCCATCTCAGCCACGATTTCTGCATTTTCAGTGGCAGTTTTTGCGTCGAATGGAACGCGCCCTTGCACCATCGCGCCTAGACGTGATGTGTGAGCACCCAGCACGGTCAAAGCAGCTTTGCGATATTTGATGGCGTCTTCAGGCTTTGCAAATTGGGCATGCGCAGAAGATCCGATAAAAGTTGCGCCTATAACTAATAGGGGTAGGAGAAGTTTTTTCATACAAAAAGTCCTTAAGGGTTGAAAATAGGTGTTTTGACGCACACAGATTTCATTCTATGCATTCTGTGTGACCTTTGTTTATTTGAATTGAATATGCCATGACACAAGAAGCCCACACTGTTAAAACCCGAATTTGGGATTTGCCCACCCGCCTTTTCCACATAGTGCTCGCGCTCTGTATATTGGGCTTGGTCATCACCGGTGATAACGGTGACTTGGCGATGGCCGTTCACTTCTATTTGGGCTACACCGTGTTGACTTTGGTGTTTTTCCGCATCGTTTGGGGCCTTGTGGGCGGACATTGGTCGCGTTTTTCGACTTTTATTCCTAGCCCGTCTTCTTTGCTGTCGTATGTGCGTAACTTTAATAATCCAGATGCCAAGCCTTCTGTAGGACACAACCCACTAGGTGCCATTTCTGTTTTTGTTTTTCTTATCGTGCTTTTGTTGCAGGCTTTGAGCGGTTTGATGAGTGATGACGATGTCAGCATCAGCGGCCCTTGGACAGCTTTGGTACCGAATGCGTGGGTTGAGTTTGCGACCGAGTACCACACTGAAATCGGTTTTCCACTTATTTTGGTTTTAGTTGGCGTGCATATCGCTGCGGTGCTCTACCACTTGCACGCAAAAAAACAAAACCTTATCCGCCCCATGATCGATGGCGACAAACTGGTTTCCTCCAATACCCATGCTTCGCGCGACTCTTTGCAAACACGCCTGATGGCGCTTGTTTTAGTTGCAGTCTGTGCTTATGTGGTTTACCGACTAGTCACCATTAGCGTCGCAGTCGCATAAAAAAGCCCGGCTGCGAACTGCGCCGGGCTTTTTTCTGAAGCAAGGCACTTGATGCAAGCGCCTTACTTTCAATCGATTACAAAGACTTGTTAGCCGCTTGCGTCAACATGGTTTGCGCATCGCTGACTTCGAATTTACCAGGGCCTTCGACGTTCAAAGTGGCGACTTTGCCATCTTTGACCAACATCGAATAACGGTTGCTGCGAACACCCATGCCGCGCGCTGTCAAGTCAAGCGTCAGGCCAGTCGCTTTGGCAAAGTCCGCACTACCATCGCCCAACATACGCACCTTGCCGGCTGTGTGCAAATCACGCGCCCAAGCGCCCATCACGAATGCATCATTCACGCTCACGCACCAAATCTCATCGACACCTGCTGCTTTCAATTCAGCCGCATGGTCTACGTAGCCAGGAACGTGTTTGGCCGAGCAAGTTGGTGTGAATGCACCAGGTAAGCCAAACACTGCAATAGTTTTGCCAGCAGTTGCTTTGGCAACATCAACAGCGTTAGGGCCGATGCTGCAACCTTCGTCCTCAACCTCTGAATATTCCATCAGGGTGGTGTGTGGCAATGTGTCTCCGACTTTGATCATGGGGTGTGCTCCTAAAGAGGTGGTTAAAAGTGAGGGTTAGAAAAGCAAAACGACCCACATTGTGGGCCGTTTTTGGGGTCTTTGCAGGACGCGCCTACAAAAACTTAGACTGCAGCTGCTTTCTCAACCAAGCGGGTTGCGACCCAGTTTTTGGTTTTGGAAATTGGCTTGCTTTCTGTGATTTCAATCACATCGCCCAAGTGAAACTCGCCGGTTTCATCGTGTGCGTGGTATTTGCTCGATTTAGCAACAATCTTGCCGTAGAGCGCGTGCTTGACGCGACGTTCAACCAACACGGTGACCGT